>Ga0315290_10001165_pt1 | contig 17962 bp, 15 predicted proteins | sample YL17G12_0_MG_FD_203627 | JGI IMG/M metagenome (GOLD analysis project Ga0315290, IMG submission 203627) | Sediment microbial communities from Yellowstone Lake, YNP, Wyoming, USA - YL17G12_0 | ecosystem: Environmental > Aquatic > Freshwater > Lake > Sediment | place: USA: Wyoming | collected... | reverse complement strand
CTGCCAAAGGCGATGGCGAGTACCGGTGTCAGCAGTAGCAGGATCGCCGCCTGCGCCCGCAGGAATGTACTCAGCCGGCCCAGCCACCCTGGTCCGGCATCGATCAAGGCCAGCAATACGGCAGTCGCCACGAATGACAGCCAGAATCCGCTCGAGGTCACCGCAAGCGCGTCAGCCGCAACCAGCAGCAAGGCCGCCAGTGCCAATGTCAGGTGCACCGGCGTGGCGCGTCGCAGCACGCGCTGCCATGCGACCATGGTGACCATCACGAGCGTCCGCAGTGTCGGCAACGACGCACCGGCGAGCATCGCATAGCCGGCCGTGACAGCGACCACGACCGCCATCTCGATCTCGATCCTGCGGCTTCGCGGAATGCCCGGCCGCAGCTTCCAGGCAGAGCGCAACAGCAGCAGGGCGAACAAGGCGCAACCGGTCACATGCATGCCCGATATGGCGACCAGGTGAGCAATGCCGGTGGCGGCAAAAGCTTCCCACAACTTGTCGGGCACGTTGCCGCGTACGCCGACCGAGAGACCCTGCAGTACGGCTGCCGATGCACGCGAGGACTGCGAGGCACCGATGTCGGTGGCGATCCGCGCGCGCAGTCGCTGTACTGGGTATTGCCATGGCCGATCCGCCAGCAGCATCGGTTTGGTCCCGCTGACGATGTACCCGGTGGCGCCCAGCCGCTGCCGCAGCAATTCGAGTTCCCGATCAGGCGTCCCCGGATTCGAGAAGCCGTTGCGGCAGCGCAGGCGTGCCGTCATGCGCCACTGCTGGCCTGGCAGGGGAACTGCGTCGGCCTCGTACCAGCTGAGTCGCAGCTGCCGGGGCGCGCCTGATCCGGCCGGGTCGAGCACGCGGAGATCGAATTCGACCCACCCTTCGCGCATCGTTGCCGGGGCGGTCACGACCCCAAGGAGATCGATGACCTCGCGGTCGCGGGTACAAGGCCAGTCGTCGGCAACGATTTGCCTTGCACCGAACGCCGTCCAGGCAAGCCCGAACAACATCGCCGCAATGACCGGCCAACGCCGCCAGACGAGGATTCCTGCCATTGCGATCGCCAGCAGGCCAACGAGCGTCGGCAGCACGGCAAGGAAATGAACGACAGTGGCGCCGGCGCAGAAGGCCAGCACGAGCCAGGGCATCGCGGATCTTCCGTCAGTGGCCAGCGCCGATCCTGGATCGGCAGCGACTACCGCGTTGTGCCGTCAGCCCTTGCGTTCGAGCAGTAATCCCTCTTCCAGGGTCAGCACGCGATCCATGCGCGCAGCGAGCTGGGTATCATGCGTGACGATGACGAGACTGGTGCCCAGTTCGCGATTCAGCTCCATCATCAACGCGAATATCTGCCGCGCGTGGGCGCCATCCAGATTTCCCGTCGGCTCGTCGGCCAGGACGATCCGCGGCTGCGTCACCAGTGCACGTGCGACCGCCGCACGCTGGCGCTCGCCGCCGGACAACTCGGATGGCCTGTGCGTCAGGCGATCCGCGAGCCCGACGCGCGCCAGCAGCGCTCGCGCCCTCTCATTGGCCAGTGCACGCGGCAACCGGCGAATCAGGAGCGGCATCGCAACATTCTCGAGCGCGCTGAACTCCGGCAGCAGATGGTGAAACTGGTAAACGAATCCCATCGCGACATTGCGGAGCCGGCCGCGCTCTGCATCCGGCAACGCCGACATCTCGCGGCCATCGATCAGAACGCGTCCGGATGTCGGAAGGTCGAGACCACCCAGCAGCTGCAACAATGTCGTCTTGCCTGATCCCGACGCACCGACGACCGCGAGACGCTCGCCGTGGCGGATCGACGCATTGACGCCTCGTAGCACGCGAACCGTCGCGGGTCCCTGCCGGAATTCCTTCACCAGGCCCTCGCAGGCGAGCACTACGGAATTATTCATGCTTGTGTCTCAAACCTCATGACGGAGAGCTTCGGCCGGCTGCGTCCTGGCTGCGCGCCAGGCCGGATACAGGGTTGCCGCAATACCGAGCACCAGCGCCGTCACCGTGATTGCGAGCACATCCCCGGATTGCACGTCCGCCGGCAGCTCCGAGATGAAGTAGACCTGCGGATCCACGAGCGTGATGCCGAGCAGCCGCTCGAGGCCACCGACAATTGCCGTGATGTTGTGCGCGATCAGCAGGCCGAGCGCCACGCCAGCCCCCGTCCCCACGACGCCGATCGCGGCGCCCTGCACGACGAATATCGTCAGGATCTCGCGCGGCGTGCCGCCCAGCGTGCGCAGGATCGCGATATCGGAGCGCTTTTCCTTTACGACCATTACCAGCGTCGCGATGATGTTGAAAGCCGCGACAGCGACGACCAGCAGCAACACGACGAACATGATCGACTTCGTGACCTGTATCGAGCGGAAGAAATTCGCGTGCCGGCGGCTCCAGTCGCTGATGAGGAAGCTGCCGCCGAGCCCCTCGGCAAGCTTGCGGATCTGCTGGCCCGCGGTTTCGCCGTCGGCAAATGCATAGCGCAATCCTGTCACTGAATCGCCCATGCGATACAGCCGGCGCGCGTCCTCCAGGTGCATCAGGGCAAGACCGCGGTCGTATTCGTACATGCCGACATCGATCAGCCCTGCCACCGTGAATCGCCGCATGCGCGGCGCGACACCGGCGGGTGTCACGTTACCCTGTGCGATCACGACCAGCACGCTGTCGCCGATGGCGACTCCAAGCTCCGTGGCCAGCGTATGCCCGAGCAGGATCCGGTAGGCGCCCGGTTTCAGCTCGTCCAGCCCGCCGCCGCTGAGGTGCTGGTGCAGGGTCGAAACAGCGCGTTCGTCCGCAGGTTCCACGGCGCGCAGTTCGACGGCTGCGGACCGATCGCGAGCGACCAGCATGCCCTGCCCTTCGATGTACGGCGCAATCGCAACGACGCCGGGCCGGCCGGTGGTGCGGCGGCGCAGATCCCGCCAATCGTCAAGCCTGCCGTCCGTGCCTTCCAGCGTCGCATGCGACACCACGCCCAGGATCCTTGCCTGCAGGTCGCGTTCAAATCCATTCATGACCGACAGCACGGCGATCAGCACGGCGACACCGAGCGCGATGCCCGCCATCGAGATGCCCGAGATGAATCCGACAAATCGATTATCGCGGCGCGCCCGCAGGTAGCGCGCGCCGATCCACCAGGCATAGGCGGCAGGGCCGAGCGAGCGCTCACTCATAACGGAGCGCCTCCGCAGGCTCGGTCGCCGCGGCACGCCGCGCCGGGTAGATTGTCGAGACCAGCGTCAACACGAGCGCCGACCCGGCGACCAGCGCGACATCGGCAAGACGAAGTTCCGAAGGGATGCGAGTGATGTAATAGACATCGGCATCGAACACCTGGAAGCCGAACAAGTGCTCCAGCACCGGCGTGATGTCGCCTGCGTAGAGTGCGAGCAGGATCCCGAGACCGACACCGGCCAGCGTGCCGATCCATCCGATGACCGTGCCCTGCACGACGAACGCACCGATGACGCCGGCACGTGACAGGCCCATCGTGCGCAGGATTGCGATGTCGCTGCGTTTCTCCGCCACCACCATGACGAGACTCGCCACGATGTTGAATGCCGCGACCGAAACGATCAGCAGCAGGATCACGGTCATCATCGTCTTTTCGAGGCGGATCGCGCGGAAGTAGGCTGCGTGATCGACGGTCCAGTCGTGCGCAGGACCCGTGCCCAGTGCGCTTGCAATGGCAGGTGCGAGCCGCGGAGCCTCAAAGGGATCCGCGAAAAACAGGTGCACGCCGGCGGGGGCCGAGGGTCCTGCAAACGTTGCAACGTCCTCGATTGCGGCGAATCCCATCACCGCGTCGTGATCGGCCAGCCCGATCTCGAACAGGCCGGCGACTTCGAATGCCCCAATGCGCGGCGTGAGGCCGCCATCGGCATCCATGCGCGGCAGCAACACCGTCACCGTGTCGCCGATGCCCACCTGCAGCTGGATCGCGAGGGCGCGGCCGAGTGCGATGCGATTGCTCCCTGCGACCAGCGCGTCGAGCGAACCTTCCCGCATCGCGCTGCGCAAATCAGCATCTGCTGCGTAATCCCGCGCGACAATGCCACGCAGCGCCACGGCTGCGAGCTGCGGGCCGTCGGATGCGAGTCCCTGTACCTCGATGAATGGCTGCGCATCGATAACACCAGGCTGCTTTCGAGCACGGACAGCCAGGTCCTCGAGCGCTCCAACAGCGGCCGGCGATGGCAAGGTCGCATGCGCTGCCAGTGCGAGCAGGCGGCTCCGTAACTCGCCCTCGAAACCATTCATGACCGACAGGATCGTGATCAAGGCGGCGACGCCGAGGCAGACGCCCGAAAGCGAGACCCAACTGATGAAGGAGACGAAATACTGGTGCTTGCGGGCGCGCACGTAGCGCAGGCCGAGCCCCAGCGGCAATGGAGTCAGCATCGGTACTTATTGGCCAAATTCGGGATGCCTATCAAGGATTTATCGCAGCAATCTCGCCAGATTTCCACCCGGTGCTACACTGCCGGGCGGAGGAATCTCGATGACTATCGTACGCACATTGCTGCTGCTTTCGCTGCTTGCAACTGGCCCCGCCTGGGCGGAGACGCTCAGCGTGCCGACGGCTGACCCCGCGGCCGCCCTCGAACGCCCGAAACGGGGTAGCACGATGTCCGCGGTGCAGGGCCACTTCGGCGAGCCCGTCACCCGCCATGCGGCGGTCGGCCAACCCCCGATCACGCGCTGGGACTATGCCGGGTTTTCCGTGTACTTCGAGAATGACCGCGTTCTGCACGCCGTTATCGTGAGATAGCAGCCAGGCCGGCCTGCCGCGTGGCTGGCCTGCCTCGTGGCTCGCCCTCCTTGCGGCCGGCTCCGGCGCGGGTATCCTGCGCTCCCTGACCCCGCCGGGCACGCCCGGAACGGGGTGTTCTGTCTGCGGGGAGCTGAGTGAACAAAGACGACGACCGGATCGTGCTGCCGACCGCTGCCGGTGCCACACGCTGGGGCGAACTCTATGGCAGCAGCCTGGCCTGGGCATTGGCGGAAGCGGCGCCTGCGTCCGCGCCAGTGCTTGTGGTCGCCGCGACGGGTCGCGAGGCCGACCGGATGCTCGCGGAGCTCGCGTTCTTCGCCGGACAGGGCGAGACCCTGCTGTCCTTTCCAGACCGCGAGACCCTGCCCTATGACCCCTTCTCGCCCCACCCGGACATCGTTTCCGCGCGCCTGCGGACGCTGGCGGCGCTGCCGGAACTGAAGCGCGGCCTGATCGTCACGACCAGGGCGGCATTACTCGACCGGCTGCCACCGCGACGATTCATCGATGCACAAACCTTCGAGCTCAGGACCGGAGATCGCGTCGATCTGGCGCGCTTGCGCGCAAGACTGGCCGGCGCGGGTTATGCGCATGTCACGCAGGTCCTGAGCCCCGGTGAATTCGCCGTGCGCGGATCCGTAATCGATCTGTATGCAGCCGGAGCCGCCCAGCCATTCCGTCTCGACCTGTTCGATGACCAGATCGAGAGCATCCGCACTTTTGATCCCGCCGACCAGCGATCGGCTGAACGGCTCGAGTTCGTCCGCCTGCTGCCAGCACGCGAGTTTCCGACGTCACCGGAAGCGGTGGCGGTATTTCGCAGCCGCTGGCGTGAGCGATTCGAGGGCGACCCGCAAGCCAGTCCCGTTTATCGGGCCGTGACACAGGGGCTCGCCCCGGCCGGCATCGAGTCCTGGCTGCCGTTTTTCTTCGAAGAAACGGCGACACTCACCGAGTACCTCCCGCCTGTGACGGTGATTGTCGACACGGCGGACCTCGAGCATGCGTTGCCGCTTGCCTGGGCGGAGATCGAGGATCGTCACGAGCAGAGGCGGCACGATCGCGAGCGGCCCATCCTGCCGCCCGCCGAGGCGTTCGTGGCCGCCGATGCAGTCTCGGCGGCCCTCACGAGGCATGCGCGAGTCCTCGTGACATCGGTCAAGGCCGAACCGCTCGCAGCCACGCTGCCAATCCGCAATTTTGGATCGGAACCACCGCCGGAATTGCGCGCTGACCCTCGCGCCCCCCTGCCCGCAGCGATATTCGCTGCATTCCGCGCACGCTTTGATGGCCGTGTACTGCTGACGGCCGATTCCGCCGGCCGGCGCGAATTGCTGCTCGAAATGCTGCGGCGCCAGGACCTGCAGGCTGTCGAGGTTTCCGATTGGGTCGCATTCACCGCTGGTGGCCAGTCATTGGCCATTGCCGTGGCCCCGGACGTCCGCGGTCTGGTACTTCCGGGCCGGCGTCTCGCGTTGGTCGCCGAAGACCAGTTGTTTGGCGAGCGCGCGCGCCTGGAGCGGCGGCGGCGGCGCGCGGACCGCGATCCCGAGGCCATCCTGCGCGAGCTCGCCGCACTCTCGCCTGGCGCGCCGGTCGTTCACGAGGAATATGGCGTCGGCCGCTACCGCGGCCTTCGTGTCATGCAGGTGGACGGCAACCCGGCCGAATTCCTGGTCGTCGAATACGCCGGTGGCGACCTGTTGTACGTACCGGTGCATGCACTCGACCGTGTGACGCGCTACACGGGCGGCTCGCCGGATGCGGCACCCTGGCACAAGCTCGGCACGGAGCAATGGGCCAGGGCACGCCGCCGGGCGGCCGAGCGGCTGCGTGATGTCGCCGCCGAGCTCCTCGATCTTTACTCGCGTCGCGCGGCCCGACAGGGGCGCGCGATCGAATTCGACGAGTCCGGCTATCGCGCCTTCGAAGCGGGATTTCCATTTGAGGAAACCGTGGACCAGCGGGACGCCATCGACGCGGTGCTCGCCGACATGCGATCGGGCAAGCCCATGGACCGGGTCATCTGCGGCGACGTCGGATTCGGCAAGACCGAAGTTGCACTGCGCGCGAGCTTCGCGGCGGTGCAGGGCGGCCGGCAGGTTGCCGTGCTGGTCCCGACCACCCTGCTTGCCCAGCAGCATGCGCAGACATTCGCCGATCGCTTCGCGGACTGGCCGATCAAGGTTGAAAGCCTTTCACGGTTCCGCACCGCCGTGGAACAGCGCGAGATCATCGCGGGACTGGCGTCGGGCAGCGTGGACGTCGTGATCGGTACGCATCGCCTCTTGCAGCGTGATGTCCAGTTCCGGGACCTCGGACTGGTGGTCGTCGATGAGGAGCATCGCTTCGGCGTTGGGCACAAGGAGCGCCTGAAGCAGATGCGCGCCGACGTGGACATGCTGACGCTGACGGCAACGCCGATCCCGCGCACGCTCAACATGGCACTCGGCGGTCTGCGTGAGCTTTCGCTGATGACGACACCGCCGGCCGAGCGTGTCGCCATTGAAACATTTGTCAGTGAGTGGAGTGATGGCCTCGTGCGGGAAGCCTGTCTGCGCGAGATTCGCCGCGGCGGACAGGTTTATGTGGTGCACAACACGATCGAGGATATCGAGGCGTTTGCAGAGCGCCTGCGACGACTCGTGCCAGAGGCCACGGTGCGCGTCGGTCACGGGCGAATGCGCGAGCGCGACCTCGAACGTCTGATGCTCGATTTCTATCACCGCCGCTTCGAAGTGCTTGTCTGCACGACGATCATCGAATCCGGAATCGACGTGCCGACCGCCAATACGATCCTGATCGACGGCGCGGAACGCTTCGGCCTCGCACAACTGCATCAGCTGCGCGGACGCGTTGGACGTTCACACCATCGCGCCTGGGCCTACCTGATCGCACCCCCGAAGGCGGCCCTTCCGGCAGACTCCGCCAAGCGCCTCGAGGCCATCGAAGCGCTGGAGGACCTTGGCGCAGGATTCATCCTGGCAACGCAAGATCTCGAGATCCGCGGCGCCGGTGAGTTGCTCGGTGAGGAACAAAGCGGCCAGATCCAGGAGATCGGCATCGGCCTTTATCTCGAGCTGCTGGAACGCGCCGTGCAGGCCCTGCGTGAAGGTCGCGAACCCGACCTCGAGCGCCCATTGCACTTGGGGCCGGAAGTCGATTTGCAACTCCCCGCGCTCCTGCCGGAGGACTACATGCCGGACGTTCACCTGCGCCTGCAGCTCTACAAGCGCATGGCGAGCGCACCCGATGCCGCCGGGCTCGATGACCTGCAGGTGGAGATGATCGACCGCTTCGGGCCGCTGCCGCCGCCCGCCCAGACCATGTTCCGCGTGCACCAGCTCAAGCTGCGGGCCGCGGGTCTTGGCATCCGCCGGCTCGAGATCGGTGCGACGACCGGTGTCGTGGAATTCGCAAGCGAGCATCGTGTCGATCCCGCACAGGTCATCCGGCTGGTCCAGGTGAGTGGCGGGAAATTCCGGCTCGACGGATCGCACCGCCTGCGCATCAAGCTGCCAAACGCTGATGGCCCGACGCGCCTGAAGCTCGCTGATGAACTGCTCTTGACGCTCGGAGCCTGATTCAGCTTTCAGCGTGCGGCTTTCCGGTCAGACGTTTCGCTCGCCCTCGAGATGAAGCTCGGGTCGTTCCAGGCAGCGTTGCGCCGCCGTGACACCTTCCTGCCAGCGCGGATCGGATGCAAGGGCCTGCAATTCGATGCCGTCGCGACCATGCAGGCGCGCGAGACGCAGACCGCCCACTGGATCGACCGTGCGCCGCATCGCGCCGAGTAGCTGCAGTACGGCGGCGCGATCGTTGCAAACTGGCAGTACGTCGCAGCCAGCTGCGAGTGCCTGCTCGGCCCGTGCGACGATATCGCCGAATGCCGCCGCGCCACCCATCGAGAGATCGTCCGCGAATACCGCGCCCTGGAAGCCAAGCTCGCCACGCAGGACCCCGCGGATCCAGTGCTCAGACAGGCTCGCGGGCATGGCGTCCACCCCGGGAAACACGACATGCGCCACCATCACCGATGACAGGCCATTGGCGATCAGCCGGCGATACGGGAGCAGGTCAGCGGTGATATCGGTCCAGTCGCGCCGGTCAACGGGCAGTGAAACGTGGGAATCGGCGGCCACCGCACCGTGGCCCGGAAAATGCTTGGCGGTCGCCGCCATCCCCGCTTCCCGCATGCCGAGCATGTAGGCGACACCGAGTTCACCGACGGCTGCCGCATCCACATGCAGGGCGCGATCGCCGATCGCCTGGCTCACGCCGTAATCGAGATCCACGCAGGGGGCAAATGACATGTCGATGCCGACCGCGCGCATCTCCGCCGCCATCAGCCATCCAAGCCGGCGCGCCAGCACAAGCCCCTCACCCCGTTCGCCGCTGTAGCGGCGCCCAACCGCACGCATGGAGGGCAATCGCGTGAATCCCTCCTTGAATCGCTGCACGCGGCCGCCCTCCTGATCCACCGCGACCAGCAGTGCCGGTGAGCGGATTGCGTGAATCTCCGCGACCAGGCGCGCGAGCTGGCCGGGATTCTCGTAGTTGCGGCTGAACAGGATCACGCTGCCGACCAGCGGGTGCCCAAGCAATTCGCGCTCTTCCGGTTCGAGCGCGATGCCTTTCAGGTCCACCATCACCGGACCGAGCGTCAAGCCCTTGCTCCCGCCATGCGCCTGGCATCCGCCGGCTCGAACAGGGCGATGGACTCGACATGCGACGTGTGCGGAAACATGTCCATGATGCCGGCCGCGACGAGTTTGTAGCCATGCTGTTGCACGAGGATTCCCGCATCGCGGGCGAGTGTCCCCGCATGGCAGGAAATGTACACGATGCGCCTGGGCCTGCTTGCCACCAGCACCGGCAAGACCTCGCGGGCACCCGCGCGTGGAGGGTCAAGCAGCACCAGGTCGTAGTCGCGTCCGGCCCACGGCCAATGCGATACGTTGGCGAAAAGGTCAGCCGCATGAAATTCCGCGTTATCGATGCCATTCTGCAAGGCATTCTCCCGGGCACGCGCAACCAGGCCCGCATCGCCTTCGACGCCGGCGACGTGGGCCACGCGACGGGCCAGCGGCAGGCTGAAATTGCCCAGCCCGCAAAAAAGGTCCAGCGCCACATCATCCGCGCGCGGCGACAACAGTTCGAGCGCGCGCTCGATCATCTGGCGGTTGAGTCCGGCGTTCACCTGGATGAAGTCGGTTGACACAAAGCCGATGCCTGCCGGCACGTCGGGCAGTCCGTATCGAAGCGCTGTCGCCGGCGGCGTGAGTGGCACGACCGTATCGAGGCCGCCGGGCTGCAGGTGCAACTCGACCGCGCGCCGCGCCTGGAATTCCCGGAGCTTCGCGAGATCAGCCTCGTTCGGCGGATCCAGCACGCGCAACACCAGCACAGTCGCATTGTCACCGGCCGCGACTTCAATCTGCGGCAAACGGTCGCGGATACTCAACTCGCCGATCAGGACCGCGAGTTCCGCGATCAGGCCGCCCACCGGCTCGACCAGGACTTCGCAGTGCTCAAGGTCCGCGAGGTAGGGGCTGCCACGTTCGCGAAAACCGACCAGCACCCTGCCCTTGGCAGCAACGTACTTGCAGCCGAGGCGCGCGCGCCGCCGGTAGGACCAGACCGGGCCTGCCAGTGGTGGCAACCAGGTCTCAGGGCGCACGCCGCCGATCCGCTCGAGTTCTTCCGCGACCTCGCTGCCCTTGGCTTCCAGTTGCGCAGGGTGTGCAAGATGCTGTAGCGAGCAACCGCCGCAGTTGCCGAAATGCCGGCAGCGCGGAGTGACGCGATCCGGTGAAGCCCGCAGCAACTCGACCATCACGGCTTCGTCATGGCGCCTTCGCCTGTGGGTCCGCCGCAGGCGTACCTGCTCGCCAGGCAAGGCTCCCTCGACGAATACCGCCTTGCCATCGATCCGGGCCACGCCGCGCCCCTCATGATCGAGCGAGCTGATCTCGGCCGTTTCCGGCTCCTCTGCAGGATTCAATGGGCCTTCCAGGCTGCCTCGAACGCGCGCCAATGAGTTTCCTTGCGCTCGCCGAGCCAGGATCGCACCCGCGCGAGCTCACTTTCATGCATAGCCGCTGTCAGCCGCCCGCGGATCAACTCAAATCGCAGAAAAATGAGGTAAGTGTTCAGCACGTCCGTTTCGCAGTAGTCGCGGATCTCCGCCAGGCGCCCCTCTCGCCACGCGTCCCAGACTTTGTCGCCGCCCATGCCGAGCTTGCCGGGCAGCCCCAGCAGCCCTGCGACATGCTCGAGGCTCGCACGCCCGCGCGGCTGGTAGCCGGACAGCACATCCATCAGGTCGGTGTGCCGCGCGTGATAGCGGCCCAGGTAATTGTTCCAGCGGAAGTCGCGGTCGAGCTCGCCGGTATCCCAGTAGGTTGGCGAGGCGATGCCGTGCTTCAGCATCCGGTAATGCAGGACCGGCAGGTCGAAACCGGATCCATTCCAGGAAACAAGCGTGGGCCGCAGTTTTTCGAGGCCACCGAAGAACCGGCGAATCAGGTCTTCTTCGCTGCTCTCAAGGCTGCCGATACTCCAGACCTGCAGCTCGTCATCGGTCCGCAGCGCCGCCGAAATCGCCACCACCCGGTGCTGCTCGAATGGCAGGAATGACGACCCGGTCTCCTCGGTCCGCCGCGCGAACATCGCTTCGGCAACCGCCGCGTCGTCGAGGTCGGCAAGTCCCGGCATGCGACGGCCGATTTCGACATCGGGAATCGTCTCGATGTCGAAGACCAGGCAATTGAGTGATGCGGTCATGATTTTTTCATCAGCACGGCGACTGCGATCACGAGACCCGCTTCATCGGTAAGGCTCACGTGGCCTTCTCCGGCACCCAGCTTGTCAGCGACCGCCCTGCCGCGCGCCGAGAACAGGACCTCCGGACGACCCCAGGCATTGGCGAGGAACCCGACATCCCTGATCCAGACGCCGTGGCCAAACCCCGTGCCGAGCGCCTTGACGATTGCTTCCTTGGCCGCGAAGCGCATTGCCAGAAAACGAACCGCCCTGCGACCGGCATCGAACACTGCGCGCTCCTCCGGCAACAACAGCCGCTCGACGAAATGCGCGCCGAAGCGTTCGTAAGCAGCGGCGATGCGCTCGATGCGCACCACGTCCGTGCCAATGCCGAAAATCATGCGCCGCGCGCTTCCCGCATCAGTCGCTTCATCTCCGCAACCGCCGGTCCGAGGCCGGTCATGACCGCCCGGGCAATGATGGCGTGACCAATATTGAGTTCCGCGAGTTCCGGGATCGCCGCCACGGGCTGTACATTCTGGTAGTCGAGTCCATGGCCGGCATGCGCGACCAGACCGCCGCCGATGGCATGCCGTGCTGCGTCACGCAGACGGGCAAGTTCGCGTGCCCGCTCCGGTCCACGCGCCTCCGCATAGCTTCCAGTATGCAATTCGACGACCGCTGCGCCGCTCTGCGCCGCTGCGTCCACCTGGGCGGGATCCGGGTCGATGAACAATGCCGCGCGGATCCCGGCCGTACGCAGGCGTGTGCAGGCCGCTGTTATCGCGGCGACCTGGCCGACGACATCGAGACCGCCCTCGGTCGTCAGTTCGCTGCGCCGCTCCGGCACCAGGCAGACATCGGTCGGCAGGACCCGTATTGCGATGTCGAGCATCTCCGCGGTCGCAGCAATCTCCAGGTTCATGTGCGTCTGCAGTGCGTTGCGCATGGCCTGTACGTCGCGGTCCTGGATGTGGCGTCGATCCTCCCGCAGGTGCAGCGTGATGCTGTCGGCCCCTGATTGTTCGGCCGTCAATGCCGCCTGCAGCGGATCGGGTGAGCGCCCGCCACGGGCCTGCCGCAGCGTTGCCACGTGATCAATATTGACGCCGAGATCAATGGTTCTCGCACTCACGCATCCTGCTCCAGCTGGCGCAATGCCAGCATCACTTCGCGGCTCTGAAGACCGCGCCCGTCGAGGCAGTGACCGATCGCGGCGCGCAGGATCCGCTTTGCGGCAGAGAGCGCCGCAGGCTCGTCGAATTCACCGCAGGACACTGCGAGCATGTCGCGACCCTGGATTGCATCCGGATCACCGGCCGTCTCGCGCACTGCCAGCACGCCACGGCCCGCCTGGAAATGATAGTACCGATCCGGTTCCAATGGCTCTCCACTCGCCGCATCGCGTGCCAGTTCAAGCCCGTAACCCAGTTCCTCGAGCAGGATCAGCTCGAAGACACGCAGCGGGCGGTGGTCAGTGGCTCCGGCCAACCGGCCGATCGCATCCGCGTAGGCGTCGAAGACCCGATCATGCCGATCCTCGCGCGGCAGCAGACGCAGCAGCAGCTCATTGAGATAGAAGCCGCTCATCAATTGCGCAGGCGGCAGTGGGCGGAGCGCACCGCCGATCTCCGCCCCGGTCAGCGTTCCGCCATCCGCCCGACCGGACCAGGAAACGAGCAGCGGTATGAATGGCTGCAGCACACCACGCAGCGCCGACCCCGGCCGGCGCGCGCCACGCGCGAACAGTGTCACGCGGCCATGGCTCCTGGTCATCAACTCGAGGATCCTGCTGGTGTCACTCCAGGGCCGGTGATGCAGCAGGTAGGCCGGCTCCAGCAGCACGCGCCGTGGCGCGCTCATGCCGGATCGTGGCCAAGCTGGCGAAGCATGCCCGCATCGTCGGTCCAGTCCTCACGAAGCTTGACCCAGGTCGAAAGGTGCACGCGCCTGCCGAGAATTTCGTTCAACTCCAGTCGCGCGGCGCGCCCGATCGCCTTGAGACCCTCGCCCTTGGACCCGATGACGATCTTTCTTTGTCCCTCGCGCTCGACCCAGATGATGGCATCGATCTCCACCCGCCCGTCGGGTGTTTCCTCGAAGCGTTCAATCTCGACCGCGATGCCGTAGGGCAGTTCGTCATGCAGCGCCAGCATCAATTTCTCGCGCACGACTTCCGCGGCCATGAACCGCTCATTGCGATCCGTCACCTGGTCCTCCGGATACATCGGCGACGCCACTGGCAGCAGTGTGACGACCGCGTCCACGAGACGTGCAAGATTCTCTCCACGCAAGGCCGAGACTGGCACGATGGCCGCGAATGGATGCCGACCCGAAAGTGCCTCGAGGTAAGGCAGCAGGCGCTCCTTAGGCCGCACCCGATCGATCTTGTTGACTGCAACGACGATCGGTGCGCCGGCGGACACGAGCTGCGCAAGCACGGCGTCGTCCTCGGCGGTCCATCGGGTTGCCGTCGTGATCAGGATCGCCGCATCTGCCGTCGCAATGGCGGCGACCGCCTCACGGTGCATCGCCTGATTCAGGCGCTTGCCGGCGGGCGCGCCAAATCCCGGCGTGTCCTGCAGGATCAGCTGGAATTCCGGCCGCGTCAGCACACCCGCGATGCGCTGGCGCGTGGTCTGGGCCTTGGGCGTGACGATGCTGAGTTTCTGGCCGATCAGCGTGTTCAACAGGGTCGACTTGCCGACATTGGGCCGGCCGGCCAAGACGACCGTGCCGCAACGGTGGCCGGTTACCGTGCTCACCGCCGCGCCCGCAGCGCCGGATTCTCGAGCACCAGCGATGCCGCCTCCTGCTCCGCGCGCCGGCGACTGCTGCCCTCTGCCTCGGCCGCGATCGACAGCTCGCTGACGTCGCAGAGCACGCGGAAGAGCTGCTCATGCGGCTCCCCGGAGATCTCCAGCACCTTGTAGTCCGGCAAGTCGAAACCGCGACCCTGCAACCACTCCTGCAGCCGCGTCTTGGCGTCCTTCAGCTCGCAAGCTCCCGGCAACTCGTCCAGCCGCTGTTGCAGCAGGCGCTCGGCAACGGCACGCGCCGCATCGAGTCCCCGGTCGAGATAGACGGCGCCGACCAGCGCCTCGAGTGCGTCCGCGAGGATCGAGGCGCGCTGCTGGCCGCCCGACTTGAGTTCCCCCTCGCCGAGGCGCAGATGTGCACCGAGGCCAAGCTCGAGCGCGATCGCCCCGAGTGCATCGCCGCTGACAAGACTGGCGCGATAGCGCGACAGCTCGCCTTCACTTGCTCCAGGGTGGGCTTTAAACAGCATTTCGGCGACGACGAAGGAGAGCACTGCGTCGCCGAGGAATTCCAGCCGCTCGTTATTGGCAGGCCCGACACTGCGGTGCGTCAAGGCCTGATTCAGGAGCCTGGCGTCCGCGAAACTGCAACCCAGGCGCTCTTGCAGCCAGCCTGCGGGATCCACGTCTCGCCCGCAGCGCGGCTCAGCGCGCGGCGACCTCGACGGTCTTGTCGAATGTCAGCAGGAACGAAACGTTTGCAACGAGCGGCACGGTGTCCTCATAGTTGGCGCGCATGTAGAAAGACCCGCCGTCCTTCTTGATCTCGATGTCATTCTTGTCGATGACCGTCACACTCTCGATGTCGAAGTGGCGCTCGATGGCATTTCGTAACATGTATTCGGACGATCCCGGGTTCGCCGCGAATTCGTCCCTGACCTTCTCGAGTGTCGATGCAACACGCACGAATTCGAGGTATTTGGGCACCAGCCTGATCCCGGCGTACACCCAGGCGCCGACCACAATGATGATCACGAGGATGCCGATGAATGTCATGCCCTGCTGTCTGTCTTGCATATTCTGCCTCCTTACCGAATCCCGGTTCCCATGCGCTCCCAAACCAGGATCGAACCCGGCCCGGGGTTGAATGACAGCCAGATTGCCTCCGCCTTGCCGATGACGTTCTCTACCGGCACGAAGCCGACGTCGGAAAAGCGGCTGTCTCGGCTGTTATTGCGATTGTCTCCCATCATGAAGAAATGGCCGGCCGGCACGCGCCACTCGCCCTCTGTGCCGGGGCGCACTGGGTCCAGCATGATGGCGTGCTTTACGCCGTCTAACTGTTCCTCGCCCACCCGCGAGAATGGATACTGCTCGTTCTTGGGGCCTGAATACAACTCGCCGGCCGCGACCTGGCACGGCTCACCGTTGACATAGATCTGTGAGCCAGTCACGCGAATGGTATCGCCGGGAAGTCCAACGAGCCTTTTGATGAAAACCAGCGACGGGTCTGAAGGCTTGCGGAACACGATCACGTCGCCACGTGCCGGCTCGCCGATCGCGAGCACTTTCCGGTTCGCGACCGGGAGACGCAGGCCATAACGCCACTTGTTGACGAAGATGAAATCACCCTGGATCAGCGTCGGCATCATCGAGTCCGACGGGATCCGGAATGGCTCGTACAGGAACGAGCGCAGCAAGAGCACAAGCACGATCACCGGAAAGAAGGAGCGCGAGTAATCGACCAGCAGCGGCTCTTTCGCGTTGCCGCTCGCGGCGCGACGCGGCGCGAATATCCAGCGATCCACGCCCCAGACCAGGCCGGTGAACAACGCCAGCGCCACCAGGACGAACGAAAAATCGAACACCATCGTCAGTCTCCGCGATTTACTTCTTGCTGACCTGCAGGACCGCCAGGAATGCTTCCTGCGGGATCTCGACCGTGCCGAACTGCTTCATGCGCTTCTTGCCCGCCTTTTGCTTCTCGAGAAGCTTGCGCTTGCGTGTCACGTCGCCGCCATAACACTTGGCCAGCACATTCTTGCGCATTGCCTTGACCGATGCGCGGGCGATGACCTGGCCGCCAATCGCCGCCTGGATCGCCACTTCGAACATCTGGCGCGGAATCAGTTCCTGCATCTTGTCCACAAGCTCGCGCCCGCGATGATAGGCGCTCTCGCGATGCACGATCATCGACAGCGCATCCACGCGATCCCCGTTGATCATCAGGTCCAGCCTGGCGAGCGGCGCGGCCTGGAAATGGCTGAACTCGTAGTCGAATGACGCATAGCCACGGCTAGATGATTTGAGCCGGTCGAAGAAATCGAGCACGACTTCGGCCAGCGGCAACTCGTACTGCAGTGACATCTGCGTTCCAAGTTGCAGCATCTTCTTCTGCGTGCCGCGTTTCTCCTGGCACAACTTGATCACCGGGCCGACGTGTTCCGGTGGCACCAGGATATTCGCCAGGATGATCGGCTCGCGCAACTCGACGATCGAGGCCGGCAGCTTCGACGGATTGTCCACCTGGCTCACCTTGCCGCCCGGCTCGAGGACTTCATAGATGACGGTCGGTGCGCTGGTGACCAGTTCGAGGCTGTACTCGCGTTCGAGGCGTTCCCGCACGATATCCATGTGCAACAGGCCGAGAAAGCCGCAGCGAAAACCAAAGCCGAGCGCCGTGGACACCTCCGGCTCGTAATGCAGGGAAGAGTCATTCAGCTTGAGTTTCTGCAGGGCGTCGCGGAATGCCTCGTACTGGTCGGACTGGATCGGGAACAGGCCGGCGAATACGCGCGGCTGCACCATTTTGAATCCGGGTAGTGCTATATGGCAGGGCCGCGATTCATGCGTAATCGTGTCCCCGACCGGCGCGCCGTCGATTTCCTTGATGCCAGCGACCATCCAGCCGACCTCACCGGTCTCGAGCACCTCCGCCTCCACGCGCTTCGGCGTAAAGCGGCCGACCTGGTCGACTTGCCAGCTCCGGCCCGTGGACATGATGCGGATCCGGTCGCCGCACCTGAGTGAGCCATTGACGACCCGGACGAGCGACACCACACCGACGTAGTTGTCGAACCACGAATCCACGATCAGCGCCTGCAAAGGCGCGCCGCCGTCGCCGCGCGGCGGCGGGATGCGGCGCACCAGTTCCTCGAGCAGCAGGCCGACATTTTCGCCGGTCTTTGCACTGACCCGCACCGCGTCGCGCGCTTCGATGCCGATGATCTCCTCGATCTCCGCGATTACGCGCTCCGGGTCCGCCGAGGGCAGATCGATCTTGTTGATGACCGGGAGCACCTCGAGGCCCTGCTCGAGAGCCGTGTTGCAATTGGCGAGGCTTTGCGCCTCGACACCCTGCGCAGCATCGACCACGAGCAGCGCGCCCTCGCAGGCAGCAAGCGAGCGCGACACCTCGTAGGAGAAATCAACGTGACCCGGCGTGTCGATGAAATTGAGCTGGTATTCAACCCCGTCCGCGGCACGGTAGCGAAGCATGACCGACTGCGCCTTGATCGTGATGCCGCGCTCGCGCTCGAGGTCCATCGAGTCGAGTACCTGCTCCTGCATCTCGCGCGCTTCCAGGCCTCCACAAACCTGGATCAGCCGGTCGGCCAGCGTGGACTTGCCATGATCGATGTGCGCGATGATGGAG
>Ga0315290_10001162_pt1 | contig 17968 bp, 15 predicted proteins | sample YL17G12_0_MG_FD_203627 | JGI IMG/M metagenome (GOLD analysis project Ga0315290, IMG submission 203627) | Sediment microbial communities from Yellowstone Lake, YNP, Wyoming, USA - YL17G12_0 | ecosystem: Environmental > Aquatic > Freshwater > Lake > Sediment | place: USA: Wyoming | collected... | reverse complement strand
GTCTTTGAAACCGGTGGGCAACATTGACCCGATCCGCGATTTTGAGACTGCTGAATCCTTCGGCGCAGCGCAACTCGAGGATTTCACCTGGAAGCAGATATTCGATTCCGATGCCTGCACGCGCTGCGGGCGATGCCAGGACGGTTGCCCGGCTTATCTGTCGGGGAAAACCCTTTCTCCAAAGAAGGTAGTACAGGATTTGAAAACCTACTGGCTTGAGAGGGCTCCACTGATAGTCGCAGCAAAGAAGGCCGCCGCCAAAGCCGGGGAAGGCGCAGTGCCGGAAATGCCCGCGCCGGGAAAAGCGATGGTGGGAGAGGTAATCGATCTTCACGAACTGTGGGCCTGTACAAACTGCATGTACTGCATGGAACATTGCTCGTCCTCAATTGAACATGTTCCCAAGATCGTCAACATGAGACAGTATAAGGTTCTAACGGAGGCGGATTTCGCCCCCGAACTCCAGTTAACATTCAGGAACATGGAGAACAACTCAAACCCCTGGGGCGTTGGCTCCCATCTCAGGGCCGACTGGGCCAAGGATCTAGGTATTAAGACCATGGCTGAAGATCCAACCGTGGAGTATCTCTTCTATGTGGGATGCGCCGGATCGTTCGATGACAGGGGAAAGAAGGTATCTGCCGCATTTGCAAAGATCCTCCAGACAGCGGGCGTCAGTTTTGCCATCCTTGGTACCGAAGAGGGCTGCTGTGGTGATTCAGCCATGAGGGGAGGAAATGAATATCTCTCTCAGGCTTTGATGCAAACAAACATTGAGATCATGAACGGCTATGGTGTGAAAAAAATAATCTGCACATGTCCTCACGGGTATAATGCCCTGAAGAAGGATTATCCCCACTTCGGCGGCAACTACGAGGTATATCATCACACTGAGATCATCGCTAACCTGATTGCCGCGGGGAAGATCACCCTGAAAAAACCCATAGACGGTCTGTTCACTTATCATGATTCATGCTTCCTCGGCAGATACAACAATATCTATGATCAGCCGAGAAAGATTCTCACCGCCATTCCCGGCATGAAACTGGCAGAAATGGATCGTAAACTTGACAAGAGCTTCTGTTGCGGCGCCGGCGGGGCGAGAATGTGGATGGAGGAACATGATGGTGAAAGAATCAATAATATGAGAACCGACCAAGCTATGGCCACAAATGCGACTAACATTGCCGTCGCATGCCCGTTCTGCCTGACCATGTTAACTGATGGCATCAAGGCGAGGGAAAAGGAAGAAAAGATGACCTCCCTTGACATTGCCGAAGTTGTCTGGCGGACAATGGGACTTGAAGAGGAGAAACCGAGGGCAGATGTGTGTGCACCGCCTAAATAGTTCGTCTAAAAAAAGATTGTAGCTTTTTTGGAAAGCCCTATTGCCAATGCATGGGGCTTTTTTGTTTACACTTTATTGAAGTTGTATTTGTATCATCTTTGATGTAAAATGCACCTCGTTCGCGATGCAATATTTGAGATTTTCCGCAGCAAACACCGGATAATCTTCGATCGTTAAGGAACAGTGCCGTTGAGCGTTCGCTCGCTTCCGGATTAATTACATGACCTAAAAAACACTTAACAAGAAAAGGAGGGCATGCATATGGCTGAAAAGATCAGGTACCAGGATAAACCATGGCTCAAGTCTTATGAAAAAGGGGTGCCGGAAACAATCCAGTACGAAGAGATATGTATGCCGGACATCCTCGACAGGTCGGCAAAAACGTTTCCCGGGAACACGGCGCTCGTCTTTCAGGGGTATCAATTAAATTATACGCAGTTCAAAGACATGGTGGATCGTTTTGCCACCTGCCTGACCGATTTTGGCATCAAGCAGGGAGATGCTGTGGCAATCCTCCTGCCGAATGTCATTCCCTGTGTGATTGCCTACTTTGCCATATTGAAGATCGGAGCGGTGACGGTGATGAACAATCCCCTCTACACCGATCGTGAGCTCGAACATCAGTTCAATGATTCCGGTTCAAAGACTCTCATTACCCTCGATCTTCTGGCGAACCGGATGATTGACCTGCGGCCGAAGACCCGGATCAAACAGATCGTCTATACCTCTATCGGCGATTATCTGCCGTTTCCGAAAAATCTTCTTTTCCCGCTGGTTGCCAAGAAAAAGAAGCTCGCCGCTGATGTCAAGCCGGGAACGGATGTTTATCGGTGGAAGGATTGCATCGCCAAATATTCGCCAAAGCCTCCTACCGTTAAAATCGCCTTCGAAGATGTGGCCATGTATCAGTACACCGGAGGGACGACGGGCGTTTCCAAGGGGGTCATGCTCACCCACGCCAACCTGAGCAAGCAGGTTCAACAGATCGCCGCCTGGGTGCCCATATTGAAGCGTGGCGAGGAAATCATGCTGGGGGCGCTTCCCTATTTTCACGTCTTCGGTTTGTCTATATCCATGAATTTTGCTGTGTATATGGGATGGTCCCAGGTTCTTGTTCCCAGACCGCAGCCACAGCCCCTGCTTGAAGCCATCGGGAAGTTCAGGCCTACCTTCGCACCGCTCGTGCCGACCATGTATATCGGAATGCTGAATCATGCCGATCTAAAAAAGACCGATATGAGCTGTATCAAAGGAGCATTTTCCGGGAGCGCTCCTCTACCCATAGAGGTCATTCATGACTTTGAGAAAATGACGGGCGCCATTATTATCGAAGGATTTGGATTGACCGAAACTACCCCGGCGACCCATGTCAACCCCTTCAGCGGGGTGCGGAAGGTCGGCAGCATCGGCGTCCCGATTTCCGATACCATGGCACGCATCGTCAGTCTGGAGGACGGCATTACCGATATGCCGGTTGGCGAACGGGGTGAACTGATCCTCAGTGGTCCTCAGATCATGAAGGGTTACAAAGGTATGCCGGAAGAGACGGCAAACACCCTTCGGGACGGCTGGTGTTACACGGGGGATATCGCCACGATGGATCAGGACGGGTACTTTTATATTGTGGACCGCAAGAAGGATATGATCATCTCCGGCGGTTTCAATGTATATCCGCGGGATATTGACGAGGTCTTCTACCAGCATCCAAAGGTTCAGGAGGCGTGTGCTATCGGGGTTCCTGATCCCACGAGAGGGGAAAATGTCAAGGTGTTTGTTGTCCTCAAGGAAGGTGAAACAGCAACCCAAAAAGAACTTCTAGAATATTGCGCGACAAAGCTGGCGAAATTTAAGCTCCCCGAGGAGATTGAGTTCCGCAAGGAGCTTCCAAAAACAAATATTGGTAAAATCCTTCGCAAGCAGCTGAGAGCCGAGGAACTGGAAAAAAGAAAAAGCAAATAACACCATTGAAAACTGGCGAAAGGGGTTCTGGGTAATCCAAAACCCCTTTCGCTGTTGTTTCGTTCTATGCCCCGAACTTCTCAAGTCTTCCGGCATGGGCCAGGGCGAGCCCCATCAGATGGACCGTCGGCATTCTCCCCAACCCGCCCGAGATGCAGTCCCTCTCGCCAAATCGCTTGACCCGGTCCGGCCTCGCGGTTGCCGAATACAGGAGTACCGGCAACGGATGCCAACTATGGGAGGCAAGGGCCGCGGGTGTAGAGTGGTCACCTGTGATAACCAAGACATCAGGCTTGAGATCCGTAACCATGGGAACCAGGGAGTCTACCTCTTCGATTACCTTCACCTTGGCATCGAAATTGCCATCTTCGCCCCGCGAATCTGTTGCCTTCACGTGAACGAAGAAGAAATCATACTTTCCGTAGTTTTCCCGGAGGGCCACGATTTCCCCTTTGAGGGAATCCGGCTGAGGGCCAATAACCATGCCCAGAAGCCGTGCTATACCGCGGTACATAGGATAGGTGGCAATGGCCAGGGCATTGAGACCGAACCGTTCGCTTAAGTACGGATACCTTCTGTACGTGGAATAGCCGCGGAGGAGCAGCATATTCGCTTTCTCTTCATCGGAAAGCACTTCCCTTGCCTTATCGACAAGCTTCTGAAGAATACCAGACGTCTCTTCCGCTTCCGGGATGAGGGCTTTCGGCAGTGAGGCCGGAATTCCCGTCTTCTGCGGATCCGTCTCCTGAATCTCTTCCCGGAGGCCACGCCTCCTCAAGGCTAAGAGCGCGCGGTGTTCTCGGACCGGTTCAAAGATGACCTCTACATCCGATATTTTCCGGATTTTGTCCTGCAGTTTTCTGCAGATTCTCTCATTAGTCTCGTTGTCGATCCGGCCGGCCCGGCGATCGATGATAACACCCTTCTTGTCGATCGTGGCAAAGTTGATCCTGATGAGTAGGTCACGCTCGGTCATGGGGAAGTCGATTCCGGCTGCCTCCAGTATCCCCCGGCCGATGTTGTTCTTGACTGGATCGTAACCAAAGAGGGCGAAGTGGGCCGGTCCGCTGCCCGGTGTGATCCCATATCCAATAGGATCCAGAAGCCCGCAGACGGATTTCCCGGCGAGGGCATCCATATTCGGTGTCTTTGCCGCCTCCAGCTCCGTTTGATCCCCCTGCCCCATTGGCAGACCGCCGAGCCCGTCCATGATGAGAAAAATAATCTTCGTGGTATTTTTTACAACAAGGCTATCAATGAATTCTGGATCCATAAGCGCTCTATACTCCTTCGAGGACTATAGCCATGCCCTGCCCGCCACCTATACACAGTGTAGCCAGGCCAAGATTCAGGTTTTTCTTCTTCATCTGCATGGCAAGGGTGTAGGTAATCCTGGTGCCCGTACAACCAATGGGATGGCCGATGGAAATACCGCTGCCGTTGATATTACATTTGTCCAAATCAATCTTCAGCTCTCTGATACAGGCCAAAGCCTGGACCGCGAAGGCTTCATTGAGTTCAATCAGATCGATGTCTTTCATGGTTAAGCCGAGTTTCTTGAAAACCTTCCGTGTCGCCGGGATGGGGCCCAGTCCCATGTAAGCCGGATCAACACCACCCGCGGCAAATCCTTTGATCTTTGCCAGTGGTTTCAGGCCGAGCTCTTTCGCCTTATCCGCACCCATGACAACTACAGCCGCCGCACCGTCGTTAACGCCTGACGAGTTCCCGGCTGTCACGGTTCCTCCATCCCTCTGGAAAGCAGGCGATAGTTTGGCCATCTTCTCGAGTGAGGTATCCATGGGGCGTTCATCCACTTTAAATATAGTGGGATCTCCCTTTTTCTGAGGGATGACAACTGGGACAATCTCCTCGGCATATGTACCGTTGGCTATGGCAGCTCTTGCCCTTTGATGACTCATCAGGGAAATTTCATCCTGCTCCCGCCTGGTAATCCCATATTTTGCCGCGATATTTTCCGCGGTAAATCCCATGTGGTAGCTGTTGAATATTTCATAGAGGCCGTCATACACCATAACATCCGTAATCTTGCCGAACGGCATACTCATGCGGTATCCCCAGCGGGCATCCGGAAGGACGAACGGTGCATTGCTCATGTTTTCCATGCCGCCCGCAACGATTGCATCCGCGTCACCCGAGCTGATAATCTGTGACGCCAGGGTTATGGCCTTCATACCGGAAGCACATACCTTATTGATGGTAAATGCATTGGTCTCTTCCGGCAGGCCTGCATATATGCTCGCCTGTCTTGCCGGATTCTGTCCGAGGGCCGCCTGGAGTACATTTCCCATAATGCATTCGTCGAAATAGACCGGTTTCAATGCACGGTCATAATCGTAGTATTTCTTGTTGATATCCGTCATGTCAAATTCGCCGAAGACATCGGGACGGGCGGCTTTAACAGATTCACTAATGACAGGTCGCAGTCCGGCTCTCTTGACAGCCTCTTTGATAACTAACGAACCCAGGTCAACAGCCTTAACCCCATTGAGGGCGCTCCCAAAACTACCAACAGCAGTTCTCGCACCACTCACAATCACAACTTCTCTCATACTTAAAAACCTCCTTGCGTTAAAATATCTTGAATTTTGGTTGCCACTAAAGGTCAGATCATCTCTTGCTGATCCCTATGAAATACTCTGCATGTCAATCGATTCAACAAATTCTACTTCCCGCGGCACCTTGTAGGATGATAGATAATGCCTGCAATGCCTCGTAATTTCTCTTTCATTCACAGGCATGTCCGGATTCCTTACAATCAGGGCCGTGACAATTTCTCCTCTCATAAAATCAGCTTTCCCCACTACCATACACTCTCGAACGGCAGGATGAAGTTCCAGAACCATCTCGACCTCCCGCGGATAGACATTGAAGCCGCTGGTTATAATCATCCGTTTCTTTCGTCCTGTGAGAAAAATATAGCCATCCTCATCGATCCTGGCAAGATCACTCGTGTAGAGCCAGCCGTTCCTGATGACTTGCGCAGTGGCTTCCTCGTTTTTATAATAACCCTTCATCACATTGACGCCCCTGATGACAAGTTCTCCTATTTCACCGCGAGGAACCTCGTTACCCCGGTCATCAACGGCTTTGGCCTCGACACCGGGGATGACAGTTCCGATCGATCCCGGCTTGTGCGCCATATCCCGCCTGCCCACAGAACATACGGGAGAGGCCTCGGTAAGTCCGTAACCTTCCCTCAATATACATTTAAATTTATCTTCAAACATGGGGATGAACTCAGGCGGCATCGTCGAACCACCGGTAATGCAAAAATCTATTGAACTGACATCGTATTTTTCTGCATCGTTATGCATAATCATGCCCAAAAAAAGCCGGGGTACAGCAGCAATATAGGTGACTTTTTCCTTCTCGATAGTACTGAAAATGGCATCCAGGGTGATCCGATCCAAGAGAACGATGCTGGCACCAATTCGGATGGCAGCTAACATATTGGCCACGGCACCGAAGGCATGAAAAAGAGGAATAACAGCAAGCCCCCGGTCCTTTTCTGTGGCATTACATACACTCCAGAGAAGATCAGATTGGGACAGCATGTTGCCATTGGTAAGTACTGCGCCAAGCGGTTTCCCTGTGAGGCCAGCAGTATAGATCATCACAGCTGGATCGTCATCAGCCATATCCGGCATTTCAAGGGTACTAGTCCCTCTCTCGACTATCTCTCCGAATTGTGAAACGGTATCCAATCCGCTGGTAGTAATGATATGATTGCAGAGCGGGATTTCCTCTCTTATTTCCTCGTACCTTTTCGCCAGTGGCGTTTCGGTAATCAGGCATTTCGAATCGCTGTTTCCGAGGAGATGGCGAAGTTCATAGGACGTGGATAAAATACTTATTGTAACCGCGACAGCGCCGATTTTCTGCACGGCGAAATAAGATATTACGAATTCCGGGCAGTTGGGGAGCATGATGGCGACCTTATCCCCTTTTTGAATACCCAGGTTTCTCAATTCATTTCCAAGGGCATTCACAGCACTGTGGAGGGCCTCATAGGTTAAGGATTTTCCGTCGTAGATAGTGGCGACGTTACTTGCGTAACGATAGGAACTTTCCTCAAGCATTCTTCCCAGACTCATAGCAATCAACACCTCGCGACCATTTTGGCTTACTTAACATATGTTGGTACTTTTTTTCAAGTGGAACTATAATTATGGAGTCTCAATTTCCCTTGATGGGAAGATCTTTTTCACCTATAATTGGGCCTGTAAATAATCTATTTTCTGAATGACTTGGAGGAAAACATGAAGAATCTTGTAATGGGTGTCTTACTGGCGCTGTTGTTTTACACATCTGCAGTCGCGGCGGAATTGAAGGTAGGGGAACAGGCTAATGATTTCAGCTTGAAGGACTCACTTGGCAAGGAATACACTTTAAATTCGCCGGAGTTTATGGGCAAAGTCCTTTCAATTTTCTATGTGTCTCCAGCCGAAAAAGATATGAACGCACATGTAGAAGATGCTCTCCTAAAAGATGCCGGATTAGATCGCAATAAAAGGTACCGTGGACTGGGGATTAGCAATAACAAGGCCAGCAACTGGCCAAATTTTGTCATCAACAGGATAATCAAAAGTAAACAGGAAAAGACTGGCGCTATTATTCTCGTAGACGACAACTATACCATTCTTAACCTATGGGGGTTGAAAAACCACTCCTCCAACGTTGTCGTTCTGGATAAAGACAGGATCTGCCGGTATATCTATACGGGGAAGCTTCCTCCCGCTGAAGTTGAAAAGCTGATTAACATAATTAAAGAGTATCAGGTAAAATAAGCACGCTGCCTGCTCTCGGTGCTCATCGCTGCTTAAAGGATCATTGGACGATGGCTGTGATTATTGATGGCAAGAAGATAGCCCAGGATATCCTCGATGAGGTGAGGGCGGAAGCCCTGCGCCTGAAAGAAAGAGCTGGAATAATTCCCGGACTCGCTGTCCTTCTCGTCGGTAATGACCCTGCCTCCAGGATCTACCTCAGACACAAGGAGAACGCCTGCAAGGCAGCAGCATTTTTTTCGCGGGAATTCAAACTTTCACAAGACACGAGTGAGAAGGAGATCCTTGCTATCATCCGTGAACTTAACCGTGACAAGAAAATCCATGGTATCTTAGTACAGCTTCCCCTTCCGGGGCACATCAACCCGACGACTATAATCGAGGCGATTGACCCCAGGAAGGACGTCGACGGATTTCATCCCTACAATTTAGGGCGGCTCTTTACCGGCAATCCGTATCACATGGCCTGCACACCCAAGGGCATACTGGAACTTATGGATCGGAGTTCAATCGCCATAGAAGGAAAGAGAGCCGTCATCGTCGGCCGAAGCAATATCGTGGGAAAACCGGTTGCCCTCATGCTTCTCAACAGACATGCAACTGTCACCGTTTGTCACACGAAAACAAAACAGCTGTCGCACGTGACAAGACGAGCGGAGATTCTCATTGCCGCTGCCGGACGACCGGAAATGATCAGGGCCAATATGGTCAGCGATGGCGCTGCGATAATCGACGTGGGTATAAACAGAATGGATGATGGTCGTCTGGTGGGAGATGTGGCATTTTCCGAGGTGCTTGAGAAAGCGTCCTACATTACCCCTGTACCCGGCGGCGTGGGACCCATGACGATTGCCATGTTGCTCGTCAATACCCTCAATGCAGCCTCCGGCCGGATGCCAAAGCAAAAATAAAACCCCCTCTCATTCTCAGGGAGGGGGTTTTTAACTGCACCAGAGCTCGTACTCAATCAGGCAATGCCTTTCATCGCCTTCATCTCAGCTATCGTCTTTCCCACACTCTCCGCTGACTTTTTCATCATAGCCTTCTCTTCGTCATTGAGTTTCAGTTCGATAATCTTCTCAATGCCATTGGCGCCAAGGACGGTCGGAACGCCGAAGCAGATATCTTTCAGCCCGTACTCGCCATCCAGATACACGCAGCTCGGGATGATCCTCTTCTGGTCTTTCAAGATGGCTTCCGCCATAAGTACCGCGCCGAGTGAGGGGGAATAGAAGGCACTGCCCGTTTTCAGGAGGGCAACAATTTCCCCACCGGCTTTTCGCGTTCTGTCAACGATCTTATCGATCGTATCCTTGGGAAGAAGTTCGGTGACGGGAATTCCATTAACCGTCGAGAATCTGGGCATGGGAACCATATCATCTCCGTGACCCCCAAGCAGCATAACCTTGATATCCTTGACAGACATCTTCAATTCCATGCCTAAGAAGGACTGGAACCGTGAACAATCGAGTGCTCCCGCCTGTCCTATAACTCTGTTCTTAGGTAACTTGCTTACCTTGTATGTGAGATAGGTCATCGTGTCCAGCGGATTGCTCACCACGATAATGATGCACTTTGGCGAGAACTTCACTATCTGCTCAGTCACGGAGCCCACGATATCGGCATTGATTTTCAGCAGATCTTCTCTGCTCATCCCCGGCTTTCTCGCTATTCCGGAGGTGATGATGACCACGTCGGAATTCTTGGTCTCTTCATAGCCATTAGTTCCGATGACATTTGCATCAAAGCCTTCCATCGGGCCGGCTTCCATCAAGTCGAGCGCCTTTCCCTGGGGCATCCCTTCGATAATATCCATCAATACGATGTCGCCCAATTCTTTTATGGCTGCCCAGTGAGCGGCGGTTGCACCGACATTTCCCGCTCCTACGATTGTAATCTTACTACGACCCATAATAATTTCCTCCTAAGTTTCAATTATAAAAAAACGAATTTATTGACCGTCCCTGTCCGATAAGATGCTGCCTTATTTCCCTGCAGTAAAGGGAGGGACCTCAATCCTCGGCTTGTAAGTAGCCTTATCTGGTTTCTTGTGAAGATGCGCGCACCTGTGTTTGCTCAAGCCAAAGTAGTTGAGAACGAGATCCTTTTTCATGAGCTGTATAGCCCGTGCGGGGTCAACGCCCTTAGGACATACTTTGGAGCATTCTCCGGCATAGTGGCAATTGAAAATGCCGTGGCTTGCAGCAACAAGGTCACGACGGGCATCGCCGGCATCATCCCGGGAATCGATATTGTAACGGTATGCCTGGGTGAGCGGTGCAGGACCGGGATACTCCCTGTCGGTGGCCATTGTAGGACATCCCGCCATGCAGGAGCCACACTTAATACAATATGTAAACTGGAGAAATTCCTCCAGCTCATGCGGTGTCTGGAAATACTCCATGGTCGGATTTTCCATCTCTTCCACATCACTTCTCTGAATATAAGGTTGAAGACCCCTAATAACGCCGAACATGGGAACGAGATCAGCCACGAGATCCCTGATAATGTTGAAGTTGGGCAACGGCGCCAGCGTCAGTGCCGTTGTCGCCACATCAAGAATCTGCGTATTACAGGACAAACCGGGCACCCCGTTAATCATCATCCCGCAGGAACCGCAGACTCCCATGCGGCACGAAAAGCGAAAACCCAGGGTCGGGTCCTGCGTTTGTTTGAGCGCATGCAGCCCATCAAGGACTGTCATCCCTCTTTCCACTTCCAGTGTGTACTGCTGCTGCCGGGGAGCCGCATCCCGTTCAGGGTCAAAGCGACGGATGTAAACGGTCATATTGAATTTTTTATCGGTTCCTTTTTCCATTTTTTCACCCTTCCTATATTGCTGTTTCCAAAGCTTTTGCCGCTATGGCTGCATACGTGCCGATACCAAACAGAATCAGGCCGACTATCCACAACATGACAGTGAAACAATCCTGAAAGGATTTCTTGGGCCCAAGTTCAAACACAATCGTCCTTAACCCATAAAACCCGTGAAACAATACTGCACCCAGCAGGATTATATAGGTAAAAGCAAGGAACTGATTCTGACTTCGGAAGGCGACGTTCCCCCAGTCCGTGACGGCACCACTTTCTGGATTAAAAACTCCAAACATGGGCAGATGCATAACCACCATATGCAATCCTGCAATGACAAGAATGACGATGCCTGCAATGATAAACCAAGTCCAGTATGCGGTTTCCCTCATGACTACCTCCCTAATGACTTCCAAAGAAAGTATTGTACCCTCCGGCAATGATGAGAATGGCCACAAGTACCATTGCTATCACCATTAAGGGTCTCTGATTGTTAAGAGACGACTTGTAAGGATATATCGGCTCCTCGGCTCTTCCTACGGCCAGGCCCAGTTCAATGAAAATGAGCCGGATGCCATTCAGCGCGTGGAAAGCAAAGATCACAAAAACGCAGAATTCGCCAAGCTTAAAAACGGGATTTTTTAAAATCGCCATGGCAGCGCCCCAGCTTTCCGGGCCATAGATCCTGACAGAGCTTGCAAATATATGCATCATGAAGAAGAGAAGAAGACTAAGCCCTGTGAGACGGTGCAAAATATACAGATACCGCTCTACACCCCAGCGTCCACCGCCGAGCCATCCAACTATTCCCAAATGGTTATCGAATTGTTTGTTTGCCATCTTTCTTCCCCCTAATATTTACGCTCAACCGGTTTCCACTTGTCGATTACAACCGGTTTATATGAAAATTTCGGTCCCTGCTCCGTGTGAGTGACGAGCGTGTGCTTGAGCCACTTATCATCGTCGCGATTCGGGAAATCATAACGGGCATGTCCACCCCGGGACTCCTCTCTCATTATTGCTCCCGTAACAAGGATCTCGGCGAGATCGAGAAGATTCTCCACCTCCATGGCATTGATAAGGTTGGTATTATAGACGGAACCCTTATCCGCAACGTAGATATCCTTGAAACGAATCTTCAGATCCTTGACCTTTTTCAAGCCTGCCTTCATTTCGTCCCCGGTGCGGTACACACCTACGTGCTGATCCATTGCCACCCGCAGTTCCTTCTTTATGTCATACATGTTTTCCTTGCCTTTTTTCTGAAGGATATCCTCGTAGATGCGTTTCTGGTCCTTCTTTACCTGATCCTGGGGAACGTCCAACAAGGGTGTTCCAGTTTTTATGAATTTAATTATCTCTTCTCCCGTGATGCCTCCCCATACGATGCACTCTATCGTGGAATTTGAGCCGAGGCGATTGGCGCCGTGCAGCGAATGACATGCCGCTTCACCGGCAGCCCAGACACCTCTCATCGATGTGGCGCCGTTGATATCCGCCTCAATGCCGCCCATGGAATAGTGGGCTACGGGACGGATGGGGATCGGCTCCAGGATTGGATCCAGGCCGATAAACTTGATGCAGACTTCCCTGATCAGCGGGAGGGCCTTGTTGATCTTGTCAGCGCCCAGGTGCGTCAGGTCGAGTTGGATGTATTCAAGACCCGGAGGCCCTGCAAATCCTCTCCCCTCTTTGATCTCCGTCATCTCGGAACGCGAAACGATGTCCCGCGGCGCCATTTCAATCAATTTAGGGGCGTATTTCTCCATGAGACGTTCGCCTTTGTTGTTCCTCAGGTAGCCGCCTTCTGCCCGGCACGCTTCCGTCATGAGGATACCATTGGGAACAAGACCCGTGGGATGAAACTGGAGAAATTCAATGTCCTCAAGGTTTATCCCCGCCCGGTAAGCGACGGCATGTCCATCACCACTGACGGTCTGAGAATAGGTTGTGAATCCATAGAGGGTGCCCAGACCGCCTGAGGCAATGAGCATTGCCTTCCCTCTGATAACCTTATATTTCCCCGTGGCCATATCGATCCCTGTGATGCCGGCAAAAGCGCCATCTTTATAGAGAATCGAAGTGGCAAAGAACTCATCATAACGGGAAAAATTCCGGTACTTCATCAGTGTATCGTGAAGAGTCTGCACCTCGAAGAAACCGGTCTTATCCTGCGCCATACAGCATCTTGGAAAGCTGTGACCTCCAAAAGGACGCTGCATAATCCTCCCGTTGGGAAACCGTGACCATGGTATTCCCCAATGGTCCAAGAGCATAATTTCTTTGGGCGCAAGCTCAACGAACTTGTAAACGACATCCTGATCAGCCAGAAAGTCTGACCCTTTGACTGTGTCCCATGCATGAAGGTCAAAGGAATCGCCTTCTTCCTCCCGCATAACGGCAGCAGATCCACCTTCAGCGCACACGGAATGGGGGCGCTGTATCTGCACCTTTGATATGAGGGCCATGTTAATCGTGTCTTTTGATTGTCGGGCGATCTCCAGTGCTGCCCTAAGCCCAGCTAATCCCGTACCAAAAATCAAGACATCGTGTGTAACTGTTTCCACTCCATTTGTCTTCATATTTCCTACCATCCAATTGTCTAAGTTATGAAAATAAATTGAGGGTGTCTCTTTATATCACCCTTTCTTATATTTCTTGACATTCTCGATATACAGGTCATTCCCCTTCGTATCATTAATGACAATAACGGGGAAATCCACTACGTCAAGTTTACGGATGGCTTCAGGCCCCAGATCATCAAAAGCAATTACTTCCGCCTTTTTGACTGCCTGGGACATAAGGGCTCCCGCCCCCCCCGTAGCCCCCAGATAGACACAACCGTATTTTTTCATTGCATCTTTGACTTCCTGAGCTCGTGGACCTTTTCCAATCATGCCCCTCAATCCCTTCTCGATGAGCCTGGGGGCATACGCGTCCATGCGGTAGCTCGTTGTCGGTCCCGCTGCCCCGATGGGACGCCCTGGGGGTGACGGCGTTGGTCCCACGTAAAATATGACTGATCCATTGACATCAAAGGGGAGAGGCTTATTACCGTCTAACAGGTCAACTAGCCTCTTATGGGCTGCGTCCCGACCCGTATAGATCGTTCCTGTAATAAGAACCTTGTCTCCTGCTTCAAGGGCTTCTACGTCTTCTCTTTTAAGAGGTGGCTTAAGTATCTTCAATATTCTCTCCCTCCTTTAAAAGTCGATTTCTGCATGCCGGCTTGAATGGCAGTTAATGTTCACCGCGAGGGGAAGGCTCGCAATGTGACAGGGTTCCATGATTACGTGGACATCGAGGGCAGTTATTCTCCCTCCCAAGCCTCCCGGACCAATTCCCAAATCATTGATCTTCCTGAGCATGCTTTCTTCCATTTCTGCCAGCTCGGGATCCGAATTCCGTTTCCCGATTGGCTCAAGAAGAGCCTTCTTGGCGATAAGGGCTGCCCGTTCAAAGGTCCCCCCGATGCCGACACCGACAATGATGGGCGGGCATGGATTAGCCTGAGCCTCCCATACCCGCTGTACGACAAAATCTTCAACACCCTTCCTGCCATCGGAGGGCTTGAGCATGGTAACCCTGCTCATATTTTCACTGCCACCCCCCTTGGCACAGAAGGTAATATGGAGTTTATCTCCGCTGACAATATCATAGTGAATTATCGCCGGAGTATTGTCGCCCGTATTCTTGCGCGTAAAGGGATTACATGCCGATTTCCGGAGATATGCATCCGCATAAGCCTCTTTGGTGGCTTCATTAAGGGCCTCAGGGAGGGTACCACCTTTAATCTTCACCTGATCCCCCATCTCGACAAAAAACACAGCCAGGCCTGTATCCTGGCAAAGAGGAATTCTCTCCTTTCGCGCGATCTCCGCGTTTTCGATAAGCTGGTTCAAGGTTTCCTTACCTAAAGGGGATTCTTCTTCTGCCAGGGCGCGCCTGAAACCGGCCATGAGGTCATCTCCGGCAATAAAGGCCGCTTCCATAATGGCCGCTTTCACCTTCTTCTTAATTGTGTTAAAAGGAATGGAACGCATTTGTACTCCCTCCCATTTTATCCGATATCAACAAGAACCTGTCCAACCGCTACGGAGTCGCCAGATTTTACATGAATACTCTTCACTTCCCCGTCAACCGGAGAGGGGAGAGGATTCTGCATTTTCATGGCCTCCAGGATCACGACCGGCTGTCCTGCCTTTACCTTGTCACCTAACTTGCAGGTAACGTCAACAATAAGACCGGGCATCGGCGCTGTTACTGATCCTGCGCCTGCTTTTGCTGCTGGCGCTGCTGCGGGCTTCGGTGCTGAAGGCGCTGCTGCAGGTCTTGGCGCTGCTGGCGCTGCTGGCGCTGCTGGCTTCGGTGCTGCGGCGACCTGAGTTACCACAGGAGCTGCAATCATTGCCCCTCCTTCTGACTCCACTTCAACAGCATAGTAATTGTCATCGACAAAGATATTGAATTTCCGAATGCCGGCTCCCTTTTCGGGGACTACCTTCGTCGGCTTTTCCATTAGCTTCCCGGCCTTCGCTTTCTTGATCAGCTCATCCTCTTTCTTCACATCTTCTATGGACTTCGGCATGACCTCTTTGGGAATCGGCTCGAGACCGTACTTCCATTTCAAGAATCTCAATCCCGTCTGCGGATAGAGGGCGTAAATGAGGACATCGCCCGGGTTCTTCGCGATATCTTTCGTAGCTGCTCTCGCATTTTCCATTTCCGGCGCTAAAGCATCTGCGGCACGGTTTGTCATGGGCGTCTCTCCCCGCTCGTACCCCTTGAGACACATCTTCTGAACCTCTGGATCGATGGGTGCGGGCGGTTTACCGTAGAGACCGAAACAATAGTCCTTGACCTCCTTGGAGATCATTTTGTAGCGGCCCATCAGCACGTTCATAACTGCCTGGATTCCCACGATCTGACTCGTCGGAGTAACGAGTGGCGGATACCCAAGTTCTCTTCGGGTATCGGGAAGTTCCTTGTGAACCTCGCCGATCCTGTGCAGAGCATTTGCTTCTCTCAGATTGCTCACCAGATTGGTGGTCATACCGCCGGGAACCTGATGGATAAGCACGCCGACGTCGATAACTGCCTGTTTCGTCGTGTCAAGAAAATCGCGGTATACGGGTGCAATCTTCTCCAGATCCTCACCTATCTCGAATATCAATTCCAAATTCAGACCCGTATCCCTTGGTGTACCTTCTAAGGTCACAAGGAGGGGCTCAATCGCCGGCTGAGAAGAACGCAGCGCAAATGGAGCCAGGGCGCAGTCAACGACGTCTACACCAGCCTCTGCGGCTTTCAGGTAGGCCATGGAACCCTGTCCACTCGTGTAGTGTGTATGGAGCTGTACGGGTATTTTAAGCTCCTTCTTCAATGCCGCAATAAGTTCATAAGCATCATAAGGAGAAATCATTCCCGCCATGTCCTTGATACAGAAGGAGTTAGCCCCCATCTTTTCGATGATCTTCGCCTTCTCCACATAGTAGTCGAGGGTGTAGACTGCCCCTCCCATTCTCCTCTGGGTCAGGGAGTAGCAAAGAGAGCCCTGAATGTGCTGCCCAGCCTCTTTGATCGCCCTGAAGGGCGCTTCAAAGTTTCTTGTGTCGTTCACGGCGTCAAAAACCCGGAATACTTGAATCCCGCACTCCGCTGCATACAGAACGAATTCTCTTACTACATCATCAGCGTAGTTCCGGTACCCAACAACATTCTGACCCCGAAGGAGCATCTGCTGGGGTGTCTTTTTTAGATATTTTTTTAGTGTCCTTATCCGATCCCATGGATCCTCGTTGAGAAACCTTGTGGGCACATCAAAAGTTGCTCCTCCCCAGGTTTCCATGGACCACCATCCCACCTGATCCATCCTCTCCGCCATTGGTTCCATATCCTTGGTTCTCATTCTGGTCGCAAGCGAAGACTGATGGCCATCTCTGAATGTGGTATCACAAATTTTTAAAGCGCTTTTTGCTTCTTTTTTCTTCTCTGCCATAATTAAACTCCCTTTCAATATATTATTCTTTGTTATTGTTTATACTCTAAAATAAATGACTTCCTGTTTTCCTAAATTGACGATTCAGCCACACCTATTAGACGATAAAAACCTTTAGTAGGTCCGCATCTGCCACATGCGGCGTGTGAACATCACATCCTGCCGCCCGGCAATTGCCCAGATATTGATGGAGGCATAAGGTGCTACGGAAGGAGCTGCTTCTGCCGCTGCCGCTGCCATTGCGGCCGCCGCTTCTTCTTCCAGATAGGCACCTATTGCTGCTGATATGGCTACCATTACTTTTGAATCCATTGACTTCATGCTTATTTCCTTTTCTAAGTAATCTAATTCCTACATTGGAATGTTGCCGTGTTTCTTCGGTGGTCTTGTTTCCCTCTTTGACCTCAGCATATCAAGTGCCCGAATGATATAACGACGGGTCTCGTGGGGCCGAATAACCGCATCCACATAGCCTCTGCCCGCTGCCGCATAAGGATTACAGAAGGCATCCTCGTATTCCTTGATCTTCGCTGCCCTCATGGCTGCCGGGTCTGCGGCTGCCTTAATCTCATTCCGGAAGATGATATTGCATGCTCCTTCAGCTCCCATGACCGCCATCTCTGCCGTCGGCCAGGCGATGACCATGTCCGCACCAAGGTCACGACTGCACATGGCCAGATACGATCCGCCATAGTCTTTCCTTGTTGCCAGGGTGATCTTCGGAACAGTCGCTTCTGAATAGCACCACAAGAGCTTTGCCCCGTGACGGATGATTCCTCTCCACTCCTGATCAGTTCCAGGCAGATATCCCGGAACGTCCGCTATGGTGATCATGGGAATATTGAAGGCATCGCAGAAACGGATGAATCTGGTCGCCTTGTCGGAAGCATCGACATCAAGGCATCCGGCAAGCCAGGCTGGTTGGTTGGCGATGAACCCAACCGTATGACCTCCCATACGGCCAAATGCCACGAGCATATTCCGGGCGAAATGCATATGAGGCTCCATGAAATCGCCGTTGTCGCAGAGTGCGCCGATCAG
>Ga0315290_10001160_pt1 | contig 17977 bp, 13 predicted proteins | sample YL17G12_0_MG_FD_203627 | JGI IMG/M metagenome (GOLD analysis project Ga0315290, IMG submission 203627) | Sediment microbial communities from Yellowstone Lake, YNP, Wyoming, USA - YL17G12_0 | ecosystem: Environmental > Aquatic > Freshwater > Lake > Sediment | place: USA: Wyoming | collected... | reverse complement strand
TCACGCAGTTGCCGCAGCCGTCGCAAAGCGCCTCGTCGATCCGAACGATCTTTCTGCGCGCCATCGGTCGCTCCCCCCTTCCGGCCCGAAAACCGGGTCTCGCCACGGGTCATCATTATTATGGAGACGCCCTCGCTCCCCCGCCGTGACCAAAGTCACGCCGGGGCGCGGCTCCCGCCCACCCGTGCCCTGTCCCTCGCCAATATCCAATCCGGGTGTCTCAACGACGACGTTCGAGGGTCACCCGCTCGCTCGTCGCGGACCCGCCACCTGGGTGTATCCTCCCGCCCGACCCTCACGCTGACGCAAGGAGGATCCGACGATGAAACTGAGTGCACTGTTGGGGTTGAACGGCGTCCTCGCCTTCCTCTTCGGTCTCGGCTTCCTCATCCTGCCCGGATGGATGCTGGCAGCCTACGGTGCGGAGCCAACCCCCGCGCTGAGTCAGATGGCGAGGTTCTACGGATCGGCGATGCTCGGCTACGGCGCGCTGACGTGGCTGGCGCGCAACGTCGACGACTCGCCGGCGCGGCGCGCGATCGCCCGGAGCCTCATGGTCTCGTTCGCCGTCGGATTGGTGGTGGCGCTGTGGGGCCAGAAGACCGGCGTGGTCAACGCCCTGGGCTGGCTCACGGTGGCGCTCTACCTCTTCTTTACCCTGGGCTACGGCTACCTGCAGAACCCGAAGAAGAGCTAACGAGGCCCCCGGCCCGTTTGGCCAGCTGACCTGCCCCCAGTTTTCCCGGCCATTTTTGCCTGTGAGTCCCCAGGGCTATTAAGGCCCAACAGCGCGAGGGTTCTGGTGGCCCCAGCCCCAGAATCATCCGCGACGACGGCTGAGGGAGCGCAGGCGATCGAGCTATCCAGCAATCAACGCCTCTTTCTTCGAGCGCGTCCAACTCTTGAGCTGGCGATCGCGCGCAATGGCCTCGGTGCGCGTCGCATGGGGTTCGGAATGCACGAGCTGAACGGGGCGGTGCTCTCTTGTGTGCCGGGCGGCGGTTCCAGCCTTGTGGGATTCGGCGCTGGTGAAGATCGATCGTGAAGCCGACGTAGAACGACCCGTCGGAGCAGACCAGAATGTAGACGAAGAACATCGGGAATCTCTGAGAGGAGGGGACCGATCACACAAGAAGCCCTTCGAATCGCTTCGCTCGCTCAGGGCATTCGACCCGCGCGATCGGGCCGATCCATGAGCGAGCGCTCGACAAGCGCACGCGAGTCGAATTGTGGAGGCGCGGGAATCGAACCCGCAGGCGTCTACCGACCCCGCCACCCCGAGCGCACCGTCGTCTACCGGCTGTTCGAGGAGCGCTTCGAGCGCTACGTCCGGGATTACGAGGAGCGCTACGAGCCGCGGGAAGGGGCGCAGCGCTCGGTCGTCCCCACGGCCGTCGAGGCCTACGTCGCCTGCTTGCGTTCTCCTGCCGGACTCGCAACTTCTGTCCGAGCTGCCAGGCGAAGCGCTCGGCGCTGTTCGCGGAGCATGTCGTCACGGAGATCCTCGAGCCCGTGCCGCACCGTCACCTCGTGCTCACGATTCCGCGCGTCCTGCGCGGACTGTTCCAGCGCGAGCGGCGCTTGCTCGGCTTGCTCGCCCGCGCGGCCCGCGACGCGATCGTCCCGAGCGTCCGATCGCCACGACGTCACACCAGGTCTCGTGGTCTCGATCCAGACGTTCGGCTCGTACGCCGCCATCTTCCACTCCCACGTGCATGCGCTCGGTGCCTGCAACTCCCGTACTTCGACGCGCAACTCGTCGAGGAGGTCTTCCGCCGCCGCGTGCTCCAGCGCTTGCACCGCGCCGAGCGGCTCTCGGAGGAGTTCCGTGGCTCGCTGCTGGGCTGGGTCCACTCGGGATTCTCCGTGCACGGCGAGCAGACGGGCAAAGGCCTCGCGCGCTATCTGACCCGCGGGCCTCTCCCCCTCGACGTCGTCGAGAAGGTCGACGGCGGACGCGTGCGGGTCGGCGATGAGGATTGTCTCGGTGATCACGGAGTCCAACGTCATCGACGACGGGAGCCCTCCGACGGGCGCGGGGACGACCTTGCGCAGACGTTGAGAATCCCAGTCGTCGTTCTTGATTTTCTCCATAAATGAGAATATCTTTGCCACATGATCACTTCGCTCAATACCGGGACCGCCCTTCTCGTCGAACTGCTCCGCGGGCCGGGATACGGTCTCGACCTGATCGAGCGGGTGCGCCTTCGTAGCGGCGGCCGGATCCGCCTGCGCCAGGGAGTCGTTTATCCGGCCCTGCGCGCACTTTCCAGGCGCAAATGGCTTCGAAGTTGGAGCGTCACGACGCCCGGCAGCGGCCGTCCCCGAACGTACCATGAGCTCACCTCCAGGGGGCTCGCTCTGGCGCAGGCACATCGCAACACGATCGCGGGGTTCGCCGCGAAGGCGGCGCCGATTCGCCCGACAGGCCGCGAGCTGGAGGAGATGCGGCAACGATTGTTCCAATGCGGCGAGGTCGCCGAGGCCGCGATGTGGCTCCGGCGCGCCGGTAAGGCGGCCGGCCTTTGAAACCTAACTATCCGAAGCTGGTACGAATCGCCCATCGGCTCGCCGCCACGATCGATCCGGACGCCTGTGCCGTCGCCGGCGCGATGGCCGTCGCTGTACACGGCTATGCACGCGCGACCGCCGATGTCGATCTCGTTTGTCGCCTTCCGCTCCCGGAAGCCCGGAAACGGCTCGCCGATCAGGGAATGAAATCAGCCCTCAAACGTGGCGACGTCCGCGAGGGTGACTTCGACTGCCTGAAGGGCGTTCTCGAAGGGATCGAGTTCGACATTCTGCCGCCGCTGGTTCCGATCGACTGGGAAAACGCCGTAGACGTTCCGCTCGGCCGCGGCGAAACGCTCAAGTTTGTCGACCTGCCGACCCTCATCCATCTCAAGCTTCGCGCGGCGGGTCCGCAGGACGTGCTCGATGTGGTGATGCTGCTCCAGCAGCACCCAGCAGAAGTCGTGCGCGCCCGGGAACTCGCCACCGCTTACGGCCTCGCCGCACAACTCGAGTCCTTCATGGAGAGCCCGCGAATCAAAGCGAGGGCGTCCGGAACGGTCGGCCGGCGCGCGAGGCGTTCCAGGAAGTCCTGATCGCCCGAGCGGCGCCAGCGATTCAATTGGGGCCTGAACCTCCGCGAAGAACAGGCGTGGTGGAGGCGGCGGGAATCGAACCCGCGCCCGCAGCTACGAGAAAGGAGCGATGGCCCGCGACTTCCGATGATTTTCGCCGCCAATCCGTTGCCAAGTCCCGATTCCGAGTCCGCCTGGTAGGGTCGAGGACTGGCGCGGTACCCCGTAGATGCGGCCTATCCGTTGCGCCCCGTTTCCTTTGGGAGTGCCTCACTAGCCACATCGTGGTCCCGTTTCCAGCCCCCGCCACATCGCACGTAGCATGCGGATTTCCCGCACTGCGCGCTCCTGCACAGTTCGCATCACGGGTTATGAAACCGTCCGGCCGGAGCGGCTTTCGGTGAGGATACGAGGTGTCGGACACGGTAGCCGATCGACACGAGCGAGTCCGGCAGGTCTCAGCCGAGCAACTCGCGAACGATCCGGTTCACCACCGTGCCATCGGCGCCGCCCTTCAGCTTCGGCATGACGATCTTCATGATCGCCCCCATCTCTTTCGCCGAGGTCGCACCCGCTTCGGCGATCGCGGCGGCGACGATCCGGCGGACCTCATCGGCGGACATCTGGGCGGGCAGGTACTGCTGGATGATCGCAAGCTCGGCCTCTTCCTTGGTCGCGAGGTCTTCCTTTCCGCCCTTCCGGTAGGCCTCGATGGAATCGCGGCGCTGCTTGGCGTAGGTGGCGATCACGGCAAGACATTCCTGATCTTCGAGGACGTAGTCCTGACCCTTGCGACCCCGCTGCTCGACCTCGGCCTCCATGATCCTCGACTTGAGCATCCGGACGACACCGAGCCGTTGCGGGTCCTTCGCTTTCATCGCCGCCGTCAGATCGGCTACGATTCGTTCTCTGATTGCCATACGCCCTCGCTTACTTTTCGGTGATTTCTGCATTCATCGGGCCGGAGTGGCGCGCATCCTGGCGACGTTTTCGTCCGTGACCCGCTCGCGCGCAGATTGTGCCTCGGCAAGGGCTCGGAAACGGAACACGCCCCTGGGATAAACCCGGGGAGCGATCCTCCAGTAACGCGCGCACTGGCGTGCGAATCGTTCGAAGCCTTCGCCGGGAGGGACGATGACCGGTGCTGCGGCCATCTCCTCGATCGTTCGAAAACGCTCGACCGTCAATCTCACTCCTCTTGAAGATCGAATCGGCGGCGCAACGCCTCCGCATCCTGACGGTCGAGCGGCCGGACCGTCCCTTTCTTCAGTCGGTAGAGCGCCGCGGGGGTGGCGACCCTCACGCAGATCCCCTCGACTTCCTTGTTCTCCTGCGCGACGGTCTCGAAGTTCGCGGCTTCTCCAAGACGCGTCATCACGTCGAAGTACAGGTCGCCGCTTGGAGGGTAGTAACGAACCGCCGGGTAGTCTCCCAGGAGGTCCCCCGCCCGGATCCCGTCGATGTTGGGGTCGTTGGCATAGGCTGCCCGGAAGGCTCGCTTCAGTCGCTCCACGTTTTCCGCAGTTGCCCGGATGAAGAGGTCCAGGTCCTCGGTAGCACGGACAACGCCATGAAAACCCATGGCCGCGGCGCCGATGAGCACGTAGTCGAGTCCTTCCCGATCGAAAGCGCGGAGCACCCGGAGCATCTCGTCGCGGTCCATAGCCGGGAGAGTATCGCGTTGGCCGGTCACGGGCTAGAGGTTGCGCCGAACCGACAAAAGCAAACACCAGGACCGCGAGCACACTTGGTCAGGGAATGGTGGAGGCGGCGGGAGTAAAACCCCAAATGATACTCGCTGTTTCGACGTCTAACTTACTGACTTCTGCGGAATTTGTATATGTTGGGCCTTCAACTGACCAACTGTTCGGATCAGCGGAGCGGACCAGGGCGTTTGTGCGCGAGTCCCGGACCGGATGGTCGTGTCGGCCACAGTCCAGGGAGTTGAGTGGCATCGGCATCCGCAGAAATTCGTAATTGCCTCAGCCGCTTCTCTGAATCTCGGGCCATCTCGTCCGCGATCTATTGCACGAGGCTACGCGTACCAGAGACCCGCATTGGAGAGTTCGTGGCGGGCTGCGTGATGGCTTCGAAACTTCCGGAGAATTGGGTCAACGCTGTGGCCACTATCGGCCAGGAGCAGCCGTAGAGCCAAGGCACTGAAAGCGGTCATTCAAATTCGCCGTTGATGTTCGGCCGCCACGCGCCATTCGAATCTACCGGGTCGGCGATGAAGATCGTCTCGGCGTAAGCGACGGGTCCCGCGGCCCACGCTACCGACCAATCGGGGGTAAGAGTGTCGGGGAGATGGCCGAGAACCGGGGACAGGCGCCGGCGCGGGTCGTTTTGAGCGGTTGGGAGGCCGTCATCGGCTTGGGGACCACCCCAGGACGACCGCCCAGCTGGGTTGCGGCGATGGAAATGCTGATCCATCTTTCAGCCTTTCAGCGCACGCCGGACAATCGAGAGATCTCGTCATCCGAACCCAAGAACACGATTGACCGCTCTCTTCTCGGCGACGTAAAGTCTTCGCGATTGTGGGTGTGCCCGGAGCCCCAGGGGCGTTCGGGGACAGCAAGGCCAGACACTGGAATCAGGAGGAGGCCTATGAAATCCTTTCGTTTCAGGTGGGTCGTGTTGGTTTCGATGGTCATCGCCGTAGGCCCCGCGTTCGCCGCGGATCTCGTGCTGACCACCGGCGGGAGAGTCTCCGTCGAGCTTCTCTACGCCGAGGCCGCTTTCAGCAACACGATGTCGATCACGTCGCCGTCGGTTGCCGTCGCGATCACGGGATGCAAGCTCGAGCCGGCAAGCGGGCTCGGCGGCGTCCTATTGCTCAGCGAGAAACTGTCGCAGCGGGGTTGCCGCGTGGATCTGGACGCGGATCCCACGACCCCCGGCATCCAACCTTTCGCGGCCGGGACGACGATCAGTTTCGGTTTCTGTTCGCAAACCAATGCGGATGCGAACTGCGAGTACGTCTGGTCCAGCGACGCCGGATCCAATTCCGACGGCAAGGACCACCTCTGGACGACCGATCTGTATCCTGCGGACTATCCTGGCCAGGCTGTCCAGCTGGCCTGGGAGGATTACCCCGACCTGGGCGATGGTGACTTCAACGATCTCATGGCCGTGCTTCGCGTGAACATGGATGCTGACGGGGACGGGCTGTGGGACGACTGGGAGCGGTTCGGCGTCGACACGAACGGTGACGGTCTCATTGACCTCAATCTTCCCTCGCTGGGCGCCAGGTGGGACCACAAGGACATTTTCGTCGAGATCGACTCGATGGACTGCGCCGTTTCGGGAGGCGACTGCGCGGCGGGCGACACCCACACGCACCGTCCCACCGCTGCCGCTGTGAATGCGGTGATCCAGGCATTCGCTGCTGCGCCGGTGGGCAATCCGGACGGCGTGGATGGCATCACACTGCACGTGGACGTAGACCAAGACATGCCGCACCAGGACGTTCTCAACATCCCCGGACTCTGTTTCTCTTCGGCGACTGGGGCCGGAAATTTCGACGACGTCAAAGCGGACCCAACGTACTTCGGGACCAACAACCCCCGCCGCTTCGCCTACCACTACGCACTGTTCACGCACCGCCAGTGGTTTGGAGACGCACACTCGGGCTGCAGCGAGTTGCCCGGGAACGACTTTCAGATCTCGATGGGCGGGTGGAACTACGCGTGTAACGGCGGCACCAGGGCGAGCCTGTTCTGCCGAACCACGACGGACTGCCCGGGCGGCACATGCCAGGCGGCGGGCGACACGGACGGCGACGGAGTGAACGACGAGGACGTGGGGACGTCGCAACAGGTCGCGGGAACGTTCATGCACGAGCTGGGACACAACTTGGGACTTCGCCACGGTGGAAGCGACAACGTGCACTACAAACCGAACTTCCTGAGCATCATGAACTACTCTTTCCAGGCGACGGGTATTCCTCCGACCGACCCCGACGGGACCGGCCCCCTGGTTGCGAAGGTGGACTACTCTCCGCAACAGCTTCCGCAACTCGACGAGACGAACCTCGGCGAGGCGGCCGGGATCGGAGACGGGACGGACCAGACGGTTTACGCCTGCCCGGACTTCTCGACCGCCTCCGCCACGGGCAACGCTGGGATCGATTGGAACTGTGACGGCGATACGACGGACACCGCCGTTTCCAACGATGCCAACTGGGACCGCGTCTGCACACGTGCGGGTTTCAACGGCGTCTTCGACTCGACGGTGTCCAACGACGACTTGATCAGCGGCCAGGACATGTGGGACGGCCCTGACCGCACGTGCGATTCGGTGATCGTCGTGGACGACGTCATAGTGCGGAACCGAGGCAGCGTTCAGGTCGCGCTGCTGGACGGCTTCGATGACTGGGAAGCCATCAAGTACGACATCCAGACCACCGAGTCGTTCGACGACGGGTTTCACATCTCCGTCGACCCGGCCGTCGAGCTCGATTTTCAGCGCTACGCCGAGCAACTTTCGCCCGATCTCGCCGTCGCCAAGAGCGCGGCACCCGATGTGGTTCTGGCGGGCTCGGATGTCGCCTACACGATCCAGGTGTCGAATCGGTCGGCGGCGGTTGCGCGCGAGGTGACCGTTGCCGACGTCTTGGGTCCGGTCACCACGTTCGTCTCGTGCACGGCCTCAGGGACCGGTGTGTGCGGCGGAGCGGACAACGACCGGAATGTCATGTTCCCCGTCATCGCGGGCGGCAGTACCGAGACCATACAGATCGTCGCGAACGTCAACTGCCCGCTCCTGGACGGCACCGTGATCACGAACTCCGCATCGGCGGGTCTCGTCGGCCTCGAGCGCGACACAACGAACAACTCTGGCGCGGTGGCGATCAGGGTGTCGAACCCACCACCTGTCGTGACTTGCCCAGCCTCAGTTACCGTCGAGTGCCAATCGGGTGAACAGGCTGAGGTCGTTCTGCCGCCGGCGACCGCTCTCGATATCTGCCACGCAGCGGTTCCGGTAACGAACAATCGAACCCTCGGAGGACCCGACGCGTCGGGCTCTTATCCTACGGGCTCCACCACGGTCACCTTCACGGCTACCGACAGCGCAGGCAACACCGGGAGGTGCACAACGGTGGTCACCGTTGTCGATACGACGCCGCCCGTCGTGACCGTCGATACGGCCCCCAACTACTTGTGGCCTCCAAACCACAAGATGTACGGCATTCACAACGCCGTGACGGTTCTCGAGGCCTGCGACCCGTCGCCGAGGCTCATTCTGCAGTCCGTCGTATCCAGTGAGCTCGACGACGCTCCCGGCGGAGGGGACGGGAACACCGTCAACGACATCCAGGGCGCTTCGACGGGGACGGTCGACTTCGACATTCTGATGCGGGCCGAGCGCCAGGGAACCGGACCGGGCCGCACCTACACGATCCGGTACCAGGCAACGGACGCCTCGGGAAACGTGGGCGCGGGAACAGACACCGTTGACGTGCCTCACGACCAAGACGGGATCGAGGAACCGATCGCACTTGAAACAATTGGCGCCGCGGCGACGCTGGTGAGCTGGGAGCCCGTCTACCACGCGCAACACTTCGACATCATCCGCGGCAGCGTCGACAAGATCCGCGTCGACGGGTCGAACTTCGACCTCGGCGATGTGGTTTGCCTCGCGACGAACGTGACCGCCAACGACATCGCCGGTTCTGAGGACACCGCGATACCTGAGCCGGGCAAGGTGTTCTTCTACCTCGTCCAATTCCGCGACGGTACCAAGGAGAGTTCCTACGGGGAGCCCTCGGCGCACAAGGCCCGCGTGCTTGGCGCAGGCAGCCAAGACTGTCACTGAACCATTTCGTGGAAGGGGCGTCGCTCATCGCGGCGCCCCATTCCTTTCCTGACGACCAACAGACTCGTGGCGGAGTACCAACCGCTGTGGCCCATTGTTCCCGATACCGACTGGAAGCGATGCGCACTTGGTGAGATGACACCTGCCCCACGGCCCTCTTCGGAATCAGCAGCCCCCCGAGTCTGGCTGCCGGCTCCGCATCGCACGGCCCCCCGACTCGACCACACCGCGATTCACCCCGGGCTGCGTTCCGTCAGGCCAAGTTGCACCCGACGGAATTCACTCGCTGGCGCAGTGGGCATCAAGATCGCGTCGACGCAGCACGTGCCAATGGCCACTTCGTGTCGATCTCCAACTTCGTCACGTGGATTCGGTTGGAACGCACAGCGATGGCCTTTCAGTCCAGTCCTATTGGAGACAGGACTCCAACTCCTGAGCTTCGGCACGTGCCGTGAAAGATTGCCGGGCCGGCGTCTTGTCTCGGATCCCTCGGAGCCGGACCTGGATCGCTCGATGCGTGCGCGTGATGGATTTCCCAGGATCGAGTTCGTTTCACCCCGTGGCAGAGGCGCCGCCCGCGCAGAGTGACAGGACGATGACTTCGGACGGGGACGACGACGCGCCAGAACCGCTGGAGCCGGCGGATGACGCGACGCGCACGCACGCCGGCCGATCGGACGAGACGGTCACCCATCTCCCCGGTCTGCTGGGCTGGGTCCACTCGGGATTCTCGGTGCACGGCGAGCAGACGGTACCGACCGAGGACGTCCAGGGCGCCGAGCGCCTCGCGCGCTACCTGACCCGTGGGCCTCGCCCCCTCGACGTCGTCGAGAAGGTCGAAGGCGGACGCTTGCGCGTGCGCACCCCGCCCGATCCGCGCACCGGGCTCGTGGAGAAGATCCTCGATTCGCTGGATCTCATCCACGCCCTCACCACCCAGATCCCCGACCCCGGACAACACCTGGTCCGCTCTTACGCCTGGTACTCGAACCCCTCGAGGGGGGCGCGCACCTCCGGCGGCCTGAGCGGGGGTGTCGGACAACCAACAGGCAGATCGAAGGCGGCGTAAGCGACGGGTCCCGCGGCCCACGCTACCGACCAATCGGGGGTAAGAGTGTCGGGGAGGTGGCCGAGAACCGGGGACAGGCGTCGGCGCGGGTCGTTTTGAGCGGTTGGGAGGCCGTCATCGGCTTGGGGACCACCCCAGGACGACCGCCCACCTGGGTTGCGGCGATGGAATTACCTATCCATCGGCGTTTTCCGGTCGAGCTCCTTCCGCGTTGCCATGTCGTAATCGCTCCCAAAATGGGTTCGCGAGCCGTTGTTTCGGTCAGCTCCGGAGCCTCCGGCGTCTCTTCTAGAGCCGGTCAGTTCGAACCATTATGAACAATAATGCGCTCTAACAAACAGTTCCGGTTACCATCATTACCATTGCCTTGCTTCCGAGTCGCGGTATCTCTGCGCCTGTCTGGGGGACGGTTCGCGGAGGGAAGCTCGATGTCGCACGCCACGAAGCACACCACCAGGCTCGAGTCAGTCCGGCTCCATACACGCCGCGCCAGGATCCTCGCCGCACTCGCGACATGCGCCGTCCCCGTTCTGGCGTGGGCGCTCGCGGGATCGCCTTTTGAAGGAGCGGACGGAGATCTCGTCCCATCGACGGGAGTCGATTGGGAATCGTTCATCGGGAGCCCGCGTCTCGTCATCGGCGTCGACGCGCCGACGGGTCAGACCGACGACGCGCTTCGCGGCAAGGAAGACGACGTCGTGCCAGGGATCGACCTCGGTTCGATTCCGAACAACAAGAGCGACCTCCTGCGATTCTATGCGCGTCACGATCGCGTCACGTCCGCGGGCTCGGCGCACGATTTTCTCTATCTCGGGTGGATCCGCGCCGACACCCTCGGCACGGCGAACATGGACTTCGAGTTCAACCAGTCGAACGTCTTGACGGCGAACGGCGTGACCGTCCAACGGACTCCGGGCGACATGCTCGTGACCTACGGCTTTTCGGGCGGCGGCAATCAGGTGAACCTCGGGCTGTCGCGGTGGACCGCGACAGGACCGTGCGAGGCGTCGCCCTCAGCTCCGTGTTGGGGACCGATCAGGGCTTTGGACGGTATTGCCGAAGGCGCGGTCAACACCGTGTCGTCGGTTGTCGACCCGATCGCCGGCGCGACTCTGCCTGCGCTGACGTTCGGCGAGGCCGCGATCGACCTCACCGCGGCGGGCGTTTTCGACACCGACGCGTGCGTCAGCTTCGGCCGCGGCTACGTGAAGAGCCGGTCCTCGGAGTCCTTCACCTCGACCATGAAGGACTTCATCCGCCCCATCGACGTCCGCGTGACGAACTGCGGCACGATCACGGTGCGCAAGAACGCAATTCCGGATTCCTCCCAGGACTTCTCGTTCACTTCGACGCCGAATCTTGGCGTCTCCTCCTTCGTGCTCGACGATGACGGGTCCGAGACGAATGCGGTCAAGAGCGCCATCTCATTTCAGAACCGCTTCGATAGCACCGTCTCGATCACCGAGCAGCCGACGACCGGTTGGGACTTGACCGGGGTGAGCTGCGGCCCCGGCGGCACGCCGCAGTACGCGCCCGACGGCAGCCTGACCGGCGAGGTCGTGGTCGACGCGAATCCGGGAGACACCATCGAGTGCTCCTACACGAACACCGAGCGCGGCGTGATCCGCGTGCTCGAGTCGGTCTCGCCCGCCGGCGACCTCCAAGCGTTCGACTTCCAATTGAGCGGCGGCCCCGACGCCGTGGCCGCGTCATTTGCGCTTCGCGGAGGTAGCCCGCCGCTCGACACAGGCGCCGTGCGCCCCGGAACGTACGCGATCGTTCAGACCGATCCCGGCGAGGCCTGGGATCTCCAGAGCGCCACGTGCGATGACGGCAGCCCCGTCGGCGCGGTCAACGTCGCCCCCGGCGAAATCGTGACCTGCACGTTCACCAACATCAAGCGCGGCGAGATCGTGATCGACGAGGTGACGGTACCTCAGGAACAAGCGCAAGAGTTCCCGTTCACGCTGACCGGCGGTCCCGACGGCACGCAGCAGAGTTTCTCGCTGACCGACGCCGCGGCGCCGCATGCGAGCGGTCTCGTTCGGTCCGGAACGTTCGCGATCACCCAGTCCCCGGTCCCCGCCGGCTGGGACTTGACGTCGGCCACGTGCGACGACGGCAGCGCGCCCGGTGCGGTGAACGTCGCTCCCGGCGAATCCGTGCACTGCACGTTCACGCACACGCTCCGCGGAACGATCGTTGTCGACGAGATCACGCTGCCTTCGAACGACCCGCAGTCGTTCAGCTTCACGCTCGCGGGAGGGCCCGACACGGTCAACCAGAGCTTCGCCCTGACCGATGCGGCGGCGCCACGCGCGAGCGGAACCATCCGTCCCGGCACGTACGCGGTTTCGCAGGCATCCGCCGGCGCGGCCTGGGACTTGACGTCGGCCGTCTGCACCGACGGGAGCGCGATCGGCGCGGTCCAGCTCGCCGCCGGCGAGACCGTGACCTGCACCTTCACCAATACGAAACGCGGGACGATCAAGGTCGACGTCGTGACGACACCGACCGCGGATCCGCAGACCTTCGGTTTCTCGCTGACCGGCGGTCCCGATGCGATCAATCGCACCGCCGTCTTGTCCGACGCCTCGCCGCTCTTCGACAGCGGCCTATCGCGTCCGGGGAGTTACGCTCTCGCCGCGCAGCCCACGCCGTCCGGTTGGGACCTCGCGTCCGCTTCGTGCAGCGACGCCAGCGCCCCGGCTGCGATCGGCCTGAATCCCGGCGAAGACGTGGTCTGCACGTTCGCCTACGTGAAGCGCGGCACGATCCGCGTCGACGTCGCGACGCTTCCCGCGGCCGATCCGCAGAGCTTCCCGTTCGCGCTCACCGGCGGGCCCGACGCGTTGGCAAACTCGTTCGCGCTGACCGACCTGGCCGTGCCGTACGACAGCGGCTCGGTCCGCCCCGGTACGTATGCGGTCGCGCCCGGACCGATACCCGCTGACTGGGACCTCGTCGCAAGCTCGTGCAGCGACGGAAGTCTGCCCGGCTCGGTGTCTCTCTCCGCTGCCGAGTCGGTGACGTGCACCTTCACCTATACCAAACGCGGCCGCATCGTCATCGATGAGATCACGGTACCTTCGGGAGACCCGCAAGCCTTCGCGTTCGCGCTCTCCGGCGGGCCCGACGCCTCGAACTTCTCGTTCTCGCTGACCGATGCCGCGACGCCGTACCGGTCGTCCTCGGTGCGGCCCGGCACGTATGCTGCGAGTCAGACCGATCCCGGCGAGGCCTGGGACCCGACGGGCGCCACCTGCGACGATGGAAGTCAACCCGGCTCGATCGCCTTGGCCCCGGGCGAGACGGTGACGTGCACCTTCCGCAATGCCAAGCGCGGACATCTCTTCGTGGATGAGATCACCTTGCCGTCCGGCGACCCGCAGTCGTTCGCATTCACGATCTCGGGCGGACCCGACGCCCTCGCCCAGTCGTTCTTTCTCACCGATGCCGTGGCACCGCATGACAGCGGCCTCGTGCGCGCGGGCACCTTCGCGGTCGGCCAGGGCGCGCTTCCCGCCGGCTGGGACTTCATCGGCGCCTCGTGCTCCGACGGCAGTCCGGTCGCCGCGGTCGTCGTGGATCCGGGCGAGAGCGTGACCTGCACGTTCCGGCACACCAAGCGCGGCAAGGTCGTCATCGTCAAGGACGCCCGCCCGGACTCCGCGCAGGACTTCAGCTTCACGGTGTCGGGAACGAACGGAACGCAGACCTACCTCCTCGACGACGACGGGAATGCCACGGACAGTCCTTCGCAGAATCTCTTGCCGCCCTCGCGTTCACTGGATTTCGTTCCCGGGAGCTACGTCGCCTCGGAGAACGCCGCCGGCGCGATGTGGGATACGACGGGTCTCAATTGCGCCAGCTCTTTGGGCCAAGCCGCGTTCACGATCGACCTTCAGGCTCGGAGTGCGCGCTTCGATCTCCGCCCCGGTGAGAGGGTCACCTGTACTTTCGTCAACACCATGCGCGGCCGGGTCATCGTTCGCAAGGTCCTCGAAGATCCGACCCCCGGCGTCGTTTACGATCCCAGGCAACAGCTGTTCAATTTCACCTCGGGCTGGGGCGCGTCCTTCTCGCTCAGGCACAACGAAAGCTACGTCGGCCCGTGGATCGCCACGGACCGCGCCTACACCGTGGCGGAAACGCCGATGAGTCCTTGGATCGCGTCGAGCGAGTGCGTCTTCCCCGACGGCCACCTGGTCAGCGGAGGCGCAAGCATCAGCGTGACCCCTCCCGCGGGCGGTGAGGTCGTCTGCACGTTCACGAACGCCGTGCGCATCCACCCCGGATCGTCCGGGTTCTGGAAGAACTGGCGCAATCACTACACCGACACGGACTTCCGGCGGATCCTCTCCGCATCGTTCACGGGATCGCTCGTGTACCGTCCGCTCTTCGACCCGGTCTCCGGCGCGTTGAGGTCCGACGCAATCACCGTCATCGATGCGATCTACGCGTCCGCCGCCGGAGGCGACGCGAGGAGACTTCTCACGGAGCTGACCACGACGTCGCTCAACCTGGGCGTCAGCACGAGCGCCGACCCAACGATCCGCGCATTCCAGCTGAACGACGACATCACGCGGAATACGAAGCTCAACCTCTCGACGATGCCGGGCGCCGAGGCGCTGATCCGCTCGCTCGCGCCTTGCGACATTGCCGCCGGCGTTCGCATCGGCGACGGGATCGACATCGCGGAGGCCGGCTGGAACGGCGACATCCTCGCCCGGATCTACCTCTTCGACGCGCTCTCCTCGGTCGCCCAATCAACCCTCGGCAACGTGTTCGGCAACATCAACGTGGGGTCGATCGTTGTCGTCGATCCGGATTCGATCCCGACCCGGCCGAGAGGCTTCGACATCGGTGGGCCCGTCACCCGAACGTGGTACGGCGATGTCGACGGCGACGGGCACGGCGTGCCGCAAATCCGAACCCAGACTTGCGACGGTGCGGCCCCGACCGGCTTCGCAAGTGTCGATGACGACTGTGACGACGCCCACGCCGCCGTGTACCCCGGCGCGCCGGAGGTCTGCGACGGACGCCGCAACGATTGCAACGCGGCGGGCTGGCCGTCGGTCGCAGGGCTCGAAACGGACAACGACGGGGACGGTTACGCCGAGTGCGCCGGCGACTGCAACGACGCCAACGCTGCCGTCCACCCGGGTGTGAGCGAAGTGTGCAACGGGGTCGACGACGACTGCGACGGGCTCATCGACAACGATGCGCTCGGCCAGGACACGGATGGGGACGGCGTGCGCAACCTGTGCGACAACTGCGTGCTGGCCGTCAACCCGACCCAGCTCGACAGCGACCACGACGGGGTCGGCGACGCGTGCGACGTCTGTCCGGCTGTGTCCGACAAGGCCCAACTCGACGCGGACCACGACGGGGTCGGAAACGCGTGCGACAGCTGTCCAACGACTTCGAACACCCACCAGGACGACGCCGACCTCGACGGGATCGGAGACGCCTGCGACAACTGCCGGTTCGACTCCAGACCGAGTCAGTCGGACGTCGACCATGACGGCGAAGGCGATCTTTGCGACCTGAACGACGGGGTCATCTTCATCACCCCGAGGCCGTTGGGCGACGACGGCATCGAGTGGCAGCGCGAAGCGGGATACGACCACTGGAACGTGTACAAGGGATCGATCATGGGACTCCGAACGCTCGGGAACTACACCCAGCTCCCCGGCACGAATCCGCTCGCCGCGAAAGTCTGCGGCCAGAGCAACACGTGGTACACGGATCTCATCAACCAACCCGCCGGTACGGCCGCGTTCTATCTCGTTACCGGCATGGCTGGGAGCATCGAAAGCAGTCTCGGAACCAACGGCAGCGGTGTGCTCCGGACGAACACGAATCCTTGCCCCTGAAAGACCGGCCCGGCATCCTTCAGCGTCCCCCTCCCGCTGCAAGGATCGCCGGGCCAGCGCACGGCCGCTACCAGCCGAATCCCATGAGGAGGCCGAAGCCGCCCGCGTTCACGCTCTGCGCGACGATACCGGAGCCGAAGTTCACTTAACGCCCGGCGGGGCCGGGGCGCTTCAGTTGCCGACGGCGATTGTACACGCTACGAGAAGTTGATCGAAGCCCCGAAGGCCGTGGTGGAGGCGGCGGGAATCGAGCGCGCGTCCGTATTTGCGAGAAAAGCGCGAGCGCACGACGTTCGTTGCCCCTTCGAGACCCCTGGAGCCTACCCCCAGTCTCGGAGATATTCTGGAGACGGGAGCGCCCCGGCGTTTGCAATGCCTCCCATGCACATTCTCGCGGAGAAGAAGTCAGGTCTCCATACGTGGCGCGACAGTCAGGTGCCGCCGCCGCACCACCCTCTGCTCTACGTTGACGTCGTAGACGCCGCCGTGGGGCGACGCCGGATCGACATCGATCCGAAGCCGATCCTTGCCGATGAGCCGCAGGCGGTCGACGGGCCACGTGTCGTCTTCGTCGCGCCCGATCTCCCACCACTGGTCCGACTCGATCCCGCTGGTGAAGGGTTCGTAAGGATCGCGCAGGTTATAGATGACGACACCACACCCTCCCGACGCACACCAGAGGCCGTTCCAGGCCACCTCGAACGCCCTCGGTTCATCGTAGTGGGTCCCAATGGTCAGCGGATCTCGATCGGGAAGGCACAACCCAACGTCGTACCAGTCATGGACGATCACGAAGTGCCGGGTCGCGAGAATGACCGGGTAGCCTTGTGCAGAGGTGTCCCCAACCATAGAGCGCGCGTCCGGATCGTAGTAGAGACGCGCGGCCTCAGGTGAGAGCTGGAGAAGTTTCAGCGACGGTCCGGAAAGACATCGCACTTGGTGCGGCAACCGCATAGGGCGCCCCCTTTCCGGCTCACATTCCTATCGTGACGACCCTGCAATTGCAGTGCCATTTACTGGCGACGACCTTACGCCACTCCGCGAGCTGCGATTCGGAGTTTTGCCGGGTAGGCGTGTCATTTTTTCCCGGTTTCTCCTTTGGCCGAGTTGTGTCTCGCCAAAACCCAATCCGGCTCACTCGAAGACGATTCTCGGCGGTCGCGTGGTGCGCCACGGGTTGCTTGGGGATGCAACTGCGGCGTGAGGGCTCGGTCGCACCGCGATAGCGCCCCGCGATGTTGCAGGCCTGTCGCCCGCTCGCGCATCATCTCGCCATGGCCAAGCCGCCTGAGCGTCTCGTCTACGCGTCCCAGAAGGGACGCGTGTGCCCCCAGTGCGGGTGGCCGGCGAGCGACTGTCGCTGCTCGTCGCAACGGCCGGCCGAGAACGAGCCTGTTCCCGCGCGCATCGTGTTCAAGCTGCGAACCGAAAAGACGGGGCGGGGCGGCAAGACGGTGACGGTGATCGATGGACTTCCGCGCAACGCGTCGTTCGCGGCGGCGTTGGCCCAGGAGCTGAAACGCGGCTGCGGCACGGGCGGAGCGTTGCGGGACGGCGCCCTCGAGCTGCAGGGAGACCTAAGCGATCGCGTGCGCGAGTTCCTGACGCGGAAGGGCTACCTCGTCAAGGGTTGACCCGGGCGATCGCGCGGGCTCACTTGGCGAGCTCGTACAAATACTCCACGAACGACATCGCCGCGCCGTCGAATCCCTGGATGTTGGGATTGCTCGACTCGATGACGTAGTACTCGTCGGGCGCGTGGGCGCCGCTGCCGTGCCCCAGACCCCAGTGGCCGGACGCGAGGTTGAGCGGGGGCCCGGTGAAGACATAACCCGGGTACGAGCCCGCGTTCCTTAGCCACATCACGGGATCGGCGCCGCCACGTTTCAGGACCGCAACCTGCGCCTGGATCAGCGGAGCGCTCGCCGGCGTGCTCGTCGGATCGTATCCGCCGGTGACGCTGACCTCGATGTCGCCGAACCCGCGCTTGGCGAGGTGGGCCTTCAAAGCGGCGACGGCATCCGCGAACTTCATATCCGGCACAAGGCGCAGGTCGAGCTTCGCGGCGGCCCGATGCGGAAGGACCGTCTTGCCACCCGGTCCGGTGTAGCCCCCCACGAGCCCTT
>Ga0315290_10001159_pt1 | contig 17985 bp, 21 predicted proteins | sample YL17G12_0_MG_FD_203627 | JGI IMG/M metagenome (GOLD analysis project Ga0315290, IMG submission 203627) | Sediment microbial communities from Yellowstone Lake, YNP, Wyoming, USA - YL17G12_0 | ecosystem: Environmental > Aquatic > Freshwater > Lake > Sediment | place: USA: Wyoming | collected... | reverse complement strand
TCGGATTTACGCTGTATGTATCAGCCACGGTAAACCGATCTCCGGCTTTTATCGTTTTTCCGGTCGTTCCTGTGATCAGAATAACACTCGCGCCTTCCGTCTGTGTTCCATCAACGGTATAATCTGAGCTTGCCACCCTGGTTCCAACCGTGAAATTGCCTACGTTCTGATCCATTTTGAACTTGAAGCCCAACCCGGTTCCCATTTCCCCGCTTTCGTACTGTTCTGAAATTTTCGCCGAGCTCTGGAACAATCCCTTTAATGCCTCCACCAGCGCAGCCTGGGTGTCCGGTCCTACCACCGCCACTCTTTTCCCGTCCCGGGGCACGCCAAAGCAATCCAGTAACGCACCTGCGTTCAGGAATGCCTTCGATCCGCCTGCAGGCACGCCGGCAGCATATGTGCCGACGTTGTTATAAACGCTCACGGCGCATTGTAACGCATCGTAGTCTATTTGGTTTGCCAATTGCGCCGTCGCGGTTTCAAGATACCTTTTGGCAAACTCATCGATCGTTAACGTTAAATCCTCCGCCGTGAAGTATAACGCCACCTGCTTTCTAGTGGACACCGTGAATGTCTGATATTGTTCTGTCGTGTCCTGTAACTGCAGTGCCGCGCCTGTGCTGACCAGATACCTGTTTGGCATCCTTATTCTCAGACTAGGCCCTATTTTACCGGACATCGTGGCCCCTGAATTCGCAAACTGATTGTCATACTGCCGGTTAATGCTTCTCGCAAAAACCAGATTATTTACCAACAACCGTAACGCCTCTCTCGTTATGGCTGTCGGGGAAAGTAATGTATTTGACATATTTTTTTTATCCTTTTTTTAAATTTGTCCTTTTGCCCATCTTTCTTTGTTGCGCTTTTTTATGAATTCTTCAATGGGCGTTTTTGGGTCCATTATATCCGTTTGCGCCGCCGTCCCGCTTTGCGCAACCGGTTTGATCGGAGGCGGCGCGTTCGTACTTTTAACTGCAGGTTTTTCTTTCTCGGCATTTACCTTTTTCATAATATCAATTCTCACTTCGAGCCTGCCTATAGCCCGATGTAATTCCTGCGGATCCAACCCCTTCAGATTTTCAACCTCGCGGGTATTTTTGCTCAGGTAATAAACGATATCGGCTCCCATATCGCTCGACATTATCGCCTCGTTTACGTACGCAGGAACTTTTATTTCCTTTTTGTTGACAATGTCGTCGTAATCTTTGTAATCCTCATGCGCCTGGTCTATTTTCGAGGCCCATTCGATTTCGTTTACTCTGTCTTTATACTCACTTTCCCCTTTTCCCCGCTGCTCTTCCGGGAGCGTCTTTTCCCGCATGTCATGGATTTCTCGTTCGGCCATTCTCAACTGTCGCGTTATTTTGTCAATCCGTCTCTGCACTCCGTCGGGTATTCCCGGTTTCTCGGATTTGGGTTCGTCCGTTTTCTTTTCTCCGACAAGTTCCTCTTCCTTTTTTTCGCCCGGTTCTTTTTCTCCTGTCTTTTCAGGCAGTTTGTCCGGTTTTACTTTTTCTTCTTGTCGTTCTTTTTCCGCCGCTCCTGTCTGTTCAGATAGTTTGGGATTCGGTTCTTCTTCCGGAATTACTTTTACCTGCTTTTCCGTATCACTCATGGTTTTACCTCCATTGGGTTGTTCCCGGCTGGCCGAGCCGGTTCGGGTTCGTTCTGCATTGAGTTTCCTATTCCCAGTCGCTCAATGATATACGCAAGCGTAGCCTCGATTTGCTGTATTTTATCGGGCCTCGCTTTAATCGCTTCTTTCTGCACGTCAGCAAACGCTTTTATTTTTGCTTCCGTTAGTTTCGTGTTCCTGTCGCCTGATTTGTCTTTTAGCGCCTCCATTAGTTTCTGTACGTCCATCGCCATCTGTTGTTTTTCCTGTTCGGCAACCTGCAGTTGCTGCATCACGTTTTGTAAATCCGCTACGACCTGTTGCATTTCCTGCGGTGTGTGTCCCTGTTCCTGTCCTTTTTCTGTCTGCGGTTGCAATTGCGGCGGCAATGCTTTCTGCAGTCGGTCAACGATCTCGCCCGGAGCGTCAGCGTATTTCGCAACCAGGTCGCCGGCTATCTGGCTAATGGCAGGATTGCTGCGCATCATTTCAACCATAATTTCGGAGGCTCGCTCACGTTGCGTGTTGAATGACGGTCCGGATTGTATGACAACGTCATATTGTCCTGCCCGCATGTCGTATAATTTCATCCGGCCGGTTTTAGGATCGCCGTATTCCTGGTTTATCTTTACTATTTTTTCTTCATTTTCCTTTCCCAATATTCGTATCGTCCGCGCCGTGTCGTATATCTCGGGGATCCAGTCTACCATTATTCGCCCGCAATGTCTCATCGCCGTCGCCAAATTATCCGAGAAATGATAATTTGACACGTCTCCTTCATGTTGTCTTGCCAGGATGGCCCTTCCGCTCGTCTCGTTGCTTTTGCTTCCGAGTGATGCGTCATAAATACCCGTGGTCTCTTTTATGTCCTGCGTCGCTTCTCTCATCGCCTCTATGTATGCCGTCGGTATCTGCGGCGGAGAAATACGCTGAGGCGCAGGTAATATCTGTCCGTTCAGACTTACCGGCCGATATTGCAGGAAAGCATAGTTTTTCCTGTTTGCCAACTGATACTGGTTTTCATATCCCTCGAATTGTCCTTCTGCTCCCATAAACGGCGCTTTCGGCGCTAACGCTACGTTCTCCGTAAAACACGATTTCCAATAATTCAACATCCTCTGCGCGTCTTTCGCCCACCGTATCAGCGAGATGTATTTTTTCTTCCCATTCAGATTTATCTCCGCTCCCAGAACCGGTATTACCGGTATGTATTTCCCCGGTATTGGCGTCTTCTCTAAAATTTCCTGCGACGTCAATTTGTACCATTCTACTTTTTTTATCTCGCTTTCCCACTCCTTTATTATGTATTTTTCCGTTTCCACCTCCGCCAGCAGATTTGACGGAATCTCTTCTTTCAGCATCGAACTCCCGTCTCTCAACAGCACTACCGTTTTCTTCTCTTTGACTATCCGATAGTATTCGGCTACCCTTATTGTTTTTTCCGTCAACCAGTTTCCCTGATCCTGTCCTTTAAAATCGAAATCCACAGTTTCCGCTTTCGGATACTGATTTTCAAAATCTTCTCTCGGCACGTCCTCGGTGATGAAACAATACGGCATGTCGCTGTAGTCCGTCTCGTTGCACACGTGAATCGGCGCCCATACGCTGAAATTGTTTCCTATTCTGTCGATTATGATTTCTTGGTCGCGTGATTTTTCGCTTATATAATCGTTTCTCATTCTGATAAATCCGAACCCGCACGATACGGCGTGTTCAAGCGCAGTCGTAAACGCAATGTCCGCTTTGCTGTTGTTTTGTATGTGCCGTATTATTCCTTGGATCACCTCCGCAGTATCCGGATCGCTTGATTCGTCAACTCCCTTCACTTCTATTCCCGGTTTGTTCATTTTTATATCGTTAACGACCTGATTTATGTACGTCGGCAACTTGTTTATCACAAGCGTGGGCCGCCCGTCCGCTTCGCGGTCTTTCATTACTCCATCCGGCCACTGGTCGCCGGATTTGAATTTCATGTCGTCTTCCGCTTCGGCCCGTATTTCTCTCATCGCTTCTTCGCAAATTTTAAACCGCTTTACGGCCTCGTCGATTATTTTTTTGTCCGTTTTATCCGCCACTTTTTCCATTCGCCTTTTTATAAATTTTCTTGAATTCCCCGTATAATTTATCTGCGTCCCGCGGCCTCCCTGCAGCCGCCGCAACTTTCAACGCAGCCTTCTTTAACTCCAATGCCCTTTTTTTTCTCATTTTATCCCATCCATCCCTGAGCATGCATCGTACAACCGGCATACTCATTCCGCAAACCCGGCGTTTTCCTGTTTTCCAGTCTCCCCTTGTATTTCCAGTTGGCTATACCGGCGTTTAAAATCCTTCTCGCATCCGACGGGTCCTTGTATTTTTCGTCCTCTTTCTCGCTGCCTTCCTCGCACCGGTGATTCTGGTAACTCTGTATCAAATTCCTGCACCTCGGAAACACGTACTCCTCCGGCTCGTTGAATTCTCCGATATCAAGCATTTTGTTGTATTTCATTTGTTCCGTTATCTGGTTCCTTTGCGCGTCTATCATTTTCTCCGCCGGGCAATCAAACAATAATCCCCCATTCTGCGTCTTTGCGAATTGATCCAGTATTCCGTCGGTCGAGGTCGCCCAATTCGATCCGCCCGCCCCCTTTGCATATCGGGAATCTATATACCGTTTGCATATCTCGTTCCCATATTGTCCCGTCCCGTCCCTCTGGTATATCGTTTTCGCCAGGTCGCTCAACGAACCGTCGAAATACAACTTTTTCCTCAACTCGCTGTAATATCCCTTTATGTCCTCAAACCGCGGATATTCATCGTAAATGACCCTGTAGTAATGCTCCGATCCCGGCCGCTTCGGAACTATCGCGCCCCACAAAATGAACGGATAGTATTTACTGTGCGGATCCATCGCCATAAAACAATTGCCGTGCTTTGCTATGTGCTCCATCGTTAACGTAGACGCCAACCTGTGCGTATTATGTAATACGTGTTTGTCGTACTCGAAATAACACCATATTTTCCCCCCTACCCCTATGGGTTTCCCGCCCCATAAATGCCTGTATTTGACCGGATCGCATTTCCTGCATTGCTCCGCCTCGTTCAACATTTCCACCGGCACGTACTGTAATACGTCCGTATAATTTATCTCTTTACTTATGCAATTTTCGGGTTTGTCCGCAACATATCTTTTGTAAACCTCGTCGTCTTCATACTCCGGGTTGAACTCTATCCATACTTCGCTGTCTTTCGTTCTTATCGTCGGTATCAAATCGTCCAGGGATTTTTCGCTCGCCGGTTGCGCCTCCCATACGACCGCTATGTCAATTCCCTCCATCGACTTTATTTTATTCGTGTTTCTGAACAATCCCACGAATATGAACTCGCTTCCGTTGCTGCATAGTATGGAGTTGTCGCATATTGTAAACATTTTGGACAGTCCCAGACGCGCTATCGTGTCCGCTATCAACCTGTGCGCAGATTCCGCTATGGACTTCTGAATCTCCCTGCAGTTCAAAATCCTTAATGGTTGCGTCAACGCTTTCCGTATCAATTTCCCGTCTATCCCAAACTCGGCCTCAAATGCCTCCACCGCCTCTTTTACCGCAGTTTTATTTAACTCGGAATTATATAGCGACGCCAATAAAACCAACGCAGCGGCGTAACTCCAACTCTTCGTCCCCGAACGCCCCCCGTAAACGCACTTATACCGCATCGGGGCAAATAAAAATCTGAATTGTTCAGGTAAATCGATTTTAATGTTCGCCATTATTCTCTTCCACTTCTTCAGGTGGACGATCCTGTTCAACCGACTCCGGGGACCCGCTCGTAAACGTTATCGCTATGCCCGCTATCGCATTCCGCTCCATACTCCCCGTTACGTTTATCCGTTCTCCCGCTCTCATCGTCCTGTTTATTCTCAGATTGTTCATCTTTGTCCGGTAAAACTGTACAATCGCGTTACACCTTGCCGGATTCCGCTCAAATTGTATTTCCTTTTTCATCTCTTCTTCTAATTCGTGTATTTTGTCCCACTGGTATTCGGCCTGCGCATCCTTCGCAAGCATGTAGTCCGTTTTAGCCCCGTCAATGTTTTTTTTAAGGTACGTCAGGAATGAACTGTACGATATCTGCTCCTCTTCGCAGATCCGTACAATCCCGTGATTGCTGACCTGTAACTTTTCTAAAATCATGTCAAAAACCGCTTTGTCTACTGTCTTCATATGTCCTCGTATAAAAAAAAAGCATGGACAAAATAATTATCCACGCCTGTAAATTTACTTACACCCGCCTTTGGGCTTTTTCTTTTTTGCCATGGCTCCTCCTGTCTTATTATGGGTTAATATAGTCCATTTTTAGTTAGTTGTCAACAAGTTGTCAACAAGTTGTCAACAAGTTGTCAATATAATTTTTAAGGTTAAATTGAACTTTTATTCATAAAAACTTGCTTTCGTCCTCTTTTTTGTGTATTTTAATTCTAACGGTATGCAGAACCCACGTAAAAATACAGCCTTCGTAAAAATACAGCCAAAACTGTATCCCGAAAATGGTTATCTGCGTACCTGTTTTCGGGACGAAGGCCTTTTTTTGCGTCCATTCGGCATCTTGTACGTTATTATGTACAATATCCGTGGTCATTCTTTTTAATAAATTTATTGGCTCAAAAAACCACTTTATTCTTTGTCAAGTAAATTAGTCATATATATAAGGATATAGTAAAATGACCCAAAAAATACCAAATTTTCATTTTGTTTTTATTGCCATTTGTGGTCATTTCATAACAAACTGTCAACGTAGTTATTTTACAAAAAAAAGACGCCTTGTTTTTTATTATCTCTTGTAAAGGGAAGGTTTCATATGTATCAAGGATATATTAAACTCCACAGAAAAATCCTCGACTGGGAATGGTACTCAAACTCAAAAATGGTGCATCTGTTTCTCCATTTGTTAATTTCCGCCTCTCATAAGTCAACCGTTTTTCGTGGTATACATCTTAAACGGGGACAATTGGTTACGGGAAGATTTTTATTGACAAAACAAACATGCATATCAGAACAGACAATTCGCACATACCTAAAATGGCTAAAATCAACCAACGAAATAACCATCAAATCAACCAACAAATTTTCTATCATAACTATTTGTAATTACGATAGATACAATTTAGAAACAACAGAAGCCAACCAGCAAATTAACCAGCAAGCTAACCAGCAACTAACCAGCAACCAACCAGCAACTAACCAGCAACTAACCACAATCAAGAATGTAAAGAATGCTAAGAATGTTAAGAATGTAAAGAAAAGAGCTCTAGAGAGCGAAAATTTTTCCTTTTCTTCCGCCCTGAATCTCTACCCAGGGAGTAAACGCAGCTATGAGACCGAGTTCGCTAATTTTAAAAAACATGCCGACTGGAATGACGTGCTGCAACTCCTGTGTCCCGCAATCGAAAATCAAATCAAGTGGCGAACCGAAGCTAATCAACAAAAAAAATTCGTCCCGGAATGGAGAAGGTTCTCCTCCTGGATCAGCGAACGCTACTGGGAACTGAAAATAGAAACAGACAAAGAAAACCGCTGGGACTTTCTTGAAAAAAAATAAAAAAACGTATCAAACATAAATAATCGTTGACAAACATGCTTTTTTTTGGTATATTACTCATAAATCGTATTAAATAAATAATAAATTTTACAACCTATTAAAATATGCGTTTGCGGAGGCTAGAATTAAGGGTATGAGAAAAGTAATAAAAGACATGGTTGGGATATTCTTCGCTGATCCTGGCTATCAAAACAGTATCCCAGATGCGAATAAAGCACAAAGGCTAAGCCAATTACGAACAGCACCATCTTCACAGGGTCGTAATTTTCTTATTGCTCATCATTGCGGTGTAAAATTATCGCGGGCGGAGGCGATAATCGCTAACTGCTGTGACTGTTGTGGATATTATACAGATTGCCGATGTGATTGTGAGGTATTCAACTGCCCACTATACCAATGGATGCCATACGGGGCTAAACGTAAAAAATACTCCAGACCGGACCGAATCCAGCATGAATGATTTTATTTTTAAAGAGCAGATCGAACGCATGGAACTCTATTACGGCCAGAAATGCACCGCGCCCACCGAATATTTTTACGGACTGAAATACCTACCGGACAATCGTTTTATCGAAATCTGCAGCATGATAATTAAAAGCCACCCGATTCACAAAGGCTTCCCCGGACTCTCGGAATTTACAAACTTACTCTATACAAACATCCGCGAAGAATGGAACGCTCCAGTGATTGACCAACCCGCGACGAGTTCGGAATATCGAGAAATCGCATCAGGCATAATAAATCAACTCAAAAGTCGCTCGAGGTCGTTTGAGAAACCAAACAGACCGACAGAAATCAGAGAAAAACGAAATGCAGAAATCCGAGCGTACATCGACGGCGGATATATTTACTCGATAAAATTATCCAAATGGGTGCCGCGTAACGACGCTAAGTCCATCGGCGGATATTTTACCGACGGCACTGAATCGTTTTCTAAACCCGATCAAAAAGAAATATTTTAAAAAATCATGGAACGACTAAAACATAAATTGAAAAAATATTGCCTTGAAAAATTCGGTTTTGAAAAATACCGGATCGACGGCAGAAAAAAACATTTGTCAATTGATAAATATTTACATTCCGGCCTTTATTCCCATTCAGTCAAGCCTGATCTCGGTTACGAAAAATTGGAATCGTTGATTAATAAATTTGTTGACGAAAACAGACGGGACTTCGTGGGATTGTGAACTTTGGGAGACTTACGCGAAGAATGCCGAGAAGGGTATTGTAGATTTAGATAACATTGAAAAACTTCGTCCGAGAAAAACATGATGATATCCAAACAGAAACGTCGGCGTTGTCTCCGCAATTGTCAATATCGTAAATATTGGCGCTGTACTCGACACAAGCCGTGTGCTCCAAAAATTATCAGAGAATCGTAACAGTATGTAAGTTGTACAAAAAGCCGCCCGCATTTTGAATTGTAGGCGCGGCAAGGAGAAAAAATGATAACAGTATTCTTGTTATGGAAAGATTGCAAACATGCTTTTACCTCCCAACCGTTTGATCGCAAACCGTCAATACCTATGTTTAGCACCGGCGGCGGCAGCTGTCAACAATTTGGCGGGACGGCTATTGGAATGAAACAAAAACATTTTTACTTTTTCAAATGGTGTTTTCTCACTATAAAGTACGACAGACTACCTCGCAGAAAATTTAAGATTGCATTTGGTCCTTCGCGCCCACATATACAAACCCCTGAAAATAAACCGAAACAATAAAAGAAAGGCAGTATCCCATCTACCTGGCGCAGACAGAACAAATCTTTGAACCCTTTACATTGTGCGACAGTTAACAGAAATAGTGTAGCAAGAATTATTATAGGTGTGTGTGAATCCGGGGTATCAATCAGGTATGATGGTTTTACCTGCCCAACCCGCCTGGCCTCTCTGCAACCGTACCCGCCGATAAAAATTAAGATGCCGACTCCGCTCTAGGAGATTTTTATACGATCTCCTTTCGCTATCGATCGATCCGAAGTCTGTTTTTTGTTAACCGCGATTTTCTTTTTCGTCAATTTGTTTCGCGTGAAACATTTCCTATATGTAAATATTTTTTAATCCAATCGTATTGACAAATGACGTTTTCCGCCGCACTGTCGCACTAAACTTGATGCTAAACTTGATGCTAAACTTCATGCTTTATTTGATGCTAAGTTTGATGCTTTATTTGATGCTTTATCAGGGAATCCCCTATAGCCTTTATCAGGGAATCCCCTATATCAAAATGATATAATATGTACCTCCGTGTGTTTTTGGCACGATCTTTGCTTGCATGTTCCACTTAAAATATATTTACTTTTTTATCAAAAAACTATTGACTTTATTGATAAAATAGTGTATATTATAGATATGGATATGAATAGATTAAATCAATCCAGCCCGGTCTTCAGTCCGGACAATTATAAAATCTAACCGAGGAGGAAGTATGAATACTAGAGAAGCATTGGAATATCGAAGCAAAAATAATACACCCGGGGTGGTATACCTTAGGGTACGCTGTGAGACATGTGATGTATGGGTAGATGAGAGAGACGCAACCCACCGACTAAAACCTAAAGGGAAAAAGTTGTTATATTACTGTATTGACCATCGCCCAACCAAACAAACTCGGTTGTCATATGGCGGCAAGTCTATGGCAAATGTAATACTATAACGCAGCGAGTGCCGGAAAAATCGGCGTAATGCACAGCCCGGCTCAGTCCGGGCACCTGCAGGCGGGAACACCGGGGAATTGACCAATAGAGAATTATGAAAATACAATCGCTCTCACATTACAGAATATTGCGACAAAGAAAAGTCCGGGATATTCCTTTTTATTTTGTTATTTTTCATGTGGATTCCTATTTAATTTCGCTCGCAAAATTTAAAACAAAATCAGGTGATATTTCCGTTTTGGCTTTTACGACCGAGGATGACAAACGCATCCTCTGGTACAACACATCGGACGGCAGTGCTCATATTGTCAATTGTACTTATAAAGGGGTTTTATGATTTTCAACGAAAACGAACAAAGCATTTTCGACTCATTGACAAGGCAAGAATTTTTCCATTGCCTTGACTTTTCAGAGGTTGTTTTAATTACTTCGATTTATGATGGTTTCGACGTATGCGGTTTGGCGCGGAAGTTAGGCGTTACCGAACGCATGATTTACTATAAATTGAGGATCATTTCCCACAAATTCAAATTATTCATTTCTTTGTAGTTTTAAAATCAGAACGGCCCGAACCCTCTTTTTATAGCGCTGACTATTAACGCAAGATACAGTATTAGTAATAGCGTAAATATTATACCTATTGAAACTTCCTGAAATTTGCTTTTGCAGTCCCTTCCGACATATGCAACTAGCGTGCTAAGTAACAGTATGAATATTATCAGAGCTAAGTAGATCAATTGCCCGTGTCCTTTACGTGGCCAAGTAGTGCTTTGAATCCTTGCGTTCTTTACATATCGGCATGTTTTTTCCAACGCACCCGGGAACAAAATAATCACATTTTTTTGTTCTCGTTTCCTGCAGTTGCTTGATGAAATCCAGAATGTCCAGCATGCACGACTTGTTAAAAACCACTCCGGAAGTCGTAAAAAAACAGTACTCGCGCCACGCGGAGTACCATTTTATTTCGCCCAGCGAGGAATTGCTTCGGTTATTTTGAATTGCCCATGTTGAGGTTTTCCCGGTGTCGCCGATCTTCACGAAATTAATATACTTATACTCCGTTCTCATTTTCCCTCCCTATTATTCCGATTTTATAAAGTATTAGAATTATCGGCCATGCCTGAAATATCAGTTCTGTTGTCACCGGCTTTTTTTCTTTCCTTTTTGTAAACCAGTCGAGCAATCCGTTGTCCTTTGTGAATACCGCATATATGAATGACGCGAGTATTCTATTGCCAACGTAGAGTGCAATCGTTGTCCATATTGCGAATACAATTTTATCTTGGAAACTCATGCCATACCCTTCCTTCCAGTAAGTCGCTTTTTTTTGCGCTGTTATTTCCTCCGGTGTTTTTGAAGAATAGTGGCACCCCTTCCTTTATACACAGATCTCTTATTTCTATGGCCCACTTCGTTTCCATTTTTCGTGCTCCGGGTCCGGTTTCCCCCCCGATGATGACCCAGTCTATCCCTCTTAGATCGAGTTTTTTTATTTCCTCAAGCAGTGGCTCGAAGGATATGAACTTCACTTTCGCCCCTGTTTCCCTTAACAGTTTTATTCTGGGCTTGGAAATATTATCTTCCACTGTTACGCCCATCCATATGTTTTCCGCCCAGGGTAACATTTTATCCATTAACCACATTCGTGTCGCTCTTTTTGTCAGTACCTGATACACCTTCTTCCCGTTGTGTCTTATGCACTGGTATGCCATTTCATTAAACATTTTAAATATTTGTTCGTTTGATATCTCCTCGTTGAAGGTATCCGACATTGAATTCAGAAAAATTCTCTTTTCATTTCCGACGCCTATTTTTTTTATCGCCTCTTCATGGAATACTACGTCGAATCCTTTTTTATATTTCTCAATACCCATGCCCTTGAGTCTCCTTGTCATTTTGATTGCATAACAGTTTTTACAACCTGCGCTTATCTGTTTACATCCGGTAACTACGTTTATTGTTTTTTCCGTCCATTCTATTTTTGTTGTCATTTCGTTCTGTTCCTGCGAGCGTTAAAAATTTTTATCGGGCGATTGAAGCGGTTGCCTCCATAATGTAAAGCGCGATTCGGGAACCTCCTGCAAGTAACCCCTTGTCCGGCGGTAGTGGCATACTAGTCCTGTTGTGGGGCGTTTACGGTTGCGCTTCCGCTATCTTCAGCGGGCGCGCTCTCCAGCCGCGTCATCAACTGCCGCTTTTTCCAATCGATCATCTGCATCGTATGGTCCCGGTCCGGTTCACGGGATTTATCCACATTGTCTTCCATGGCATTCAACCGGCACAAATTCAGCAAATCGTTTTCAAAGCTCATAGCGCCCGCCTTTCAGGTAAATAGTTTTTGCAACCGTAAATGTATCCCAACGGATTATCAAAGTTTGATGTACCGCTACGCTTTCAATAAATGTTTATGTACAGGACAATCTTTGTGAACCCGCAAACGCCAATCATTTTGTAAAATATGCCAATAGTCACAAGGGCATGTTAAACTTGATTTGTTATGCGCCGTTAATTTTTTTACCTTAGTTTTCAGAGCGGCGTTCTCCGCTTCAAGCTCAAATATTCGTTTACTCGCCTTGAGTACTTTTATAATTCCATCCTTTAATTCCATAAGCCGCCCCTATAATTTAAGAGAAAAATTAATGGTCGTCACAACGTGTGCTAAACGTGTGCAGTGCCGGATTGCCTGACATGACGGCTGCGAGCGAAGCGAAGACGCCGACGGAAGGCATCAAACCGGCATTGCAGCACTTTAGCTGTTGGCCGATGTTCTCGCGGCAATTCTTCTTTGTCTTCATTCTTCGAGCCGGTGCCTCTTCGCGCCTTTTGCCACGATGGCAATTGGCGCGTTCTTCGTGTTTTATTTCTTCGCCTTCATGTATTTATTCAGCATTTCTGATACTTCAACTTTTCTAAAAGGTTTACAGATGCTTGCTGTAAAACCATGTTCCGCAGGCTTTTTCATGACCGGATCGTCTGCATAACCACTTGCAACAAAGGCCGGTATGTCCTTATTCAATTTCCTGATTTCTTCAATGGCTGCTTTGCCGCCCATTCCTCCCGGTACGGTAAGGTCAAAAATCATTCCGGTAATCTTCCGATTCGCATTGGTTTCTGATGCAAAAAAATCAACCGCTTCTTTCCCATTTTCTTTGCTTACCACCGAGTACCCAAGAGTTTCAAGCATATCCCCAACGGCATCCCGCATTACTTCTTCATCATCCATTACTAAAAATGTGCCGCTACCTTTGTGAGTTTTGACTGATTTCTTTTGAGAGGATGAAGCAGTTTCCATTGATGCAGGCAAATAAACATGAAATGAACTGCCCTTCCCTGGTTCAGATTCAACATCAATACAGCCCCCATGCCGATTTATAATCGAATAGCACGTAGCCAGTCCAAGCCCGTGCCCCTTTGCTTTTGTAGTAAAAAACGGATCGAATATTTTGGAAATGTGTTCTTTGGGTATGCCGACTCCTGCATCCTTTACAGAGATTTTGACATAATTCCCCTTCGCCAGTAAAGGATGCTCTTTTTCAGCAAGAGTAATATTCCGTGCTGTCAATTCAATTGCACCGCCAACCGGCATTGCCTGCTGAGCGTTGATTATAAGGTTATCAATGACCTGTCCGATCTGGTTTTTGTCGAAATTACAGGCCCATAGGTCTTTTGGAATATCGAAATTGCATGAAACATTTGCGCCGCTGAGTGCGAATTTAGAGGTTTCCTCAACAAACGGGAAAAGGTTGCCAATTTGTTGGATAGGAGCGCCGCCTTTGGCGAAGGTGAGGAGTTGCTGGGTCAGGGCGCGCGCTCTGTCTATTGTGTTAATTGCTTTTGAAAGATATTCGGAAGACCGGCGCTTATCAGGTTCACAATTTGCCAGATCGATATAGCCGAAAATACCTCCCATAAGATTGTTGAAGTCGTGGGCGATACCACCGGCGAGAAGACCGAGGGCTTCAAGTTTCTGTGCTTTCTGAAGTTCTTCTTCCATGCGTTTGCGCTCGGTGATGTCTATAAACGAAGCCAACATGCGAATCGGGTTGCCGCCAATGTCCTTAACTGTACTCGCCGAAACCAGAACAATGAATAATTTGCCATTTTTGCCTACGGCGGACAATTCCCCAACCCAACCCCCGTGTACGCGTAGCTCGTCCATGATCTCCAACGCTTTATCTTCCATCTGCCAGAACTCAGTGGCCGATTTCCCCAGAACCTCTGTCGGAGTGGCATATCCCCACAACTTGAGAAACGCAGAATTTACATAGCCAAGATATCCCTTCATGTCGGAGATAGCGAGGGCATTTATTGATGATTCAATGGCACTGTCTTTTATCCTCAATCCATCTTCTATTCGTTTTTGTTCAGTAATGTCTATTGTATATCCGGCTAAATATGAAGCCCGTCCTTTTTCAAGAATTGGAAATTTAGTGGTTGCATAGAACCGCCCGTTCAATTCTTCTTTAACCGCTACCGGTACGCCTTCATTTAAGACGCGCAGGTCATCGGCAATCATGCTTTTTGAAAGGTCGGATGGAAACAGCTCATCCATTGTTTTACCAAGCAATTCCTGAATCGGTTTTCCCAGCATTTTTTCAAAATTGCTGCTTAATTGAATTGCTCTGGCTTTGTCATCTTTAAAAAACACATATATCGGGCTGTTTTTCAAGAGCTGTTCAAACATGTCTTCTTTTGTCGGCTGGCTATTGTTCATTTATACCTCTTCTTTGTTTTTAAGCTGCCCACGATGGGCAGATTCTTAAGACACCGGCTCTCTTCTCTCTTTTGTCTTAATTGCCGCGAGAATTTTGGCCAACTATCTAAAGAGTGAACTTTATTCAGGATCGTATTCTATATGGATATGATCTGATTCACATACTATATCAAAATTATTAATTCCTAATATTTTTCTCAGAATATCCAAGTTTAACGTAACGTTATCGGTGTAGAAATCTATGGCGTCACCTTGGGGATGCCTTGAATCATCGCCGTGTATTTTATCACGTATGGAGGTTACAAAAATATTTTTCGTTCCCTTTTCCGAAAAGAATTTTTTGACTTTTCTCCAGCCCCGCGCCATCTCGTCGGTCATATTTCCATAAACGTCTTCTCGATACCAAACATTCATATATCAACTCTTTTTTTTAAAAACCTAACAAATTAACGATTATCAATCCCAGCAAAATCGAAATTGCGATTGTCTTCGCTATGATTATAACGTAACAAGCCAACGTAATTTTTGGCGTAAACATTATTCTTTTTATGATTCTCATTTCATTTTCTGTATTTCAAAATCCCGACAATAACATATTTTTTGTTCACCATTGTTCCAGTATCCTATTTTGTAAAGCAACTCTCCGTCATAAATAATTTCCAGAATCAGACCGTTTCTTTCCAGTTCCACGATTCCCACTTTTTCATACCGCGAAAATCTCGATTCTATTTTAAACATTTTTCTTTTATCCTGTAAAGATAGTATGAACTGATTTTATTCAATTCTATTTTTTTCATTCTGAACAGGTTCATTATTTCAGCCTTTGTGTTTCCCTGCTGTGTTTCCATTATCACCTGCATTTTATTCAATTCGATCGTATAAATATTCATCGTAATTTCAATTGCCATAAAAACCCGTTGCGTGTCCAGCAAGGTATATTTGAGAAGATAATCAAAATATCGTATTTTGTCGTTAAGATTGTATTTTTTTGTTTTTCCCATTTCTTTAATTCTCAGAAAACATATTTTCAGGCTATCGGATGCTAATTGCATACTATCAACTACTCGGTTGTCAATTAATATAAACGTTTTAACCTTGTCTGTTTCATAATTCATGGTATCGACTTGGATTATTTCTATGGGTTTTATCTGTTTCTGCTGCTGTTCGAATTCAGATATCGCAGCGTCTTCCTGGGGAGTTAAAACAAAAATCAACGCCGCTAAAATCAGATTATTCATTTTTCAAATCCTCCCGTTTTGATTTCTGACGTGAATTTATGAAATGTTCATACGCTTTCCTTCTAAAATCTGTAACCGAAATGTCAAGTTTTTCAGCCATTATTTTTATATTTTTTTCTAATTCTTCCGTCACGGTCAATGCCGGCATCATTCTATTTCCTATGGACGGCCTTCCAATTTTTTCGGAATTAACATAATCCATTATTCCGTCTTTGTATCCTAATCTTGTGAATTTGTCGCTCGGCTCGTCGCCCGGGTCGTCGGGTTTTGCGCCATAATGTGTTCTGACCAATCCGAGTATATATCCTCCCCAATAACCTGCCATTGCCGGATCCGCATTATTACGCATTGTCTCGGCCCTTTGTTTTTTTTGTTTGTATTTTTTTTTGTTCATTTTTGAACCATTCTTTTAATATAATTTGCGGTCGAAATTCGCCAGATAACAATCGAGTACATATTTTGCTATATAACAGTCTGTCAATGCGTCATGCGGCCGTCCTAACGCGACGCCCATCGACGTAAGAATCAGATTGACAGAACACCCTCCTATAACTTCCGCAACAGTAACGAGTTTAAAATTAGGCATTTCATGTCTTTCGGAGTGAAGGAGCATGATCGCGAGCGATCTGATTTCAATAAGGTCATTCCACTTATACGAACCAAGGAACCTGTCACCAGACTTCGTTGCGAGGGTTCTGAGGAAGCCATCGTCAAAACCCACCCCATAGCCCGCCATGACCGCTTTGTCGCTGGGATCATACCTGTTAATGAAGCGGGATAGCCATTCTGTAAATCCTCGATATACCGTGGTATCCGGTTCTGACTTTTCAATCATTTCTAAAGACAAACCATTTACGGCGAGAGCCTCCGGTTCATATACTACATTCTTGCCAGGATTCATGAACGCTGAAAATTCGTGGATCTCACTACCTATACAAAGAAGGGCAGCAAGTTGAAGGGTTCCATTCTCCGCCGGATCGAGCCCGGAGGTTTCCGTATCAACAATTAGAAGTTTCATTATTTAATTTATCCTTTAAAAGTTTAATAAAAGAAAGTATTTCATCAGCATTGTTCTCCGCTATGCTGAGAAACGGGATCCCATTAGCTTTCATCATTATCTGAAAATTTTTCTGAGAAGGTTCAAGGTGAACATTTCTTCCATGATACTTGTGCTTCGTTTCAACTCCCCAGGCTATTCCGATAAGGTCCGGGGCCCCGGAGTTTTTTGCATTGTTGACTTTGTGACACTCGGCAAGGATGCGGTTTCCGCATTTACACTCGACCCAAAACTTGTTCCCGCAATGGTAATCTATGTGGATGTGCGGAAATTGTTTAAGAAGACCGGAAATTTCAGTCATGAATTTCTTCTCATGCTGAACCTTCCGCGCTCTTTTTCTCGCAGTTGAGAGAAATTCTTCTCTGGAAACCACATTCGAGCCAAACAGGTCTATGAGAATGTTTTTTTTGCTACGCATATTATTTACCCAACCCGCCCTATTTATCTTCCCCGACGACTCGGTTGCAAGCGTCGGTAGGTTTTCCTTTAGGTTTCAATATATACCATCCCTCGGAGTCCTGACCCACAGTAGTGCCATTAGGCATCTCAAGTTCATCCCCGTCCCCTGAGAGTTTTTCGTCGGCTAAAATGGTTGCGGCAAACACAACCAGTTGGTCGAGTGTCTGATCCGGGAAAAGCCGACTCCATGCCATTATGACAGTTTCATGGTCCTTATCGCCAAACGTTGACATATCCTCACGCCACAGGAAGTCGCGTGTCTTTTTGTCTGCACCCTTGAGCGATAGTTCCTCCTGCAATTCCGATTCCATGATTATGTCGTCTTTTACAATGTCATGATTGTCTTCTCTGATCCAGAACTTCATTTTCCGTTCAAAGTCATAAACGATTCTGCAGAGTACCGCCCTGAACTCTCTTCCCCTGAGCACTTTGTTTGACGTCAGGTTAAAATGTTCCCGAAGTCCATTTATCTCGCCCAATTTTTGAGTCTTGAATGACCTAAGTGAATCTTCAAGTTCTCCTATGCGGACCATATCCGCCAGACATAGTCTGCTCATCGACAATTTTTCCGCGTCGGTGAGCTCCACGTCAATCTGTAAAATCTCCTTTTCGCGCCTCATAAAAATTACTCCTTTAAAAAAAATGTTAGAGAAAAAAAATCAGTTT
>Ga0315290_10001156_pt1 | contig 18001 bp, 7 predicted proteins | sample YL17G12_0_MG_FD_203627 | JGI IMG/M metagenome (GOLD analysis project Ga0315290, IMG submission 203627) | Sediment microbial communities from Yellowstone Lake, YNP, Wyoming, USA - YL17G12_0 | ecosystem: Environmental > Aquatic > Freshwater > Lake > Sediment | place: USA: Wyoming | collected... | reverse complement strand
TGGCGATCGTTGTGGCGTGGACGTGCCGCGGCAGGTTCGTGATGAGCACGATCTCCGTCTCGCCGTCGCGCGTGGGTTCGTCGAGCGTCAGCGTGATCTTCCGCCAGCAGAAGACCTGTCCGCTGTCCTCTTCGATCCGGATCGTCTGCTCGCTCACCGTGCCTGTTTCGCAGCGGCCTCGCCGACGCACGCTGCTGACGGTCTCCGAGATCGCCAACTCGGTGCGGTTGAGTTTCCCGTAAAAAGCCGACAACGAGGCGGCAATCTGGTCTTTCCTCGCCAAATAGGCAGCGCGCGGGGAACGACGGGTATCGCACGCCACATCCAGCATGACATCCACCAAATTGGTCAGGGTGAGCTCGCGTTCGTACTGTGCGGTCGTGTGTTCCGCAAAGAGGGTACGCAGGGTCTCGTCGTCCACCAAATACTCCACCGCAAGTCTGGCAATGACAGCACAGGGAGCACCTTCCACAAACGGCCGAAACGCCTCAGGCAAAGACATCCGTGTCTCCTCCACAAAAACTGGGCCAGCTCCTTGACGGCCAACAGCTTACGATGGAAGACACAAATGCCAAATACCATCTTGAAAGGGGTGCCTGAAGCATAACCTACAGGTTTCTTTGCGCCTTTGCGAGAGGCACCCTTTACCCCCAAGCCGCCTCGGCGTCTTCCAGCTCGGGGAGGCGGTGGAGGTAGGCGCACTGGTCGATGAGCGTGCGGGCCGCGGCCAGGTCGGCCCGTGCCGCGGCGGGGTCCGTGCCGGGAAGCGGCAATCGAGCCCGGTACAGAAGCACGTCGGCCATGAACAGCCGCATGCCGCCGCGCTCGGCAATCTGCCACGCCTCGTCCAGGTCCGCCCGCGCCCCGGCCGCGTCGCCTTGCAGCCAGCGGAGCCAGACCCGGGAGACGAGGGCGCGGGGAAGGTGGTCCTGTCGGCCCGCGCTGCGGAGTCCGTCCACGGCGGCGGCCAGCTCGCCTGCGGCGGTTTGCAGGGCGTCGGCCATTTCCGGCGCCGCGCTCAAAGCCCACGGGTTGCAACCCGTGGGCTTTGCCCCGGTCTCCGCTTCCCCGGCGATTGGCTGCGGCGCCATTGGCGCCCCACGCAGCACCGCCCGGTAGAGTGCGGCCCGACCCAGCGTCAGATGGTCGAGGGCGATGTCGAGGAGCGAATCACTGGGGACCCGCCACTCGAACATCTTTCGCGCCCGCTCTTCGACTTCACGGCAGCGGGCCAGCAGGGCGGAATCGCCGGGTGGCACTGGGTTGCCGAGGGGGACAGTCCCATTTTCGCTGCGCGAAAATTGGGACAGTCCCCAGCGAGTGGACACTCCCCAGGCCGCACGCTCCGGTTCGGACAACAGGAGGTCGCAGTACCGGAAACCCGGGAGCGAGTAGAGGAGCGGGTACTCCCGCTGCCGCTCGGCCTGCATAACCTCGGCCTGGCGGAACAGTTCCAGGGCCTCGGCTTGCCGGCCCGCTTGGTGCAGGGCGTCGGCCCGCGTCGTGCGTGTTGCCATCTTCTGGAACGCGTCGTCGCTGCGGTCGGCCAGTTCCACGCACTCCTGCGCGTCGCGGACCGCCCCGGGCACGTCCCCCAGCGTCAACTCCAACTCGCTCAGGTTGCCGGCAGCGATGGCGGCGTTCTTCCATGCCTTCTGCTCCACGCCCATTCTGAGCCCGGCCCGCATCGGCTCGAGGGCCTCTTGCAGCCGGCCCAAGGCCCGAAGATTGAAGGCCGCTTCGTTCAGCAGCCACGCCTGGTCCGGTTCGGGGAGCGCAGGGGCCGGAGCCTGCCACGGCCGGTCAAACAGGCAGGCCACCGCACCCAGGTCGGCAGCAAATAGGCCGAGCTTGAATACGCTGTACTTGTCGTTTCCCCGCAGGATGCGGGCGAAGTGGACCTCGTCGGAGACCTCCTGGTGCAGCCCGGCCTGGCAGCCGTGGGCCACGGCCTGATAGAGGGGCTGGAGTCCCGCGGAACCCTCGGGCCAAAAGGGGACCGAGGCAATCAGGTGCGCGTAGAGCCGCCGGTGCGCCTCCTGCCACGAGGCCGGGCTGGTGCGGCGGACCTGGGCGGCAAAGTACTCCCGGACCAGCGGATGGGCCTCCAACGATCGCCCCCCAAAGGCCCGGCCCGGCGACTCCGGCAGGACGAATTCCGCCGGCTCGCCCAAAGCCGTGCCGCGGTTCCCCGACCATCGCACTTGTTCCTTGCTGAACCCCTTGACCCGCTTGGGCTCGTAGGGGGAGGCGGTCACCAGGCCGATCTCTTCGAGGTTCGAGACGGCCAGGTTCCAGTCGGGCTCGGAGAGGCCGACCAGCGGATCGGTCAGGCCCGGGATCGCCGGGGGCTGGCAGATTGCACCCAAGGGGCCCGGGTCTGCCGGCCGGTCGAACAGGCCCAACAGGCGCCACACGGCCAGGCTCTGCCGGCCCTGTTCCCCGCTGGAGGCAAGCCAGCGCTCGTAGGCGGCCATGACCTTGAAGGCGTAGCCGCCTTGAATCTTGGCGTCGGCCTCCTCGAAGCGGACCTGGTCGCGGCGGCGGACGTCGCCCTGGTGGGCCTTGGCCAGGTACCGGCCCAGGAGCTGGAGGGTCAGGGCGTGGCCTTGGACCTCGCGGCTGGCTTGGCAAAGCTCGGGGTCGCCGGGCCCGAGCGGGGACTGGCCCGAGCGATTGGTGCCCAGCCGGTGCAACAGCGCCGCGCCCGCCGGCTCGGACAATCGCTCCAAAGGCCATTCCGGTGCGGTGCCCGCGTGGAACGGGCCGAGGTCGACCAGCGGCTCCCGGGTCGTGACCACGCACAGGCCCGGGTTGTGCTGGGCCAGGCCCTTGAGCATCGCCCCAAGGGCCGGGTCCTTGAGCTTGCCGGTATACGGCCCGGGCGGGTGCTGGAGCGGCTCGACCCCGTCGAGCACCAAGAGCGTCTTCCGGGCGGCCACGAGCCGGGCCAATCGCTCCCCCTTGTCCCACGGCGAGCCGAGCGTCGGGTCCGGGTCGCCGAAGAACTCCAGGGCCTTGGCCACGAACAGGTCGGCCGAGGCCTCGCCCTGGTCCCGCGTGCCCTGGCTGTAGAACGACCAGTCAAAGACCCGCTGGGCCCCGCGATAGCCGTCGGCTGCCAGCCGGGCCATCCAGGCCACGACCAACGCGGTCTTGCCCACCCCGCCCCAGGCCACCAGGGTGACCACGTGCGTCTTGGGGTCGTCCCAGGCCACATCGAGCCGGGCGAGCTCGTGGTCGCGCCCGAAGAGCATCTCAGCCCCGTGCGGGAGGCGGGTCGTCGCCACCTCGATGCCCCGGGCCGGATACGTGGCGGGCCTGGGCGACGCTGGAGCTTCCAGGATGGCCCGGATCAGGCCGGCAACGCCCTGTTCCGAGAAGCCGCGGCGGAGATCGACCCACGTGAAAAGGGAGAGGAACCCGGGCAGGTCGGGTTTTGCCGGGGCTGCGGGCAGCAGGACCGGGATGACCCTCTTCCGGCCGGTGGCGGCCGAGCTCAACAGGAGCTGCATCTCCATGTCCTGCCAGGGGCCGAGCCCGTCCGCGCCGATCAGCACCGCCCCGGCCTCGGAGTCCCGGATCGCCGCCTCGAGCCGGGCCTGCCACGCGGAGCCGCCTTCGAGCTGCTGCTCGTCGAGCCACACACGGAGCCCCCGCTGGGTGAGGAGCGCCGCCAGGGCGCGGACCGCCGGCTTGTCCTTGCTGTTGTGGGACAGGAAGACGTCAAAGGGCAGGTCGTGGCCAGGCGGATCGGCCATGCGTGTTGTTACCCCGAGCGATGCGAGACACGCGGCAAGGCGCAGGGCCATCGTAGCACGGCCGGGCGGGGGGGAAAAGGGGGCGGCGTTCCCGCGCGTGGCCGGAGTCGTCTTTGGTCCCCCCGTAAAGCCCACGGGTCGCAACCCGTGGGCTTTGAGTCGATCACGGCGGCACTCAGAAATCGCCGGAATCCCGCGGGTCGCCGGGCAGCGCGCGGTGGAGGTCCGAGAGGCCCAGCTCATCGAGCTGGGCGTAGAGTTCGTTGAGGATGGCCTCCTCGTCCCCCCCTGGCGCGCGGGACGCGCCCCCGTGGGCGTCAGGCCACGAGGAGTCCAGGCCGAGCGGGTCTTCGACGCCGCTGAGCCAGTCCGCGTCCCGCGCTTCCGGCGAGAGCAGGTTTTCGTCGCGATCGTCCGCGCCGAGGTCCTGCATCAGCGCGGCGAGTGTCTCGAGCCGGTCCTCGGCGCGTTGGCCGACCGTCGTGCCGAGGCGATGGGCGGCTACGTCGCCCGGCGACTCGCGGTCGAGCGTCGCCCGGCTGTCGTCGAAGGCGAGCGCCTCGACCAGGCCGTCGACCAGGCCATCGTCCAGCGCGGGGAGTTGGCTACCGGCGGCGTCCTCCGGCCCGAGCGCGCGGATTCCGCTGCCGGAGCGCACGGCGACCGAGCTGGAGACCGTCACCTGGAAGGTCTGGCTGGCGGAGCTGGTGCCGTCCGACACGGTCGCTCGGACGTAAAAGGTCCCTTTGAACTTGTTGTTCGGATCGATGACGAGCTGGTTGCCGACCACGGAGACCGTGGCGACGTTCGAGGGGAGGAGTCCCCCTTGGGCGTCGTGCAGCAGCGACGGGTTGTCGTAGTAGGTCCGGCTCAGCTTTCCCACCAACGGGCTGCGCCGCACGTTGCCCGTGAACTGGTGGACCTCCCCGTTGGGCAGGATGAAGAACCACTGGCCGCCGTTGCCGACCACGTACTTCTCTTTCAGGCCGCGATAGTTGTAGAAGTAGCCGCCGGCGTAGCGCAGTCCGTAGCGCTGGTCGAGATCCCATGCCTTCTGGGCCGTCGCGTCCGAGACCAGGACCTGGGCGGAATACCTCAGGGGGTCGCCGTCGGGGTCCCTGGCCGACAGGCCCACGGTGATCTTGTCCTGGCGCGTGGACATCACCTGGTTGGCGATGGGCGCGAGCGTGGGCGGGTCGTTGGTCACCGACACCGAGAACGTCCGGGCCACCACGCTGGTGCCGTCGCTGGCGGAAACCTCCACGGCGAACTGCCCGAGGAACCCTGCCCGCGGGTCGATCACCAGCACGCTGCCCGACAGGCTCAGGCGCACCGCGTCGGCCAGGGCCGGATCGGCCGAGACCAGGCGGGCCGAGCAGCTAAGCGGATCGCCGTCCGGGTCGGAGACCGTCAGCGGCACGCTGAGCGTGTCCTGCCGGTACGACATCTTCTGGTTGGCGATCGCCGCGAGCACGGGGGGGCCGTTCTGCGAGCCCAGCGTGAGCGTGTAACTACCGGTCTGGCTGGTGGCATAGGCCGAAACCACCAGGTAGTATCGCCCGGCGGCCGGGGCCGTCCAGGCGATGGCCGAGGCCAGGGTCCCGCCCGAGTCGTCGTTCGAGGCCAACACGGTGCGGCCGTCGCGGTCCACGAGCGAGAGCACCGAATCGGCCAGCGTGCCCAGATGGGTGTGGAAGGCGTACGAGCGGCCGGCCGCGGCGTCGAAGGCGAACCAGTCGACGTCGCCGGCGCGCTCGATCGAGCCGGCCAACGTCGCGCCCAGCGCGGCCGGGGTGGCCGCCGCGGCGCTGTTGCCGTGGTCGTCCGGGGGGATGACCTCCAGCACCGCCGCCAGGGGCACGCTCCACTGCGACTCGTTGTCCACCGCCCGGACGAAAAGCGGCCGAGTGCCGGGCGCGTACCCGGCCGTGTCCAGCGTGATGCTCGCCTCGCCGCCGACGATCGACGCATCGGAGCCCAGCAAGCGGTCGGAGCCGTCCCATTGGCCGTCGCCGTTGGCGTCCTCGTAAAAGGACACGCCGGTGACCGTGCCGTTGGAATCGGCGACGCCTCGGGCGGTGAGCGTCACCACGGCTCCGACCGTTGCCGGGTTGGGTGAGACCGCGAAGGAGCCGATCGCCGGCGCCCCGTTCGTGTCGCCGAGCAGCCGCAGCGTGCTCGCGGCGTTCAGCCGGCCGCCGGTGACCATCTTTCCCTGGAGCGACGCCAGCCGGTCGGCGCCCTGGAGGATTGCGTTGCGGACCTCGGCCACGGTGGCGTTGGGGGCCACGGACCAGGCCAGCGCGGCCACTCCCGCCACGTGTGGCGTGGCCATGCTCGTGCCCGAGTAGCTGGCGTACCGGTTCCCCGGGACCGTGCTGTAGATGGAGACGCCGGGCGCGGCCAGGTCGACCGTGGTGGCGCCGTAGTTGCTGAAGGTGGCCAGGGCGTCGGTCGAGTCGGTGGCGGCGACGGACAGCACGTTCGAGGCCGATAAGTTCGAGGGATAGTGGGGCGAGGTATCGTTGTTGGTGCCGTCGTTCCCGGCGGCGGCCACGAAGAGGATCCCGGCGCTGCCGCTGGCCGCGACGGCGTCGGCCAGGGACTGGGAAAAGCCGCCGCCGCCCCAACTGTTGTTCGTCACGCGGACGTTGACGCCGTACCGGGTCCGCATCATGGTGGCGTAGTTCACGGCCCGGACCGCGTCGGACGTGTACCCCGAGCCGGTGCCGCTGAGGAACTTCAGGGCCATGATCGAGCTGGTCCAGTTCACGCCGGCCACGCCCACGCCGTCGTTCCCCACGGCCCCGATGGTGCCGGCCACGTGGGTGCCGTGGCTGTTGTCGTCCATGGGATCGGCGTCGTTGTTGGCGAAGTCGTAGCCGTAGACGTCGTCGACGAAGCCGTTGTGGTCGTCGTCGACGCCGTTGCCGGCCACTTCGCCGGGATTGCGCCACATGTTCGCCCGGAGGTCCGGATGGCTGTAGTCGACCCCGGTGTCGATCACCCCGACGACGACGCTCGCGCTGCCGGTCGAAATGTTCCAGGCCTCCGGGGCGTCGATGTCGGCGTCGCTGCGCCCGCCGGTCTGGCCGGTGTTGTCCAATCCCCACAGGCGCCCGAAGGAGGGATCGTTGGGCACGGCCTTGAGCTGCTGGAGCACGTCGCGCTCGAAGTGCTCGACGCTCGGGCTGGCGTCCAGCCAGCGCTGGACCGCGTCGGCCGGCGCCCCGTAGCTGCGGACCAGCGCCTGGCCCACCAGGCCCAGGCCGCGCAGGGCCTCGAACTCGATGCCGCCGCCGACCAAGAGCGACGCGGTCTGGGCCACCGAGCTGATCCCGGCCAGGGCCGCGGCGTCAAAGCGGACGATCCAATCGTACTCGTCCGTGCGCTCGTCGCCCGACGAGGAGCCGGCGTCCAGCGTGCTGGCGCTCCACGCGGCCGAGCCGGCGTGCTCCTGCGCACGGGTGGGGTCCACCTCGGCGAACCAGTCGGGCGAGACCAGCGCGCTGGGGCCGTCCATGCTGAACAGCGACCGCTCCTCCAGCGTCTCCAGGCGGAGCGACTTGTACGCGCGCACTTTCCCCCGCGCGGCCGGCAAGCCCTCGCCGCCGCAGACCAGGTCCCAAAGGGCCCAGGACGCTTTTCGGCCAAATCGCTTCGGCGGCGGGGCGGCGGAATCGTAGGTGCTGCTCATGGTGGTCGGGTCCCATCCCGCAAGCGGCCCCCTCGCCCCGCGCACGTCAGGCCAGTCCATAACACGGCCTGGGCGAACGCCGGCAAGGCAAGCAGGGAATACCGCTTTGCGAAAAGAAGCAGATCAGTGAAGACGAGACGAACGATGGGATTTCTGTCTATTGGAAACTTGTGTTAGAAGGGCCTGGAGGTCAACTTATTCTCCCCGATTTCCCCATTTTCTCGGCCGCCAGTCCCTCCTGAGGGGCCTTCTGGCCTGCAATTCCCGACAAGATCCACCCGACTGGGTGCCGGGCTCAGACTGAACGCCTGTTCCCTAATGCCTGCTCTACGCATCGAACGTTGGCCTGGGTCGCGCGGGCCGTGGAGAATTCGCAGGGTTCGGGAATCGCGCTTTTGCGGGTTGGAGAATCGTCATGGTTGGTCGGTCGCAGGTCGGTTGAAGCGCCGGGCCATGACCAGAAAGGCCAGCGTCACGGGCACCATCACCACGGCGAAGCCCAGGAAGTAACGGCCGGGGGTCAGCTCCAGGCCGAGGAAGGTGTTGTTGTAAAGCGGGGTAATTTGGGCGTTGAGGATGTTGCCGAAAAAGACGCACAACAGCCAGCAGGCGGTGACGAAGCTTTTCATCGTGGCGGGGGCTGCGGCAAAGGCCAGCTCCAGCCCGACCACCGAGATGCAGATCTCCGCCACGGTGATCAGCAGATAAGGGATAACCTGCCAGAGCAGGGAGATCCGGCCCTTGGCGGCGGCGTTCTTGACGGCGGCAACGGCCGCGGGGACTGCCGAGCCCCTGGCCTGGCCGACGGCCTGGACGGTCAGCGCGGCGGCATCGGCGGCGGCCAGGGTGGCCACGGCGGCGTTGGTCTGGGCCAGCGCGTCGTGGTTGCCCTGGAGGGCCTCCGCCGCTTTCGTGGCGGAGGCGGCCGAGTTGGCCGCCCGGTTGGCGGCTGCCGAGACGAGGGCCATGTCCAGCGTGGTGGCATGCCCACGCTCCCTGATGGCCGCGGTGGCGGCCTTGACGGCCTTGGTCGTGGCGTCGGCAGCGGCCGCGGCGGCCTCGGCGGCATCCAGCGCGGCGGCGACCCAGGTCGGGTCGCCCAGGGCCCGGGCCACGGCGTCTGCGGATCGGCCTACCGCCGTGGCAGCGGCCGACGCCGTGGCCACGGCCACCGCGCCCGGATCGGCCGCTGCCATGACCTCCTCGGCGACCTTCGGTGCGGTCTCCTGGCCCGGGGTGTCTCGGTCGGCGACCACGGCCGCGATGATCCTGGCCGCCGCCTCGACCGCCGGCTTGTCCCGGCCTACCATCTCGGCCGCCAATTCCGTCGCCTGCCGGGCGGCAATCCGCACGTCGGGCGCGCCGGCGACGGCCACCTCAGCCCCGCGGTACCCTGCCCAGGCCACAATCGCCATGGTGATCGCCGTCAGCACGAACCCCACGAGCATCTTGCTGGTCGGCTTCAGGTCCAAACCGATCCGGGCCAGGAAATGCCAGAGCATGGTGATCGGCGGCAGCAAGAGCACGATCAGGATGGGGTTGACCGTCTGGAGCTGGTCGGGCGACAGCGGCAGCCCGAACAACTCCAGGTGGAGATGATCGCGGGCGAACAGGGTCCAGGTCGAGACCGACTGGTCGAAGATGCTCCAGAACACGGCAACCACCAGGAACAGGCCGAACAGCCGGCTCAGCACGGCCAGCCGCTCCCGGCGCTGGTCGGGCGTGGGATGGACCCGGGAGATCTTCTCCACGGCGTAAAACGGCTTGCCCGCGGCAAAAACGATGAAGGCCATGATCATCAGCGCCGTGGGCAGCAGGAAGGCGATGGCGTAGGCCCGGCTGTCGCCGCCGAAGTAGTTGCGGATGGCCGGCACGCCGAACGACGAGATGGCCGCGCCGATGTTGATCGCCCCGTAGAACATGGCAAACGCGTCGCTGCGGAGCTTGGTCAGGCCCGGGCGCCGCTGATCGTAGGTCTGGCCCATCAGCGTGGAGATGTTTGGCTTGATCACGCCGCTCCCCATGGCCAGCAGGCCCAGCGAGAGGAAAAGACACGTCTCGTTGTGCAGGGCGGCGACGGCGAGGATCGCCTGGCCGAAGATGTAAGGCACGGAGAAGTAGACGATCGTGCGGTACTTGCCGATGAAGTTGTCGGCCACGTAGCCGCCGATCAAGGGCAGCAGGTAGCACCCGGCGATGAAGTAGGCTATCACCTTGCTGGCGTTGCCGTCCTCAAAGCCGAGGATCTGGATCATGTACAACAGCAGAATCGCCCGCATGCCGTAGTAACAGGATCGCTCGGCGAACTCACCCCAGAAGAAGAACCAGAAGCCGATGGGGTGATCGAAGAGGTTGGAGCGCTGGGCCGCCTCGGGCTGGCCGGAAGCCGCGTCGGTCGACGAGTTCTCGTTCGCTTGGCTCATGACAAGGGGTCTCACTTCGTGCTGAGGTCGGCGGCAAAGGCCTTCGGGCCCAGGGGCTCGCCGCTGGCGTGTCGGGTCAGGTCGCTCCAGGAGAGGCTTCGGCCGGGGCCGAAGACGCGGTCCTTCATGAATTGCCCGGCGGCCGGGTTGCCCGCGTACACGGCCGTGGCCGGGTCGGCGCCGCCGAGCACCTCCCGGGCAATCGCCCGGTGCACCTGCGCGGCAAACATCTCGCCCAGCATGTAGTTGTGATAGTACGCCGGCGCACTACAGATGTGGATCTTCGCCGCGTAATCCGGCTGGTTGCGCCCCTCCGGCCGCCTGATCTCCTGGTACTTTTCCACCAGGTCCCACCACACCCGGTTGGCGTCGCAGGCCGGGTTGCCGTACAGCTCCTTCTCGAAGCGGAACATCACCTGGCACCAGCGTGAGAAGATCAAGAGCCGGTTGCGCCGCAGCTTGCGCGCCGCGGCGTCGAATTTCTTCGGGTCGGGCACCTTGATGTTAAGCGCTTCGAGCCAGGCCGCATTGTCGGCGAAGCGCTCGAACATCATCGCCACGCCTTCGGTGGTCAACGGGTGGGCGTCGGTCCGCACCGCGTAGGGAAGGCCCCGCGGCACGTAGTACGAGTAGACGCCGTGCCCCAACTCGTGCAGCATCGTCGTGAACCAGTACCGGCTGGGCACCAGGTTCACCAGCACCCGCACGTCTCCCTCGCGGTCCAGATCGGTGCAGAAGGCGTGCGGGTTCTTGCCCTTCTTCTCCTCCAGGTCGCTTCGCTTGAGGATCTCCTCGACCGGCAGCCCGATCCCCGCGTAAAACTCGCGGCACTTCTTGACGATGTCGACCGGGGCGAACACCGCCTCCAGGTCTCCCCCGAACACGTCGGGCGATTCCTGGAAGAACGGGTCGTGGTAGTGCCACGGCCGGAGCTGCTCGGCCGAAACGGCCTGCTGCCTGGCCAATGCGGCGTCGATCTCCGCCTTGGCCTCGTGGAAGGGCTTGCGGGTCAGGCGGTCGAGGTCGTCGAAGAGCTTCAACACCTGCTGCTGGTCCTGCTCGCCCAGCGACAACTGCATCACGTGGTAATCGCGGAAGCCGAGCCGCCGGGCCGCCTCGTTGCGCAGCTTGATCAGCTCCTTCAGATCCCCCTCGACGACGCCCCCCACCTCCTTGCTCGCCTCCCACACGGCCTTGCGCCGGGCCGAATCGGTCGACTCCCGAAGCACGCGACGCACCTCGCTGTCGGCCAGCTCCTTGCCGTCGACCTTTGGCCGGAACACGTTGAACGCCTGCTCCACCGCGTTGGCCTTCGCCAGGATGCTCTTGAGCAGCTCCGGATCGACCTGCCGGCCCAGGTACTGAAGGTACAGCACCTCGATCTGCCGGGCGACGAGCCGGTCGGAGAGCCCCGCATGGCGGATCGCCTTGAGCTCGGCAAACGCCTTCGGATCGGCCAGGCGAAGCTCCAGCTTCGTCTCCGCCGCCTCCTTCTTGCGATAGTCCTCATCCTTGCCGGAAATGTTGGCGTCCCACCACGCGCGGGCCACCTCGATTTCCAGCGGCCGGATGCCGGCCTCGTAGCCCGCAATGAAGCGCTTGGCCCGGGCGTCGTTGTCGCCGGCGGGCGGGCCGGCCGGTGCGAGCCGGCCAAAGACCGACATCGCCACCACCGCCGCCAACAGGCCCAGCGTGCTGGTAGTTGCCGACATGGGAGTCCCCTTTCCCTGGAATCTGTGTCGAGACCGGTCCATTATTGCGGGAGAATCCCCGTCGATCAAGCCCGGGCCCGGTCGATCGCCTGCTTCCCCTTGAGGTTGGCCTCGTAGGGATCGGGGACCTCCCAGGCGTCGATCATGATCCAGCCTTCAAAACCTCCCTCGCGCAGCACGGCCAGGGTGGCGGCGACGTCGATATGCCCGTCGCCGCAGGGGAGGTGCTTCGAGGTGCCGCCGTCGCGGAGCGTGCCGTCGCAGTCGGTCAGGTGGACGTAGCCGATGTTCTTCACGCCGATCCGCTTGACCACCTCGGCAATCCGCCCCCGCCCGCCGCTGAACATGTCGAAATGGCTGAAATCGAGGTTCGTGCGGGCCCCGGGCACCTTCGCCAGGATCTGCCGGATGTGCTCTTCCGTGCGGAAGACGAACGGCGGCTCGATCTCGAAGGACGCGGTCAGGCCCAGCTCGCCGGCCAGCTTCCAGACCTCCCGGAACGACTCGGCCAGATGGTCGACGGCCTGGGCCTCGGTCTGCTTGCCCAGCGGGCCGCCGGGCCACAGCCCGATGCACTCGGCCCCCACGGCCTTGGCAAAGCGGGCCTGCCGGCGCCAGCCCTCCAGCCACTTCTTGCGCACCGCCGGGTCGGGGTCATACGCCCCGGCGGCCCAGGTCTGGATCGAGAAGACCTGAAGCCCAAAACCCTCGTAGAGCCGCCTCACGGCCCGGATGCCGCCGGCGTCGTCTGGGGCTGGGTAATCGGTCGTGGGCGGGGGCCAGTTGGGCACCAGCTCCACCCCGTCGAAGCCCGTGCGCGAGGCGAACTGGAGCACCTCCCGGATCGGAAAGGTCTTGCCGTACTTGGCCGACGCCGACTGGTAGCCGTTCAGCCCGATCGCCGTCTTCCACCGCGGCTTCTTCGCCTCCCCGGCCAACGCCGGGCCCACGGCCGAAGTGCAGATGGCAGTCCCCACAAGTTTCAGCACGTCGCGACGCCCGATCATCGACACCTGCCTTTCTCCGGCGTATGGTTCCCGCCGGGCTCGCTGGCCAGCCAAGGTCAGCGCCAGTGTACGGCCGCGAAGTGACGCCCGCAAGGCGGGAGGGTGGCACGGGCTGCTTGTCATCCCGTGGTCTCCTGGAGGCTTCGGCGGAGCACTGGCTGACAAGCAGCCGGTGCCACCCGGGATCCCCAGCATCTCTTGCCCCCTGCGGCCGGCACGCTACGATGAACGGCGGCCGATTCCCGCCGGCCCCGGACATGCTCCCCAAAGCTCAGGAGGCACGACGATGCTCCGAAAACGCCCTGTCAGGTCCATGCTCGCGGTCTTGTTCTGCCTGCCGTTGTTGGCCCTGCCGGCTGCGGGGCAAGCGCCGGCCGGATCGGGCCGCGTTACGCTGCCGCTTCGCGCAGCCGACCTCTTCGAGATCGCCCGGACCGCGGAAACGGCCGAGCCGGGCACCGCCTACCAGGGCTTCTGCCGGCTGGCCTCCGGCGGGCTGCCGCTGGCCGACCGGGACGTGCTGGCCTTCGAGGAGAACAAGTGGTTCGTGTCGATCGTGGCCAGCCCGGCGCTGGCCGGCGGACCGGCAGGGGAAAGCCAGCCGGCCGGCTCATCCCCCCGATGGACCCGACGTGTCCTCTTCCTGAAGCCGTCGGTCTTCGTGATCGACGATGAGGTGGCGGGAATGGGCCTGGGGAGGCCCGTTGCGTTTTCCCTCGTGCCGGGCGGACCGGCCGAGGCCCGCGGGCGGATGATCCGCGTCACCCAGGGCGACTGGCGGCTGACCTCGACGCGCCTCTGGCCCCCGGACGGGGTGCTGCCGCAGGTCGTCGAGAGCGGCGGCCAGGCGGCCCGGGTCGACGTTCCCTGGAGCGGCGGCCAGGCCCGGGCGGTGCAGCGGGTCTTCGTGGTCCGCGGCGAGCGGGCTCGCGGGCCCCGCTTGCAGATCGAGGAGAAGGAGGCCCGGCTGCACGCCGAGCTGGTCTCGGGCGATCGGGTGTTCCGCCTGACGCTGCCGAAGTGGAGCGTCTCGGCCGGCGAGGTCGCCGTGGCCGATCCCGGCGGGAAAAGCCTGCTGGACTCGCGTCCGCTGCCGGCGGGCGTGCTGCCGCACACGGCCGAAGGGCTCCGGCTGATCGAGCGGTGGGACAGCGCCTATCGCGGCGGCGGCCGGCCCGGCTGGGACGTGGGCCGGCCCGCCAGCGACCTGGTCCAGGCCGTCGAGAGCGGCACGCTCCGCCCCTGCCGCGTGGTCGAGCTGGGCTGCGGGTCGGGGACCAATGCCATCTACCTGGCCGAGAAAGGCTTTGACGTTACGGCGATGGACATTGCGCCGGCGGCCCTGGGCGTGGCCGGCCAGAAGGCGGCCAAGGCGGGGGTCAAGGTCCGCTGGCTGCTGGCCGACGTCTTGGCCCCGCCCCGCCTCGAGCCGTTCGAGCTGATCTTCGATCGCGGCTGCTACCACGGGGTGCGCGGGCAGAATGCCGCGGGCTACGTCGAGACGGTCCGGCGCCTGTCGCGGCCCGGCACGCTGTTGTTGATCCTGGCCGGCAACGCGAACGAGAAATCGTCCGGCGGCCCGCCTCGCGTCACGGAAGCGCAGCTCCGCGGCGACTTCTCGAAGCTCTTTGATTTTGTCGACCTTCGGGAGACGCACTTCGACACGCCCACCCCGGGCGGAAAAGGGGCCCTGGCCTGGTTCGCGTTGCTCAAGCGCAAAGGCGGGGACTGAGCCCATCTGTAGGTTATGCTTCAGCATAACGGAGGACAGGCGGATCAACGAGGCGTTATGCTGAAGCATAACCTACACCTGTTCTTACGCGCCCAAAGAGAGGGAGAATCATCATGATGCGATCCATGACGTCGGCCGTGCTGACCCTCCTGGCAGCGGCCTCGGCGGCCGTGAGCGCCTCGGCGGCCTTCGGGGCGGAAACCGCGGAAACCGTGGTTTGGCAGATCGGCCAGCCCGATCGGAGTTACAAGGAGCTCGCCATCGCCGGCGACTACCCGTCCTACGTCAGGAAGTTCATGGCCGGGCCGGTCGTCTACGAGGTGGGCAAGAGCACCCCGGCGGCCGATTGGCCGTTCATCCATCCCGGGCCGGCGGACAGTTGGGCGGGGGGGAACCTCCACCCGCGGACCGTCCGCTTTCAGCTTGCCGACGAGCCCCGCGGCGTGTTCCGGCTCCGCATCGAGCTGGTCGACGTCCAGCAGATGGCGCCGCCGGTGTACACGGTGACCGTGGCAGGCCGGACCGGCCGGTTCCGGCTCCCGCCCGGCGGCGGCGACGTTTCCTTGACCGATCCCCGGGCCGGCAAGCCGCACAAGATCGAGATCCCGCTCCCCGCCGCGATGTTCCAGAAAGGCCAGAACGAGATCGTCCTGGCCGCCGCGGAGGGCTCCTGGGTCCTGTACGACGCCGTGACGCTCTTGGTCGATCCCGAGGCCAGGATGCCCGAGCCGGAGATCCAGAGCCTCACCGTCGCCGGCACGCCGTTTCACCTCCGCTCCAAGGGCGAGGTGCTCCGGGCCGTGGACGTCACGGTGAACCTGAGCGGGCCGGTGAGCGACCTGGGGCTCAAGATCGAATCGGGCGGACGGACGATGGACGTCCCCATCAAGCAGTTGCCGCAGTTCGGTGCGGTCTCCCAGGAGGTCGGCGTGCCCGACGCGGCCGGCCCGGTCGAGGTCAAGGTCACCGCCACGGTCGGCGGGCGGTCGAAGACGGCTACGGCCAAGGTCGCCCCCCAGCGCAAGTGGCGGATCTTCGTCGCCGCCAGTGCCCACACCGACGTGGGCTACACCGACCCCCAGCCCGTGTGCGCCGAGCGCCACAACCTGAACACCGACAGCGCCGTCGAGCTCTGCAAGAAGTACCCCGGCTTTGCGTGGAACCTCGAGGTCGCCTGGCAGGCCGAGAACTACCTGAACTCCCGCAAAGGCAAGCAACTGGAGGATTTCCTCCGGCTCGCCCGGGAGGGACGGATCGGCGTGCAGGCCCTCTACTGCAACGTGCTGACCGGGCTGTGCTCGCACGAAGAGGCATGCCGGCTGATGCTTTACGCCCGGGACCTGGGCCGGCGGACCGGCATCCCCTACTCCAGCGCGATGATCAGCGACGTGCCGACCCAGGAAGCCTCGCTCCCGATGATCCTGGCCAACTCGGGGATCAAGTATTTCTCCAGCGGCATCAACAACACCCGGGGGTTCACGTTTACCCAACTGTACAACAAGTGCCCGGCCTGGTGGGAAGGGCCGGACGGCTCCCGGGTGCTGATGATGTGGATGCCGGGCTACGCCCATGCCTCGGGCTGGGGCTTGGACCAGAGCGTGGACCGGGCGAGGGCCCAAGTCCTCTCGGCCATCCGCGGCATGGAGGAGCGCAAGGACTACCCCTACGACGCGATCTTCCTGCACGGGGCCTTCGGCGACAACAGCCCCCTGAACCACAAGCTCGCCGAGGTGGTCCAGGCCTGGAACGATCGCTACGAATTCCCCAAGGTGATCCTTTCGCGCAACGCCGCGTTCTTCGAGCACATCGAGAAGAATTTTGGCGACAAGCTGCCGGTCTTCCGCGGCAGCGGGGGGACGTACTGGGAGGACGGCGCCGGCTCGTCGGCCCGGGAGACGATGATGTGCCGCAATGCCCACGAGGCGGTCGGCAGCGCCGAGAAGTTCCTGGCCCTGGCCGAGCGCATCGAGCCCAAGGTCGCCTATCCCCGCGAGGCCATCGACTCCGCCTGGCGCAACTGCCTGTTGTACGACGAGCACACCTGGGGTGCCCACTGCTCGATCGACCAGCCGGAAAGCGAGTTCACCAAGGCCCAGTGGAAGATCAAGGCCCAGTTCGCCGTCGACGCCGGCCGGCAGTCCAAGGCCCTCTTGGACCAGGGGCTCCGGGCCGTCGCCTCGCTGGTGAAGACCCCCGGGCGATCGCTCGTGGTCTTCAACCCCACGAGCTGGGTGCGGACCGACGTGGTCCGGGTCAATCTCCCCGAAGGGATCGTGGTCGACGAGCCGGGAGTGCCCTTTTGCGCCACCGCGCAGGGCACCTACCTGCTGGCCACCGGCGTCCCGCCGTGCGGATACCGCGTGTTCCGACTGGCAGAGGAAAACGACAAACGGCCCGCCCCACAGCCCGTTCCGGGCACGAGCATCGAAAGCCGCTTTTACCGGGTGACGTTCGACGAGGCCACGGGGGCCATCGCGAGCATCTTCGACAAGGAGACCGGCAAGGAGCTGGTCGATCCCAAGGCGCCCTATCGCCTCAACCAGTATCTGTACGTCGCCGGCGGCAAGGGGACGAAGATCGTCGAGAGCGGGCCCGAGGCCAAACTGGCGATCTCCTCCTCGCAGCAGCCCAAGCTGTCCCGGCGCACGCTGGGCGCCCTTGGCGAGTCGATGGACGTCGAGGCGTCGGCGGCCATGGCCGCGGGGCTGCGGGCCAGCGTCGCCGTCTGGAACGACGTGAAGCGGATCGACATCACCAACTCGCTCAACGGCAAGAAGCTGACCTACGACAAGGAGGCGGTCTACTTCGCCTTCCCATTTGCCGCCACCAAGCCGGCCTTCCGCTACGAGATCCCAGCCGGGATTGTGAACGTTGCCAAGGACATGCTCCCCGGGGCATGCCTGGATTGGTTCACGGTGCAGCACTTCGTCGAGATCGAGGGACGCGACGCGACGATTGCCTGGGCCACGCCGGATGCCCCGCTGGTCTCGTTCCAGGACATCAACCGCGGCAAGTGGCAGACCCAGCTCCCGCTGGTCAACGGCCACCTCTACGCCTACGTGATGAACAACTACTGGTTCACCAACTACCTCGCCGGCCAGGGGGGCGATTACACTTTCCGGTTCTCGATGACCAGCCGCCCCAAGGCCGACAGCGTCGCCTCCGCCCGATTCGGCTGGGCGACCTCCAATCCGCTGGTGGCCATCCCGGTCGAGGCCAATCCAACGGGCAAGCTGGCAGCCCCGGCCGCCAGCCTGGTCTCGATCGACGAGCCGAACGTCATGCTCGTCGGCACCCGGCGGGCCGGGACCGGCAACGGGCTCCTGTTGCGTCTCTGGGAGCTGACCGGCCGGGCGACCACGGCCCACGTCCGGCTCGGCCCGATCCCGGCCCAGAAGGCCACCGCCTGCAACCTGGTCGAGGACCCGCTGGGCCCGCTGGACCTCCGCGACGGCACGATCGCCGTCCCGATCCGCGGCTCGGGCCTGGCCACGGTGTTGGTCCAGTGACGACTTGCCGACGTAGCCCGGGCCCGCGGGTGCGCGGAGAAACGGGAGGGGAGCGAGACGTCAACTGGTGTCAACTCGTTGCGAAGCTCCGGCTTCGCAACGGACGTCGGCAGCAGCGTTCCCAAGCCGGAGCTTGGGAACGAGAGATTGGATGGGATTG
>Ga0315290_10001155_pt1 | contig 18010 bp, 13 predicted proteins | sample YL17G12_0_MG_FD_203627 | JGI IMG/M metagenome (GOLD analysis project Ga0315290, IMG submission 203627) | Sediment microbial communities from Yellowstone Lake, YNP, Wyoming, USA - YL17G12_0 | ecosystem: Environmental > Aquatic > Freshwater > Lake > Sediment | place: USA: Wyoming | collected... | reverse complement strand
TTGTGCTCTGGTCGCAGTTGCCACAAACTGCGGATCGGGTGTTGGTGGAAGAACTGGCGAAACATCGGGTCTCGCCATACGTGATGTTGGGCGGCGCGGGTTGGGATACCGAGGACTTCTCCACCCCGGAGGATCCCCCGGTCCACCTGGCGATGAGCCTCGACGACGCGGTCGAACAGATTCACTCCGCGCTGCGCTGATCGGCGTCGCAAAGCGCCCGATGCGTGGGTCTTGTCGCCGGTTCGACCCCATGTGTGAGTTACTCTCGCGAATCACAACACCTCTGATGCACAACATCTCTGATGAGCAACACCTCTGGTGAGCAACGTCGCTAGTGAGCAACGTCGCTAGTGAGCAACGCGTCTCCCGTGAATGACTGCGGCCCGGGCGAATGACCACATCTCGAGGAGGTCCCGGCGTGTCCGAAGAGCTGGAGGACTTGTTGACCGCCGGCGAACGCGCGGCCTTCCATGGACGCCCGGCAGCAGGGGTGAACCCGTTGCAGCAGGCCGTTGAGCTCGCCCACGCCGCGGGTCGGGACGCCGAGGCGACTGCCGCCGCTTGGTTGTTGGGCGTATGCCTGGCCGCGTCCGGTCGATACGGCTCGGCGTTGTCCGTGCTCGACGGTCTCGCGGCTCACGATCCGCAGGAAGCCGACAAGCGACTGTTCTGCTCACTGGCCGCCGCGACGGTGGGAAGCATCCATCGCCAGCTCGGCCGCCACGCCGACGGACAGCACTGGGACAACCGCGCCCTCGCGATGGCAGGTTCGGCCGACGAAGCGCTCTTCGATGCCCACATCGGCCTGGCCGCAGACGCCGTTGGGCTCGGCGACAGTCCGGGCGCCTTGGCCGAGATCGCAGTCGCCGAGCAGGTGGCAGACGGTCGCACCGAGTGGTGGCGCCAGCGGGTACGCCTCGATTGGGTGCGTGCGGAGGTGGCGCTTCTGCAGGGTCGACCCGAGGAGGCAGCCCGCCGCGCGGCGACGGCGGTATCGATTGCCGAGACGTCCCAGGCCCCGCGGCACGTGGCCAAGGGCCTGCTCTTCGCCGGCATCTCCTTCGTACAAGCCGGCGATCTGGACGAAGCGACAGCGATGTTGCGTCGATCGGCGTCGCTGGCCGAGAGCCTCGGCTCGTTGCCGCTTGTGTGGCCCTCGCGAGCCATGCTCGGCGCTCTGGTCGAGATCAGCGCCCCCGAAGAGGCCCAGAAGTCCATCGCGACCGCTCGAGCGGCCGTACGCACGATTTCCGACGACCTCCCGCCCGCGTTGGCTGCGGAATGGACCGCTCGCGCAGACGTAGTTGCGCTACTTGAGGACTGAAGTCACTCCCGGTTGCTGCCGACAACGCCATGGACGGTCATTCGAGTGACCGTGACGCCTCCCCGTAGAGGCGTCTGCGACGGATGAAGCGGGAGTGCCGTGACCACGGTCCTGGTCTGTGACGACGCCCCCCTTGCTCGTGAAGCGGTACGGCGTGCGGTTGGTGCGGTGCCCGGTGTCGAACGAGTGACAGCGGCGGGCAGCGGCGAAGAAGTGTTGGCTCGCTATCCCCTCGAACGGCCCGACCTCGTCCTGATGGACGTTCGGATGCCAGGCATCGGGGGCGTTGAGGCATGTCGTCGGTTGATGACCCATCACCCGGACGCAGTCGTCGTCATGCTCACCATGGGCGAAGACCCCGATGGTGTTGCACGCGCCATTTCGTTCGGCGCACGCGGATACCTCGCCAAAGACTCGTCTCGCGAAGAGATCGCGGCGACCGTGTCGTACGCCATGGTCGTCGGGCGTGACAACCCGAGCGTTCGTTCGGTTCGGACCCGACCCGCGGGTACGCCGCCGACGCTGACCGAACGCGAACAGCAGGTCCTCGATGGCATGAGTCGAGGTCGCAGCAACGCTGAGATCGGTCGCGAGTTGTTCTTGTCCGAAGACACCGTCAAGACCCACGCCCGTCGGCTGTTCCGCAAGCTTTCGGCCGCCGACCGGGCCCAGGCCGTCGCCCTCGGATTCCGTTGGGGCTTCCTGCGCTGACGCGCCAGGACGCGATCGGCCTGCGCTGACGCGCGAGGACGCGATCGGATTCGGTCCACGGCACCGCCGGCCGGTAACCTGGGGCATTGACACCCGCGTCGAGAAGGTGCCCATGACTGTCGACCCCGGCCTGCCGGAGAAGTTCGCTCCCCTTGGTCTGACCTACGACGATGTGCTGTTGCTGCCCGATGCCAGTGACATCGTCCCGAGCGAGGTCGACACCTCGACCCGCCTGACCCGAAACATCACCCTGCGCATTCCGTTGGTGTCCTCAGCGATGGACACCGTCACCGAGGCGCGCATGGCCATCGCCATGGCTCGTCAAGGTGGAGTAGGCGTCCTGCACCGCAACCTGTCCATCGAAGACCAAGCGATGCAGGTCGATCTGGTCAAGCGATCCGAAGCGGGCATGGTCACCAACCCGATCACGTGTTCTCCGGACGACACCTTGGCCGACGTCGATCGCTTGTGCGGTCGCTATCGGATCTCGGGCGCACCCGTCGTCGACGCATCGGGCGTGCTCGTGGGAATCGTCACGAACCGAGACATGCGCTTCGAGGACGACAAGTCCAGGCTCGTTCGCGACGTGATGACACCGATGCCCTTGGTCACCGCCCCGGTGGGCATCTCGACGGATGACTCGTTGGCGCTGTTGCGCTCGCACAAGATCGAGAAGCTGCCACTCGTCGATGGCCGCGGGGCATTGGTCGGACTGATCACGGTCAAGGACTTCGTGAAGAGCGATCAGTACCCGTTTGCGACGAAGGACTCGAGTGGCCGCCTTGTCGTCGGTGCCGCTGTCGGCGTTGGCGAGGATGCCTACAAGCGCGCACGCACTCTTGTCGACGCGGGTGTCGACGTGGTCGTCGTCGACACGGCGCACGGTCACTCGCGTGCGGTGATCGACATGGTGGCGCGGATCAAGCGAGACACGGCAGTCGACGTGGTCGGTGGCAACGTGGCTACCCGGGCGGCGGCTGCTGCGCTGATCGAGGCTGGGGCCGATGGCATCAAGGTCGGCGTCGGACCAGGATCCATTTGCACCACTCGAGTGGTAGCAGGTGTCGGCGTACCGCAGGTCACCGCGATCTATGAGGCGTCATTGGCTGCCGGTCCCGCCGGTGTTCCCGTCATCGGTGACGGTGGACTTCAGTACTCCGGTGACATCGCCAAGGCGATCGTCGTGGGTGCGGACACCGTGATGTTGGGATCGTTGCTCGCCGGCTGCGCCGAAGCGCCCGGTGAGTTGGTATTCGTCAACGGAAAGCAGTTCAAGACCTACCGCGGCATGGGTTCACTCGCCGCGATGCAATCACGTGGCGAGCAGCGTTCGTACTCCAAGGACCGCTACTTCCAGGACGACGTCCTGTCCGACGACAAACTCGTGCCCGAAGGAATCGAGGGCCAGGTTCCCTACCGTGGCCCGCTCGCGGCGGTTGCCCACCAGCTGGTGGGTGGATTACGCGCATCGATGGGGTACGCCGGCACAGCCACCATCGGCGAGTTGAAGGATCGAGGGCGTCTCATCCGAATCACGGCGGCCGGACTCAAGGAGTCCCACCCCCACGACATCGCGATGACCGTCGAAGCGCCCAACTACCACAGCCGCTGACGCGAGGAGTTCACGTGACCGAGATCGAGATCGGCCGCGGCAAGCGCGGGCGGGTGGCGTACGCCTTCGACGATGTTGCCATCGCGCCGAGTCGTCGCACCCGGGACCCCGAGTCGGTATCGACGGTATGGCAGATCGACGCCTACCGCTTCGAGACACCGCTGCTCGCCGCGCCGATGGACTCTGTGGTCTCGCCGGAGACCGCGGTGGAGATCGGTCGGCTCGGTGGGCTCGCAGTGCTGAACCTCGAGGGGTTGTGGACGCGGTACGCCGACCCACAGTCGCTGTTCGAGGAGATTGCATCGATGGATGCCTCGGATCCGACCGCAGTCACTCGTCGATTGCAGGCGATCTATGCCGAGCCGATCAAGCCGGAGTTGATCGCCGAACGCGTGGCACAGGTACGCAGCAGTGGCGTTGTCACGGCAGGTGCGCTGTCGCCGCAGCGGACCGCCCAACTGGCCAAGCACGTCATCGACGCGGGCATCGACGTCTTCGTGATCCGCGGCACCACGGTGAGCGCTGAACACGTTGGCGCGGATGTCGCCGAGCCGCTGAATCTCAAGCGCTTCATCTACGAGCTCGACGTGCCGGTAATCGTCGGTGGTTGTGCGACGTACCAAGCTGCACTCCATCTGATGCGCACTGGAGCAGCGGGAGTGCTCGTCGGCTTCGGCGGCGGCGCCGCTCACACGACACGAGACGTGCTCGGCGTACGAGTGCCGATGGCCTCAGCGATCTCTGATGTCGCGGCGGCACGGCGGGACTACCTCGATGAGTCCGGTGGTCGTTACGCCCACGTCATCGCCGATGGGGGGATGGGTCGCAGCGGGGACATCGCCAAGGCGGTGGCGTTGGGTGCGGATGCGGTCATGGTGGGTTCGCCATTGGCCCGGGCAACTGAGGCACCTGGCCGAGGAATGCACTGGGGCATGGAGGCCGGCCACGCCGAGCTGCCGCGCGGGGAACGAGTCCACATGGGCACCGTCGGCCCGCTGGCCCAGATCATCCACGGGCCGTCGTACGTCGCTGATGGGACCATGAATCTGATCGGTGCCCTGCGTCGGGCGATGGCCACCACGGGGTACAGCGACCTCAAGGAGTTCCAACGGGTCGAAATGGTCATCACCACGACCCGCTGAACGCGTCTAGGCTGCGAGCATGACAGCTCCAGTCGATCGGGCGTCCTTCCTGCTGAGTCAACAGGACATCGACCGGTTGGTCAGCCACGCGGTGGTATCGCCGGGCGCGGCGCGGCAGACGACGTACGCGCCGTTCACAGGCGACGTGCTCGCTGAACTGCCGACCTCCACCGACGCCGATGTCGCCTCGGCGTTCGCCATGGCCGCCAACGCGCAACGAGCGTGGGCTCAGCGCAGTCCCCGCGAGCGCGCGCGCGTGTTTCTCCGCTTCCACGATCTTGTTCTCGAACGTCAGTCCGAGGGCATGGACATCGCGCAATGGGAGACCGGCAAGGCTCGTCGTGATGCGTTCGAGGAATTGATCGATGTTGCGTTGAACGCGCGGCACTACGCCCGACGAGCCCCCGGTCTGCTACGCGAGAAACGCCGTTCCGGAGTCTTCCCGGCGTTGACCAGCACGGTCGAGGTGCGCCACCCCAAGGGTGTCATCGGCATCATCTCGCCGTGGAACTATCCGCTGACGTTGGCCGCATCCGATGCGATTCCGGCGCTGATGGCCGGAAACGCCGTCGTTCTGAAACCCGACCATCAGACGACCCTGACCGCGTTGTGGGTGCTGGACGTGCTGCGAGACGCGGGTCTGCCGGACGGACTTATGTGCGTGGTCATCGGTGAAGGTGCGCGCCTCGGTCCCAGCGTCATTGACCGAGCCGACTACGTGATGTTCACCGGGAGCACCCGGGTCGGGCGCGAGATCGCGCGCCGCTGCGGTGAGCGTCTCATTGGTTCATCGTTCGAACTCGGCGGCAAGAACGCGATGATCGTTCGCTCAGACGTCGACGTCGAGCGGGGCACCGAGATCGCGATTCGCGCGTGCTTTGCCAACTCCGGGCAGTTGTGTGTGGCGATGGAACGCATCTACGTGCACGCAGACATCGCCGACTCATTCGTGCCACGGTTCGTCGAACGTGCACAAGCGATGAAGTTGCGCGGTGGTGTCGGTTGGGGCGCCGACATGGGTTCACTGATCAATGAGCAGCAGGTCGAACGGGTTCGTGCACATGTCGAGGACGCGGTGGGCAAGGGCGCTGAGGTGTTATCTGGGGGACAGGCTCGCCCGGACATTGGCCCCTACTTCTTCGAACCCACGATCCTTACGAACGTCGATGCCTCGATGCAGTTGTGCGATGAGGAGACTTTTGGTCCGGTCGTTTCTGTGTACGTGGTCCGGTCCGACGAAGAGGCCTTGGAGTTGGCGAATATGTCGCCGTACGGTCTCAACTCGGCGGTGCTGACCCGTGACACACGCGCGGGACTAGAACTGGGACGTCGAATCCGGGCCGGCACTGTCAACGTGAACGAGGGCTACGGCGCGGCGTGGGGCTCGACGGCGGCGCCGATGGGCGGGATGCGCGACTCCGGATTGGGTCGACGACATGGGATCGAGGGTCTGCTGAAGTACACCGAGTCGCAAACAATCGCCACCCAGCGACTCATCGGCTTCGGCGGGATCGGCGGTCAATCGGATGAACAGTGGGCGGGCCTGTTGACCAACGCTCTGCGAACTCTGAAGCGAGTCGGATTCCGGTGAGTGGCGTCGCAGGCGAGAACCCGGTCGACTTCGACGTCATCGTGGTGGGTTCCGGTTTCGGCGGATCGGTCGCGGCGCTGCGCCTGGTGGAGAAGGGATATCGGGTCGCCGTCATCGAGGCGGGTCGGCGTTTCGACGAAACGTCATACCCGGCGACTTCATGGGACCTACGTCGATTCCTGTGGGCACCGAAGTTGGGCTGCTACGGCATTCAACGCATTCACCGGTTGCCCGACGCATTCATTCTCGCTGGCGCAGGTGTCGGCGGCGGGTCTTTGGTCTACGCGAACACGTTGTACGAGCCGCCGCCGGAGTTCTTCGCGGATCCGCAGTGGGGTTCGATCACCGACTGGGAATCCGAGCTTGCGCCGTACTACGACCAGGCGGCGCGAATGCTTGGTGTCATTGACAATCCCAGCATGTCGCCGGCCGATGACGCGATGCTTGCGGTTGCCACCGAGATGGGTGTGGAGTCTACGTTTCGACTGACCCCGGTGGGGGTTTTTTTCGGCCCGGACGGACAGAACAAGCCCGGTGAGACGGTGCAGGATCCGTACTTCGGAGGCGCAGGTCCAGAGCGAACTGGCTGTACGGAGTGCGGCGAATGCATGACTGGATGTCGGTTCAACGCCAAGAACACGTTGCCGAAGAACTACCTCGGTTTGGCGGAATCCGCTGGCGCAGAGGTGCTTCCGATGACGACGGTGGTGTCCATCGATGTCAACGACGACCGATGGTCGGTCGGTGTCGAGCGTACGGGCGCGTGGGTGCGCAAGGACCGACGTACATTGCGTGCATCGCACGTGGTGATGGCGGCCGGGGCGTACAACACGGCCAAGTTGCTGCACCGGATGCGGGACGAGGGCCGACTCCCCGCTCTGTCGTCGTCGCTGGGTCGGTTGACGCGCACCAATTCGGAGTCTTTGGTCGGGGCCGTTGCCAAGGATCGATCGATCGACTTCACCCGAGGCGTCGCGATCACGTCGTCCTTCCATCCGGATCCGTACACGCATGTTGAACCGGTCAGGTACGGCAAGGGCAGCAATTCGATGTCGTTGCTCGGCACTGCATTGACCGACGAGGAACCGGGTCGGCCGCGATGGCGTACCTGGCTTCGCGCGGTTGTCAACGACCCGAGCGTGCTCAATGTGGTCGCCAACAGCAGACACTGGTCGGAGCGAGCCGTCATCGGCTTGGTGATGCAGTCACTGGACAACTCGATCGTGGTGTCGAGCACCCGGTCGCGCTTGGGGCGATGGAAGTTGACGTCCCGGCAGGGCGACGGAAAGCCCAACCCCACCTGGATTCCGGAAGCCAACGACGTGGCTCGCCGATTGGCTGCTCGACTTGGCGGGCGCGCCTTCGGGAACGTCGGCGACGTGGTTCGTGCGCCCTTCACGGCGCATTTGGTCGGGGGCGCCGTGATCGGCGATTCGTCGTCGTCGGGCGTGATAGATCCCTATCACCGGGTGTACGGCTATCCCACGATGCACGTGGTGGACGGCTCGGCCGTCACCGCGAATCTCGGCGTGAACCCGGCGTTGACGATCACCGCTCAGGCTGAACGAGCCATGGCGCTGTGGCCCAACAAGGGCGATGACGATCCCCGGCCGGCACAGGTCGAGAACGGCGCCGAGACATCGGCGTACCAGCAGGTGGAGCCAGTTCCGCCACGTTCGCCGGTCGTTCCGGCCGACGCGCCTGCGGCGCTACGGCTCGTGCGCATCTGAAGCCCACCCCAGGGCCCCCACCCCCACCGAGTCTGGGGTTAACAAGCCTCCGAAGTGCTTGGGAAGCTTGATAAGTCCAGACTCGGCGAGAGTTTGCAGGCGGGCGTGCCGCCGGGCAGCCGTTCCGCCCGCTCCTTCACGCTGACGGCCACCGACTCGCAGGATGGCCGTGACCGCCTGCGCCCCTGACGCATTGTGTCGTGGCCGGGTGGCTCAGGGCGACGCACCGACGTCACTCGTTGGCGCAGGTGCGACTGGAACGGCGGTGTCGGCCTGGTCAATTGACGGTTCGCTGCGCCAGGAGTGCCAGAGGGCGGCGTACGGTCCGTTGGCGGCGACGAGTTCGTCGTGGCTGCCTGATTCGGTGATGCGGCCGTCTTCAACAACCGCAATGTGGTCGGCATCGTGTGCGGTCGAGAGGCGGTGCGCGATCGCGACAACCGTGCGCCCGTCGAGTACGGCGGCAAACGAGCGTTCGAGGTGTCGGGCGGCGCGGGGGTCCAACAACGACGTCGCCTCGTCGAGGATCAGGGTGTGGGGGTCGGCCAACACCAGGCGCGCCAGAGCGATCTGCTGGGCGCGGCCCGGAGGTACGCCGTAACCGCCGGTGCCGACCACGGTGTCCAAGCCGTCCGGCAACGACTCGAGCCAGTCATCAGCATCGACGGCGTGCAGGGCAGCGCGCAGTTCGTCGTCGTCGGCGCTCGGCTTCGCCAACCTCAGGTTGTCACGAACCGTTCCGACGAACACGTGTTGTTCTTGAGTGACAAGGGCGACGTACTGCCGCGCGGATTCAGGCGGCATTGCGCTCAGGTCTGTGCCACCCAGGTGGACTTCGCCACGACCGGGGGCATGTAGTCCGGCGAGCAGTTTGCCCAGCGTGCTCTTTCCCGCACCGGATGGGCCGACGACTGCGATCCGCGAACCGGGGGCGACGTCTAGGGTGACTCCGTGCAGGACGTCGCGGCCCTCGCGATAGCCGAAGTGCACATCGCGCGCCGCGAGCTCCCGTGAGGATGGGGTGATATCGGAGTCGGACTCGACGTCGGGAACCTCATTGACACCAAGGATTCTGGCCAGCGACGCCTGCGCGACCTGCAACTCGTCGTACCACATCAACACCATGTCAACGGGTTCGATCAGCATCTGCGTGTAGAGGACACCGGCCGTCATCTGAGCCAACGAAATCGTGCCGTTGATGTAGAGCAGCCCGCCCATCGCTACCACTGCAGCGAGTGGAACGACATAGGCGCTCTCGACCGACGGGAACCACACCGTGCGCAGCCACATCGTGTAGCGCTCCCACGACACCCATCGCCCGATCCGTTTGTCCGTCATTGCGACGCGGCCGGCTCCGAGGCGGTAGGCCTCGATCGTGCGGCCCGCGTCGGCGGTCTCCGCGACGGCAGCGTTGACGTCGGCGTAGGTGGCCATCTCCATGACGTACGCCTGGGGCGCGCGCTTGAAGTACCACCGGGCCGAAATCAAGATCGGCGGAACGGCGAGCAACCAGGCGAGCGCGAGTACCGGGGCGGTGAAGATCAGCGCCGCGAGGATGAGGACCGCGGAAACCGCGGCGATCGAGATTTCGGGCACGGCCATGCGTACGGCCCAGCCCAACTTGTCCACGTCGTTGGTCGCCCGCGTCACGAGGTCGCCGGTTCCGGCTCGTTCGATCACGCCGGGAGGAAGCTGGACCGAGCGGGCGAGGAACCTTTCGCGCAGGTTGGCCAAGACGTTCTCACCGAGTACGCCGGCCCGGAAGCGAGACGCTCGGGTGAAGATCGTCTGGACGACCAGCGCAATGATGAACACGATCGCGACTCGGTTGATCCCCGCCGACGTGATCGGCGATGCGGTGTCGCTGAGTCCTTGCACGAGTCCACCCAGAAGGGCCGGTCCCACAAGTGCTGCGGCCGTTGCGACCGCGTGCAGCGAGATCACCACGATGAATGCTCGACGGTGTTCACGAAACATCACACCGACGTGCTTGCGTACCTGTCGCGGATTGGACACCGGCAATCGCGTCGGTGCTTCGGTCGCACCCACCAACATGGCGGGATCGAGCCCGTCAATGTTCTCGGGCAGCTTCATCGGGTCACCGCCTCGTCCTCGCGAGCGACCACCGCGCGATAGCGCGGTTCGCTGTTGAGCAACTGGCGATGTGACCCGGTGGCAAGCACCCGACCATCCACGACCACCTGAACTGTGTCTACGTGCTCGAGCACGAGTGGACTTGTCGTGATCACCGCCGTGGTCTTGCCGGCGCGCACCGCGCGAATTCCCATCGCGACGCGGGCCTCGGTGTGTGCATCGACAGCCGACGTCGGCTCATCGAGGATGAGCACGTCGGGGTCAGCAATCAACGAACGGGTGAGCGCGAGACGTTGGCGTTGCCCACCGGACAGCGTCCGACCGCGTTCGGGCAACTGTGAATTCAGCGCCGATTCGAGGTCGTCTCCCAGACTCTCGATCACGTCAAATGCACATGCAGCGTCCACCGCATCTTCGATGCTCACCCGGCCGGTCGCGGGGATATCGAGGAGGCTGAAGAGTGTGCCGGACAAGATCACCGGGTCCTTGTCTTGGACCAACACTCGTCGCCGCACAACCTCGATCGACAACGCGTCAAGGGGTACGCCGCCGAGGGTGACCTGGTTGGGTTGGTAGCCCCCGAGCCTCTCGGCGACTCGGTCTGCCTCGCCCGGGTCGTCGAAAACGAGGGCGGTCAACGAACCTGGTTCGAGTACAACGCCGCTGCTCCTGTCGACCAGGCGGTTGTTCGTCGGTTCGTCGGCGGGATCAGTCGGGGCAGCGAGTGCGCGCTCGAGTGACATCACTCGGATGATGCGGCGAGCCGCCACAATCCCTGCAGTCCAATGGTTGGCCATCTCGGTGACCGTTCGCAGGGGCAGGACAAGAAATGCGGTGAAGCCGTAGAACGCCACCAATTGACCAACATCGATCTCGCCGGACACCACGAGTTGCGCACCCAGCCACGTCACCGCCACAACGAAGAGACCGGGAAGTGCCACTTGCAGTGCATCCATCACCGACCGAACGCGAGCCGTGTTCACGGCCGCATGGCGTACCTCCTGTGACGCCTCACCGAAGCGCTCGAGAAAGAGCTGTTCACCACCGATTCCTCGCAGTACCCGCAGACCGGCGACGGTGTCAGCCGAGAGAGCGGTTGCCTTGCCGACCTTCTCGCGTTGAACGTCCTCGCGCCGCTCGAGTGGCTTGACGAACGGGCCGATGCACAATGCGAGCAGCGGCATACCGATGATCACGACAAGCCCAAGCTCGAGTGACCCGTGCAACAAGAGCAGCGCCACGACGACGAATGAGACGCACGCACCCGCGAACCGCAGGGTCATGTCCAGGACGTGGCCGATCTTCTCGACGTCAGTCGAGGAGACTGCCACGACTTCGCCAGTGGCCACCTGCTTGGGCAGGTCTCCGCCCAGGTAGGCCGCATGACGGGCAACCATCTGGGAGACCCGCGACGCACTCGTCAACCAGTTGCCGACAGCCGAACGGTGGCGAAGGATCCCGGCCAGCGCTTGCACTACTCCCAAGAACAGCACGACTCCGGCCCACCGCAGAACCGCGCTTCGGTCGTTGTCCGTCGCGGCTTGGACCGCCGCACCCAGCGCGGCGGGCACGATCGACTGCGCGACCATCCACAGCACACCCCACGTGATGCCAACGGCCAACAGCCGGCGCTGACCCTTGGCCACATGGAAGATGAATCGCGAGGGAGACCGGAGGTCCGGCGACCCGGGGTCGGTCAACGGCAGATGCGTCAGCGCTCGTCGACCCACCGCCGCAGGAGACCGTGATCCGATCCTGGGGGTGTGGTGAAGTGAGGTCATAGCGTGCTCCACCGTACGGCGATGCCCTGACGTGCGTCGCTCCGATTTCGAGGCCGGCTGACGTTTGCCTCGATTGTGGCCCGTTTGTCAATCCGGATTCGTATATCTGTGGACGACTTGACCGGGTCTAAGGCCTGTGCATCCAAATCTCGGGAAGGATTGGGAGAGAGGGCTTTCCGGCAGATCGTCAGGAAACGAAAGTGTCAGTGGGTGTGGTTAGTGTCGGGGTATGACACCAAGGGGGCCGCGCGAGTGGGATGCCGCTGACGGTGCCTCCGTCGCGCAGCTTGCCGCGGGGATGCGCGAACGTCTTGAGCAGGTCCCGGCGCCGCGCCGCGAGTTGGCGTATTCCTACCGCGAGGACCTGATCGAGCTGCGCGCGCTGGCGAACCGGGTCGAGGACCTCTATCTCGAGCGCCTGGCTGCGTTCGAGCCCGCCGGGGAGTACGCGGTAGACGGGTCGTTGTCGTCGGCGTCGTGGTTGCGTCGTCATCTGGGCTCCTCCCCGGCCCGAGCGAAGTCCGATGTGGCCACCGCGACATCCCTGCACAACGCCGGCCCACATGCCGCGCCGGGTACGGCGGCGGCGTTGCGCGAGGGGACGTTGTCGGTGGAGGCCGCGCGGGTCATCGCGCGGGCGCTGACGAGCATGCCAGCGGATCGGGTTGTCGAGGCGGAGGCAGCGCTGCTGGAGGCGTCGATGCGGCTGGACTCGGCGGGTCTTGCGATCGTGGCTTCCCGGCTGCGTCACCTGCTCCGCCCTGAGGACACCCTCGCGCGCCAGGAGCACGCCCGTAGTCAACGTGATCTGACGTTGACGACCACCTGGGAGGGGATGTGGTGGCTGCAGGGTTTGTTGACTCCCGAGGACGGTGCGACGTTGAAGGGTGTCCTGGATGCGATGTCCGCACCGACCCCCAACTCGACACCTACGGGCCGCGACGAACGTCTGCCTGGGCAGCGCCGTGCCGATGCTCTGGGCGAACTCGCGAGGTGGGCGGCGTGCGCGGGTGCACCGCCGGTGCAGGGCGGGATCAGACCCCATCTGGTCGTCCGGGTAGATGCCGGAGACCTGATGAGCACCAGCGGTGTGGCGTCGGTCGGTTGGGCCGACAGTGCCGGGCGTGGGTGCGCGGTTCCGGGGTGGCTGGCCCGGATGACGGCGTGCGACGCGAACCATTGGGTGGGATACCGCGCGAGGTGTTGGCGGCGGGACGTTCCACCCGGTTGGTCACCCCCGGTCAGCGGGCCGCGTTGAACGCGCGCGACCGTGGGTGCGTGCTACCCGGATGCGACCGGCCCCCGGAATGGTGTGACGCCCATCATCTCGTCGAGTGGATCGACGGCGGCGCAACGGACCTCGAGAATTTGGCCCTGGTCTGCCGGCGCCACCACACGATGTTGCACGAGCGCGGACTGATGCTGCAGCGCGCGCCAACCGGCGGATTCCACGCCCACCGAAAGACGCCCGAGTCATCCCAGCCACGCGCCCCCGACACCGGCTAGTGACCGACAAGAACTGCGTCCCTGACGGAGACTGCGTCGGCGTCGGAAGCTGCATCGGCGTCGGTAGGCTGGCGCGGTGACTTTGAGGTCATCACCAGCGGAAAGGCCGGTCGTGCCCGATTCCTCGCCCGCCGCGGTCCGTCCCGTACTCGTCGTCGACTTCGGTGCGCAGTACGCCCAGTTGATCGCCCGGCGGGTCCGCGAGGCGCACATCTACTCCGAGATCGTGCCATCGTCGATGCCGGTCGAGGAGATGCTGGCGAAGAACCCGGCCGCAGTGATCCTGTCCGGTGGCCCCTCGAGTGTGTACGCCGAGAACGCACCACAGGTCGACTCAGCGCTCTTCGACACAGGCCTGCCCACGTTCGGGATCTGTTACGGCTTCCAAGCAATGGCCCGCGCACTCGGGGGAGTTGTGGCCAAGACCGGTTTGAGCGAATTCGGCCGCACGTCGCTGCGTACCAACGGGGGAGTGCTCTTCGAGGGACTGCCGCCGACCCTCACCGTCTGGATGTCGCACGGTGACTCGGTGTCCGACGCACCGGCAGGTTTCACGGTGACCGCTGCGTCCGAGGGTGCGTCAGTCGCCGCGTTCGAAGACCTCGGTCGCGGACTGGCGGGCGTCCAGTTCCACCCCGAGGTGCTTCACACCGAACAGGGCCAGCGCATCCTCGAACGCTTCCTCCATGACATCGCCAGGCTCGAGCCGTCGTGGACCACGTCCAACATCGTCGACGAGCAAGTGGCGGCGATTCGGGCTCAGGTTGGTGACAAGAGGGTCATCTGCGGCTTGTCGGGCGGAGTCGACAGCGCGGTCGCGGCCGCCCTGGTGCACAAGGCAGTCGGTGACAACCTCACCTGTGTGTTCGTGGACCACGGACTCCTTCGCGAAGGCGAGCGCGAGCAGGTCGAGCGCGACTACGTCGAGGCGACCGGAATCCGATTGGTGGTTGTCGATGTGCGCGACCTGTTCCTCAAGGAACTTGCCGGTGTGACGGATCCAGAAGCCAAGCGCAAGACCATCGGGCGATTGTTCATTCGTACGTTCGAAGAGGCCGCGCGAGGTGTGGTGGCCGATGCCGGTGCTCACGGCGAGGTGGTCGAGTTCCTCGTCCAGGGCACGCTCTATCCCGATGTTGTCGAGTCCGGGGGCGGCACCGGCACCGCCAACATCAAGAGTCACCACAACGTGGGGGGATTGCCCGACGACTTGGCGTTCTCGCTCGTCGAACCCCTGCGTGCGTTGTTCAAGGACGAGGTACGCCAGGTGGGACTTGAACTCGGACTGCCGCCGGCGATGGTGTGGCGCCATCCTTTCCCGGGCCCCGGCTTGGCGATCCGCATCGTCGGTGCGGTTGACGCCGAGCGGTTGGAGACCTTGCGAAAGGCGGACGCCATCGTGCGCGAGGAGGTCACCACAGCGGGACTCGACCGTGACATCTGGCAGTTCCCTGTCGTGCTGCTCGCGGATGTCCGGTCCGTCGGCGTACAAGGTGATGGGCGCACCTACGGCCATCCCATCGTCCTGCGGCCGGTGTCCAGCGAAGATGCAATGACCGCGGATTGGTCCCGGTTGCCCTATGAACTGCTCGCAGCCATCTCCACTCGCATCACCAACGAAGTGCGCGAGGTGAACCGAGTCGTGCTCGACATCACCAGCAAGCCGCCCGGCACCATCGAGTGGGAATGAGCGAGCGTCCATGACGATCACACCTGAAACCAAGGACTGGACCTGGGTACTCGAGCAAGCCTGCCCCCAGTGCGGATACGACGCCCGGGCAATACCTGCGACCGACGTGGCCAGACGCCTTCGCGAGCAGGTGCCGGTGTGGACCGAAGCCCTGTCATCGCCCCCAGCACGTACGCGTCCAAACCCATCGACGTGGTCACCGCTGGAGTACGCCTGTCACGTGCGGGACGTCTGCACTCGATTTGACGAACGAGTCCACTTGATGGTGACCGAGGACAACCCGCAGTTCCCCAACTGGGACCAGGACGCGACAGCCATCGAGGACGGCTATGACAAGCAGGAACCGCTGGCCGTGGCTGCAGAACTCGCGAGCGCGGCCGAGACCATGGCAGCGACCTTCGACGCCGTCGCTCGCGATCAATGGTCACGCGAAGGTCGGCGCAGCGATGGAGCGGTGTTCACCGTCGAGACGTTGGCGCGGTACTTCTTGCATGACATCGTCCATCACGGATGGGACGTCACCGCGGGGTCAACCAGTACGTGAGAGGGGCTGACTAGATGAAGGTCACTTTCGACCTAGATGAAGGTCACCTTCGACTTGAGAACCCACAAACCGGCCAGCGACCCATTTGATACGCGCACGTACCACTGACCGTTGACCACAGCACGGGCGCTAACACTCGCCAGCGACGAACTGATGAGTTTCAGTGGCTTGCTGCTGGCGGCTATGCCGCTTCGGTTGTAGCCGTACGCAACGATCGTGCCCTTCGGGAATCGCGCTGTCCTCGCGGGCGTGTAGGAGTAGCCCCGATAGATCCCACGCAAGTACGAGGTGCCCGATCTCTCGGGGATCGACCAGCCGCTGAGCGTTCCGTTGCCCATCACGTAGTAGATGCCCCGCTTGTAGACCTGGACGCGAAGACTTGCGCGGGCCAACGAGTTCCGGGTGAAGTTGATGTTGCGCGAGGCGGTGATGGCGCCGGTCTTGCTGAACTTGTACGCCCGGTGCGCGCCCTTCGAGAAGAAGACGCTGCCTTTGGTCGCCATGCTTGAGTAGTCATCGTTGAATCGATCGGCCCCATTCGCGAAAGCCCGGTAGTGCGTCATCGACCAGAACCACCCGTACTGCGAGGCATGAATCGAGTGATAGTGGCCGGCCGCTTGATGGTGCTTGAGGCAGTAGAAGGACTGCCACCCCCGAACGCGATAGCTGGGGAAGTAGTGCAGGACGGTGGTGAGTGCTCCCCGATAGAACTTGAGCACCAGCGGCGACTTGGTCAACCGGTAGTAGTCATAGAGGCCGGTGATCGCGAACATGTGTCCGTTGTAGGTGTAGTCGGACCTCGTGATCGGCCACCGCGGGTACTCCTCGAGCCACAAGTAGCGCCCGGTGTCCGAGTGGACTACCCACGGTTTGGTTGCCGACGGCTTGACCAGAAATGAGTTGAACGTTTGGGCCGCGGCAGTCGCCCATAGTTTGGTCTTGGTGGTGGAGTAGAGCCTGCTGAACAGCGCCAGCGATACGCCCTGAGCCATCGCGCTGTACCACGGCGCCTTCATCACGTCTGACGTCTTGCCGTGGAGTGAGAAGTTGAATCGATAGGGATAGAACCACGCCCCGCCGCTCGCCACCCGAGTCGCGATGATCCGCTTGGCTTGGGCGACGGCCCGGTTCAGGTAGAACTTGTTCTTCGATAGACGGTAGCTGTCGAGGTTGGCCATCCCGAAGGCCGCCTGCAGATAGGCGTGGTTGTAAAGCCGGGTACCGACCTTGCGCATCACCACGCCGGTGCTGTCATGGGGTTTGGTGATCTTCTTCGGGATGACCCCGCTCTGAGCGAACGGCAGCTTGGCCGGGGCCACGGGGTACGCGGCGAATGCGGTGGCGTGGAAGCTGAACGGCAGCGTGGTCGCCGCGGCCACTGCCGCTGGCGTCGATCGATTGAATGCCGATGCCGAAGCCTGCGCCTGCGAGGCGCCGAGGGTGGCGCCGAGCGCGCTGGCAACGAGGGTCAAGGTGATGGCCATCGTGGCTGGGCGTGGACGCATTACTTCCTCTTCTGTCGTGGGGGTGCCGTCCAGAGTACGTGGCCGAGCGCAAAACCCTTGCACTGAACGGTTAAGAACGTGCTAAGCGGCGCCAGAGCAAGAAAGCGAGTGCAGCGAAGCCGAAGTAGAGAGCAAACTCGGTCCATTCACCGAACTTGATCGCCGTCTCACTGTTCTTCAGGACGAACAAGCGAATGAATCGGTAACCGAATGTGAGCAAGAAACACGGGCCGAGAAAGAGCGCTGGTGACAATCGGGTGAAGACACTGCGCAAGTTAGACGGCGTTGTCGACATGCGGGTGGACCAGCGGGTGAAGAACGGCAACAGGAACGCGATCAATCCGCCGATCATCTTCAGGTTGTTCAGGCCGCTTTGCACGGCAAGAACGTTGTGCAGGTTGGTCTCGCGCTGGTTGTTGATCTCCGTGATCGATTCCGGGGTGCCCCAACCGAAAATGCGTTGGCCCCACGAGATCTCTTCGCCGGCGACGAGGATCATTCCGAACCCGAAGATGAGGAAGAGAATTGCCGTCAGCGTCTCGCGCCGACCGAAAAGACGCGCCGCGGCAAGGAAGCCGAAGACGGCCGCGATCAAGAGCAGGAAGAACTGCGACCACTCCAGCAGATGATCCTCTGACACCAGGAAGCGGAAGATGCGGTCGTTGGCTCGGGACGCAGCGACCAGGACTGCGCCGACCGCGGGCGTCCAGAAGATGACCCAGGCCCAGCGGCCGCTCACCGCATCCAGGGCGGCATCGCGAGTCACCTCGCGGCGGTAGG
>Ga0315290_10001154_pt1 | contig 18011 bp, 15 predicted proteins | sample YL17G12_0_MG_FD_203627 | JGI IMG/M metagenome (GOLD analysis project Ga0315290, IMG submission 203627) | Sediment microbial communities from Yellowstone Lake, YNP, Wyoming, USA - YL17G12_0 | ecosystem: Environmental > Aquatic > Freshwater > Lake > Sediment | place: USA: Wyoming | collected... | reverse complement strand
GCAAGCACGCACCCTACAGTCTTAGGTTTGCCCCAACGCCGCAAATCGCCCCTTTTTTCTATGGCGATTGTTAGTTTTCACTCACCTGCGAGCCGGACGTCCGCGTGAACACAGAGGCGATTGCTAAGGGGCATCGACCCCGTGGAGATCGAGCCGGGAATCGAGGTTGCCGCCTAACTGGCGATCTGCTAACTTAAGTCCGCATTGAGGGTTACACTCGGAATGGGGGCTGCACTTGGCAGGACCGAGGCGTCCCGGACAGAAGAAGCTTCGCACGCGCGAGCATGTGATCGCCGACCTTGGCATCAATCATGTCGAGAGGCACATTCTGCGCCGTGGTTTTGCGGTCGGTCGGTGCCAACCCGACTACGGCATCGACTTGGTGATGTTCACGTACACGGAGGGGGGCGAGATCGAAAACGGCGACGTGCGGTTCCAGGTCAAGGCCACGGAGAGCCCGAGAATCCTCACCCGCCAAAAGACGATCGCTCAGAGAGTCAGCTATGCCGACGTGAAGCACTGGATGTATGAACACGAGCCGGTCATCCTGGTTGTGTATGATGCCAAGAACGATCAAGCGTACTGGGTGTACGTTCAGGACTACTTGGATTCTGGCCAACGACCGCTCGAGGTCCTTGATGACTTGGAGAGTACCACGTTTCACGTCCCGATGGCCAACTGCCTGAACGTGGAGGCGATCGAGCGGTTTCGCCAGTACCGGGACCAACGCTGGAAGCGGTGGAAATGAAAGGAGGCATTTGTCACCATGCCTGATCGTGTCACCTACGGACAGCTCTATCAGTTGCTTCTGGACCTCGAGTTCGTCGACCAACCCGCCGAGGAGCGATGGAAGGTCTTCAGGCACGAGGGGAGCAACACCTTGATCCTCTTGGGAGGTCGAGACCGGACGTCGCCGGCGCGCGAAGCGGACTTGCTTTCCGTGCGGCGACATCTCCTGGAGAACGGTCTGATCGAAGAGAACGAGTTCGAGGATTTCGTATCGCATGGCCGCCTCGCACACAGCGGCTAGTGGATCGAGATGGCATTGCCGTCTCGTCAGGAGGGTATTCTCTGCAATGGCCAAGCCCCGGCGTTTGACCTTTGGGCAGTTGCGTCAGTTCCTGCTCAGTCTGGGGTTTGTGGAGGGGTCGGCCGACGCGGACTTCACTGCCTTTCGCCACGCCGATTCAGATACCGTTCTCGTGTTTCCCAAGATGCAGGGCCCGGGAGATCCGGTGCCGAGCCAGGATCTCGTCTCGGCCCGGCAGCATCTTCAAGAAAGGGGCCTGATCGACGCGTTGGACTTCGATCGGTTGGTCTCGGGCCACGAATTGAGCCCAAGGGACGGCTAGCTGCCCGCACGCCGTTTGTCGGCCTGGCCGGTCAGCTCGTAGAGGAACCGGCTGGGGATGGTCGGGCGGGGCTTGCCCCACTTCATGCGGCTCAGGGCCATGGTCAGGGTCAGGCGGCGACGTGCCCGGGTCACGCCCACGTAGCACAGCCGGCGCTCTTCATCGATCCCACGCCCGTCGGCTTCGATGCTGCGGTGGTGCGGCAACACCCCCTCCTCCATGCCGACGAGGTAGACCTCGTCGAACTCCAGGCCCTTGGCCGCGTGGAGCGTCATCAGGACCGCCGCGTCCCTTTCGAGCTGCGACTCCTTGTCCCGGTCGTCGTCCAAACCGGTCAAGGTGATTTCCTGGAGGAAGCCGGCCAAGGTCGGCTTCTCGGCGCGCTGGGCGTAGCCCGCGGCCGCGTTGACCAGCTCTTCGACCGAGGCCCATCGGGCCTGGCGCTCGGTGGGCTGGGGGTAGAGGCGCTCCAGCTCGCCGCGGTAGCCGACCTCCTCGACCAGCCAGCGGAGGATCTCGTCCGGCCGGCGCCGGCCGGCCTCGGCGTGGCCGCGGTGGATCAGGGCGCGGAGCCTGGCCAGGCCGCTCAGCGCGGCCGGGGGCAAATCGCCGCCCTGGCCGGCCTCGCCGATCAGCTCCCACACCGGCCGGCCCGCCGAAACCGCCTTCTCCAGCAGACGCGCCACCGAGGTCTGACCGATGCCCCGGGCCGGCGTGTTGATGATCCGCAGCAGCGCGGTCTCGTCCCGCGGGTTGACCACGACCTTCAGGTACGCCAGCACGTCCCGCACTTCCTTGCGGTCGTAGAACGAGGTGCCCCCGACCACGACGTAGGGAACCTTCGCCCGGCGCATCTCGAGCTCGAACGGCCGCATCTGCTCGTTGGTCCGAACGAGGACGGCGAAATCGCGGGGGCGCAGCTTGTGCGAGTCGATTCGGCTCCGGATCTCCTCGACCACCTTCACGGCCTCGGCCTGCCCGTCCTCGAGCTGGAGAATGCGGGGCTGCTCCCCGCGCTGGGCGGCGCGGAGCACCTTGGCGTGCCGGAGCCGGTTGAAGGCGATCAGCCGGTTGGCCCACTGGACGATCTCGCGGCTGGAGCGGTAGTTGGTTTCCAGGCGGACGACGTGGGCGTCGGGCCAGTCGCTGGTGAAGCGGAGGATGTGCGTCACCTCCGCCCCGCGCCAGCCGTAGATCGACTGGTCGTCGTCGCCCACCACGCACAGGTTGCGGTGTCCGGCGGCCAGCGCCCGCACGATCCGGTACTGGCTCCCGTTGGTGTCCTGGTACTCGTCGATCAGGAGGTGATCGAAGCGGTCGGCCTCCTCCTTACGGATGGCCGGGAACCGGGCGAACAGCTCCTCGGTCAGGCGCAGGAGGTCGTCGAAGTCGACGGCACCGGCCGTCTGCAGGGCCTTCTGGTAGCGGCGATAGGCGGCGGCCGCCAGGTGTTCTTTGTCGGTTTGGGCCATGGTGGCGGCCTGCTCCGGCCCGACGGTTGCCATCTTCCAGCGGCTGATCCGATAGATCAGGTCGCCCGGCCGAAGCGCCGCCTCGCTGATGCGGATTTCCCGCAGGGCCGCCCGGGCCAGGCTTTCCTGGTCCCCACGGTCGTAGATGGCGAACGCCGGGGGGTAGCCCAACGCCCGGGCGTGGCGGAGGAGGATCCGCACGCACAGCGAGTGGAACGTGGAGATCTCCGGCGAGCGGGCCGTCTTCCGACCGAGCAGCGAGAAGGCCCGCTGGTGCATCTCCCGGGCGGCCTTGTTGGTGAAGGTCACCGCCAGGATGCGGTCCGCGCGCGTGCCGCGGCGGACCAGCTCGGCGATCCGGCAGGTGACCACCCGGGTCTTCCCGGTCCCCGCACCGGCCAGGACCAACAGCGGCCCGGACCGGGTCATGACGGCCTCGAGTTGTGCGGGATTCAGGTCCATGGGAGTGGTCGCCAGCGAGCAGCCCGCCCCGCATTAGCCCGGACTATTCATGGCCGGGGCAAGCAATCGACAGTGTGCCACTGCTTCGCAGAAGCAGTGCGTGTCATAAACTGCCCACACTGCTTGCCTTGCGGCAAGTAGTGGCACACGGCCATGAATGGTCCGGGCTAGGGTGGCGGTTCCGTGGTCCAAGCCAACTATGGTACGCCGGCGCTGCCCCCTTGAAAAGAGGGCCCGGCCTCCGCAAGTGGTTGCCCTTGACGGGTTTGCAGGGTCGCCCGTATATTGGCAGGTGCGTCTGGTCGAGCGGACGGAGGCGAGTTGCCGTCGACCGCCCGGCCGGCGGCTGCCTGTCGAGTCCCGGACTTCCCCTGGTGCCAAGCCCATGAAAGCCAAACGGCGTCACGAACTGGAGCACAACATCCTGGCCGATTGGATCGCCAAGGTGTTGAAGACGATGGAGCCCTACTGGAATCGCCTCTTCCTGGGGCTCTTGGCGGTCGCGGCGGTCTACGCCGGATATTCCTTCTTGAGCCACTACACCCGTAAGGGAACGTCGGGGGTTTGGGACAAATTCAACCTCGCGTTGTTCCAGCAGAGCCTGGGCGAGCTGGACGACATCGTCAAAGACCACCCGAGCCAAAGCGTGGGGCATTGGGCTGCCCTGGCGGCCTCGGAGCAGCGCCGGATCACGGGGGCGGGGCTGGTGGTCAGGAGTCGTCCGCTTGCCCGCGACGAGCTCCACCGGGCCGTCGAGGGCTACCGCGTCGTGATCGAGAGGAGCGAGGAGCGGGACCTGCTTCAGATGGCGTTGTTCGGCCGGGCCCGATGCTATGAAACCCTCGCCGGCTCCGGACCCGGCGAAGGGGACCTCGACAAGGCCATCGCCGATTATCGCAGCCTTGCCGAGATCGAAGGCCCCTACGCCGCTGAGGCCAAGCGCCGCGCCGAGCTTTTGGACACAAAAAAGGTCAGGAAATTCTACGACGATTTCGCCGCGCACGAGCCAAAGTCCCAGGGCTCGCCCGGCCTGCCGGACCTGTCCTTCGATTCCAGCAGCCTCCCCGACGTCTTGCGCGACTCGGAGTTCTCTAAGATCTTGAACCTTGGCGACTTGAAGAGCCTGACGAAGGGCGAGAAATCACCCAAGCCCGAGGCGCCCAAGACCGAGGCGCCCAAGACCGAGCCGCCCAAGACCGAGCCGCCCAAGACCGAGGCGCCCAAGACCGAGCCGCCCAAGACCGAGGCGCCCAAGACCGAGGCGCCCAAGACCGAGCCGGGCAAGACCGAGCCGCCCAAGACCGAGCCGCCCAAGACCGAGCCGGGCAAGACCGAGGCGCCCAAGACCGAGCCGGGCAAGACCGAGCCGCCCAAGACCGAGCCGGGCAAGGGCGCGCCGGGCAAGACGGAGCCGCCCAAGAACGAGCCGGCCAAGAAGTGACGTGGAGCCGCCCGAATACCTCTCGTCGGAGCCGATCGAGCTGGTCGTGACCCCCCAGCAGGCCGGCTGGCGTTTGGACCTGTTCCTGGTCCACCATTTTCCGAGCTACAGCCGGGTGCATCTCCGCCGGGTGATCACCGCCGGGGGGGTGAAGGTGGGCCGGCAGGGCGGCAAGCCGAGCTATCGGCTGCACGCCGGCCAGCGCGTTACCGTGGTGCTGCCCGAGATTCCTCGCGAGGCCCCGCAGCCGGAAGCCATCCCCCTGGAGATTCTCTACGACGACGACTGGCTGGCGGTGGTCAACAAGCCGCCGGGCATGGTCGTGCACCCTGCCCGGGGACACTGGTCGGGCACGCTGGCCAGCGCCTTGGCCCATCGCTTCGCCGGCCAACTGAGCACCGTGGGCGGGCCGAGCAGGCCGGGCATCGTCCACCGGCTGGACCGCGACACCAGCGGGGCGATCCTCGTGGCCAAGAACGACGTGGCCCACGGCAAGCTGAGCGTCCAGTTCCAACAGCGGACGGTCCACAAGGAGTACTTCGCCCTGGTGGCCGGCAGCCCCGAGCTGGACCGGGACGTCATCGCCGAGCCGATCGGCATCCATCCCCGCGACCGGGAGAAGATGGCCATCCGCCGGCACGATCCGGCCAGCCAGGCGGCCCGGACCGCGTATGAAGTCGTCGAGCGGTTCGACGGATTCGCCGCAATGTGTGTTTACCCCAAGACCGGCCGGACGCACCAGATTCGGGTGCACCTGGGGCACATCGGCTGCCCGGTGCTGTGCGACCGCCAGTACGGGGGGCGGTCGCGTCTCACGCGGGGCGAGCTGCGCCGCGACCCGACCGACGAAACCGTGCTCCTGGACCGCCAGGCCCTGCATGCCCGGCGCTTGGGCTTCCTCCACCCCCATACGGGTCTTGCGATGGAGATCGAGGCCCCCCTGCCGGCCGACCTCGCCGCGGTCCTGGCGGAGCTACGGAGCTGTCGCGTGCTTGGCTAGAAGAAGTGGAAACGAGTTGCGTGCAGGGGGGCAAAAGGAAGACCCGACCCCGTTCTCCAAGAGGACCTTCTGCCACTGGTACACTTGGCTGGGCTGGATGCCGTACTCGTCGCACAGGTCCGAGATCGGCGTCTTTTCCACCAGGTACCGCCTGAGAATGGCGACCTTGTGGTCAGGGTTCACGTGCTTGCGTGTCTGCCCGATCGCGCGAACCATCGATCACTCTCCCTCTTACGCCATGCGCTATCCCCGGGCCCTTCGCCAATGTCTGAAAAGGAAACACGAACTCAACACAGCAATGAGCACCACGTTAATAATCACCCAGAACCCTCGCGAGCCCGGACCGGCGAAAAAGCGTGAATTGCCCAAGGCCTCCAAGGCCTCGGCCGTGACCGGAACGATCTTGCCACCTCGCCACATGAATGCAAGGTGGCCGGCGTCTAGCATGGACACTCTGGTGCCATCCGGAATGGCGGTCTGTAACTGACAATCCGAATCGCGCAGGGGGGAAAGATCAATATCGGAAAGAGCGACCTCAGCGATCAACGTGCTTTTCGGCGTCTCGATAGAATCCTTTCCCACTTTAGCATCTCCCGCCGCTATCTCGATTACCCCGTCTACCACCCGAGCGCCCTTGGGGAGCTTGTGCGGTCCCGCGGGTTGCGAGACCCTGCAACGATACAAGCCGGGAAGCCACACACCGCCGTGATCGCTCGAATTCTCGACCGTGTACAGACAATAATCAGGACGTCCACCCTCCCCGGTTGGGGCGATTCGCGTAAACTCAATTTGCTCCGCCATCCAACCTTTTGCGGGATTGAGTCGAATATTGAACTCATACTCCCCCGTCTTGCACGTCAAAACGACAAGTGAGGCCCTGCCTTCATTCTTGGAAGAGACGCTCTTTGACGCATCTTCAATCATATCGGGAATAAACCGGTATCTTGGACCATCCTTAAGATAGCCAAATGGATACGATAGATATCCAAGTCCGGTTTCTGTTTCCCAGTAGTCCTTCGGTGTTTGCAGATAACTCATGAAACCAGTCACGGTCGCCTTGTCGGCATCTACGGATATGTGACATGTCGCAATCGAGTTCACTGATGATTCACCGTATTGCGTCGCTTGTGCTTTGTCCGACTTCGTCTTTGGGTCTTCGATCACTCTCCGCGTGGTCACCCAAAGCCGTCTGCCTTCGAAATCGATTTTCCACTCTTGTGATAGCGCATTCGTGAGATCGTCGCTCTTCTCCGCACCACGATCCCTGAAGTGAGAGCGAAACGAGACGTGACCTATGCTCTTCAGGTAGGTCTTGTACGAGTTGAATACCCGTTCAGCATTGGGTGCCTCCTCTGAATGGCACAATGAGGCGGTGTAGCAGCACAGCACCGACGCCAGGGGACAGAGTACCTTCATCGTATGTATCCAGTACGGGAACGATATCGCCGGACACAGAAAACGACTTTGCGCTTTCGCGCAGTCCAATCCCACATTCGAGTCGAAACAGGCTTTCTCACCAACGGCCCGTTTCCGTTCGCCGACTCCCGCGAACACGGCCGTAGTCGCAACGCGCGCCGAGATGCCTTCCGCCTTCCCAAGGAAAGAAAGCGGAAGGCGCATTCCCAGGACGCGCTGTTACTCACTGCCCGCTCCAGTATCGACTCTACCCATCTTCACAACCGTAGGTTGTAAGCGCCCACGTGGTAATAGCCGTTGGGCAGTCCTTGTTGCCCCAGCATTTTCCCGAGGAATAAGTGTTTTCGCCGTCGCGCTGGTGGCTTGTACCATCACCGTTCTGAGCAATAAAACTCTGTCCACCGGTACAATTCGAATCATAATCTTTGCAGGGGTTATTCTTATAGCCCGAGTAAGTACAGCCGGGGTCCTTCCCGCCCGACAATTGCCCCACATGAGCAGCAGAGTCTGCTCTGGGGCCTTGCCAGAATCCCAACCCAACTGCAACGACGATGGCCGCGATAGTTGTTAGAACGCGCCTCATGTGAATTTGAGAAATCTGGCTACGTTATCGGCGTAGCCACAGAGGGCGCTTTGGCAGTACACGATTATTCGTTTCTCCTTCGGAACGTTCGCCAGGACTTCCTGACGTTCGGCCAACGTCGAGTCAACCGACATGCTCCTCGCACCGGGCACGGCACCACGTTGGTAATCAGCCACATGGCGGGCATCTAAGACCAAGGGCTGACTCTCGCAAATCTCACGTTCGACGTCTCCAAGTGAGATTTCAGGAAGATCGAGCGAATAATGACGACGGGCGACTTCTGCAAGAGCGGTGGTGTTCCGTAAGAAGCCGACCTCGGAGAGTGCATGGTAGGCCAACCCTGCCAGCAGCGAGAACCCGAAAATCACCCCCGCCTGCAAAGGAACCCTCTTTGCCCGGACGCGGAGCGGAACGCCAAGTGGCAGTGGCGAATCACCGCCAAATAGTCTTCGCAATCCATACAGTGCCAACAATAGCCACCCTATCCCAAGGATGTACTGGATCCGCCCCTCGAGAAGAAACGTTTTGTCCACGCTATCCTTGGAGAAAGCGATCGCAGCTCCATCCCAGTTTGCAAGCAATTCGGCGGGGGAAATCGTTTGCAGGGGACCAGGCGCATCGATAATGCGCATTCGATCACCTTCGCAACCGAGAAACGCTACCCAGTGGTTAAAGTCGGCGTCTGTCTGATTGCCACGCATGTGGAGAATCATCGGCGTCTGCACCAGTCGGAGTTCCCGATGGGTAAGATTGGAGAAACACTCCGCGTGAGCGCCAAAATCCTCGGCGGCGTCGATCAACTCCCGCGCGCTGCTGCCGCGGAATGAACCCACGTATTTTGGTGAAACGAAACTCGCCGGTCTCGTTTCGATTCCCAAAGCCGAGAGACAAACGTAGAGGCTATAGATCCCACAATAGGGGCCGCTCACCCGACTATCCCTAAGCGCCGGCAACCCCGTCGCAGAACCGGTCCTAGCCCAATGCACAGCTCCCGGGACCTGTTGGTCGCGCGACTTCGTGCCGCCCTGTTCCGCGGAGGTCGTATGACGAGTGTCCGCAAGGACCAATTCATGACAATTAAGAATGCCAGCAACCAGGAGAACAACCCCGACGGTGGCGCAGAATACACCGCGGTGTCTAGCGCGACGCACGATGATGTCATGCAATCGCGCCACCATTTTTCGCCTCTGCTAGCGCGCTGCCCTTGCCGCCGCATCGGTAGATCGGCGTCACGGGGTCGTAGGAAAACAGCGTCATTGTACGACGCTCTTCCTAGCCTCGTCAAGTGAACGGACTGCCCTCATACGAGAGGCTTCGGGCAATCGCTGAGATAACCCGTAAGGGTGGTATGTGATAATGGAATTCAGCAAGCGACCTGGTGGGAAAGCATTACCGTTGTGGGGTAGCGCCGTTTCCAGCAATTGAGTCTCGCGCCACCCTCAGGGAGGGCTAAGTTTCATCGCCAAATTACCCAGACTCTCCGATTTGGCGCGAAAGCCATCGAGTGGAAACGGCACTACCTCGGGCGATCGGGTCACAGTTCGGACAACCCCAACTGCCGTCGCACGCGGTTGGCGTGCTCCAACGTCTCCTGAACCTTCCTCCACCCCCACACCGGTCTTGCGATGGAGATCGAGGCCCCCCTCCCGGCCGACCTCGCCGCGGTCCTGGCGGGGCTGAGGCGCTATCGCCCACGCCGTTAAACAGGAAAGCAATGCAACATTGACAAATCGGAGCCGGGCCGTGTCGGCCCGGAAGAGCCGGGACGACACGCCCCGGCTCGGATAGGGAGCGATGCCTTGCTTTTCTGAGGATTCACAGCCCGCAGGGGAACCTCGATCAACGGGCACGGGCGATTCTCGCCGCTGGTGTACAGCGTCTTGCCGTCCGGCCCGTAGCAGATCGCCTCGCCCTGGACCCGCGGGGGAAGCTCGATCAGGCGGGGCGGCCTGGCAAACGCCGCGCTCCAGTCTTCGCCCGCGGCCCGGGTGTACTCGTAGGCGTCGCCGTAGGTGAGCACGATCGCCCGGCGCCCGTCGGGCGAGACGTCCATGCCGGTCACCTGCCTGAGCGGGAGCGTGCCGATCAGCCGGGCCGTCAGCGCCTTTTCGGGAGGCTTCTCCTTGTGCTTGGGGGGAAAAGGCTCGTCCTTGGGCCAGGGGAGCCGGTAGACGCAGCAGGCCGGCCTTCGCTCCTTGCTCACCAGGAGGATCGACTTGTCGGTCGGATCGATGCCCATGGCCTCGCAGTTGCGGAAATCGTCCTCGAAGGCGAAGTAGATCGTCTTCAGCACGGGGACCTCCTCGACGAGCACGCCGCGATTCGGATCGCAGGGGGGCTCCTCGATGAGGTGGATCATGTGCACGGCGGCGTTCACGGCGTTGTTGCCCGTGTCGGCCACCAGGAGGTAGTGCTTGCCGCCGGCCTCCAGCGAGGCCATGTCCTCCCAGTCGAAGTTGCGGACCCCGGCCAGCAGGCACGAGCCCAGGTCGCGGCCCTTCAGGTCGAACAGGTACAGCCGGGGCTCGTCGCCGGAGTCGTTGTGGGCCCAGAACAGCCCGCCGTGGCGGCGGGAGCAGGCCATGCCGCTGAGCTCGTCCAGCCGGGGGGAGGCCAGCGTGGCCAGCTCCCGGGGCCGCCCGTAGCCGATCGACCCGGGGAAATCGGCCGGGGCCAGCTTGCGCTGGGCCTTCTCCCGGCGCAACAGATCGGCCACGAAGTCGCGATCGGCCTTGCTCAGCTCCTCCGCCGGGATGCTGAAGGTCGGCCCGCCGACCGGCTTGAGCCAGACCTGCGAGCCGTTGGCGTCGACGAACTCGGCCAGCACCCGGTTTTGGCCGGTCTTGTCGGTCCAGGTTCGCTCCTGGGCCGGCGTGACCGCGGGGAATAAGGAAAGCAAAAACGGCAGAAAACCAAGCCGAGAGGGCATCAGGATCGGTCACTGGGACAGGCCGTCACCGTGAAGGACCGTGAAGGGGTGTCCAGCCGGCGAAGGCGGCTTTTGTCCACGAGTTTCGCCCATGGCCCCGGCAACGTCAAGAACGGGCCTGCGGCCGTGAGGGGTTTCCGGCCGGGCTGGCTTCGTGTAAACTGAGGATATGAGAGGCTCTCGGACGAGTGCGGTGGTTGTCCCGGGTTCTCTGTTGCTCCTCGAGCTGGTGGTGCTGATCCTCTGGCTCTCGACCGGAGCGCCGGGGAGCGTCGAGGTCCGAAGGCCCGGGCTGGACCGCCCGGAAGTGGAGGGCGACGGGTCCGGGTGGGCTGGGCCTCTTACTGCTGAGCTGACCCACGGCGACGGAAAGCCCGCCACCGGGATCCCGGGCTCCTGGCCGTGGTTCCGAGGCACCAGCCGCGACAACCTCGTCGAGGACAAGACCCCCCTGGCCCGGCAGTGGCCCCCCGGCGGGCCCAAGGTGCTCTGGTCGGTCGAGCTGGGCGAAGGGCACGCCGGCCCGGCGGTTCGCGACGGCCGCCTCTGGCTGATCGACTATCACCGCGACGACGACCGCCGGAAATCGGGCGACGTCGTCCGCTGCCTCAGCCTGGCCGACGGCAGGGAGATCTGGCGTTACAGCTACGGGCCGGTCGACGTGCGGCGGATTCACGGCATGTCGCGGACCGTGCCGGCCCTGGCGGGCGACGCCGTGGTGACCCTCGGGCCGAAGTGCCACGTCACCTGCCTCGACGCCGCCAAGGGCGAGCGCCGCTGGACGATCGACCTGGTCCGCCAGCACCGGGCCGTGGTGCCGAAATGGTACGCGGGCCAGTGCCCGCTGGTCGACGGCGACCGGGTGATCCTGGCCCCGGGCGGGCCCGAGGCCCTGCTCCTGGCGGTCGACCTGAAGACCGGCAAGGCCGCATGGAAGGAGCCCACGCCCAATCGTCACTTTTGGAAGATGACCCATTCGTCGATCATGCCCATGGAGTTCCGCGGCCGGCGCATGTACGTGTATTGTGCCAGCGGCGGCGTGGTCGGCGTCAGTGCCGACAACGGCGCAGTGCTCTGGGAGACCCCGGACTGGCAGATCGCGCTGGCCACGGTCCCCGCTCCCGTCTGCCTGCCCGACGGCCGGATCTTCCTCTCCGGCGGCTACAACGCCGGGGCCCTGATGCTCCAACTGGAAGAGCAGGGGGGCGGACTGGGCGTCAAGACGTTGTACCGGCTGAAGGCCAGGCAGTTCGGCGCGACCCAGCACACCCCGATCTTCTACCAGGGCCACCTGTTCGGCGTGCGCGAGGACAAGGAGCTGGTCTGCCTCGAGCCCGACAAGGGTCAGGTGGTCTGGCGGAGCGGAGCGGCGCACCGGTTCGGGATCGGGCCGTACCTGATCGCCGGCGGGCTGATCCTCGTGATGAACGACGAGGGCGTGCTCACCCTGGCCGAGGCCACCACGGCCGGCTACAAGGAGCTCGCCCGCGCCAAAGTGCTCGACGGCCACGACTCCTGGGGCCCGATGGCCCTGGTCGCGGGCCGGCTGCTGGTCCGCGACACCACCCGCATGGTCTGCCTCGATCTCCGAAAGGAAAACGCTTCGAAGCCGTAGAACCCGTAGGGTGGGTCGAGCGCAGCGAGCCCCACCGAAGTTGTAGGTCCTTCCCCAAGAATTCCACCCTCCCGCCAACGTCTTCCCGCCTGAGAAAACCGCCTTGGACCCGCGACCTCCCGCCAGCAACGCCGTCCTCATCGCCGCCGTCGCGATCCTCGCGCTGGCCCTGGTTGCCGCGCTGGGAATCGTCGGGATCGCGGCGTGGTCTTCGGCCCGGCTCCGATCGCGCACGGCCGCCGCTCAGTCCAGCGGGCTTCCGCCGGCCTTCGAGTACGACCTGAGCGAGCTCAAGCGAATCGATCCGGCCAGGATCGGCTATTGCCAGACGGCCGAGATCGTGCCGGGCCTGAAGCAGGCCCGGGCCGTGGCCGTGGGGCTGGACGATCGGATCTTCGTGGCCGGCGACAAGGCCGTCGCCACGTTCCAGCCGGCCGGCTCGAAGGTCGCCCAGATCGCCCTGGACGACGAGCCCCGGGCCATCGCCGTCGGCGGCGGGCAGCACGCCTTTCCCGGCCGGCTTTACGTGGCCATGAAGGGGCACGTCGAGGTCTTCGACCCGGCCGGAAAGCGCCTGGCGGCGTGGGGCGACCTCGGTCCGAGGGCGGTCCTCACCTCGATCGCAGCGGCAGACCAGGACGTCCTGGTCGCCGACGCCGGCAACCGGATCGTCCTTCGCTACGACCTCTCGGGCAAGCTCGTCGGGCAGATCGGGCGGCGCGACCGCGACCGGGACATCCCCGGCTTCGTGGTCCCCAGCCCCTACTTCGACGTGGCGGTCTCGGCCGACGGGCTCGTGCGCGTGGCCAACCCCGGCATGCACCGCATCGAAGGGTACACGCTCGACGGGCATCTCGAGGTCTCTTGGGGCAAGCAGGGCGACCTGCTGGAGGGGTTCTGCGGATGCTGCAACCCGGCCAATTTCGCCATCCTCCCCGACGGGCGCTTTGTGACCGCGGAGAAGGGCATCCCCCGGGTCAAGGTCTACAGCGAGCGCGGCGAGTTCGTCTGTGCGGTGGTTGGGCCGGAGGTCCTCGCCCCGGGGGCGACCATCGTCGAGGAGACCCGGGACGAGCTGCGCCTGCCCGTGGTCGACGTGGCCGCCGACGGCAAGGGTCGCATCCTGGTCCTCGATCCGGGTGCGGGCAAAGTCCGGGTGTTTGAGCCGAAGCCGGCGAAGGAGGGATGACGAGACCATGGCCAACAGCAGTGCGAAGATCGACCGCCGCAGCTTCGTCGGCGACGGGCTCCGGGTGGCCGGGGCGATCGGGCTGGCCGGGCTGGGGGGCTTTCTGGCCGGGCGCAAAGGCCAGCCCGGGGAGCTCGTCTGGCAGATCGACCCGGCCAAGTGCGTCGCCTGCGGCAACTGTGCCACCCGGTGCGTGCTGGACTCCTCGGCCGTCAAGTGCGTCCACAATTTCCCCATGTGCGGGTATTGCGACCTGTGCACCGGCTACTTCCCCCCCAACCCGCACGGCCTGGACACCGGCGCCGAAAACCAGCTCTGCCCCACGGGGGCAATCGTCCGGAAGTTGATCGAGGAGCCGTATTTCGAGTACACGATCGACGAGACGCTGTGCATCGGCTGCGGGAAGTGCGTCAAGGGGTGCACGGCGTTCGGCAACGGCTCGCTCCAGCTCCAGGTGCGGCACGACCGCTGCGTGAACTGCAACGAGTGCTCGATCGCCCTGGCGTGCCCGTCGCAGGCGTTGGCGCGCGTGCCGGCCGGCCAGCCCTACCTGCTGAAGTACAGGGGCGCCGGCGCATGAGGCATCGCGTGCGGATTGCAGCGCTCGTGGCGTGGGCCGTGCTGGGTGCGGTCTCGGTGCCGCCGGCCCGGGGCGCGGAGCGATTTCCCCCGCCCGACTTCACCGACCACACGCTCCCGGAGGTAACCGAGCCGCCGCCGGGAGCTCGATGGCCACAAATCCCCGCCCACGTGGCCTACGAGTACCTCGACCTCGCCGCGCTCGCGGCCGGGCTGGGGCTGGCCACGTACCTGGCCCTGGTGTCGCGGTCCCGGCGCGGGCTGTTGGTGCTGGCCGCGGTCTCGCTGGCGTGGCTCGGGTTCTGGCGCAAAGGGTGCATCTGCCCGATCGGGGCGATCCAAAACGTCAGCCTGGCCATCGCCGACCCGTCCTACGCCATCCCGGCGTTCGTCGTCGCCCTGTTCGTGCTGCCGATCGTGGTCACGCTGTTCTTCGGCCGGACGTTCTGCGCGGCGGTCTGCCCGTTGGGGGCGGTCCAGGAATGGGCCGCCGTGTGGCCGGTCCGCGTGCCGGCGTGGCTCGACCAGGGCCTCGGCCTGCTTGCGTACGTGTACCTCGGCGCGGCGGTCGTGCTGGCCTCGACCGGCACGGCGTTTGTCATCTGCGAGTACGATCCGTTCGTCGGATTGTTTCGCCGGTCGGCCACCACGGGCATGCTCGGGCTGGGGGCGGGTTTCCTGATCGTCGGCCTGTTCGTGGCCCGGCCTTATTGCCGTTACCTGTGTCCCTACGGTGCCATCCTGGGCCTGTGCTCCAAGGCGTCGAAGTACCACCTGCGCATCCCGCCGGAGGAGTGCATCAAGTGCCGGCTGTGCGAAGACGTCTGCCCGTACGGGGCGATTTGGGAGCCGACCGTCGAGCAGACCCCGCGAGAGCGGCTCCGCGCACGCAATCGCCTGGCGGCCATGCTCGTGCTGCTGCCGGTGCTCCTTGGCGCCGGGGTGTTGGTGGGGCGGGGCTTGGCGGTCCCCCTGGCCCGTTTGCACCCCAGGGTCCTTCTGGCCGAGTACCTCCGGCAGGCCGAGTCGGCCCCGGCGGAGGAAACGCCCCCGGAGGCCCTGAGCCCCCGGCTCAAGCAGCGGAACGACGCCTTGGAGGCCTTCCGCAACACCGGCCGGCCGGCCCAGGAGGTTTACGACGAGGCCGCCGGGCTGGTGAGCCGGTTCCGCGGCCTGGGCGCTTGGCTGGGGGCCTGGGTGGGCCTGGTGTTCGGGGCCAAGCTGATCCAGCTTTCGATCCGCCGCCGCCGGGCCGACTACCAGCCGGACCGGGCCAACTGCGTCTCCTGCGGCCGGTGCTTCTGGTACTGCCCGCCGGAGCAGCTCCGGCTCGGGCTGATCGAGACGCTGCCGGTGGTGCCGGGGGCTGAGCGGTCGAAGGAGGGCGTAGAGCGATGAGTCCCGCTTCTGCCAAGCAACCCCATCCCGCCGCCCCGCCGGCGATTGACCGGCCGGGGATTGAACGGCCGGGGATTGACCGGCCCAGGCGGCGCCGGGCCGAGCTCTGGGAGCCGATCGCGGCACAGGTCACGGCGGTCGCGGCGGTCTTCGTCGCGGCGGTCGTGCTCCTGTTGGCCTGGGACTACGCCCATCGCCTGGTCAAGGACCCGTTGAGCTCAGCCCCGTTCGCGGCGCTCCTGGAGGAGCTGGCCGCCTTGAAGAAAGCGGAGCCGAGCGAGCCGATCCAGAGACAGATCGACGAGAAGCTCGAGGAAATCCGGGCGGCCGACCTCGAGCTCCGCGGAATCTACTTCCGCCAGCGGCGGTTTGCGGTTTGGGGAGCGTGGTTGTTGCTCGGCGGGCTCGCCGTGCTGGCCGTGGCGGCCAAGGCCCTGGCCACGCTCCGGCGCACGCTCCCGGCGCCCGAGCCGCGGGCCGCCGCGGGCGACCTCGAGTCGTCTCGTAGCGCCGTTGCCCGCTGGGCGGTCGGCGGGCTGGCAGCCCTGTGGATGGCAGCGGCCGTGGGACTGGGTCTTGGGATCCACACCGATCTGGGCAGCCCGGCCGAAGACCAAGGCACGGGACCGCCGTCGAAAGAGGAGATCGCCAGGAACTGGCCGTGTTTCCGAGGGCCGGGCGGGCTGGGCATCTCCGCCTACGACAACGTGCCGGTGGCCTGGAACGTCGACTCGGGCGAGGGGATCGTCTGGAAGGCCGCCGTGCCGCTGGAAGGCAACAGCTCGCCGGTCGTCTGGCGCGATCGCATCTTCCTCACCGGCGCCACGGAGCAGAAGCGGGAGGTCTATTGCTTCCGCGCCGCCGACGGCAAGCTCCTCTGGCAGAGGGAGGTGCCGGGCACCCCGGCCAGCACGGCCAAGCCGTTCCAGGTGAACAACGACACCGGCTACGCGGCCCCCACCCCCTGCACCGACGGCCGCCGGGTCTACGCCTGGTTTGCCAACGGCGACCTCGCGGCCTTCGACTTCGCGGGCAGACTCGTTTGGGCCAACAGCCCGGGTGTCCCCCAGAATCCGTACGGACACGGCACCTCCTTGACCATGGCCGGGGACCTGCTGATCGTTCAGCTCGATCAGGGGACGCCGAAGGAGGGCCTCTCGAAGCTCATGGCCCTGGACAGTGCCACCGGCACGAGCGTGTGGGAGGCCAAGCGGCCCGACATGCCCAGCTCCTGGGCCACGCCCATCGTGATCGAGGTGGGCGGGCGCACGCAGATCGTCACCGCGGGAGAGCCCTGGGCCATCGCCTACGACCCGGACGGGGGCAAGGAGCTGTGGCGGGTCAAGTGCCTGCGCCAGGACGTAGCCCCGTCGCCAGTGTTTGCCGACGGCATCGTTTACGTCGTCAACACCGCGCCCCAGGCCACGGCCATCCGGCCCGACGGCCCGGGCAACGTGACCGAGACCGAGGCCATCCGGCCTGACGGCCAGGGCGACGTGACCGCGACCGACAAGGTGCTCTGGGTGGCCGAGGACAGCCTGCCCGACACGTGCAGCCCCCTGGCCACGCCCCAGTGGGTTTACCTGCTCACTTCCGGCGGCACCTTGACCTGCTACGACGCCAAGACGGGCAAGAAGCTCAAAGACATGGACATCGAGTCGCCGTTTAAGGCCTCGCCGAGCCTGGTCGGGGAGTACCTGTACCTGGTCGGCGACGAGGGGAAGGTCTTCGTCGTCGAGGCCGATCCGGCCCGCTGGAAGCTGATCGCCAAGCCGGCCACCTACGAGACGGTCGCGGTGAGCGACATGAAGGAGCCCTGCGCGGCCAGCCCGGCCTTCCAGGACGGGCGGATGTACCTGCGGACCAAGAGTCAGTTGGTGTGCATCGGGAAAAGATAGGGATTAGGGATTGGGGATTAGGGATTAGGGACGCAAGCCGCTTGCGGCTTAGCACGCTTGCGGCTTAGCACGCATGAGCGATCTCGACCTGAGCTTCATCGATCAGACCGTGGCGCGCCTGGGACGCCGGCCCGAGGCCGTGATCCCCATCCTCCAGGCGCTCCAGGAGCACTACCGCTACCTGCCGCAGGAGGCCCTGGAGCGGGTGTGCGAGCTGACCGAGATCACCCCGGCCGCCATCACCGGCGTCTCGACGTTCTACACCCAGTTCCGCCACCGGCCCGTGGGCCGACACCTGATCAGCGTCTGCCACGGCACGGCGTGCCACGTCAAGGGCTCGGGCCGGGTCCAAGACGCACTCGACCGCCGGCTGGGACTGACGGAGGGCCGGGACACCGGCGCCGACGGCCTGTTCACCGCGCAGAAGGTGGCGTGCCTGGGCTGCTGCACCCTGGCTCCGGTGGTGCAGATCGACCACGTGACCTACGGCCGGCTCACGCCGCAGAAGGTCCCGGGGATCCTCGACGATTTCCTCCGCCAGCAGCGCGATGGGCGGGTCCCGCCACAGCGCCGCCCCGTGGAGCCCCGGGGACCGCTCGGCGAGATCCGCATCGGCCTGGGCTCCTGCTGCGTCGCCCAGGGGAGCGGCAAGGTCCACCAGGCCGATGCGGATCTCG
>Ga0315290_10001151_pt1 | contig 18021 bp, 16 predicted proteins | sample YL17G12_0_MG_FD_203627 | JGI IMG/M metagenome (GOLD analysis project Ga0315290, IMG submission 203627) | Sediment microbial communities from Yellowstone Lake, YNP, Wyoming, USA - YL17G12_0 | ecosystem: Environmental > Aquatic > Freshwater > Lake > Sediment | place: USA: Wyoming | collected... | reverse complement strand
CAGGGGGAAAGTCCCCGTGAACGGATGCGTCGGGTGGCATGCCCTCGACGGCGCAGCCGGCGTGGGCATGTTGTGCGCAGGACCCATGCTCACCCGACGCTTCGCGTCGTGAGAGCATGCCACCCTGGAAACCTGACTTCCTTACCCGATGCGGTCCGTGCCCACCACGGCGCGGAGGACCTCGGGGATAATGACCGAGCCGTCGGGCTGCTGGTAGTTTTCGAGGATGGCAATGATGGCCCGGCTCATGGCGATGGCGGTGCCGTTGAGCGTGTGGAGGAAGCGGGTGCCCTTCTCGCCCTTGACGCGGTAGCGGATGCCCAGTCGCCGGGCCTGGTAGTCGGTGCAGTTCGAGGTGCTGGTCACTTCGCCGTACTCGCCGCGCCCGGGCATCCAGGCTTCGAGGTCGAACTTGCGAAAGGCGGGCCCGCCCAGGTCGCCGCTGGGCGTGTCGATCACCCGGTAGGGGATCCCCAGCCCGTCGAACAGCCGGCACTCGATCGAGCGGAGCTGATCGAGCGTCGCGTCGCTGTCCTCGGGGAGGGTGAAGGCGAACATCTCGACCTTGGTGAACTGGTGGACGCGGAACAGGCCGCGCGTGGCCCGGCCGTGGGCCCCGGCCTCCGTGCGGAAGCAGTGGCTGATGCCGCAGAGCCTGAGCGGCAGCTCGTCGGCGTCGATCGTCTGGCCGGCCAGCATCCCGCCCAGGGTGATCTCGGCCGTGGCCACCAGGCTCAAGTCCGTCCCCTCGACGCTGTAGATCTGGGTCTCCGGCCCCCGGGGAATGAACCCGATCCCTTCGAGGATCTCGTTTCGGGCCAGGTCGGGAGTGGTCGTTAACGTGAATCCTTCATTCTGGAGGACCTCCATGGCGTAGCGCTGGAGGGCCAGATCGAGGAGCACCGCCTCGTTCTTGAGGAAATAGAAGCCGTGGCCGGCGACCCGGGCCGCCGACTCGAAATCGGCCAGGTCGTGCTTCTCGCACAGGGCCACGTGGTCCAGGGGCTGGAAGTCGAGCGTCCGCTGCGGCGTCTTGCCGAACAGGAGGACCGCCGGCTCCATGCCCACCGGGGCGTCCGGGTGGGTCAGGTTCGGGATCGTGCGGAGCACCTGGTCCAGCTCGGCGGTGACGCGGTCGAGCTCGGCCTGGGCCGCGGCGGTCCGCTCGCGAAGGTGGCGGCCTTCCTCCTTGCGGGCCTCGCGCTCGGCGGGGTCCTTGGCCTTGCCGATCGACCTGGCCAGCTCATTGGCCTGGCGGTTGAGCTGGTCGACCTCCAATTGGCCGGCCTTGCGCTTCGCCTCCAGCTCGACGACCCGGTCCACGTCGACCCGGACGCCGCGGTTGGTGCAGTTGCGCTTGACGAGGTCCACGTTCTCGGCGACGAATTTGCGATCCAACATGGTAGAGGGTACTAGGCAAAGGGGAGACGGATGTAGACCAAGGGTAGAGCAGCCTCGTGCCCGCCGGGGCAGGCGCCGCTCACTCTCCGGAGATTCCTCGTGACGGTGGCGGCGGGGCTGCCGCAATGGAGAACAGAGTGTTGCTGGAGAGTTTCTGCTCAAGCTGCGCAACGATCAGTTCAAGGTCAACCTTCGGGCTCGCTTGAAGCCCCAGACAGGCAGCGATTCCATTGGTGTCGGTGCTCAGACGTTCGATCAATTCAAGGTGGTAGGCATTACCGTCATCCTTCAATTGGTAAGCGTGTATCTGCATCGGGTCGCCGATGCGTGCGGACGTTAGGTGCGCGAAGCTGAATTGACTTCGCATGTAGTGCAGCAAGTAGTCTTGGACAACCAAGGTCAAGTGTTTGCCGATATGCTCGAAAGTCTCTATCTTATGATGAAGTTGTACCAAGATGGTCTTCGCCGTCATTTTCCAGTTCATACCGAAAGACTTGCGGGAAGCCAAGTCTTCGGCAAGGACTTTCACGCCCTTCTCACTGAGGAACCGCTGACGTGCAGGCCATACCGTCCCCGTTGAATCGAGCGTCTGCAACTCGACCCCGACGAAATCCCTGACCTTGCCACCCCTCACGGATGCCAACACGTAGTCCACACTGCCGCCCGGAACGGAAAGCTCGGGGACGACATGAAGCTCGTTGCCCGGCTCATGGAGGGTGAGGAGCTGAAAACAATCGGTGAAAACCTGCTTCCTTTCCAGCAAGCGAAAGGGGCAGATAAGCAGGTGCTTACGGTCTTTCCCGTACTGGACGATACATGTGCCAATGGACACTTCGGGTCGGCTCTTTCGGTTCTTCAAGCACTTACGGTCAAGGTACGGACACCATTGTCGCTGGGCGACGCGCGACCAGCGGACTCCCTTCGCCCGATTTGCGGGTATGCCGAAGATCTCGGTCACTTCGTTTGCGTTCATATCAGGAATCTGCACCGTTGCGCGGCCATCTTGATGTAGTCCGCGGACAAATCGATACCTACCGACCTCCTGCCAAGATGAAAGGCAACGAGCGTCGTCGTTCCCGTCCCACAAAACGGATCGAGAACGACCCCGTTCTCCGGGCACGTAGCGAGAATCGGGATCTTGCACAAGTCCTCGGGGTAGGGGGCAAAATGAGTCCTACGCTTCTGGGTATCCTCCGGCAAAATGTCCCAAACATCCCGTGGCTTACTTCCCTTCGGGTGGTACTTGAGGAAGTAGAACCCCTTCTCCTGCAATTCCCTGGCCCTTCCCGAAACACGCTCTGAATCAGAATGCGTTGTCCGCTGCTGTCCGCGAATAATCATCCGGAAATCTGCAAGCGCCTTCTCTTGAATCTGTTGAAGCATGCCGTTCAATGCTTCAAGAGCGGCCTTTTTCTGTTTCTCGTTCAGCGCTGTGGATAACTCAATCTGCCGGCTATAGCGAACACCGCGCACGCCGGTTGCAGACACCACGGCCCCATTCACCACCCTGGACTTCTGCGGGTTGGAGCGGATTGCGTCCGCGTCGTAGTAGTAGCCCCTGGCCGCCTTGACAAAGTGGAAAACGTATTCATGGGTGTTTCGCAACTTGTCGGTGGAGTTGTCAGGCCCCCCCTTCACCTTGTTCCAGATCACGTCATTCCGAAGAACCCAACCTTGGTTGTCGGTAAGCTCGAAAGCCACACGCCACGGTATCCCCACCAGGCGCTTGTTCTCGTAGGTGTCTCCGATGTTCAGCCAAAACGAGCCGGTTTCTTTCAAGACCCGATGAACCTCCGAGAACACGGCCGCAAGGCTGGCCACGTAGCGCCGGTAATCGTCTTCAAGCCCGATGCCTTCCGCATTGTAGCTACGTTGCCCCCAATAGGGTGGACTAGTCATGCAGCAGTCGACCGACTCGGCTGGGAAGTCGCGCAGCACGTGCAGACTATCGCCACACAGAAAAAGGGGGCTGATGGAGTTCGCACTCAGATACTCGCGGACTCTTTCGCTGTGAGTGGCTGTCGCCATGTTCCTTAGTCTCAAGCGGTCAGAGCCTTGCCGAGGTCGGCAATCGACTCAACTCTTCCCAGAGCCGCGCACTGGCGCGAATGCCTCGGTGAAAATCGGCCAGCGAGAACTTCTCGTTGGGGCTGTGCGTGTTGTCGTCGTCCTGGCCCCAGCCGATCAACAGCGTGTCGGCGCCGAGCAGATCGTGGAAGGTGGCCACGACGGGAATCGACCCTCCCTCCCGGGTGTAGACCGGCGCACGGCCGAAAACGTGCTCGATCGCGCGGGCCGCGGCCTGCACGTGCGGGCTGTCCAGCGGCACCAGCACGCCGGGCGAGCCGTGGTGCTCGACCAGCTCCATGGTAATCCCCGGCGGACAAAGCCCCGCGAGCATGGCGCGGACACCGGCGGCGATCTTCGCCGGATCCTGGTTGGGGACCAGCCGGAAGCTGAACTTGGCCCCGGCCCGGCTGGGCAGCACGGTCTTGGCCCCTTGACCCTGGTAGCCGCTCCAGAGTCCGTTGACGTCGAAGGTGGGCCGGGCCCAGCGCCGCTCCAGCACCGTGTAGCCCTCCTCCCCCGTCGCCCCCGACACTCCAATCTGCCGGAGATACTGTTTCTCGTCGAACGGCAGTTGGGCGAACTGCCGGCGCTCCCGGGGCGCCAGCGGCACGACGTCGTCGTAGAACCCCGGCACCCGAATTCTCCCCTTCTCGTCCACCAGGGCCGAAAGCATCGTGGCCAAGGCGTTGGCCGGATTGGTCACCGAGCCGCCGAACGTGCCGGAGTGGAGGTCGCGGCTCGGGCCGGTCAACAGCAGCTCGAAGTAGGCGATGCCCCGAAGCCCGTACGTGATTGCCGGCTGCCCGGGGGCGAACTGGGCCCCGTCGCTGATGACCACGCAATCGCAGGCAAGCCGCTGGAGGTTCGCCGAAAGGAACGGCAGCAGGCTCGCGCTGCCCGCCTCCTCCTCCCCCTCGATCAGGTACTTCAGGTTCAGCGGCAGCCTCCCTTCCGCGGCAATCCAGGCCCGGGCGCTGAACAGGTGGGTCAGGAACTGGCCCTTGTCGTCGCTGGCGCCCCGGGCGTACAAGCAGCCGTCGCGCCGGGTGGGCTCGAACGGCGGGGAATCCCACAGGTTGAGGGGCTCGACCGGCTGGACATCGTAATGCCCGTAGACAAGCACGGTCGGAGCCCCCTCAATTCGAGGGGATTCCGCATACACCAGCGGATGGCCGGGGGTGTCGATCACTTCCGCAGCAAACCCAAGCGAGGTAAAATGTTGCGCAACCCAACCCGCCGCACGGGGCATCTCCCCACGATAGGCGGGGTCGGTGCTGATGCTGGGAATACGCAACAGTTCGCAGAGTTCCTCCTCGAACTGCTCGGCCTGGCTGTTGATGAATTCCTCGACGGTGGGCATCGGCGAATGACCTTGGGGCCACGAACCAATCAGGCGGACATTCCTCTCTTCTGGAAGGCTCAAGTATAATGATTCTAACCCCGTGCGACTATTGGGACCGGCAGAAAGCCGAAAGAGACCGCTGCGATGAACCAGGCCGCTGCCGCCGCGCAGACACTCCCGAGGCCGAAGCGAAGCCGCCGCGTGCAGGAGCATTCCAGGCCAAAGCGGCAGCCCCGCTACAGCGTCATCCTCTGGAACGACGACGACCACACCTTCGCCTACGTCATTGCGATGATGATGGAGCTGTTCGGCTACCCGGCCGAAAAGGGGTTCCAGATCGCCCGGGCGGTCGACGCGGAGGGCCGGGCCGTGGTCATCACCACCACGCGAGAGCACGCCGAGCTGAAGCGCGACCAGATCCACGCCTTCGGCAAGGACGGCCTGATCGAGAAGTGCGCGGGCTCGATGTGGGCGACGGTCGAGGCGGTGGAGGCGGGGTAAGGGACGGGGAATGCAGAATACAAAATGCAAAATGAAAAGTGAAAAATGAAAAATGACAAGGGGGGACCCGAAAGTCGCATGAGGCTCATCCTGACTCCCGACTCCCGCATTTTGCACTTTACATTTTTCACTTTTCATTTTGCATTCTTTCTTCTGCCTTCTCCGGCTTCCCCGGGTGCCCCGAACTCGCTAAGCTGATGCGATAGCCGTGGAGCACCCCAATCCATGACCCAGCCCGAGCAGCTGATTCGCGTCGGCCACAGCCCCGATCCGGACGACGCCTTCATGTTCTACGCGCTGGCCAAGGGGAAGATCGCCACCGGCCGGTATCGCTTCGAGCACGAGCTGGTCGACATCGAGAGCCTCAACCGCCGGGCACTGGCCGGCCAACTGGAGCTGACGGCGGTCAGCCTGCACGCCTACGCCTACCTGACCGACCGCTACCTGCTGTGCACGTGCGGGGCGAGCATGGGCGATCGCTACGGGCCGATGGTGGTCGCGCGCACCGCCTGCCCGCTCGAACGGCTCGCTGGGCGCTCGATCGCCGTTCCCGGCACGCTGACCACCGCCTACTTGGCGCTGCGCATGTGCCTGGGCCGCCCGTTCAGGCACGTCGTCGTTCCCTTCGACGCGATCCTCGACGCGGTGTCGGCCGGCCACTTTCGCGGTGAGCCGATCGAGGCCGGGTTGGTCATCCACGAAGGCCAGCTCACCTACGCCGCCCAGCGGCTCGAGCTCGTGGTCGACCTGGGCCGGTGGTGGTTCAACCAGACGTCCCTGCCGCTCCCCCTGGGGGCCAACGCCTTGCGCAAGGACCTCGGCTCCGAGACCATGGTCGAGGTGAACGGCCTCCTGCGGGAGAGCATTCGCTACGGGCTGGAGCATCGCCGCGAGGCGCTCGATTACGCCCTGGGTTTCGGCCGCGGCCTCGACCGCGATCAGGCCGACCGCTTTGTCGGCATGTACGTCAACGACTGGACGCTGGACTTCGGACCGCGCGGCCGGCAGGCCGTCGCCGAGCTCCTCACCCGCGGCCACGCGGCCGGCGTCATCCCCAACCGGGTGCTGCCGGAATTCGTCGAGTGAGCCCGTCGGGTCGTTTGGGCGCGTCGTTTAACCGTGTCGTTTAACCGTGTCGTTTAACCGTGTCGTTTAACCGCAAGCCGAAGGCGAGCGCGACCGGAGCGGCTGCAAAGCCGCAGGGCTCGCAGGGCGTGGGCTCGGGGTACAAGACGCGCGCTCGCCTGCGGCTTGCGGTTAAACGATCGTGGATCATGAAACTACCCCGAAGTGGGGGGCTGTGCGGTCGTCTGGGGACTTGCGAGGTGGGGGGGCGCGGACGATAATCGGGTTCTCCGGCCGGAAGGGGTTCGGCCCGGAGGTCATCGCGGGAAGAACAGCAGGCACCCATCGATCCTGAGGAGTTCCGACATGAGTGAGAGCACGAAAAAGACCGCATCGCGTCGTGCGTTCTTGAGGGACACGGGCCGGATTGCCGCGGCCTCGGTCCTGGCGGCAGCGGTCCCGCACGTCCACGCGGCGGAGAACAACACGATCCAGGTCGCCCTGATCGGCTGCGGCGGACGGGGGACGGGTGCGGCCGGGGAGGCCCTTTCCGTCAAGAACGGCCCGATCAAGCTGGTGGCCTTGGCCGACGTGTTCGAGGACCGGGTCAAGGGGAGCTTTGGCCAACTCAAAGAGCGCTTCGGGGACAAGATCGACGTGCCCGAGGACCGGAAATTCGTGGGCTTCGACGCGTACAAGAAGGCCATGGACTGTCTGAAGCCGGGCGACGTGGCCATCTTCGCCACCCCGCCCGCCTTCCGCTGGGTCCACTACACCTATGCCATCCAGAAGGGGCTGCACGCCTTTCTGGAGAAGCCGGTTACGGTCGACGGCCCCACCACCAAGAGAATGATCCAGCTCGCCGCGGAAGGGGACAAGAAGAACCTCAAGGCGGGGGTGGGCCTGATGTCGCGTCACAGCCGGGCGCTGGAGCAGTTGGTCGAGCGCTTCCGCAGCGGTGCGATCGGCGACCTGGTTCTGCTGCGGGGCTTCCGCGTGCACGGTCCCATCGGCTACTTCTCGTCGTTGCCCAAGCCGGCCGACGCCAACGAGCTGCTCTACCAGGTGCGGCGGTTCCACAGCTTCCTCTGGGCAAGCGGCGGGTGCTACAGCGACTTCTACATCCACATCATCGACCACTGCGCGTGGATGAAGGGCGAGTGGCCCGTCAAGGCCGAGGGGCTGGGTGCCCGTCATTATCGCCGCAGTCCCGAGGGGCCCGAATACGTCGACCAGAACCTCGACGTCTATTCCGTCGAGTATTCCTTCGCCGACGGCACGACCTTCATCATGGACGGGCGGTGCATGAACGGCTGCTCCGACAGGTACTACAGCTACGCCCAGGGGACCAAAGGCATGGCGATCGTCTCCGCCAGCGGCGACTGCGGAATGCCCTCCGCGATCTACAAAGGCCGTACTCGGAAACGATCCGACCTGGTCTGGCAGTCCAAAGTCAAGCCGGGCGAGGAGAATCCCTACCAGAACGAATGGAACGACCTCATCGACGCGATCCGCAGCGACAAGGCCTACAACGAGGTCAAGCGCGGCGCCGAAGGGAGCCTGGTGACCTCGATGGGGCGCATGGCCGCCCACACCGGACAGACGATTACCTTCGAGCAGATCCTCAACGGCCCGCACGAGTTCGCGCCGGGGCTGGACAAGCTCACGATGGACTCGCCGGCGCCGTTGCGGGCCGGCCCGGACGGCAAGTACCCCGTCCCGCAGCCGGGGTTGATCAAGGACCGGGAGTATTGAGCAGCGGCAGGACCCAGATGTTGCGGTAGTGCACCGGGCAGCCATGGTCCTGGAAGTGGAATCCTCCGGCGCGGGCGTCGGCGTGGAGCTCGACGTTGTCGTGGATCGTGATTCCGTTGTGCAAGACGGTCACGCGGGGCTTGCCGGCGGGACTGCCGTCCCTGGTCTGAACCCGGTACTCGACGTCGAAGGTCTGCCACTGAAGCGGCGGGAGTGACGCCAGGGAGAACTGGTCGAACGTGTCGGGGTCCTTGTAGGCGTACAGCCCGCCGCACCCGCCCCCTTTGTACGTCGTCATGCCGAAGGAATCGAGCACCTGGATCTCATCGCCGTTGGGCAGGTAGACGCCGCTGTTGCCGCGTCCCTGGTCGCGGGCCGAGGGCATCAGGGGGATCTTGAACTCGACGTGGAGCTTGAAGCTGGACGCGAACCGCCGCTTCGAGTTCATGCCGCCCCGCGGGACCTCGATCGCGTCCTCGCCGACCGATTTCCAGGGCTGCTCCTGGCCCTTGGCCAGCCGGGGCTTGGTGACCTCCTCGAAGCTCTTGCCGTCCAGCAGGACGACGGCCCCGGCGGGCGGTTTGGCGCCCAGCGTCGGCGGCCGGCGCGTGACCCGCGTCAGCTCCAGCCTGGTCCCCGGGCCGCAGGCCCCCTCGATCTTGCCCCCTTCGTGGCGGGCCTCCCAGGCTACGTTGCCCGCTTTGCCCGTGAAGTGGATCGAGCGGTCTACGGTCTTGCCGTCGAGCTCGACCTTCGCGACCTTGGCGCCCGTGGCGACCTTGTCGCCGGCGCGTTGCTGGCGGACGAAGACCTTGTACGCCTTTGCGCCGGTGGCCACGACCCGGGCCTCGATCTTGTGCTCACCCTGGGCGTCGGTCAGAACCCCTTCGTAGAGTCCCTGCACGGCCGCTTCGGGCAACACGCCGGACGGCTCCGCGCCGACCGCTACCGCCCAAGCCGCAAACAACGTCGCAACGGGATGCATGGTGGCAGTCTCCTTTCGTGGTTGGCCCGATTGTAATCGGCGGGAACGGGGTGGGCAAGAATCCGAATCGCTGCCAGTGGGCCGACGCACCTCCATCGGCGCGTTGGGTGGCACTGGCGTCTCGCCAGTGCTGCGGCGCGAAGCACGGGCAAGATGCCCGTGCCACCCGGTGCCCGAAGCACGGGCAAGATGCCCGTGCCACCCGGTGCCCGTGGGGCGGTCAGACGGCGGCCAGGGCGCCGAGGATCGTCGAGCCGCGAATCGAGGCCAGCGCCTGGACAAGGCGCTCGACGTCGGTCTCGGCGTGCAGCGCGGTGGGGATCACCCGGAGGATCGAGCGGCCCAGGGGGACCGCCGGATAGATCACCGGCGCCGCCCAGATGGCGTACGTTCGTCGAAGCTCCTCGGCGGCGTGCAGCGCCTCGGTGCCGCGGAACTGGACGGGCGTGATGGGGCTTTGGGTGTGGCCGAGATCGAATCCCCGGGCCCGAAGCCCCTCCTGGAGCCGGCGGCGGTTGGCCCAGAGCTTCTCGCGGCGGGAGTCGCCCTGCTGCAAGAGCGCCAGGGACTTGCGCGTGGCGGCCACCACGGCCAGGGGCATGGCCTTGGTGAAGACGAAGGTGGGCGCGTTGTAGCGGACGAACTCAATCACGGCCCGCTCCCCCGCCACGAAGCCCCCGGCCGTACCGATCGCCTTGCTGAAGGTGCCGGCGTGCAAGTCGATCTCCGCCTCGACGCCCTGCTCGGCGGCCACGCCCCGGCCGTGCTCCCCGAACACGCCCGTGCCGTGCGCGTCGTCGACGATCAGCCGGGCACGGTACTGCTTTTTCAGGTCCACCAGCGCCCCGAGCGGGGCCACGTCGCCCTGCATGCTGTACACGCCGTCGACCACGATCGCCTTCGCCCGAGAGGGCGGGCACTTCTCCAAGAGCGACTGAAGGTGGGCCAGATCGTTGTGGCGGAAGAAGGCGGCCTTGGCGCCGGCGATCTTCGCCCCGCAGACCAGCGAGGCGTGGGCGTGCTCGTCCAGGAGCACCACGTCGTCGGGGCCCAAGAGGCAGGCGACCGAGCCCATCATCGCCAGCACGCCGCTGGTGAAAGTCAATGCGGCCTCGGTCCGCTTGAACCGGGCGATCTCCCGCTCGAGCTCGAGGTGGTCCTCGGTCGTCCCGGTCATCAGGCGCGAGCCCATCGGCGCGCCGATCCCGTACTTGGCCGCCACCTCGGCCGCCGCCCCGCAGACCTCGGGGTGCCTGGCCAGGCCGAGGTAGTCGTTGGAGCTGAACTGGAGGAAGCGGTGGCCTTCCTCGCCGGCCCACGGCCCGGCGTTATCGGCCGGTGAAACCCGGGAGAAAAGCCCCGCGGCCAGGTCGCGCACTTCGGGGCGGACCGCGCCGGGCCTTTCCAGGAAACGTCGGCACTTGTCAAAGAGGTCTCTCACGGCGATCCGTCTCTCCATGATGTGGGACAGCCGGGAAGACAGGCCCTATCGACGACCGCCCCCTTCCCGCCGCGCGAATTGCTTACGGTTATTATCGGGAATCCGGCCGCCCGGGCTGGACATCCACTTGGGAGCCTCGGGAAGCTTGCGTTGGCCGCCGGGCAGCGCCATGATGGCTTCTGAAGCGGGCACGCCCATAAAATAGGAAGACTGCACCATGCGGGTCAAGCAAAATCCGGTTGGATGCGTCGGGCGAGGGTCTGCGGCCGTTCTGGCGGCCGGGGTGGCAATGCTTCTTTTGGGCGGCATGGGCCCCCATGCTATCGCTGCCAGCACCGCATCTCCTGCGGAACGCGACGAGGCCCGACGCTGGGTCCAGGCCAAATTCGAGGGGGCTGCCGAAGCCCCCCGCCTCGAGCCGGGCCTCGTCGTCCTGGCCAACAACGACCCCGTCCAGAAGAACGCCCGCGGCGCCAAGCCCATGCGGATCGCCGCCGCCCAGTACACCCGGGGCTTGTACTGCCATGCCGTGAGCAAGGTTGTGGTCCGCCTGCCCGGCCAGGGGAAGACCTTCTCGGCCGTCGCTGGCGTCGACACCAACGACCAGACCAGCGGCGGCCGAGGGAGCGTCGTCTTCTCGGTCACCGTCGGCGGGCGCCAGGCCTTCCGCACCGGGGTGATGCGCGAGGGGATGCCCGGCGCGCCGGTCCGGGTCGACCTGGCCGGCGCGGCCGAATTCGTGCTCGAGGTCGGCGACGCCGGCGACGGCATCGGCTGCGACCAGGCCGATTGGGCTGACGCCCAAGTCGCCATGGCCGACGGCAGCACCGTCTGGCTGGGAGACCTGCCGATGGCCACCGTGCGTCGCGGGCCGTACACCGCCGAGCTTCCCTTCTCGTTCACCTACGGCGGGAAGCCCTCCGCCGAGCTGCTCAGGACGTGGGACCGGAAACAGGCCGTGCGCAAGCTCGACGACCGCCGCACGGAGCACGTCCTCACCTGGACCGATCCGAAGTCCGCCCTGGTGGTCCGCTGGGTGGGCATCGAGTACCACGACTTCCCCACGGTCGAGTGGACGCTCCACTTCAAAAACACCGGCACGGCCGACACGCCGATTCTCTCCGGCGTCCGGGCCCTGGATACCCGGCTGGAGCGCGGGCCGGAAGGGGAGTTCGTGCTGCACCACCAGGTCGGCAGCCCCTGCCTGCCCAGCGACTACCAGCCCATGGAAACGCCGCTCGGGCCGGGGCAGTCGAAGCGGATCACCGCCGCCGGGGGCCGCCCGACCAACAGCGACCTCCCCTACTTCAACGTGGCCTGGCCGGGCGAAGGGGCGATCGTGGTCGTGGGCTGGCCCGGGCAATGGGCGGCCGACTTCGTCCGCGACCATCAAGGTGGGCTGGCCGTGCGCGCCGGCCAGGAACTCACCCGCTTCAAGCTCCTCCCCGGGGAAGAGGTCCGCACGCCGCTGGTCGTCCTCCAGTTCTGGAAGGGCGATCGGATTCGGGCCCAGAACGTCTGGCGCCGCTGGATGCTGGCCCACAACCTGCCCCGGCCCGGCGGAAAGCTCCCGCCCGTCCAATTGGCCGCGTGCAGCTCCCACCAGTTCGGCGAGATGATCCACGCCAACACCCAAAACCAGAAGTTCTTCGTCGACCGCTACCTCGAGGAGAAGCTCCCGTTGGACTACTGGTGGATGGACGCCGGCTGGTACCTGAACAAGACCGGCTGGCCCAACACGGGAACCTGGGAGGTCGACACGGGGCGATTCCCCGGCGGCCTGCGGGTCATCACCGATCACGCCCACGCCAAGGGCGTGAAGATCATCGTCTGGTTCGAGCCGGAGCGGGTCACCGCCGGCACCTGGCTGGCCGAAAAGCATCCCGATTGGGTCCTGGGGGGGAAAGGCGGGGGATTGCTCAACCTCGGCAATCCCCAGGCCCGAGAGTGGCTTACCGACCACGTCGACCGGCTGTTGACCGAGCAGGGAATCGACCTGTACCGCCAGGATTTTAACATGGATCCTTTGGACTTCTGGCGCCGCAACGACCCGCCCGACCGCCAGGGGATCACCGAGATCAAGCACGTCACGGGCTACCTGGCCTATTGGGACGAGCTCCGGCGCCGGCATCCGAACATGCTGATCGACTCCTGCGCGTCCGGCGGCCGGCGCAACGACCTGGAGACGCTCCGCCGGGCGGTGCCGCTCTTGCGGAGCGATTACATCATCGAGCCGGTGGGCAACCAGGGGCACACCTACGGCATCGCCTTCTGGATGCCGTACTACGGCACGGGCACGGGGGCCGTCGACCCCTACATGCTCCGCAGCGTGATGTGCCCGCACTTCACCGCCTGCTTCGACATGCGCCGCCGGGACCTGGATTACGCCCTGGTCCGGCGCGTGCTGGGCCAGTGGCGGGAGTTCGCCCCCAACTACCTCGGCGACTACTATCCCCTGACCCCTTACAGCCTGGACAACACCGCCTGGATCGCCTGGCAGTTCGACCGGCCCGAGGCCGGCCAGGGCATGGTCCAGGCCTTCCGCCGCAAGGAGAGTTTTTATGAGTCGATCCGGGTGCGCCTGCACGGGCTGGAGCCGGGGGCCAAGTACGTGCTTGCGAATCTCGACGTCCCCGGCAGCACGTCGCTCAGCGGCCGGGAGCTGATGGACGCCGGGCTGCGGATCGCCATCGCCGACCAGCCCGGGTCGGCTGTGATCGTGTACCGCCGCGCCAAGTGAGAATCGTTTCCGCTAAGCCGCTTGCGGCTTAGCGGCCCGCCGCTTACCGCTTTAACCACGAGAGGACCATTCCCATGTTGCTCGCGCTGTACGAAACCTCCGCCCCTTCCATCCCCTCCGCCGGCTTCTCGTTGTTCTGGGTAGCCATCGCTGCGGCCGCGCTGGCGCTGTGCCTGTTGGTCGGCCTGTTCCTCTGGGGCCTCAAGAATCCGGTGGTCTGGCGACTTCTTGCCGCCCTGGGTATGGCCGTCGGCTCCGGCCTGCTGGTGTGGGGAATCGTCGCCGCCGCGACGCGCGAGCCCCTACCGCTGGGCTTGCCGGCCGCCGGGATCATCGGCATTGGCGCGGGGATCTTGACCGGTGCCATCACCCTCTTGGTGCTCTCGTTTGTGGGACGCCGGGCCTGCTAAGCCGCAAGCGGCTTGATATTCTGCCGCCCGATGCCCGGCGGCTTGATGCCTCGGGGGGGTGGCCGCTATACTCGCGGGACCTGAACCATCACGCCCGAGGAGTGCCCCGACGATGCTTACGTCCATCGACTGGTCGATCATCGTGGTCTACATCGTCGGCTGCACCGTGGCCGGCCTGTGGATGCGCAAGTACGTGCGGAACGTCGACGACTTCGCCGTGGCTGCCCGGAAGATGGACGTCAACCTCGGCGTGGCTTCCCTGGCCGCCACCGAGGTGGGCATTGTCACCGTGATGTACACCGCCCAGATGGGCTTCACCAACGGACTGGCCGGGGCCACCACGGGCGTGCTCACGGCCTTTGCCATGCTCGTGGTCGGCATCACGGGCTTCATTATCGTCCCCTTGCGCAACGCCCGGGTGATGACCATCCCCGAGCTGTTCGAGAACCGGTTCGGCAAGCGGGTCCGCTGGCTTGCCGGCCTGGTGGTGATCCTCGGGGGCGTGCTCAACATGGGCGTGTTCCTCCGCGCCGGCGGCGATTTCCTCATGAACATAACCGGCATGGATTCTCGCGCCCAGTTATTCGAGGTCGCGATCCTGGGAAGCACCTTTCCCGTCGGATACCTCGAGCTGATCATGACCGGCCTGCTGGCCATCGTCCTGGTCTACACGGTCCTGGGCGGGATGCTCTCCGTGCTCATCACCGACTACCTCCAGTTCCTCGTGATGGGCATGGGAATCGTGCTCACGTCGGTCCTCGTCATGTCGAGCATCGGCTGGTCGAACCTCATCTCCGGCTTGGACGAGGCCCACCGGTCCGGCGAGAAGTACGCGGCGGCGGTGAAACCGGAAGACGAGGCGCTCAAGGCCCGGGTGGAGGCCGTGCGCGAGGAGTCCGGGCCGAAGGCCGCCCGGCAGTACCAGGAGGACCAAGGGTGGGAGCGAGGTGCCCGCCTCAAGGCATCGGCCAAGGAGTTGGCCGCGCAGAGGGTGCTGGTCGACACCAGCGGCGAAAAGCCCACGAACCCCGCCAACCTCAAGCCGCCCGCCCCGGCGACCATGGCCCACCCCTTCAACCCGTTTGCCAGCAAAGGGATGGGCTGGGCCTACGTGCTCTGGCAGGCGATCATGGCGTTTGCCGTGGTCACCACCTGGCAGACGACGGTCGCCCGGGTGCTCGCTGCCCGGGATGCCCGCACGGCCAAGCGGGTCTACCGCGGCACGTGGTTCTATTTCGTCGGCCGCTGGTGCCTGCCCGGACTGTGGGGCGCGGCCGCCTTCTACTACTTCGCCACCCACGGCGGACTGCCCGAGGGCGTCGGCAGCGAGACCGCCATGCCGCGCTACCTGGGAATCCTCCTCTCGGGAAGCTTCACCGGGTTCTTGGGCCTGATGATCGCCGCCATGCTCGCCGCCGAAATGTCGACCGACAGCGGATACCTGCTCACCTGGGCCACCGTGATCTACAACGACCTGGTCGGTCCCTGCCTGCGCAAGCCGCTCTCGCCGCGGGCCAAGCTCCTCACCGTGCGCCTCCTGGTCCTGGCGATCGGCGTCTTCCTCGTCTTCTGGGGCCTCTGGTACCAGCCGCCGGGGAGCATCTGGGAGTACCTGGCCGTCACCGGGAACATCTACCTGGCCAGCCTCTTCGCCCTGCTGGTCGGGGCCCTCTACTGGCGGCGGGCGAACAGTTGGGGAGCGGTCGCCGCCATCGTCCTGGGCGCAGCCGGACCGATCGCCTTCCTGGTGGTCAACTTCCTCGTCGGCAAGGATTCCCCCTACCGCCTCTCCGGCGAAGCCAGCGGCCTGGCCGCGTTCGGCCTGGCCTTCGCCGGGCTGATCGTCGGCTCGCTGGTCGGCGAGGCCACGGGCCTCGCCCGGGCCGTTCCGATTCCAACTTCCCATCGTTCCGACTCCAGCAAGGAGACCGGGCCATGAGCGACCCCTTCGTTTGGTTCTGGTCGGGAATGATCTTCGCCTCGATCGCCTGGTACGCCTTCCTGCTGTTCTGGCTGGGGGTCAAGGGCGGATACGAAATCTTCCACATGATCAAGGTCCTTTCCCGGCCCGACGCCGGGGAAACGCCCCCGTAGCCGGCCGCCGCCCTTGCGGGCCGGCGCGAAAGCCGCTTGCGGCTTAGCACTTCACCACCCAGAACGGATCGAGCACCCACACACCGGACCGTGCGACCGTGGGGGCGGCCGCGGGGCACGGCGGCCCGGCGGGAGGCAGGTCCGCCAAGAGCGGCCCAAGCCGCAGGGCTCCTTTCTTCTCCCGCGAGACGATCGAGCCCGCCAGGAACGGCCCGAGTCGCAGGGCTCCCTTCTCCCGGGAGACGATCCAGCTCGCCCGGCCCAGGTCCCAGCGGTACAGCAACCGCTTTCCGGTCCTGGACAACTGCTCGAAGCAGTTCGTGGTCTTCAGGATCGCGGCCACCTCCGATCGGGTGTACCGCGGGTCGGCCAGCATCCACCAGGGATCGAAATGCCAAACCTCCCCCAGCGCGGCAAGTCCGCCGGCGCTGAGCAATTGCAGGTCGCCGGGGCTGGAGTCGAGCTGGATCGGCCCCCAGAACGGGATCCGCACCCTGACCACGGCGGGATCGAAGAACCAGACGTCGGCCGCATTGGGGTCGAGAAAGACCACGCGGCGAACCTTCCCCTCCCGGTCGAACAACGGCAGGAGCGCGGCCTTGGGGATCGACCGCTCGGGGGTCTCCAACGTCCGCGCACGCAGCGCCGAGGACGAGACGGGCAGGCGAAATCTCACGACGCGCCCCCTTCCCTGCGAAACCCGGCCGCGGCCACGCCGACGATCCCGACGTTGAGCGAATCGGCCATGCCGCTGGGGATGACCATCAGCGCCCCGCGCTCCTTGATCGACTCGTACGTCATGTTCATCGCCCGCAACTGCATTGCCAGGGGGAGGTGAACGTACGTCTGGGCGGCCTTCTCCATTTGCTCGGCCACCAGCACTTCCGATTGGGCGAGGATGACCCGGGCCTCCTTCTCGCGGTCGGCCTGGGCCCGGCGGCTCATGGCGTCCTCCAGGGCGGCGGGGAGCTGGACGTCGCGGATCTCGACCGACTGGACTGTAATGCCCCACTCCGAGGTCTTGGCGTCGATAATCGTCCGCAGCTCGTTGTCCAGCGTCTCTCGATCGCAGACCATGCGCACCAGCTCCGTCTTTCCGATCACGTCGCGGAGCGTGGTCTGGGCGGCCCAGCTCACGGTCTCGCGGAACCGCTCGACCTCGAGGATCGCCCGCTTCGCGTCGGTCACGACCCAGAACAGGACCGCGTCGACGTTCACCGGGACGGTGTCCTTGGTGAGCGTCTTCTCGGCGGAGAACGACGTGGAGCGGACCCGCACGTCGACCATCGCCACCACCGTGTCCAGGCCCGGAATGACCCAGAAGAGGCCCGGCGGCACGGCTCCGCGAAACCTGCCCAGGCGGAGCAGGATCGCCCGATTCCATTCCATCACGATCCGCGGCGAAGCGGAAACGTACACCCCCGCGGCCAGCGCGAGGGCCGACCAGCGCACGTCGCCCGTCCACCACCAGGACGCGTACGTGCCCAGCGCGGTCAGGATCAGAAGCAGATACGTCACAACGTTCAGGCTACCCAGCAACATCGGGGACCTCCTTCCAACGGGCTTCGACCAACTGTAACAGCTCGGCGCGCGTGATCGCCGATCGCCGGCTGAGGTGAACGAGCTCGGTAATCCTCTCCTCCAGGGCGCTGAGATTGGCGGGCTTCAAGGGCTGCGTCATCGCCCCCTCGGCCACAAACGTGCCAATGCCCCGCTTCAGCACCAAGAGACCGGCCTGCTGGAGGTCCCGATAGACCCGCGCCACGGTGTTGGAGTTAATCTCCAGCGCCACCGCCAGCGCGCGGGCCGTCGGCATCAGGTCGCCGGCCTTGAGCACCCCGCGATGGATCAGCACTTGGATCTGCTGCTCCATTTGCACGTAGAGGGGGACGCCGGTCTGCTTGTCGAGTTGAATGGGGATGTCCATGGGCCGGACTTGTACTAGATATCTATTGAACTAGTTATTTATATCATTATCACAACTCGGGATGGTCTGTCAAGGCTGCACCGAGAAGAAAGCGGCAATCCGGCCAGATTCCTGGGATTTCCGCCAAACATGGTGGTATGATGCCACTCTCTATGGTGTGATAGATTGCTCTAACAATACCACCCGAACGAGGGGAATCGCCCGTTTCGTCGGGAACGGCCCGTTGGTACACTTGCTGAGGACCACGGCACTGCTGGCCCGCATTCCTCATCAGCCGGGGGAACGGGCCA
>Ga0315290_10001149_pt1 | contig 18051 bp, 15 predicted proteins | sample YL17G12_0_MG_FD_203627 | JGI IMG/M metagenome (GOLD analysis project Ga0315290, IMG submission 203627) | Sediment microbial communities from Yellowstone Lake, YNP, Wyoming, USA - YL17G12_0 | ecosystem: Environmental > Aquatic > Freshwater > Lake > Sediment | place: USA: Wyoming | collected... | reverse complement strand
CTGTACATCTTCTCCTGCAAGGACATGTTCTTGAGCCCGTACATCACATCGGTGATGTGAATATCCTGCGGGCAGCGGACAGTACATAAATAGCAGGAAACACAGATCCACGGCGTGTTGCTCTTAAGTACCTCATCTCGCATGCCGGCACGTAGCATGGCGAACAACATTCGAGGCGTATGATCCATCTCGGCTGCTGATGGACATGAACCGCCGCAGGTGCCGCACTGGATACACATTTCCAGATTCGAGACACCCGCGGTGGCCATGCTTACTTCATGCATCAATGAGAGATCCTCAACATGAAGATCTGCTTTGGGACGATAGGATTGTTCTGCTGGCATAGCCCCTCCGTGATAAATGGAATAGACGCACCAAGTCAGCGTTCTCTATGAATTGGCGCGCTTGGATACTTTCACACCAATAAAGTACTAGCTCATTAAATATAATGCTTACTTAATATATTGTGACTTTCTTCACAATAAGTCAACGTTGAATGTCACCTGTAAAAATGATGAAAGTAATCAACCAGGAAAACATAAAACAGCAGCCATGAAGTAATTGGGCTGCTGTTTCGACCGTTTACGCTCAACTTATTGAAACGCGTAAGGATCTTTGTCTTGGTGAAGGTTAAGGTGTTTCACTAATTTTATTGAAGATCCGTTCCGAAATATGTTGTTCTCCACGATCACCATGAAGTAGCCATGTGGATTTTCAGGAGAGCTTTGGCGCTCATTATCATATTCCGCATCGCTTCACCTTCACCACGCCCGAGATCATCCAACGTAACAGGCGGGGCAAAAGAAATGTGGGGCGTGTAGAGCTTGTGCCCCGGGCGCAGAAGCTGTGAAATCACCTGGCCAAATTCCGCCAGCCGGCGGCGATCTACTCCTGGCTTGAGAAAATGAGTCAACCAGCTTTTTCCCCACCACGGATCCAGCACACCGCTTGTGATCGTCACAACCAGCTTAGCCTGCGGCACTTTTTTCATGAACAACTCAAGGCTGGGCGACCAGTGCTCAAGATGCTGGCTGGCTTCGGCCTCGCCCCACACTTCCGGGTCGGGATCAATTAAGCCGGTCGCAAAAATGGTGAGGCAGCCCCCTTCCTGGAGATGACGAATGCTAGCGCGAACCGCGTTGATGCGGGAGGATGGTTCACTGGTTGCGTAAAGTACGTGCTTCTTAATAGTGGGCAGGTAACTAAGAAACGGGATATCACTGACAATTATTTTTGTGTCCGGGCGCGGGATTTTTGAAATGATCGAGAATGAGTCGTAAGCTCCGGGGTGGTTGGACGCAACGATCACCGGTCCTTCATAAGGAATAGTCTCGGTTCCTCTGGCTTTTACATCGCTGACAAAATTGTGGACGAAATTCGCTGTAGCCACCTGTGACCCATAATTCTTCAAATCGTGATCGCAGGGGACGGTAAGCACGGCCAGCCGGCGGGCTAATGGTTTAATTGTCCAACCAAAATTTCTGCAAGCAAATCCGGTCTTGGAGAGGCCCAATGCATTAAAGACTTCTTCGACAAGGCTTGAAGTTACTTTGTTGACATCGGCAGTTTCGGCTTCAGGGATTGTCATAAGTGTCTCCATAGTATGAGTAACAAACGCTAATATTGTAGCCCGAAACGAAGATATTCGTCAGTTGCGTAAAAATTATACATTATATATAATATATAAAAGTTTCCCCATTATCTGGAAAACTATGGAAACCCACACTAACGAAACCGTTCAGCGCAAAACGCTAAAAGATGAAATCTTCGATGTGTTGCATAAGCGCATCATCGCGGGGAAGTATGCTCCCGGCGAATGGTTGAGGCAGGAAGACATCGCGTCACAACTCGGCGTGAGTCAAACTCCGGTTCGCGAGGCACTGGACCTGCTCGTGTCTTCCGGGCTGGCGGAACGTGTCCCCTATACCGGTGTGCGCGTGGCGCAGCTTTCAGCCGATGAAATCATCGACTCATATGGAATGCGTCTCTTGCTGGAGCCGGCGGCTACTCGTTGGGCCGCCACGCTTATTCAACGCGATGAACTGGACAGGCTGTATGGCATTCTGGGCGAAATGAAAAATCAAGTCACTCTGAATGATATGTCCACTCAGCGCCAGTTGAGCCGGGAGTTTCATCTATCCATCGTAGCTGCCAGCCGGAACACATTAATGATTCGGGTTTACCAGGCAGTGGCTAATACGTTCCCAGACTGGATGTTGTATGAAGTCATGTTCCGCCGCCCGGAATTGCTGGCCGAGAGTCTGGCACAGGAATATGCTGAGCATAAAGCTATCGTCGATGCGCTGGCAGCCAAAAAATCTGACCAAGCAGCTCAAAAGGCGTTGGAGCACATCCTTCATCTGGGTCGCGACCTGGAAGGGCTTCTTCTAATTTCCGGGGAAATGATCAAGGAAAAAGAACGACAAGCAATGGCATCAATTAAATCATCCTAAACCATCGTAGTTATTCAAAGGAGGCAGTATGAGCAAGGAAGAACTTTTCCAAAAAATGGCACAAAGCATCATTGACGGTGACTCGGATATGGCCGAAGTTCTCGCCAAGGAGTCTATCGCAACCGGCGTTGACCCGCTGGAAGCCATCACTGATGGCTATGTCGTCGGCGTCAATCAGGTGGGCGAATCGTTCTCGTGCGGCATGGCTTTCCTGCCGGAATTGGTCATGGCGGGCGAAGCCATGAAACTGGCCGTCACCACACTCGAACCTGAGATGCAAAGGCGCGGCTCGGAACGTAAGATGCTGGGCAAGGTGGTGATCGCAACCGTCGAAGGCGATATCCATGAAATCGGCAAGTCACTGGTGGCGACCATGCTCGGCGCGTCAGGCTTCCAGATTTATGACCTGGGTGTGGATGTTCCAGCCGATAAGATCATTGGCAAGGCTCTGGAAGTGAATGCAGACATCATCTGCATGAGCGCCCTCCTGACCACCACCATGGTGCGGCAAAAGGAAGTCATCGAGGAGCTCGACAAGGAAGGTCTCCACGGCAAGATCAAAGTCCTGGTGGGCGGCGCCCCGATCACCAAGGATTGGGTTAAATCCATCAATGCAGATGGTTATTCGGAAGATGCCATCGGCGCGGTGAAGGTTGCCAAACAAGTCATGGGTATTTAAGCTTAGAAAATCGGGAGGGATCTAATGACCAAAAATATCAAATCCATCACCAATCCGAAGTTGAAGCTTGAGATTCTTACCCCGGCTGAAGTCAAACAAATCCACGACGCGACATTGTGGATCATCGAAAAAGTAGGCGTGCGCTTCCCGTCCGAAAAGGCGCTGAAAATCTGGCTGGTCGCCGGGGCTGAAATCGATTGGGACCGGAAGATCGTCCGCGCGAAAGGCGAACTGATCGAGAAGGCGCTTAAGACCTGCCCGCCCGCCTACACCTTATCCGCGCGCGACCCCCAGCAGGACCTGCCGCTAGACGGCAACCATGTCTTTGTCGGCACGGACGGCTGCGGAGTGGAAGTGCTGGACATCGAAACTGGCAACCGGCGCGTGTCCCGCCTGCAGGATGTGCGGGATGTTTCCCGCATCGCCGATGCCACCGAGGAAGTCGCATTCCATTGGGTGCCGGTCTCCGCGCAGGATAAACCGCCCGAAACACGCGGGCTGCACGAGATCAAGGCCATCTGGGAAAATTCGTCCAAGCATGTGCAGACTGAGTCCATTTATAACGAACGCGAGGCTCGGGCTGCGATCGAAATGGCTGCGCTGATCGTTGGCGGCAAAGATAAACTTCGCGAACGGCCTGTTCTTTCACTGATGCAATGCTCCGCTCCTCCGCTGGCGCATGATGGTGGCAGCCTGGATGCGGCGCTGGTAGCCGCTGAGTATGGAATCCCCACCGGGTTCATGACCATGGCGGCCAACCTCACGACAGGTCCCGCCACGCTGGCTGGAAATCTGGCGGTTGGGAATGCGGAAGTCATCGCCGCCACTGCCCTGCTCCAACTGGCTTACCCCGGCACGCCGGTCTTCTATGCCGCCGCCCAGACCGCCTCCGACCCGCGCAACGGTTCCTATACGGGTGGCGGACCTGAAGATTTCCTGTACGGCGCAGCGGGAAATGTGCTTTCAGATTTTTACAACATTCCCTTATCGATGGGGGCCTTTGCCACCGGCGCCAAACAGCCAAACTGGCAGGCTGGCATCGAGAACAGCCTATCAACTTTCATGGCCAGCATCGTCATGTCGGATATGCTGCTGGGAATTGGATTCCTGCACGGCAGCCGCATCTGGTCCTTCGCCGAGATGATGATGGACTGCGAAATCTTCTCCATCATACACAAGACGATGCAGGGTATCGTGGTCAACGAAGATACGCTTGCCCTGGAAGCCATTGCAGCAGTCGGGCCAGGAGGAAATTTCCTCTCTCAAAAACACACACGCGCTCATATGCGTGATCTCTTCCTGCCGCAGTTCATGGACCGGCGTCCGTACAATGAGTGGGAATCCAAGAAAGACAACGCCTCCGACTGGGCGCTTTCCAAAGCCCGAAAGATACTCGCCGAACATCAACCGGATCCGCTGGATGCAAAGATCAGCGACGAGATGGGGAAAATCATCGCCAGTCTCGAATAATGTTTCATCTAAATAAACACAAGAAGCCGGGGCAGTCTTCCCGACTGTCCCGGCTTCTTGTCTGAAAGGATTGCCATGCAGCCGAATCTATCCCTTCTCACCCCTGACCTGATCGCGCGTATCCTCGATGAAGCCTTTCAATTGATGTGGAGCCCCGGCATCAAGGTTCAATCTGCTGAAGCGATTCGATATCTGCAGAATGCCGGCGCTACCGTGGACGAATCCGCAGAAGTGGTTCATATCCCTGAAAAAGCGGTACGGAAAGCGCTTGATACCGTCCCGCAGGTATTCCACCTGTACGATTTGCACGGGAATCCGAAGGTGAAGTATGGCGGCGACGCGGTTCACTTCGACCCTGGTTCATCCGGAGTCCACATCCTCGACCCCGACACACTTGAACACAAACCCTCCTACACGCCTGACCTGATTCGCGTGGTCAAGGTGGCAGAGATGCTCCCACAGATCGATGCGCAATCCACAGCCATTGTCTGCAATGAGATGCCCAAAACCATCGGGGATATGTGGCGTTTGTATGTCGTTTTGATGTACTCAGAAAAGCCAATCATCACTGGAGCATTTTCGATTAAGACGCTTGAATCCATGCTGGAAATGCTTTCCATACTCAGCGGTGGACGCAAGGCACTCGCTGAAAAACCACGCGCCGTTTTCGACGTCTGTCCATCCCCGCCCCTCATTTGGAGTGAGTTCGGCGCGAATAACTTGATCGAACTCGCCCGGGCAGGCGTACCGGCTGAGATGGTTTCGATGCCGCTGGCGGGAGCGGCTGCGCCCGTAACGCTGCTGGGCGCTGTTACCCAGCATGCTGCCGAATGCCTGAGTGGTATAACAATTCACCAGCTTGTCCAACCGGGTGCGCCCATCGTTTGGGGCGGTGCACCGGCTATCTTCGATATGCGCAAAGGCACCACACCGATGGGTGCCATCGAAACCGCCATGATCGATTCAGCTTATGCCCAGGTGGGGAAATCGCTTAACCTGCCCACCCACACCTACCTCGGCGCATCCGACGCCAAGATCGTGGACGCGCAGGCAGGCCTTGAAAGCGGCATGACCGCCCTGGTCGGTGCATTATCGGGGATTAACATGATCTCCGGTGCTGGTATGCTCGACTTCCTCGCCTGCCAAAGTCCCGAAAAACTGGTCATCGATGCCGAGGGGATTGCCATGGCAAAGCGCCTGCTCGCCGGGCTTGAGCCGCGCACGAAAACTTTGGCGACAGAGTTGTTCGAGGGGATTAATTTCAAAGGCGATTTCCTGAAGAAAAAGATCACCCGCGAACTTTTTTCTGTCGAGCAATCTCTACCCAGCCCGGTGATCGACCGTGACTCGGTCCGCGGCTGGCAGGCTGGCGGGAGTCTGGATACCTTCGCCCGTGCAAAGGAACGTGTCAAAGGTCTGCTGGCGGAATACAAACGCCCGGCGCTTGACCCGACCCTTGAAAAGGAAATGCAGGAACACGTCCGAAAATTTGCCATCAGTGCCGGGTTGGAAAACCTTCCGGAAATCTAACCATGCTCGATCTCGCCCAGTTGCTGCAGGTGCCTCAAGTCGACGCGATGTTCGAAATCGCGCCCGATGGTTCGTGCATTGCCTTCTCGTGGAACAAAACCGGAGAATGGCAACTTTATGAACTGGACCTCGCTGCAAGCGAATCCCGTGCAATAACAAAAAGTGCTGGAGCAAAATTCTCTCCAAGGTATTCCCCTGTTGGATCAACCCTGGCCTATGTCGTGGACTTCGATGGAGGAGAGAATTTTCATCTTTTCATCAAGAATCTTGCAACAGGCAAGGAACGTGATTTCACCCCGGATATCGAATACGCTTTGCAACCGAACCTTAGCTGGTCACCGGATGGGAACGAGATCGCTTATCTGGCGGACAAGTCCGGTCATTTTGATACCTGGATAATAAATGTAAAACAAGGGACATCCAGGCTCGTTTTCGCCAACGGTCATCCTTGTTGGGATGTGTTCTGGTCGCCGGATGGTCAGTGGCTTGTGGTCGAAGTCGAAATGCACGGACAGGACTACGGTCTCTTCCTGATTCCAATCGATGGCAGTCAGCCTCGCGAGATATCCCAGGACGGAAAGCCTCTCAATGCCAGGCAGCCCGCCTGGTCACCCGACAGCAAGAAACTGGTTTTTTCTTCAGACGCACAGGGGTTTTATGACATTGCGACCTATGATGTCGCGCGGGGGACAGTCAGCTGGCAGACCGAAGGGGTTGCAGAAGATCTCTATCCTGCCTATTCCCCGAACAGTAAAAATATGGTCTTCGTGCGTTCGCGCGGGATCGTGACCTGGCTCGAACTGCGAGGCACTAACAAGCCATATAAACGAATCGAAGCGGGAGATGGAATCCATACTCATCCCGTTTTCACTCCTGATGGGAAACGGGTAATATTTAATTTTGACAGCCCGAGCCAGCCTCCTGATCTGTGGAGTCTTGAACTCTCAAGTGGGATATTCAGCCAACTGACCCATTCGCTATTACCAGAATTGGCGGAAGCCCAATTTGAGACACCTCACGCGATCCGGTATACAGGCATGGACGGGGTCTCTGTTCCAGCATTACTATCCATCCCCAAAGGGGTGAAAACTCCTGCACCAGCAGTGGTTCTCATCCATGGGGGCCCGACCTATCATTACCAATCAATGTGGCATCCGCTGACTGCCCACCTCGTCAGCCGCGGGTGGATCGTGCTCGCGCCTAATTACCGCGGATCGAGCGGTTACGGACGCGCCTGGCAGACTGCCAACCTCATGGACATCGGCGGCGTGGACACTAGAGACTGCGCCGCCGGGGCGAGTTATCTCATCTCAACCGGTTATGCTGACCCGGAAAAAATCGCTGCCACCGGCAAGAGTCATGGCGGCTACTTGACCATGTCCTGCCTGACCCAATTCCCCGACATGTGGGCGGCGGGATCGGCGGTGGTGCCCTTCCTCAATTTCTTCACCGGCCATGAAAATTCCCGCCCTGATCTGCAGCACTGGGACATTGAAAACATGGGCGACCCGCACGAGAACTTTGACCTGTGGCGCGAACGGTCCCCTTATTTTTTTCTGGACCGTGTCAAAGCACCGGTTCAATTTATCTGTGGCGAGAATGATCCGCGTTGCCCGCCCAGCGAATCAGAGTCCGCCCGTGACCGGCTGCTGGATCTCGGCCGGGAGGTGGACTTCATCATGTACGAAGATGAAGGCCACGGATTTTTGAAAACAAGCAACATCGTCTCGTCCGAACTTCGGCGGGTGTCTTTTCTGGCTAAATATCTCGAACAAGATTAACTTAACAGGAGAACCCATGCCGCAATTTAGCATTCTTTCCACTCAGGAGGTTGAATCCCTCCACCACGCCTCGCTTCGGATTCTGAGCGAAACCGGTTTCACGATGACCCATCCCGGTGCCCGCAGCATTCTCACCGGCGCCGGGGCCACGTTGAACGGTGACCGGGTTCTTCTTCCGCCCGAACTTGTGGAAAAGTGCATTGCTTCAGCCGGGAAAAAAGTCAGCGTCAAGGGGCGCGGAGGCGGTATAAAAACTCTCGGCGGTGGAAGTCTGTACTTCCACAATCTGGGCGGAGCGCGGGATGTGTACGATTCTGCCACAGGAACCAAACGCTACGCAGCTGTCCAGGATGTGCGCGATGCCACCCGCCTGCTGGATGCCCTCGAAAACTGTCACACCATTACGCCTTTCTTCACCCCGCGCGACGTTCCTGGCGCATTGATGTCGCTGGCGATGTACCGCCATGCCCTGCCGTACACCACCAAGCCACTGCAGGGACCGGGCGTGCAGTATGCGGCCGAGGTCAAATACGCGGTGCGAATGGCGGAAGTAATCGGCGCGCCAGTTGAGGTACTCACCCTGTCGCTCTCGCCGGTCAGCCCGCTGGCACTCCCCGACCATGAGGCCGAAGCCATCATCACCATCGCCGAAGCGGGGATCACCTTCGCGCCGCTGCCCTGCCCCACCGCTGGGACCACCGCCCCCTTCTCAATCGCCGGTGCCATCGCCCAGCAGAACACGGAGAATCTGTTCGCACTGGTGCTGGCTCAATTGGTGCGGCCCGGCCTGCCTATCGCCTATTGCGGACGTTTGGCAATGATGGAACCGCGTACCGGTATCTCGGTGTGGGGCGGGCTGGAGCTGGGGCTGGCCTCCGCAGGCACGGTGCAGATCGGCCACCATTACGGATTTTCGGTAAATGTCTACGGATTTTCCACCAACGCACACACCCTCGATGTGCAGAATGGATTTGAGCGTGCACTAAATTCTCTTATCCCGGCCCTGGCCGGTGCGGACGAGCTCTCCGGCATCGGTGAAATGGAGGCGGGCGTGAGCGGCTCTTTCACCCAGATGGTGGCGGATAACGAATTCGCTGCGAGCATTCTCCGTGCAAGAAAGGGATTCGCTGCCAGCGAAGAAGCCCTGGCCGTGGATGTGATCAGCACAGTCATGAATGGGTCGCGCAACTTTCTCGGGCAAAAACACACCATGAAATACCTTAAATCCGGCGAAGTTCTGCTGACGAAACTCGCCGAGCGAGGCACTTGGGAGAACTGGGAATCGGAAAGCCGCAAGGGATTCCTTGAGCGCGCTCATGCAGAAGCAGATCGAATCCTGCGCGAACACGTTGTACCGCCGCTTGAGGTTGTGCAGGAAAAGGAATTGGATCAAATAATGGCTGCTGCGGAAAAAGAACTGGTAAAGTAGAATTATTCGGAATTTATTTTATGGTCAGGTGACAGAATGCTCAATAAGGCAAAAGCCATTGAAAAACAAATTGTGGACTGGCGGCGTGATTTCCACATGCATCCGGAATTGGGATTCACGGAGTCACGAACATCCGCGAAAGTTGCTGAGGTATGTGAAGGGTTGGGTTATCGCGTCAGGCGTGGGGTGGGAAGAACCGGCGTGGTCGCAGATTTTGGAAACGGTAAACCGGTCGTTGCCATTCGCGCCGACATGGACGCGCTGCCCATTCTTGAAACCAACTCAGTTCCGTACATATCTCAAAATCCGGGCGTGATGCATGCCTGCGGTCACGACAGCCATACCGCCATGGCACTCGGCGCTGCCTCGCTTTTGGTGAAGGAAGAATTTCCTGGCATGGTGCGCTTCCTATTCCAGCCGTCCGAGGAAATCGGTGACGACGAGGGAATCAGCGGCGCGCCTCGAATGATCGAGGACGGCGCCATGGAGGGCGTGGATTTTGTCATCGCGCAGCATGTGGATGCTGTAGCAGCCACCGGTACCATTGGCATTGAATCGGGACCGACTTCAGGCGGGGTGGATTCTTGGTTCGGAAAAGTGATCGGGCACGGCGGGCACGGCGCAAAACCGGAAGCGGCGATTGACCCGTTTGTTATCACAGCGCATGTGATCTTTGCCCTGAACAGTATCGTCTCACGCCGCATTAACCCCTTTGACCCGGCGGTGGTCAGCATCGGCTCGGTCAATGGCGGATTCACGCAGAATGTCATCCCGGACCATGTGGATATCACAGGCACGTTGCGATACGCAGATTTCAACGTGCAGAAGAAGATCCACGAGGAGATCACCCGCGCCTTTGAGATTTCAAAAACACTGGGGGGCGATTACGAACTAAAAATAGAAATCGGCGATCCTCCTCTAATCAATGATCACAATGTCTCGAAACTGATTCACGCTGTTGGGGTGGATCTGCTGGGCAGCGAAAATATTCGACCCATAGAAAAAACCCTCGGAGCCGAGGATTTTGGACGTTTTCTGGAACACGCTCCGGGAGCGATGTTCACGCTCGGTGTGCGCATCGACTCGGACCCGCGCCAAATTCACAACCCGCGCTTCGATCTCAACGAGAACGCACTGCCGATCGGGACCGCTGTGCTGGCTGAAAGCGCATTGCGCTTCCTGCGCTCCAAAACATAACCGCTTGCATTATCACGGATAACACATAACAGAACAGGAGAACACTATGATCACTTTGCTCAAGAGTGCAAAAAAAGAAGTTAAGATTGGAATCGACCGGCCATTCGTGATGATCGGTGAGAAGATTAACCCCACCGGCCACAAGAAACTGGCTGCGGCTTTGACGGAAGGCAACTTCGATTATGTCCGCGAGGTTGCCATTCGCCAGGTTGCCTGGGGAGCCGATGTGCTGGATGTCAATGTCGGCGTGCCCGGCATCGATGAGCCTGCCATGATGAAGAAAATTGTTGAATTAGTAACTTCTGTGGTGGATATCCCTCTGTGCATCGACTCGGGAAATCCCGAGGTGCTTGCGGCGGGGTTGGCAGCAGCGCCCGGCAAGCCGCTGGTCAACTCAGTCAGTGGAGAAGAACGCCGCCTGGAGTCCGTCTTGCCGTTGGTAAAGGATCGCGGCGCGGCGGTCATCGGCCTGACCATGGACGACAATGGGATTCCAAAAACGGCTGAGGAGCGGGTTGTGGTGGCCGAGAAAATTCTCGAGCGCGCTGCCCGGCTGGGTATCCCAGCCGAGGACGTGATCATTGACCCGCTCGTCCTAACGGTCGGGTCGGAAAGCAAGGCAGGCCTAATCACACTTCAAACTATTGAATTGTTGCATAAGAGCCTGGGAGTCAACGTCAATCTTGGTGCAAGCAATGTTTCGTTTGGGTTGCCCGACCGGCCGAGTATCAATCAGGCTTTTCTTGCATTGGCCATTCAGGCGGGTGCGACTTGTTCCATTACAGATGCGATCAAACTGGGGTCAACGGTCAGGGCTGCCGATTTGCTGTTGGGCAAGGATGATTTCTCTATGCGGTACATCAAACACTTCCGCGCCACGGAAGCGCTGAAAGAGAAAGAGGCAGCAACGAAGTAATTACACGATCAGGCGGACCTTGGTCCGCCTGATCGTGTAATTGACTGCCAGTCGTTTTATATTCCGCAATGGAGCGAGGTGGGATTCAGAACTTTCAATCCTTCGGCGCGATCGCATCCTTGCCGTTCGGCGAATTGTCTGGCTTTAAAATCCAGGGCGAAGAGCAGTTGTTCCATACCATCCGGGTCAAACTGGGCTTCATAGCATTTCACCGCTTCGACCTTCTTTTCCCAGGTTGCATCTACATTGGAAATAAAATTAGGTTCGCGGGTGAAGTAGAACACGATGCCTAACAGATCTTGCGAAATGTACGTTGAATCAACTTTCGGGTCACTACTTGGAATTTTCGTTAAACCGAAAAGCATGGACGCCTCGGCAGCGGCGAGGCCCGTAGTGTAATGGTCGCGGTGCGCTTCATAGGTCAGCCAAGGATCAGGAGCGAAGATGAAATCCGGTTTGATCAAGCGGATATATTTGAGCAGATCGCGTCGTACCGCAAAATAATCATACGGTCCCGCATCTGGATACCCAAGCCAAATTTGTTGCTTAACGCCGATGATCTTCGCTGCCGCATCCTGGTCGCGTTTGAGCGTTTCTGACGCTGAGTCAGTTGAAAGGGAGCCATCAACGACCCCCATCAAATCATCCGTGACGGTCAGGTAGATCAATTCCGCGCCTTTTTCCCGCAACGCTGACAGGGTCGCGCCGGCTCCGATATCATTGTCGTCGTAATGCGGTTGGATGCACAGGATACGTTTTGCTGAATAGATGTCAGGAACAGGAAAGATCGTATCGAAAACCGTTGTATTCATGGGCATAATTATATACGTTTTCATGAAGATGGATTTCTCATCGTTGGATACGTGCTAACCATTCCGTCGTAAGCGACTGGATGTAAAGAATACGTTTTGCTCAAAAGAGGTTGGCCAGCGGGAGAATGGTATCGAACGAAGAGGTATTCATAACTATGAATTGATGACTTACCACACTCCACTTGACACATCTCAGCTCTGCAGTAAACTTGAATTCTTTAATGGTATTCTTGGAATGGAGCAACCAAAATGCAAGACATCAAGTATGAGAAACTCAAAGAAATCCTTGCCAATGCCGGCAGTCTGGCGGTGGCCTATTCCGGAGGCACTGACAGTACCCTGGTACTTAAAGTAGCCCATGATGCTCTGGGGGATAAGGTTGTCGCCATCACTGCTGTCTCTGCCAGCCTGCCCGATGCTGACCGCGTCGAGGCGGAGGAGATTGCCCGCCAGATTGGGGCGAAGCATATGCTGATCGAATCAGAAGAAACTTCCAACTCTGAATATCTTGCCAACACCCCCAATCGCTGTTTCTTCTGTAAAAAAGAGACGTATGGAAAATTGAGCGCCTACGCCAGACAATATGGATTTCAGACCATCGTGGACGGAACCAACGCGGACGATATCGGTGATTACCGTCCTGGACGTCAGGCTGCACATGACTTTAACGTCCGCAGCCCGCTACTTGAGGCAGGTTTCACCAAAGACGAGATCCGCCAACTGGCGAGGAAATTAGGTCTCCAAAACTGGAACAAGCCGGCTGCAGCCTGTCTCTCTTCGCGCATTCCTTACGGTACGGTCATCACCTTAGAAGCGCTTTCACAGGTGGAACGTGCCGAGGTCCTCTTGCGTGGATTAGGCCTGCGTCAACTTCGTGTACGCCATCACGGTCAGGTTGCCCGCATTGAAGCTGAACCAGACGATTTCCAGATCCTACTGAACCACCGTGACCAGATCGTTACTGGACTGAAAACCATCGGTTATGCTTATGTTGCCCTCGACCTTTCCGGTTTCCGTAGCGGAAGTATGAATGATGTCATCCGGGTACAACCCGCGGACAAACAGCCATGATGGATATCGAAAAACTTCGCCAACTCCTGGATGCCGTTCAGCACGGCCAGACCACAGTGGATGATGCCTTGGAACGCTTGCGTCTTCTGCCGTACGAGGACCTCGGGTATGCCCAACTGGATCTGCACCGTGCGCTGCGCAACGGTATGCCCGAAGTGGTTTTCTGCCAGGGAAAAACTAACAAGCAAATCGTGGCCATTCTGAAGCGTTTATGGGAGCATCACGACCGGGTGCTGGGGACCCGTGCCTCATCAGAAATGGCCGAAGCCATCCAGAAAGATATTCTTGAGGCGCACTACGACCCGGATTCCCGCCTGGTCACACTGGTTCGAGGGCAACTTCCGGCTCGACCGGCCGATGCCCCTTATGCGCTAGTCGTCTCCGGCGGGACCGCTGACATGCCCGTTGCCGAGGAAGCTGCCCAGACCTTGGAGTTTTTTGGCGCCCGGGTCGAGCGTGCCTACGATGTGGGCGTGGCTGGTATTCATCGACTATTCGACCGCCTGGACCTCATCACAAAAGCGGCGGTGGTTGTTAGCGTGGCTGGCATGGAAGGTGCCCTGACCAGTGTGGTGGGTGGACTGGTCAGTTGCCCGGTGATTGGCGTTCCCACCAGCGTAGGCTATGGAGCCAGCTTTAATGGTTTGTCGGCTCTCCTTGCCATGCTTAATTCGTGCGCTACCGGTGTATCAGTGGTCAATATTGACAATGGTTTCGGAGCCGGCGTGATAGCTTACCGCATCCTGAAAGCTGGTCCCCGGGCGAGCGAGGAGAAGAATATTTAATGAAGGTCGCCTATTTTGACTGCATCGCTGGTGCTTCCGGAGATATGATCCTGGGTGCGCTGGTGGATGCCGGATTACCTGTTGAAACGCTGCGGGGACGTCTGTCCGCTTTGAGATTAGGAAATGAGTTCGAATTGCAGGCGCAGAAAGTCAGCAAAAATGGGTTCGGCGCCACGAAAGTCGATGTTATTGTGCACACAGTTGAGAATCAACACGGTCGCCACCTGGCCGAGATCGAAGCCATCCTGCGCACAAGCGACCTATCGGAACACATCCAAGAGAAAGCCTCCGCCATGTTCCGGCGTCTGGCCGAGGTGGAGGCGGGCATCCATGGCGTGCCGGTAGAGACTGTCCACCTGCATGAAGTGGGCGGAGTAGATACGATTATAGATGTCGTGGGGGCGCTTGTCGGCTTGGAAGACCTGGGCATAGAACAGATAAATGGATCACCACTTCCGCTTGGGCGGGGATTCATAAAAGGGGCCCACGGCCAAATACCCCTTCCGGCACCTGCCACCGTAGCCCTGCTGAAGGGCATTCCCGTTCGAGGTAGCGATATCGAGAGTGAGCTCGTCACACCCACGGGTGCGCTCATCCTTTCGTCGGTGTGTAAAACCTTCGGTCCAATCCCGCCAATGACCCTCACTAGCCTGGGATACGGGGCGGGTGGTCGGGAGTTGCCCATCCCTAACGTGCTTCGTCTATTGATTGGCGAGCAGGGCAAAGGGGTCGAAAGCCTGGTGTTACTCGAAACTAACGTGGACGATAACACTGCCGAAATTACCGGCTATGTAATGGAAAAACTTTTCGCTGAAAAAGCCTTGGATGTTTTCTTTACTCCCATCCAGATGAAAAAGAACCGCCCCGCCACACAGCTTTCTGTACTCTGTCACCCTGCAGATGTAGAGCGGCTGGAGGCGATCCTCTTCCGGGAAACAAGCACGCTAGGTGTGCGCCGTCAGTCGGTGGAGCGTAGTTGTCTGGAACGAGAAAGCGAAACGGTCGAGACACCTTACGGCCCGGTACGGGTGAAGGTAGCGCATCTTCAAGATGGCACTACCAAGCGTGCGCCGGAATACGAGGATTGCAAAAAGGCAGCGGAAGCACATGGCATCCCGTTGCGAGTGGTATATGAGGCAGCGCTTGGCCACATATAGGCTATTTCCAGATGACCGCACACTGACATCTGGATCATCCTCATCGTGGTCATGGCTAGGGATTTCCTGAGTGCCGAGCTGTGCAAGCGTCTGACCTAGCAAGATGAGAAACCCATCAGAAACAGGGCGGACGCTGTTTCGCCTTGTTTTTTGTTGTAGAATCCGGCTTGTGCTTAAAAGACTGATCAAAATGACCTTCCAATTGTCATTCGCCCTGCTCGTAATTGCCACCGCAGCTTTCACGCTGCCCCGGCTGGTTACGGCATTTTATGCTGCCTCGCGCACCTTCACCACCGATTCGTCGCCTGTACGGCCGGTGGCGATTGTCTTTGGAGCAGGTTTGCGTCGCGCGATGGCACACCGACCACAGTGCTGCGCGATCGGGTCGAGACAGCCGTACAGCTCTATCAAGAGGGCAAGGTCGTTAAGCTGCTGATGAGCGGTGATAACCGATTCACTTATTACAACGAGCCGGAAGCCATGCGAGAATATGCGCTGCAGCTTGGCATGCCGGATAAGGACATTGTCCTCGATTACGCCGGACGGCGTACTTATGATACTTGCTTCCGCGCAAGGGAAATTTTTGGTATCAAAAATGCCGTTCTGGTGACACAGCTCTTCCACCTGCCTCGCGCCATATACACCTGCAACATGCTGGGCGTTGATTCGGTCGGCGTGGAGGCGGATCACGCCTTCTACCGAAAAATCACCCTCCTGTTTTGGAACATGCGCGAACTGCCTGCCACTCTCACTGCGCTGGTGGAAGTCCACCTGACCCACCCCCAGCCTGTGCTTGGTAACCCTGAACCCATCTTCCCGGAGGTAACTGCCAAATGACCCGCGACGAAGTGCTTGCCCTGGTCTACGAATACATCAAAAATGAAAATCTTTTCAAACATATGTTGTCCGTTGAGACTGCTATGCGCTTTTATGCCGAGAAGTTTGGCGAGGACGTTGATCTTTGGGGTAACACCGGGCTGCTGCACGACTTCGACTGGGAAATCCACCCAACCGCCGAGCAGCATCCACGGGACGGCGCGCCTGTCCTGCGCGAGCGCGGCGTGCCGGAAGTGATGATTCGCGCCATCCTCAGCCATGGGAATAACACAGGTGTCACCCGCGATTCCCCTATGGAAAAAGCACTCAATGCCTGTGACGAGATCACCGGCCTGATCACAGCCGTCGCAAGGGTCAGACCATCTCGTTCCCTTTACGACCTGGAACCCTCCTCAGTGAAAAAGAAGTGGAAAGACAAGGCTTTTGCCGCCGGGACCAACCGCGAGGAAATGGAAGAGGCTGCCCGTGATTTCGGCGTTGAGCTATGGGAACACGTCGGCAATGTCATCACCGCCATGAGGCGCATCGCGCCTGAGCTGGGATTGGTGGGAAACATTCAACCATGAATCGAGCCGGGCGGAATTCCGCCCGGCTCGATTTTATTAAGCGGCTAGCCTTGCGATATCCATCCACGTGGGAAATGATTCTTGAGGGTCCCTTGCACGCCTTTGCCCCAACCGATTGGAAATCCATCCACGCAAACCACCGCCCAACCCGACACATCCGCCAGGATGCTTTCACCTCGCAGGTAAGCCGCCAGTTCCGGGCTGTCCGCGGACAGGCTGACATGGTTCAGGATCTCCTCTCGCTTAAGAAATAACGCCAGGGGATGAGCAGGTTCGAAGCGGTCCTTTTTGAAAAGACCCAGCCAAACGCCGGTGTGGATCACACGCAGCCGGCTAAAATCAGGCATGTCTTCGGGGATGTAATACAGACGGTCGCCGACCACCCGCAACCTGGCCTTATCCCAATCTGCTCGAACTACCTTTGAACAAAAATCCTCCCAATAAACCGATTGGTTTTTCGAAAGATGAGTTAGTTGTGAATCCCCAACTCGTTCAACAGCTTCGCCGGATTTTCTACGCAGCAGGCAGGCAAAATGCCCTTCGCCTTCGATCCGGTGCGGGAACAGGCGAACGGCCTTAGTCAAATCGGGCTTCAGATTTGTCTTCAACCAATCCGGCCGGCCGGCCATAAATCCATGAAATTGGGGAAGTTCCGCCACCTCAAAATCGGGGAAATCATCCAGAAACTCAGTGAGGACACCTTCATCTTCTTCCGGTGCGAAGGTGCAGGTGGAGTACAAAAGAAATCCGCCTGGCTTCACCAGCTTCCCTGTCACTCGCAGAATATTGCCCTGCCTCACCGCACAGCCCTGCACCATCTCGAGCGACCAATCTGCGCGGGCACCCATATCTTTGCGGAACATGCCTTCACCGGAGCAGGGAGCATCCACCAGCACTCGATCAAAAAACGAACCGAAATGGTCGGCCAGGTTCTCTGGTGTTTCGTTGGTGATGACCACATTCCCAGCTCCCCAACGTTCGACATTTTGCGCAAGATGTCCAACCCGTTTGGTTTTGATCTCATTAGCGACCAGCAATCCCCTGCCTTGCATTAACGCCACCAGTTGGGTCGTCTTGCCACCTGGTGCAGCAGCGAGGTCCAGAATACACTCGCCTGGCTGCGGTGCAAGCAGTTCCGCCGGCGCCATGGCAGACGGGTCCTGCAGGTAATAGAGACCCGCTTGATGATAGGGGTGTTTCCCAGGCTTATCCTCTCCTCCCAGCAAGAATGCTGAGGGCGCCCAGGGAACTTGTTCACCGAGAATAAATGGCGATAACGTATGGAATTTTTCCGGCGGAAGCTTAAGTGTATTCACCCTCAGTCCAGACCTCGGCGAGCTGCTGAGCGATTCGGCAAATGCCGGAAAC
>Ga0315290_10001147_pt1 | contig 18057 bp, 16 predicted proteins | sample YL17G12_0_MG_FD_203627 | JGI IMG/M metagenome (GOLD analysis project Ga0315290, IMG submission 203627) | Sediment microbial communities from Yellowstone Lake, YNP, Wyoming, USA - YL17G12_0 | ecosystem: Environmental > Aquatic > Freshwater > Lake > Sediment | place: USA: Wyoming | collected... | reverse complement strand
CCGCTGTTCAAGATCAAGCGCGGCAAGCAGGAGCTGTACGTGAAGGACGAGGCCGAGCTCGACCAGCTGCTGCTGACGAGCGCGCTGGATGGCGCGGCGCTGCATGTGAACCCGGAGGCCCCACCGTTGGCAGGCTCGGGACTCGAAATGCTGGCCAGGCAGTACATGGACGTCAGGGCCATCATCAGCCGCTGGTCGCGGCGCTATGACCGCCGCCTGCTCGAGCAGTTGCTGGCGATGCGCCCGGTCGGCGAGCAGCAATTCGCGGATGTGGCATGGCTCGAGGGCTGGGCGAAAGAACTCGAGGCGCGCCTCAATTCGGATGGCAGCCTCGTTCACCGCTATCAGCTCTCGGTGCGCCGGAACGAGGAGGGCGCACCGATGCGTGTCGACGTCGCGCGCTCCGAGCACGGCGTGACTGCGGAAAAGCACCTGCAACGGGAATTCTTCGAATCCGCCGAATACGCACGGATCGCGGAGCTCGGCACGACGCTCAGCGATTTCATTGGCGTGGGTGCCAGCGTGACGCGCGGCAGCGAGCGGCACGAAGTCTCCGCATTTCCGGAGGCGATGAGCTGGCTGCTGGAGCAGGCGCGCAAGGGCCAGACGATCCAGCGCTACAAGGGCCTCGGGGAGATGAATCCGGGGCAGCTCTGGGAGACGACGATCAACCCCGAGGTGCGGCGGCTCCTGCAGGTGCGCGTCGAGGATGCCGTGGCCGCAGACGATATCTTCACGACGCTGATGGGGGATGCTGTCGAGCCGCGCCGCGAATTCATCGAGAAGAATGCGCTTTACGTGACGAATCTGGACGTCTGACAGCCGGCCATGCCCCTGCCGCCGCAGGTTAGGCGCATTACTGTCGTGGCACTCGCGGTGGCGTACCCCCTGTTTGCGCATGGCGCGAGCCTGCTGGAAAGCCCGGGCCTGACGGTCGCGGGCGTTGCTATCCTCGCGGCCGCGATACTTGTCCGGCCCCTGACTGAAGGCCGACGCTGGGCGTGGCTCGCAACACCGGCCGCCGCGCTCGCGATCGTCGGTCTGTGGCGGATCGACGCCGCGGCGCTCGTGCTGTATCTGCCCCCCATTCTGCTCAATGTATTTCTCGCCTGGCTGTTTGGGCACACGCTTTTGCGTAGCAGCACGCCGCTGATCGAACGGCTGGTGCGCCTGTTGCAGCCACCCGGAGAGCCGCCCGAGCCAGCCATCGTCCACTATGCGCGGCGCCTGACGACCATCTGGACAGCACTTTTCGTGCTGCTGGCCGCGGTGAACCTGGGTCTGGCGGCCTGCGTCGCGCCCGGCGGATTGCTTGAGGCGGCCAGCATTCGCGCACCGCTTTCGGTGAGTCGCGAGGCGTGGTCGCTATTCGCCAATGTCCTCAACTACGCGATCCTGGTGGTGTTCTTCCTGCTCGAATACGCCTACCGAAGGCGCCGCTTTCCGGGGCGGCCTTATCGCAACCTTGCGGATTTCCTGCGCCGCGCCGCGGCGGCGGGGCCCGCACTTGCGGCCACGTTCAGTGCGTCGCCCGCGCCTACGGGCCGCCCCGATGAGCGCGGGAAGCAGCAGTCGCTGGAAACGATGATCGACGTGCCGATGGACCACCCGTCATTCGCGGGGCATTTTCCGGGCCGGCCGACCCTGCCCGGCGTGGTGTTGCTCGAGCACGTGATCGAAGCGGCCGAAAAGCGGCTGGGGTATCCGTTGCGCGTCGTGGAAATGCCGTGGGTGAAGTTTCAGGCGCCGCTGGCGCCGGGCGACAGCGCAGCAATCCGGCTCCGGCTTGAGGCCGAAATGCTACATTTCGAGGTGCGCCGCGGGGCCGCGCGTGTTGCGCAGGGGGTTTTCCGGATCACGGCTGGCAGGAAACCCGCGTGACGGGAAAATGGACCGAGCGCCCCGAGGGCGGCGGGCGTACGGCACTGCGGCTGCTGATGGCGATTGCCCTGAGATTTGGCCGCGCGCCCGCACGACTGATCCTTTATCCGGTGGCGCTCTACTTCGTGTTGCGGCGCGGACCGGAGCGTCGCGCCTCGCGGGCGTACATTGCGCGTGTCCTCGGGCGGCCAGCGACCATGCGCGACGGATTCCGGCATGTGCTGAATTTCGCGCAGGTCACGCTGGACCGCGTTTTTCTGTTGCGCGATGGGCTGCACCGCTTCGAGATCGAAACCACGGGCCTGGAGGATGCGCATGCCGCCGTGGCGCTCAATCGTGGTGTGCTGGTGTTCGGTGCTCATTTCGGCAGCTTCGAGGCATTGCGGGCGCTCAGCCTGCACCGGCCGGATATCCAGTTTCGGGCAGTCATCGATCTCGAGCAGAATCCCTCCGTTTCGCAGTTGATGAACGCGCTGAACCCGGAGCTTGCGGCGACGGTGATCAACGCCCGGCAAGCGGGACCGGCCGTCGTGCTTGCGATGAAGGACGCCCTCGACCAGGGCGCTTTCGTGACGCTGCTTGCTGATCGCGTGCGACCGGGGGGGCGGGCAAGCGAGGTGGATTTCCTCGGAAGCCGCGCGCCGTTTCCGACCGCGCCCTGGGAAATCGCCGCCGCGCTGGGCGCGCCCGTGGTGCTGTGCTTCGGTGTATACGAAGGCGGCAATCGATATCATCTGTACTTCGAGGTCGTGGCAGAGCGCATCGTTCGAGCCCGTGACGGTGGCAGACCGCTGTCCGAGTGGATCCAGTCCTTTGCCGACCGGCTGGCGGCCCGGGCGCGCGAAGCGCCGTATAACTGGTTCAATTTCTATGACTTCTGGGCGGACTAGTGCCGTCATGGTGTTGTGGCTGGTCGCGGTGCTGGCGTCGGCGGCAGAGCCGGTCTCCAGCATTGAGTCCCTGCTGACGGCGCTCGCGCGTGCGCCGCCCCAGGCGATCGCCTTCACCGAGCTCCGCTCCTCCGCGCTTCTGGAGGGCGAACTCATCGTCTCCGGAACGCTTGAATATTCCGCTCCTGGAAAATTGTCGCGGATCGTTATGCAGCCTTTTGAAGAACGCACGGACATCGATGGCGACGAGGTCCGGATCACGCACGCGGACCGGCCGGAGCGGCGCTTTTCCCTGAGGCGGGCGCCGGAATTGCGCGGCCTGCTGACCAGCTTCTCGGCAATCCTGGGCGGTGATCACGCGGCACTCGAGCGGGAGTTCGAATTGTCGCTCGCGACAGCAGAGGCCGGCTGGCAGCTGACGCTGATCCCGCGCAGCAAGCGGGCCCGGGCCAGCATTGGCAGCATCCGTGTGCGGGGCGCGGGCGACACGCCCGCGTGCATCGCGATCGATGGGAATGGCGGTCAATCCACGGCGCTGCTACTGGGCGCGGTCGCGGGCCCGGATGCAGCCGGGCAACGCGTGATGCATTGCGGCGCCCTGCCATGAGCCCGAGGCGGACAGCGGCCTGGTTGCTGGCCTTGTGGCTGCTATCGCTGTCGCTGCTGGGTATCTACGTCGTCGGGACGCTGCGTCTGAGCGGGGATTTGCGTCTGTTCCTGCCAGGCCCGGCGTCTCCCGAGCAGAAGCTCGTGCTGGAGGGCATCGGGGAGGGGCCCGCATCCCGTCTGCTGCTGATCGCGCTCGAAGGCGGGGCGCCGGAAGCGCTGGCCGACATTTCACAGAAACTGGTGGATCGGCTGCACAAGAGCCCGACATTCCGCTACGTCGACAATGGCTCGGCCGGCGTGGAAGCGATACCGGACATCGTGGCCAGCTACCGTTACCTGTTGTCGCCCGCGATGGATCGGCGCCGGCTGGATGCCGTGACGCTGCGCGAGGCTCTCGAGGATCGTCTGCACGATCTGTCTTCGCCGGCCGCACCGCTGCTCGAGCGCTGGATTCCTTCCGATCCGACATTCGAGCTGCTGTCGCTGGTCGAGTCCTGGGCGCCGCGGCACGCTCCGCGACAGATCGCCGGCGTCTGGTTCGATGCGGCTGGCCGCCGCGCGCTGCTGGTAGCGCAGACGGCGGCCGCTGGTTTTGACCCCGATGGCCAGCAGAAAGCGCTCGCGGAACTCGACACGGCGTTCGAAGAGGCTCGCGGCAATGCCGTGATCGGAATGACGGTTAGCGGTCCGGGCCGCTTTTCGGCGTTGATGAAGGAACGCACGCAAAGCGAGGCGAGCTGGCTGGGGTCCATAGCGACTGCGGGCCTGCTTCTGCTCCTTGCCGTTGCCTATCGCCGGCCAAGGGTGTTGCTGCTTGCGGCACTGCCGATTGCTTCAGCGGCGCTTGCGGGCCTCGCCTGCGTCAGCATCCTGTACGGAGAAGTTCACGGCATCACGCTGGCTTTCGGATTCACGCTGATCGGCGTGGCGCAGGATTATCCGCTCCATCTGTTCAGCCACCAGCGCAGAGGACTCGAACCGCGGGCCAACGCGCGCGCGCTGTGGCCGACGCTCGCAACCGGCGTGGCAAGCACCTGCGTGGCCTACCTGGCATTCCTCGCCTCAGGTGTCACCGGGCTCGCGCAACTGGCCTGGTTCACGATCTCGGGGCTTGCGGTGGCGGGATTGACGACGCGTTACCTGCTGCCGCGGATCGCTGGCGATGCCTTCAGGGATCCCGCGGATTCCGTGTTCATGAAAAACTTCGCGTCGCGATTGTCGCTGCCGGCCCCGCCGGCATTGCTCAGCGCCGCATTTGTCGCTGCCTGCCTTGCGGTTGTGATTCTGGCGCCGGCGCCGTTCTGGGAGGATGACCTCGGCAAGTTAACGCCCATCCCGCGGCCGTTGCTGGAGCAGGACGCCAGACTGCGCGCGGAGCTTGGTGCGCCCGATGCACGTTACCTTGCCGTGATCTCGAGTGGCAATCAGGAATTGGCCTTGCAAAGGCTGGAAGATGCGACGCCGCAACTGGAGGCGCTCGTTTCATCCGGCGCCATCAAGAGCTTCGATCACGCGGCGCGCTATCTGCCGTCTGGCCGAACGCAATTGCGGCGCCGCGAATCACTGCCTGGAGCGGAGACGCTCACCGACGCGCTCGATAAGGCCCTGCGCGGCCTGCCGTTTCGGGCTGGGGTTTTTGATCCCCTCCTCGCGGCGGTGGCGCACGCACGCGAACTGCCCCCGCTGACACTGGATGCGCTGCGCGGCACGCCGCTCGGGGCGCCGCTCGAAGTTCTGCTGCATGAGCGTGACGGTCGCCACATCGCCATCGTGGCATTTTCGGGCGTATCGGCTCCCGATCGGCTGGAACAATGGGCCGCTGCAGCCGGTGACGCGGTGACATTGATCGACCTGAAACGCGCGGCCGTGGAACTCGTTGTCAGGCAGCGCGTGCGCGTGCTCTGGAGTCTTGCATTCGCAGCCGTGTTGCTGGTGTTGGTCGTGCGCATCGCGCTGCGCAGCTGGCGACGCGCAACGCGCGTGCTGATCCCGGTGGCCATGGCGACCCTGATCGTGGTCACGGTGTTTCGGGCCGCGGGCCAGCCGCTCGACCTGTTTCACCTGATTTCGCTGGTACTGGCCGCGGGTCTCGGCCTGGACTACGCGCTGTTTTTCGAGCAGGCGGGGATGGATCGTGACGCAAGGTTGCGCACACTGCACGGGGTGCTGGTCAGTGCGCTGTCCACGCTGATGGTCTTCGCCCTGCTGTCACTGTCATCGATTCCCGTGCTGCGGTCGATCGGGATCACGGTGACGCTGGGCGTGCTGATGAATTTCCTGCTCGCACCGTGGCTGCAGACCACTCACGCTGCAACGGATCATGACCGCCGCTGACGACATCCGGAGCCTGATTCCGCATGGCGGCTCGATGTGCCTGCTCGAGCGCATCGTGGCCTGGAACGAGCGCAGCGTGAGTCTCGCGACTTCCACGCACGCCTCCACCGGCAATCCGCTGCGCCGCGATGGGAGGCTCCACGCGATCCACCTTTGCGAGTACGGGGCGCAGGCCATGGCCGCACACGGAGGATTGCTGGCGCGCGGAACGGGCCGGGGCGCGACCTCAGGCATGCTCGTGTCGCTGCGGGACGTCGTGCTGTCGGCAGATTTCGTCGAATCACTGCCCGGCGAGCTCGTGATTGAGGCCGAAATTCTCCAGGTCACGGCTGGCTCACGCCAGTACGCGTTTCGCGTCACGCACGGCGCGACGGAACTGATCCGCGGCCGCGCGGCCGTGATCGAGGGTACAGTCCCCCTGTAAGACCGGTGGCGCGTGGTCAGGCGGCCGCGAACAGCATCGAATCGACGCTGGCGGCGGCAGGCCCGGGCAGCAGCGCGCGAACGGCGGTGGCGTCGAGCCCCGGGCATTCCTCGCACGCACGGCGGACGATCTGCTCGGCAAGCGCCGCGAATTGCGCGGTCGTTTCACGGATGCGCTGGCGGAATGCCTCATCGTCGAGCGGGTCGCGCAAGCCGCGGTTGAGTTCCACGAACCAGCCGAGACTGGCCTGGTCAAGCATGATCGGCCGGTTCTCGCGGCGCGAGCGGCCCGACCACTGACGCAGGAACAACTGCATGGCATCATTCAGGCTCATCGCGCCAGTCAGCTCGAGGCGCAGCGCCGTCAACGCAGCCAGGTCCGTGAGGCGCCGCTGGAAAAAGATCTGGCACAGCACGCCCCAGTAGTACGTGTAGTCCCAGAGAACCTTGATGGGCAGCACCTGCGGGTCGCCGAAGATCCCGTACTGGTCGACGTACAGCGTCAACATGCTTTCGTAAAATGTCCTGAGGAACCGCTCGCAGATCGCAGCCCGCGGGCCACAGGGCTCGCCAGCCAGCTCGCGCGCGACCAGGTCGGTCACGTAGGTATTGCTGATCGCGATGAAATCGCCGCCGGGCGAATAGAACGGATCGAGAAACAGGCCCGCGTCGCCAGTGATCGCCCAGCGGTCACCGGAGAACAGCTTGCGACAGCCGTACGAGAACCGCCGGAAGGCGATGAAGTCCTGCACCAGGCCCCGTTTTCCTTCGAGTTCGAGCGCCAGCCTCGGCTGGTGCACGCGCAGCCAGTCCAATGAGCGCTCCAAGCTGTTGATGGTCTCGAAAGGATGCGTTCGCTCATCGGCGACGATGCCGACCGAGTGCGAACCGGAGGAAAGCGGTATCAGCCAGACCCAATAGCCGTCGCCGCAGAGATGGTTCGTCGACAGCCAGCGGGCGGGCGGCTCACACAGGCCGTGCCAGGCCTCGTTCGCGGACCAGTCATCAACATTGATGCGTGAGGCGATTCGAAACCAGGCCGCGTTGGCGTTGTGTGCATTCGTTTCCGCCAGCCCGAACTTGCGCTTGAGAAGGCCGGCGCGCCCCGAAGCGTCGACCAGCCACCGGGTCGACAGGATTTCGGGTTCGGATGCATTCCGGGTGTAGGCAATCCGGTGCGGCTCGCCACCGCTGCCGGTGGTCAACTCCTGGACAGCGCAATCGTCGATGAATCGGACGCCGCAGGCCGCCGCGCGTTCCGCGAGATAGTTCTCGAAAATGCCGCGATCAATCTGGTAACTGGGGGTTGCGAGGTAGCGGCTCGCACCGAGCTCGGTGACGGCATCGATGTCGCTGCGCCCGTCGGAGAAGAAGAACCGGAAACCGAACTTCTTCAGCTGGCAGGCCGCCATGTGCTCGCCGAGTCCCAGCACGGTGTCGAAGTAATTGGCGGCGATCTCGACCGACGATTCGCCGACCTTGTGGGCGGCGACAGGCACGGGATGGCGGCGCTTCTCGAGCACCGTGATACCGGCCGCGGGCAGGCGCTGCCTGAGTTGCAGCGCAAGCGTCAGGCCGGCGAGGCCACCGCCCAGGATCGCAATGTCCTCATGTCGCTGCGTGTTCATGGCCGCACGTCAGTCTGCGCGGTCTGCACCGCGAGTTCGAGCAGCGACCGCGGGCCGAGCGTCAATGTTACGGGTCCGCCGGCGCCGGCGAGTGTTTCGAATAATGGCAGGCAATGCGACATCGCATTGTCGTCCGGGTACCCGGGCCTGGCGGCCCGCGGCCGCGTCGCGGCCGAGCCATCACCCGGGCGAACGGACCAGGTCAGCTGCGCCACCGTGCGGGCTGAGCTCTCCGGCGCGAGCACGAGCCCCACGCCGAGCAGGCTACGGCTCGGCCCCATCGTCGCAAGCGGGCCGCAAGCCTCGATATCGTAGGCCACGTAAAGCACGGGGGCCCCGTCGCTCGCGATCTGCGCGAAGGCCTCGAGCAAGCCAGTGGCGAATGAATGGCCGAAGGCGCTGACCATGACATACGGAGCATGGCATCCGGTTGCAATACACCAGTAACCAGCGGCCGCGTTGTGGACAGAATTGTGGAAACGCGTCGGCGATACAAGCAGCGGCGTCCTGGCCAGGGTCTCGCACATGTAATCGGTGATCGCGAGGTCGCCATGGACCGAGGAAAAAACGCTCGCGAGGCCGGCAGGATCGACTGCCGCCGCCACGCAGGCGCGCATGGCGACTTCGGCGGCTACGGCCACCGTATCCGGCGCGCGGCGCCGCTCCGCGGGCGGCAACAGCTCTGGTGACGGCCGTCGCTGTGCGACCGTCGGCACTTGGGCGACGCCGCGCAAGACCGCCGCGGCGACATCCCAGCCCGGTAGTTGCGGCGCCCAGAAAGAGATGCCGTTGACAAAGACCGTGCGCGCGGCGCCAGTGGCATTCATGCCACGCGCTCCGTGCCCAATGCGAGCACACAATTGCTGCCGCCGAAGCCGAAAGACTGGGACAGCGCAAACCGGAGCGACAGCGCCTCATTGTCGATCCGGATCTGCGGCCCGCAGGCGGGGTCGAGCTCGGTGGTGTTGAGTGTGCCCGGCGCCAGCCCGCCATCGATCGCGAGCAGGCTGATGACGGCCTCGACGATGCCGGCGGCGCCCAGCGCGTGCCCGGTCCAGCCTTTCGTCGAGCTCGCCCGCGTCGTTGCAGGGAACAGTTCGGCGATCAGGCGTGCCTCGACCTCGTCGTTGCGCGCGCTCGCAGTGCCGTGCAAATTGATATAGCCAATGTCGGCCGCCGTAAGCCCGGAGCGCGCGAGCGCGTCGCCAAGAGCGAGGCGCGCGCCGAGGCCCTCGGGGTGTGGCGACGACATATGATGGGCATCGCTCGATTCACCGTAGCCGAGCAGCCACGGGCCCGGCCCGTCGCGCTCAAGCAGCGCGAAGCCGCCCGCCTCGCCGACGCTGATGCCGTGCCGCGCGATGTCGAACGGCCGGCAGGGCTCGGCGGAGATCAGCTCGAGAGAATTGAAGCCAAACAGCACGCTGGCGCAGAGCGAATCCACGCCGCCGACCACCGCGGCGTCCGCAACTCCGCAGCGGATCATGCGCTCCGCCTGCGCGAAGGCCTTGGCGCTCGAGGAGCAGGCGGTCGCAGTCGTGGCGCAGACGCCCGTCAATCCGAGTGCATGCTGCACGAATTCGCCGAGCGAATGCACCGTGTGAATGATCGGCCGCCGCAGCGCTTCGGGGTAAAGCCCCTCGGGTGTCAGCTGACGGTAGGCTTCCTCGCTCGCGCCGATACTCGAAGTCGAGGTTCCGACGAATACGGCAACGCGGTCGGGTCCGTAGCGCGCCCGCGCGCCCGCAACAGCATCCGAGAATCCGTCCTGCTGCAGCGCGAGCCAGGCCAAGCGGTTATTGCGGCAGTCCCAGGCCGCGAATGGTTCTGGCAGTGGCTTTGTCTCCAGGCCGTCGACCCGGCCGATCCAGGTTGCGAGCGGCACCCCGGTAAAGTCATTCGGCCGCAGGCCGGAGCGGCGCATCCTGAGCGCCTGGAAATTCGCCGCGCGTCCGGCGCCGAGCGCGGAGCAGACCGTGTATGCGGTGATTGCGAGCGGCGGAATCCGCCCGAGGCAGCGGGAAGGCGGTGCGGGCGACCCTGCCACGGATCGTGCCCCGACAGCCATCAGGCCAGCCGGTGAAGTTCGACGTGCGCTGCCAGGGCGCGTAGCGATGCGAATATGCGCCCGTTTTCCTCGTCTTCGGCGCGCAGCTGGACCTTGTACCGCTTGAATATCTCGAGCGCGAGTTCCAGCGCATCGATCGAATCGAGGCCCAGGCCATCTCCGAACAGGGCCGCCTCGGGGTCGATCTCCGCGGGATTGACGTCATCGAGGTTGACCGCGGAAACGATCAATTCAGCGAGCGCGAACTCGGCGGGAGTCTGTGGCGAGGGCATTCTTCCGGGTCCGCCGGGTCGTTTCTTTGATATCCGCAGGCGGCGCGATTATATCCCGCCGGCTCCTGACCCGGCTAGAATCGCGGTGGGCGAACCGGTCGCTTTCCACCCCGGACGGCCATGACGGCGGCAGGCGTGACTGATTGCGACGTATTGGTGATCGGCGGCGGCCCGGCCGGTTGTACGGCGGCGGCATTTCTCGTCCGGCTCGGCCGCTCGGTGGTGCTGCTCGAGCGCGACCGGCACCCGCGCTTTCACATCGGGGAATCCCTGCTGCCGGCGAATATCCCGATACTCGAACGCCTCGGCGTGCTCGAGGACGTGCGCCGGATCGGCGTGCTGAAACTCGGCGCAGATTTTCCGGCCGCCAATGAACAGGGATTCAACGTTTTTCACTTCAGCCGCGCGATGGGTTCCACGCCCGGCTTCGCATTCCAGGTCAAGCGCGAAGAGTTCGATGAATTGCTGTTCCGGCATGCCGCCACCCTCGGCGCGGATGCGCGCGAAGGCATGCGGGTGCGCGAACTGGAATTCTCGTCGCAGGGTGCGACGGCGCAAGCGGAATCCGAAGACGGCGCGCGGCACGTCGTGCGTGCGCGCTACGTCATCGATGCCACCGGCCGCGATGCTCTGCTCGGCAACCGTTTGCGGCTTCGGCGCAAGCACCGGCGTCACCAGAGCGCGGCTTTGTTCGCGCATTTCCGTGGCGTTCAACCGCGTGCGGGCGACAACGCCGGCAATATCAGCATCTACTCGTATGAGCACGGCTGGGCCTGGATGATCCCGCTTCGCGACGGGGTATTCAGTGTCGGGGTGGTTGCGGACCCGGATCTGTTCAAGACGCGGCGCGAGTCGCCCGGCGATTTCATGCTGAGAATCCTGAACGGCGTGCCCGGCGCGTGCGAACGCATGGCGGGCGCCGAGATTATCGGCAACCTGCACGCAACCGGCAATTACTCTTACACCTGCGGCCGCCTGACCGGAGCGTGCTGGATCATGGCGGGCGATGCGGGCGCCTTCGTCGACCCGATTTTTTCTACCGGCGTCTTCCTGGCGATGCGATCTGCGGAACACGCCGCCACATTAGTCGACCGGACGCTGCGGGAGCCGGCACTCGAGCGTGGATTGCAGCGCGCGTATGAGCGTGAGGTCTGGGGAGGTCTGCGCTCGCTCTCGTGGTTCATCGAGCGCTTCAACGCGCCGGCGACACGCTGGCTGTTCGCCAATCCGAGCAATACCTTCGGCATGGAACAGGCGGTGATCTCGATGCTGGCCGGCGATGTGTTCGGGACGCCGATGATCGGACGACGCCTCGCAGCCTTCAAGGCGCTGTATTACCTGATGGCGCTGAGGCACCTGCCCGCAACGATCGCGCATGATTTCAGGCGCCGCCGCCGGGTCGCCGCGGTCTTTACCGGTGGCACGACGCGGCAGGATCCCGCCTGAAATGGCCGCCGTGGAAAGCGCCGTGATCGGGCCACGCGTCGAGTTCCACCGCCGGGACCATTGGGTGCTCGACGACAACGTGCTGGCCGCGCTGGTCTACGGAGCCGCATCCCCTGCCATCGACGACGCGCGAATCATTCACGTCGGGCTGGCAACCGCCGATGGTGGTCCCGCCGTCGAGCTGTGGCGAAGCTCCGGCGCGGCGACGACCGGCGTGTCTGGCCCGATTCGCTGCACGATTCAGGGTGATTTCCTGTTCGGTTGCCTCGAGATCCACGAGCACGATCACGGCGGCATGCTGGCAGCGGCTGAAGCGGCCTATCGCATGCTTCTGGAATTCCAGCAGCGCCAGCCGCAGCGGCATCTGCTGCGCGTCTGGAATCATCTTTATGCGATCAACGAAGGGGAGGGCGATCTCGAGCGGTACCGGCAATTTTGCATCGGTCGGGCCCGCGGACTCGGGGACATGAAACAGGGGCACTTGCCCGCAGGCACGGCGGTTGGCCGGCGCGACCGCGCGGGAATGTTGCAAATATGCTGGCTCGCCAGCAGGCAGCCGGGCCGGCCGATCGGGAATCCACGGCAGATTCATGCCTATGAGTACCCGCGTCAGTATGGGCCGACGCCACCCAGTTTTTCGCGCGCGATGCTGCTCCCGAACGATGAGCTGGTTGGCTCCGGCACCGCAAGCATCGTCGGACACGAATCGCTGCACGGCGGCGATCTCGAGGCACAAATCGACGAGACACTGACCAACCTGCGAGAACTGTGCCGTGCCGGCGACCGCATGATCGCGCATTCGCCGCGCGCGGATCGCGGTGACGCAGCAGTCGCGGTCAAGGTGTACCTGCGCAGTGGTGACCCTGCAGCCGCGGCGGCCGCCAGAATCCTGGCCGGCCTGCCCGGCGCAAAAAGCCTGTTGTTGCTCGAGGCCGATATCTGTCGCAGGGAGCTGCTGGTCGAGATCGAGTGCACCTGGGCCTAGCGTTTCGCGCCCTCAGTCGCTGCGCGCGCTCCTGAGCAGGGCAAGCATGCGTTCCATCGGCACCTTGCCGACCTCGTTGCGTGGCAACGCCGGCACGACGACCAGCGGGCGCGGCAGAAAAGCCGCATCCACTTCCAGCCGGAAGCGTTGCAGCACCTCGCGCGCCGAAAGTCCGGGCGCAACGACCAGCGCGGCGCAGCGGCGCACGCCGCTGCTTTTCGCTGCCGGCTGAAATACGATCGCGTCCTCCACACCGGGCAGGCTGATCAGGCGCCGCGTAAGGTCGGTGAGCGATGCGCGCTTGCCGGCCACCTCGACCAGGTCGCCATGACGTCCGACCACCGTGAATGAGCGGTCGGCCCGCACTTCGATGATGTCCTGCAATAACTGGTCGCGCGCCAGCCAGGGCGCGCGCACGATCGTGCCGCCTTCCACCGGCTCCAGCAGGATGCCTGGGTAGGCGCGCCAACCGTCGTCCTGCACGGTGCGTCGCGTAGCGATGACACAGGTTTCCGTGGATCCGAACATTTCAACAAGCACCGCGCGCAAACGCTGCTCGACACGCCGTGCGAGTTCCCGCTGCAGCGGCGCAGTGGCAGAAACGACGACGGCGACGTCGGGGAAATCCACGCCAGATTCGACGAGCGAGCGCAGATGGACCGGCGTGCTGACCAGAACGCGTGGCGCAGGGATCTCATCGAGCGCGGCGGCGACGTCGGCCGGCAGCAACGGCCTGCCGCCGTGGATGCCGAATCCGGCGAGCAGGGGCAACAGCACGGAAATTTCGAGTCCGTACATGTGTTGCGGCGGCACGGTCGCGACGATCCAAGACTGTTGCGTGGGGGCGCTGCCGCCGATCGCGGCGCGAATGGTTGCGGCATTCAGAGCGGTGGTGGCGCAGAGCCCGCGCCACGACTTGGCGTGGGCGGCCGGCCTCCCTGTGCTTCCCGAAGTATGGCCGATCGCTGCGATGAAATCCTCCGGTGGTTCGGCGACTTCCTGCGGTTGCTGGCCCCCGGCACTGACAACTCCGGCGTCATCCATCACGGAGCAGCCCGGATACGCAGCGACCAGCTCGGCCACGGCGGTCGGTGCATGTGACGATGGCAGTAACGTCGTCTTGCCGCGTGATAACGCCGCGGCGAAGGCAACCACGAACCGGTACCGGTTCTCGCACAGATTGAGGATTTCGCCGGCCGGCGTGAGCCGATCCGCGAGTGATGCGGCACTCTCCAGGAAAGCGGAAGCGCTGAAGACGGCCCCTTCGCTGCGGGCAAAGGCAGCGCCGGAGTCGAGGATGAGCGGGAGAGCCTGGCGCTGGGCTAGATTCGGCATGGCTTGTCTCGATGCCCCCGCAACAGGGGCATCAATCATGACGCCGCCGCAATGGCGCCGTTATTGAATCGCCGCGATCGCCGAATTGATGTCCGTGATCAGATTGACCACCCAGAGATTGTATTTGCGGTGAATGGTTTTCTTGGTGGCGTTGTACCGGAGCTCGGAACTGTTGACGTAGGAAATCGAGAAGCTTTCGGTGTTAAACGTAATAAGCGCCTCGGCCATGTGCTGACGCACGTGCAACACCCCGCGAATCTCCCCGGGCTTGACGGCCTGGCACTGCCAGCCGCGCTTTGCGCAGCCTGCAATCATCGCGCGTTGTATCCGCTCAAGTGTCGGTTTCCCGTCGGCATTCCAGCTTATCGGGATATCGGCAGGATTCTTGATCGGCTCATCCCGGTTAATGCCAGCCAGTTGTGTCGTGAACGCAACGACAACGAGCAGTAGTGCGGCGATCGGTGAATGCTTCATTTCCTCACCTCCGGGTCATCTGGAATCCAAGGTCGAAGCGCTGCTGATATCGAAGCACGCCACCCGCGCCCATCCGGCTCCGTCGCTACTGCGGATCGTATCCAGTCGGGCCGCCGACTGCATCCTTGTAGTTAGACTCCAGATAATGGTTCGCGAGAGACACGATCCTGTTTAGCATGTCCTTGTCCTGCCCGCCGAACGTCCAAGCACCACTCATCGCGGAGGCCCGCTGATAGAACTCCGGCTCGGCCAGCTGCTTCCCACTCGGCTGCTCAACGATCCTGAATTTCATCACGACATATGAATCGCCAGCGAGCGCGCCGCCCCAGAACCGCGCCCCGCCACTGACAACTTTTAGCTTCTCGATCCGCGGTTCAATGACGAGCGTCTGACCCCGTGTGTTGCCGGCGGCGTCCTTGTTCCACTGCTCGATGATCGGGCCCGTCTGCGCGGTCATGTAGCCCTGGATTTTCTCCTTGGCCTTCTCTTTGCCTTCGTTTCCTGCATACGGCGGACCCATCGCTATCGGTGCCAACTCATACTTGTCGTAGCCTGCCAGCGCATTCGCGGGTGGCGGGTTTTGCGGCTCCGCAAACGCCTTTGCACTTACTGCCAGCACAAGCATCGCAAGCATCAGTTTTCTCATTGCCAGCTCCCATCGTATTTCGTCGGGAAATCGAAACGCATCTCAGGCAGCAGGGACGGGGGACGGCGTCCGCTCGGTCCGCAGTAGCTGAGTGTATGCCCAAGCTGGCTCTTCTGCGAACTGATGGGCTTGCGGCGATCCAGTACCAGAATCTGGCGGCCCGAGTCCTGGACGTGCACCGAGCGGCTTACTGCTGCGCCTGAATTTCTGGCGAGATCAGCGCATTGGATCGGCACGCCGGATACCGTCCTCTTGACGCAGCCGCGCAGGCGAAGGGCCCACGATCGGAATCGTCAGCATGGTGCTCGCGATCGCCATCAACAGCAATGCGGTGAATGTCGCGCTGGTGATGATCTGCTTGTCGAGCAGAATGCTGGCGAAAATGATCATGATCAGGGCCTTGGTCTGCAGCAGCCAGCCGACTAGCGACGCCTCATTGCGCGGCCAGCCGAGAATGCGACCCGCCACGCGCACCCCGATCAATTTGCCCGACAGCGACGCTACCAACAACAGCGCCGCGGCGCCTATGACCGCTCCACTACCCAAGGCCCAGTTGGTGCGCAAGCCAGTACTGAGGAAGAAGACCGGCATCGCCACCAGCAGGACGTGATGGCGCAATTGGTCCATCCGCGCGCGGTCGAACCAGTGATTGTCGATCACCGCTCCGGCAAGAAACGCGCCCACCATGAAATGCAGGCCCGCCCAGTCGGCGGCAAAGCCGCAGGTAGTGAGCCAGATCAGGCCGACGTACCAGCGATCGCGCTCTGCCAGCACACGCATAAGGCGGCGGAAGAGCCACGCCACAAACCCGAACGCCGCAAGAAACCCGGCCTGGCGTTCCACCCTGGTCCAGTCCATCAGAATCAGCGCCAGTACTGCCCAGATCGCGATGTCGTCCACGCTGGCGTAGCGCAGCACGCGCTGGCCCAGATCCTGACGAAGGATCCCGAGCTTTTCCATGAACAGGATCAGGATCGGTAGTGCGGTGACCGCGCAGGCCATGCCAACACCCAGCACGAATTGCCAGTTCATCGCGTTCGACCCCACCCAGCCGTCGCGCCAGAGCAGCAGCACAGTTGCAGCAGCACTTCCGAACAGCAGCGGCATGGCCAGAGCGAGCCCGGCGGTGATTCCGCTCTCGCGGCGATTTTTCCACGCCTGACCCAGATCGAGCTCGATGCCTGCGATCCAGACAAACAGCATCACCGCCCACCAGGCGATGCCATTGAGCGACTGGGTCACTTGTGGCGTGAACACATGCTGGTAGTAGTCTGGAAATGCGGCGCCGAGTATGCCCGGACCGAACACGATGCCGGTGACGATCTGCACCACTACCAACGGTGCGTAGTACTCGGTGTGTCCAAGGCGCCAGATCAGGTAGGGGACGGCGAAGATAATCACCATCGCGATCAGAAAGGGCTCAACGATATCCAGTTCCGAAAGCATGTCTTGCCCCCGAGCGCATATCGCGCTCTCCTTGCCAATCAGCCGCGCATCACCTGCCGCGCCGGAAGATCAGCGAGGTATTAACGCCGCCGAAGGCAAAGTTGTTGCTCATCGAGAACTCGATATTCAGGTCGCGGCCCGTGCCGACAACGTAATCCAGTTCGCCGCAGAGCGGATCGACCGCATCGAGATTGATGGTGGGCGCGTGCCACCCGTCTTTCATCATTTCGATCGTGAACCAGGCCTCGAGCGCTCCGCAGGCGCCGAGTGTATGCCCAAGGTAGCTTTTCTGGGTGCTGATGGGTGTGCGGTTACCGAGCAGCGACGACGTGGCGCGGGTCTCGGCAATGTCACCGTGTTCGGTGGCGGTTCCGTGGCCGTTCACGTAACCGATGGCCTGCGCCGACAGCCCGGCATCCTCGAGCGCGAGTTCCATGACGCGTCGCATCGTCGCCTCGACCGGCCGCGTGACATGCGCCCCGTCGGAATTGCTGGCGAAGCCGACGACCTCGGCGTGGATGCGGGCACCGCGCGCGAGCGCGTGATCGCGATCCTCGAGCACGAACATTGCCGCTCCCTCGCCCACGACCAGGCCATCGCGGTCCTTGTCGTATGGTCGGGGTGTCTGCGACGGGGATTCATTGCGGCGGCTGGTCGCATAGAGAATATCGAAGGCGATGGCCTCGCTGGGGCATAGTTCCTCGGCGCCGCCTGCGAGCATCAGCGTCTGGCGGCCGGCCCGGATCGCCTCGCAGGCATAGCCGATCCCCTGACTGCCGGAGGTGCAGGCACTCGAAGTTGGAATGATGCGCCCCGTCAGTCCGAAGAAGATGCCGACATTCGCTGCGGCGGTGTGCGGCATCATGCGGACGTAAGAATTGGCGTTGAGGCCGCCGGACCTGCCGGTCTGCAGCATCTCCACGAAGTTCCGGATATCCGGCGTGCTGCCGACCGAGGAACCGCAGGCGACACCCATGCGCCCGTCCTTGATCGACGGATCGCCTGCAAACCCCGCGTCGGCGAGCGCGAGTTCGCTGGCGCGGACCGCCAGTTGCGAAACGCGGCCCATGCTCCGTAATTGCTTGCGGGTCCAGTGTGCGGGCGGCGCGAAGCCGTCGATTGGCGCCGCGAGCCGCGTGTTCAGGTCGGTCAACGAATCCCATTCCGTCATGTAACGGACCGCATTGCGGCCGGCGCGCAGGCCCGCACGGATCTCGGGCCAGCTTGAACCGAATGCCGTAACGCCGCCGACCCCCGTGATGACGACACGTCCCATCAACACAACCCGCCGTTGACCGAGATGACCTGGCGCGTGATGTAAGCGGCGCCCGCGGACATCAGGAAGCTGACAACCGCTGCCACTTCATCGGGACGGCCCATGCGCCCGGCGGGAATGACCTCTAGGATTTTTTCGACCGGCATGCCGGCACTGATCATGTCGGTTTCGATCAGGCCAGGCGCGACGCAATTGACCGTGATCTCGCGACTTGCGAGTTCGACTGCGAGCGCCTTGGTAGCCCCGATAATGCCGGCCTTGGAGGCGCTGTAGTTGACCTGACCGCGGTTACCGATGATGCCGGCCGCCGAGGACAGTGTGATGATTCTTCCCGGGCTGCGGCG
>Ga0315290_10001145_pt1 | contig 18071 bp, 19 predicted proteins | sample YL17G12_0_MG_FD_203627 | JGI IMG/M metagenome (GOLD analysis project Ga0315290, IMG submission 203627) | Sediment microbial communities from Yellowstone Lake, YNP, Wyoming, USA - YL17G12_0 | ecosystem: Environmental > Aquatic > Freshwater > Lake > Sediment | place: USA: Wyoming | collected... | reverse complement strand
GAAGACTTTACTTTGCGCTAAAAGATGCGTACCTGTTGGCGTAGAATGATGATCTCCAGGTTCTTGTCACCGTTCGTAACACCCAGGACCGCGATAATATCAAGGAAGAGTGTTAGTATGTGCATGAGCGACCAAAAAACCATTGACCCTCGCCTTTTTTTGGATCAGCAGAGCTTACCCTACTTGGGGAGGATTAGCTGTTTTCCGATTTATTGACTCACTTTGTACAGAGCAGCCTTCAGACGAGATCGGATGGAGTATTTGCACCATACAGCATCAAGTGGATGGATTAAGTATTGTGAACCCATTTATTTAGCAACATTTCCTCCAAAGATATATTTTCTCCACCTTGCAGGCCTGTGCTGGCTACTGCTTCATACGCCATGGTTTATTGGAAATAACTGTATCATTTCCATACGTATGAAAAAGAAGAAATGCTGGTGTGACCTTTCTAGCCGATTTGGGTTTATCCCGAAGCAATATGAATTCTGGGATCGCGGGTTCGTTGAAAAATGCCCGATAATGGAACCCTCGGTGCGTAACTATTTTCCAGGCCTATTTTTGGGGTGAAATTGGTGAAAGGCAAAAAAAACCGACTTTTTTGGTTGGTTTTTTTGTTTATCCTTGGCGGTCCCGACGGGGATCGAAACCGCGGTGCGTAACTTTTTCGCAAACTAACGATGAGTTGATTTTTGAGCCTTTTACGCAACAGCGTAAATATGGACTTCTTTTTCAAGCCTATTTTCCAACTTATCTTTTTCCACTTCGATATCATAACGAGATTGCAGGTTTATCCAGAAACGTTCTGAGAGGCCAAAGAATAAGGATAGACGAAGAGCCGTATCAGGTGTAATCGCACGCTTACCCAGCACGACCTCATTAATGCGTCGGGGAGGTACGCTAATATCCTTGGCAAGCCTATACTGGCTGATGCCCATCGGCACCAAAAATTCTTCGAGCAGGATTTCACCCGGGTGAATAGGTGGTAATTTATTAACCATGTTAATCTCCTTAGTGATAATCTACAATTTCCACATCGTAACAATCGCCATTCTTCCATCGAAAACAAATTCGCCATTGCTGGTTGATGCGGATACTGTGTTGACCTTCACGGTCGCCGCTCAATTTCTCCAATCGGTTTCCAGGTGGGACTTTTAAATCATCCAGCTTTTCCGCCGCGTCGAGAATCTCCAACTTCATTCGTGCCTTGCGTTGAATATCTGCCGTCAGGGAACGGGATCTCTGGCGTTGAAAGAGTTTTTCCGTCTCTTTACCAGCGAAGGTTTTTATCATTGGCTCAATAATAACGCATTGCGTTATTATTGTCAAGATCCTTGCCTTGTACTGGTTACTTCGGTCATGCACCCGAATTTGTGGGGGGTAAAACAAATTGGACGCCTTGATTGCCTGACGAAATTTCTGCCAAAAATCCCAAGAAAACCGGCGGATGAGTCGTAGCCAGCACAAGCCAGCACAAGGGCTAGATTTATTAACCCGAATAGTTTTCCTTTTCCAATGTGTTCGCGGCTTCCGGACTGGAAATTCATCGGCGCAAACTGGAAGCACAAGTACAGCTGTTTACCAGACATCTCATCAATCCGGTTACTGGCTGTGGGCGCAACCAGGTGGATCTAGACTTTAACCCCATCCCAGCTATTGCCCTCAATCGCACGTGGAATGCCGAGCGCGCCGGCGATGCGCCCGCTGTCCCGACCGACACGACCTCATACGGACACAATGTCGAACTCTCTTGGCTGACTAATCTTGCCATTCAAGCTGGTGGGTTTACCCCAGAACCCTACAAGCCGGTGATGAAACTCCTGCTTGACCATGCCGTTCAGCATGGTGTGGATTGGGAATTTCGCGGCATATTCCGTGACGGGATTGCCGATGGCGAAGCTCTGATCAAAGAAAAGGAATTCTGGCAGAACGCTGAAGTGCTGGTTGGTTTTCACGATGGTTATGAAAGCTTTGAAGACGAGCACTATTTCGACGCCTTCGAGAATGTTTGGACCTTTGTCAACACACACATGATTAACCACACTGTTGGCGAATTTCGCACTCTGTTGAATCGGGAAGGTCAACCTATTGATGCCAACATTAGTAATCCATGGAAGGTGGCTTACCACACCGGCCGCGCCCTGCTCGAATGTTCACAGCTATTGGCGCGTTTGAAGGTTGCAAAGTAAAGATGCCGAACTCAGAGAAAACCATGCACCCAAAGCACCGAATCCCAATATTGTCGGCCGAAGCCGTGAACTCAAGGATCTTTTCGTTGACAGTCGGGAATATGGAGGCGTAAATTGAATGTCAGTTTCTACTAATATGTGCGTGACCGCATCTTGAAGAAAAGTGGGATCCCCGTACCCTTTAAAAACCTCAAGCTAAGTATTTTATGCTAGTCGTCATGCCTGTCGGCACCACCAAGTATGAAAATGTGCTATAACAGGCAGCGACCGGCTGGCACACAGGTCGTTGATTCAATGGTGCTACGAGCTCGTACGCTAGTCGGACTGGGATACCTGTAGGCACCGCCAATTGTCGCTCCGTAAAGGAAGCACGTAGAATAGATTCTAACTGATCGGGTATCCACGCCAGTAGGTACATTGAAGATGGGAGGTTGGCATGGAGATTGAACATACACATTGTGTTGGTTTGGACGTTCATAAGAAGACTGTGGTTGCTGCGATCATTGTACCGGATGGGCAGGGAGGGCTGCGGAAAGAAGTCCGGACCTTCAGCACCATGACGGCTGACCTGCTGGGCTTGTAGGATTGGCTGCTGAGTTTTGGAATCACCCACGTGGCGATGGAAAGCACGGGGGAATACTGGAAGCCGATCTACAGCATTCTGGAAGAGAACTTTGAGGTGTTGTTGGTCAATGCTCGTCACATCAAGCAGGTGCCTGGACGGAAGACGGAGGTCATGGATGCTGAATGGATTGCCGATCTGCTTCGGCATGGATTGTTAAGAGGCAGTTTTATTCCGCCGGTGGGACAGCGCGAACTGCGTGAATTGACCCGTTATCGCACTAATTTTGTGCGTGAACGTGCCACCCTGGTCAACCGGATCCAGAAGGCGCTGGAAAGTGCCAACATCAAACTGGCGAGTGTGGCCACCGACGTCATGGGAGTTTCTGGACGTGCCATGTTGGATGCGATCGTGGCTGGCACAGCCAATGCGACCGAAATAGCCGGGCTGGCCAAAGGCAGGCTGCGGCAGCAGCGCGACGCTCACCGCCAATCCCGCCGGTGTGCGGGTGACTGACTCGGATACCGATACGGGCGGGGATGTCCAGGCCTACGCTTATGACGTCTACACCAACCCCAACCCGGCAGGCTCGAACGAGGGGAATGGCTGGTATTTCAGTTACGGGGCAAACCACCCCTTCATCAAGCACATTGTTACCCTGAGCCCCACGAGCGGCGCCCATGGCGTGAATACGGTGCATGTCACCGGTTCCTACAAGATCCAGCAGACCCAGGAAATGGCGGCCAGTGACCTGCACTACCGGGTCGGGACCGATGTCGACATCCTGTCCTACCGGACGTTTCTGGATTGGCAGGGAACACCCACCATCACCGAAACCCAGCCGCTGCGCGAGCTGACGGTTGACTGGGTTTTTTCCGAAAAGCAGGTTCCGCAGGGAACCTGGGTGACGATCACCACCGAGTTCATCGAGTCATCCTGGAATGCCATCAGTTACCACGACGTGTACTTCACCTACCCCGATAAAAAGGGAGACCAACTGCCCTACCTGGCCTGGCAAATCGAGACGCCCCTGATCGAGAAGGCGGAGGCTATTTCCAATGTCACCGGAGGGTATGTGATCGGCAGATTTGATGTGGTTGATCTGCAGAGGCCCGAATTACCGCCCGTCCAGTACCGCCTGGTGCACGAATACCTGTACAACCAGTCGCCTGAATTCCACGTCTTCACTCTCAGCGGCAGCCCGGGATACCTGATCACCAACGCGGTCTTTGGACACAGCTACGGCTATCCCACTGTCCAGGAACTGTGGCGGTTTGAGAACTGGATGACCAAGGGTCGTGAGAAATACGAACTGGGCGATAAACCTCTGGAGATCATCATTGATTGGAAAGGGCAGCTTCCCTACCCCGAGGGCGACCTTGGAGCTGAGTGATAGCTCTCGGCTGAGAAGCCGGGCAAATTAGATCACTGGCGCAATTCAGCAAGAGCAAACAGGTTGACCAGGATGGGAGGGGGCTGCCTGTGGTCTGCATGCCTCGGGTTTTTGGTGATGAGGTCGTGAGCTGGAAATCCGGATGCTGGACCTGATGCGTTCCACCTGGCTTACTGTCATATCAGGCACAGGTAGGATGATTGTCTTTATTTGCCCTAACCGGAGACCAGGGTTGAGACGATTCGGATAATGGGGGTGTGGTCTAAAATTTCGGAAGGATCTTGTGTTGATAGAAAGCCTTGCCATATTTGAAATTTCGCCAAGGATTGATTTTAGCTGCTATCTAAAAAGAAATATCGCTACCTGCCTGCTGCCAGACGTTACTTCGGCGACCATCCGGTCGAAGCCCTAGACCTGTTCCTGCGACTTTAGGAACACCCTGCCCTTACGCATCACCGCTGGTTGTAATTCAACCTTTGAAGTTGTAGAATGTTTGTGGGTCTGTTTCAACATAGCACCGGTTACTCCCTCGCGACTTTCATTGCCACGGCTTGATGTATTCCTTCTCTGCCGACCTCGCTTTTGACCCGCAGGCTGCTTTCTGCCTGTTGGGCCGTCACGTGATTATGCAGAAGGAGGCTGAAATGGCCGTTGACATGTTCATGAATATTGAGGGTATCCCCGGGGAATCAAAAGATAAAATCTATAAGGACGCGATCGTCGTGCAGGCGTGGAATTGGGGGGTCTCGAATTCAGCCCCGGTCACTTCGGGGAGCAGAGGGGCAGGAAAACCGGTCATTCAAGTTCTCACTTTCACAAAACCAGTGGACAAAGCCACCCCCATGCTTTATTTGAATACGCTTCAGGGCAGGCGTATAAAAACCTGTATCTTGACGTGCCGCAACGAGGGTGCCAAAGACAAATTTCTTGAAATAAAGATGTCGGATTGCAACCTGGACAGTGTTTTGACTGGTTGCAAAGTCGGCGAAGATAAAGTAACAGAAACCGTGGGAATACAATTCACTAAAGTCGAGATCGAATATACAGCTATGGACGCAAGCGGTAAACCGCTCACCGTGAAATCTACTTGGGACATCAATCGAAACGCACCGGTATAGAAGAAACCGAAACCGGAGACCCTGTTAGCATGGCGCAAAAGCTGCACTAAACTAATAGAGCTGGTTGAAGAGGAATCACACATGACCTGTTATCGCCAGCTGAAAATTGTCCATGGTGTCTATCTTGCAAGGCAACCGGATCAAATCAAATGTGAGATATTCAGGAGGTTACAATGACCAAAGCTTCCGGTACGATCTATCGATCAGGGGGAAAAGAGCGGATTTCCTATGTAACGATCAAGGCCTATAAAGGAAGTAAAACGCTGTATACCACCGCCGACGATGGCGGTGACTTCACCCTGGATATTCCCGAACCGGGAATGTGGGACTTTGTCGCATTTGAAAAGGCGAGTTTTGCGAGCAGTCCTCTTCAGGTCGATTTATCTCAGGAACAGACTGAAATCAAGATTTATTTGGATCGCATCGCAGAAACCGTCGATGACAAAGCCGGTCGGACCTTTTTCTGGGTCCTGCTGGGGATATTTGGGGGATTGATCCTCCTGTATCTTGTGGCTCACCTGTACATCCTTGATGCGGGTCAGGGCTTCAAAGTTTGGACCAAAGATCCCCTTCGTTACCTGGAAATCCTGCTCTGGGGGCTGGCGGGCATCCTGGTGAGCAAGATCATTACCATCAGCTGGTACTTGCGCGGCCATCGCTTTTACCGCGAGGGGGTTTTGATGCACATCGCCCATCTGGTGGCAACACCTCTTCTGGTGCTGGTCACAGTCCTGTTGCTCTCCCAGGTCACCCTGACCTTCGCGCTGGCCAATACCAATGAAATCGCCATCGATCTGTCCAACCCAACGATCATGGTGGCATTTGCCTTTATCATCGGCACCAGCCCCTGGCCTCTGTGGAATTTCATCCTGAATACAGCCAAGCGTTTCACAGGACAGCTTGAGTAGGGCATATACAAGAGCGTTCTTTAGAAAGTTTTATTGCGCGGGTCGCAGCAAGCCGGTCCACAAAAACGTGGCGGCGTGGTGTAGATCTCAGGCCGATAGGTCTGTTAGGGACGGACTGCAGGCAGCCGGGAACCCTAGAAACCTAAGGATGACGAATAATTGTGACCACGGCTGGAATTTTTTGATGAACAACCAGTGTTCGAGATAAAGACTGGAGTTTCCCGAAGAAATATTGATGAAGGAGGATGCGTGTTATGACCCAAATTTATAAAAAAAATATTCCTGGTCCTGCAACACACGCGCTTGTGATCGGTGTGGGCTATTATGCTCACCTGCCAGGCGGAAAAGGCAAGCTCTATCCTGATTATGAAGGTCTTGGGCAGCTCACCTCCCCGCCTCAATCGGCGCGTGTCTTTGCCGACTGGCTTCTGACTTCCTACCGGAACCCTGTCAAGCCGCTGGCTTCAATTGAGATGCTGATCTCCGAGCCCGATGAGAGCACATTCACCCTGCCCGGAGGAGAAATAAAGGATGTGGAGCGCGCCACGTTCAGCAAGGTCAAGAAGGCGTTGCTCAAATGGAAAGAACGTGGGGACAATAACCAGGACCACTTATTGATTTTCTTCTTCTGCGGCCATGGTGTTTCAAAAGGATACGCCACATCCTTGCTCATGGAAGACTTCGGCAAAGTCCCCGAGAATCCACTTGAACATGCCCTCTCGTTTCGCGATTTTTATGATGGAATGGACATCTGCCAGGCGCGCCAACAGTGCTATTTTATCGACGCCTGCCGGACGGCTTTGCCTACCCTCATCACCCGTTACAACAACTACACCGGTCAACCGGTAATCCCAGGTTCGGCTTTCCTGGCGGCGTTGGGGGCGCGCACCGCACCGATTTTCTATGCTACCGTTCCAGGCGATACCGCCTATGGACGCACGGGTGAAGCAAGCGTGTTCACCCATGCACTCCTCAAAGCGCTCAAAGGAGCCGGCAGCAATAATCTTGAAGAAGAAGAAAGCTGGCGCGTCGACACCAACACCCTCAACCAGGGCTTGGATTACCTGATGCGCTGGACTTTGGGCAAATCGTCCGGAGTGGGCCAGGTGGTCTCTGTGGACGAACTGGTGAATTTCACGCTGCATTACCTGGAGGGCAACCCGATCGTGCCGGTGTCCATCGGCTGTAAACCCAGCGAGGCGAATCTGGCAGCCCAGTTGGGTTATAGCAAAATTGAAAGCGCGGGAACTGTCGTCCGGCCGGATATGCAGGATACTGATTGGCATGTCGAGCTAGAACTGGGCGAATATCACTTCTCCGCTGAATTTCCCAACGGCGGTTATTCCAGTGACTATCAGGATCGTTCAGTGACACCCCCATTTCGTAAAGTGTCCTTGGAGGTGGAAAAATGAGCGGCTTAAAGATTCGCTTGGATGTAAAAGATTTGTATAACGGACCCCAACAGTTCGGCGTCGTAGCGAACATCTACTCCATACCTTCGAAAGACCGTACGTCTCAAATCTCGCGTGAGGAGCGGAAGAAATTGCAGAACATCCTGATCCCGGCTGGTAATAAGTGGGATCCTGAACCGAAATTCCATCTCGTCACACTTCCACCGGGAACCTATTTCGTAGAGGCGATCCTTCCCTCGGAAGAAGTAGTGGGAGAAGAAGTGCTGGTTTCAGATTCACCCATTGAACAAGAGCTGCGACTGACTTCAAAAGAATCTCCCCACGAGTGGTTGAGCTGGCAGCGTTTTAGCGGCAACGTCGCCTCAGCTCAACAATATGCCAGTAGTTCAGATTTGAGGGTAAAAAGCATCCCATCAGCTTTGAATACCATTCTGATCGCTATTGGATCACCGCCCAAAGATCAACCCCCGGTTCTCGACCCGGCAACAGCCTGGCTCTCACAAGGTTTCTTTTTCTGTAATACCCAATTACTGGAGAGCAACAGAACAAACCCGATCGGCGCTTTTACAGGCTGGCAGGGGTTGAACCCGCCCGCGCGGGTTTCCCCACCACTGCAAGCTTATGTCTCGGACCCGGTTTATGAAGTTCACAATTTCAAATGGGACAATCTCACCAACCTCATCGGTTCGCCGTTTTTTCCGGGTGGCTTTAACCAAGCGCGAATGGATCGTTACTATCTTTTTGCTCATGGAAAGGGTTTTCCGGACCAATTTAGTGTCTTGCCTTTACCGTGGGTTCAGGCAGATTATAGCGGGGATGCGACAGTCGAAGCACTTTTTTTGCGAGCAGGAATTTCCACGAGCACCACAAATGGGTTGGATCAGGGCTTTAGAATCTCGATCGTCGTACAGGAGAAGGTTTTCGGTTCACTGATTGGCTATCTGGGTGCGGGGCGATTGCCCGCTGCGGACACGATCATCAGCAGGGCGACGGGATTATTATTTGAAAAGGGTGAAAACCCTCTTGCTGCAGCGGCTGGGGCATATGTTCTCCTGGGGAACCCCATGTCCGAACGTCCGAAGTACTGGCACGATTGGGTGCGAAATTTAATGAATCGATTTCCCTGGCTGCCGGATGGCGCAATCCTGTATGGAAGGTTGCTTTTAGAACAGGGTCGCGACCAAGATAATCTGAAGCAGGCGCATGACTGCTTCATGGAAGGTTTTCGACGCGGGCTGCCATTCTTCTCCAAAGGGGTAAGTTATTTGCTTGATGGACTGAACCGCTTCGTCAACGATGCGCGCCTGAATAAAGCCCCCGATGAACCGATGGAAGCAGCGCTCGTGATTGTGCGGGATCTGGCTCTGCGTACCAACGCTCGACAACCATTTACAAGTGTCCTGCTGGATTAAGAAAGCGATGGAAAATAAAAATGACTAAAATCTTCCGCGTGCACATGCTCCCTGCCCGCCAGGGTGACTGTCTGTGGATCGAATACGGCGATCCGCAGTTTCCCCATCGCGTGCTGATCGATGGTGGTACACCAGGAACAATCAACGCCCTGCAAGAGCGGATTAGCCAGCTTCCTGTGGATGAGCGCCGGTTTGAGCTGCTCGTCATCACCCATGTTGACAGCGACCATATTGGCGGGACGCTTGCCCTGGTAAATCAGAACCTGCCCGGCCTTGTGTTTGACGATATTTGGTTTAATGGGTGGCGGCATCTGCCTGGCTCAGGTTTTGAAGAATTTGGTCCGGTGCAGGGCGAGGAGCTGACCACCTGGCTCGCCGCGCCAGGCAGACCGTGGAATGAGCACTTCCACCAAAAAACTGTTTACGTTCCAGATAAAGGCCCCCTGCCCGTCAAGGATCTGACCGGAGGGATGAAGATGACCTTGCTCTCTCCAGGTAAGAAGGAGCTAAGCAACCTGCGCCCGAAATGGGAACAGGAATGCCACAAGGCCGGGATCGATCCAGCTAAACCACCGCCACCACTTCCGCCTCTTCCGCCTGGATTTGAGGGGATGGGGGCAGTGAATATCGACGCCCTGGCCAAATCGCATTTCAATCAGGATACCTCGGAGGCGAATGGAAGCAGCATTGCCCTGCTAGCTGAGTTTGATGGTCGTCGGATCCTGCTGGCTGGGGACGCTCACGCCCCCGTTCTGCTAAAAAACATCCAGCGGCAGGCTAAAGGGGATGGTCAGGAGCGAATGAGGCTGGATGCATTCAAGCTGCCCCATCATGGCAGCAAGGCCAACCTGTCGAAGGAGCTTTTAAACAAGATTGAATGTCCGCGTTATCTGTTCTCTACCGACGGCACACAATTCAAGCACCCCGATCGCGAAGCAGCTGCATGCGTGATTAGATCTGGCGGTCCGCACCCGGAACTGCTGTTCAATTACCGCAGTGAGTACAATAAGCTTTGGGACAACACGCAGTGGATGGAAAAATACGGTTATTCTGTAAAGTATCCAGACGAGCATCAAGAGGGCTTGCAAGTGGACCTGTGACACTGCAGCATCTTGTGCTAGCGCACGGGCAAATCAAATTCACAATAGGAGAGTGCACGAGTCCGACCTACGGCGTATGCTGGACCCACACGCCTGTGCTGGCTTGGTTCATCCGCCCAGATTTGAGCGGGAAAAGATGATGATCATCCTATTTTACTCTCATAATTTTCCGGGAGATGCATGATCGGCAAAATTCTTCCCTGGCTTACTGGAGGCGGAACTCCTCCCGCCGGTCCGTCAACCGCAGGTGCTGGGTTGGGACGATGTGCAGCCCTGGTGCAGTCAAGTCCCTGGCCAATCACCTGATAAGGTAGTGTCTTTTAGAAATAGCCCTCACATGCGGGGGCTTATTGTGTTTAAATAAAATCAAAAATGACATAAGTACCGTTTTGTGTTGCAGTTAAATTACAGTCAAAACAACAACTTTAATCAGGGGATATTCTTATATATTTGTGCAAAACAATCTGATCAATAGACACAACCTTCGTACTGTGGCATGTATTCTGGCAGGCTGTAAACTACTCCAAGCCGCCGGCCAGCTGAGCTCGATGCCGTTGGGTCTTTTCTTTCAAATCGAGAAAAACCCTTTTACACCTTGTTCACATTTATGATAACATGGTGATGTGCGGAAAGTAAACTTTTATCACCTTCCTAATGGCAACAGCCCTGTTGAAGAATTTCTTGATTCTTTAACCGGCAAGCTAGCGTAAAAAGTTTTATGGGTATTGCAGTTGATCGAAGAGTTGGATATAGTCCCTCGTCAATATTTCAAAAAGCTGGTTGATAGCGAAGGTATTTGGGAGGCTCGCATACAATTTGGAAATGATATTTTCAGATTGTTGGGCTTTTTCGACGGCGGCACTTTGTTAATCCTAACCAATGGCTTTGCCAAGAAAACACAAAAGACTCTCCCACAGGAAATTGCGCTCACTGTCCGCCGTAAGGAAGAATATCTATCAAGGAGAAAAAAGTCATGAGCGATGTGAAACGGTATGTTCAAAAACGTGCTGAAAGCGATACAGAATTCGCACAAAACTACGAAGCAGGTTACGCCGATTTCAAGATCGGTGTTATCTTACGTCAGGCAAGGGAATCCGCAGGTTTAACTCAAGAAGAAATGGCTCGAAGGTTGCAGACCAAGAAATCTGCCATTTCCCGTATTGAAAATCATGCCGATGATGTGCGCCTTTCAACTCTGCGGCGCTATGCTGATGCGATTGGCGCTAATCTCCAAATCCGGATAGCTCATTCATAAGTAAAAACGCACCCAGGACGGCGGACGCCTGGTGGGATCCGAACTTCGTCATTTCCCGCATGGACGAGAACAATCGCACGGACAACCCGGCCTATGAGCGGCACTGGTCATACGGCGAGCTTTTACCCTGGGCAGTGAGGGAAGGCCCGGGACAGGTGGGTTGGCCTGAGTTCACCAGTGCCTGCCGCCCTGGTGCAGGCAAGTCCCTGGTCGAGCTAATTTATTCATATCTAGACTTAGGGGGCTCAAACTATCAATGTGCCACAAACCACCGCTCGTGTTGTTTTCTTCTACAAACTGGCGATTTCTACCCTTGAGTTCGCGCGCTGCTTCTGATCTTCGTCAAGCGTGAGCAGAGGCACTCCCAATTGCTTTGCCACCGCGACATAGACCGAATCGGCGCCTCGCAAACCAAGCTCGGCGGCCAGAACAGCCGCCTCTTGCATCAGTGTGCTGTCCATTTCAGTAATTCTCAGACCGGGTAGAGATTGAAGATCCTGAAACGCCTTCCGTCCCAACGATTTCGTCGTACGCCGGCTGACAGCTCCGGCGACCTCGGCCAGCAGCAAGGAGGGGGACACGAACTGTGTGCCTGCTTTGCGCTGGTCCTTCATCCATTTTTTCACAGCCTCATGGAATTCATCCTGGGGCACCAGACGCGCCACCCAGACGCTCGCATCCAGCACAAAGAAAGTCATCGGCGTGCCTCTGAGACCGCCTGGGCAGCCGAGACGCCTTTAGGCCACTTTGCGCCAATTTCCGCCGCCAGGGTATCCAGTTTATCCCATGCGCGATGTTCGCCTTTCTCATCCAGAACCGGGTTGACAGGCACCAGAAGCGCTACCACTTTTCCGTGGTAGGTCACCTCTACCTGCCCGCCAGTCTCACGCACGTGCCGGATCAGTTCACTGGCCCGTTGCTTCAGTTCACGCACACCTACAGTCATCATGTTCATCTCCTTAGGAAAATGTGCACACAATTGTAGACACATTATAGCATAGAAGTACGGTGTTTCCTGCTGCTCACGATGAAGCAAGTACGCTCGAATCGTCTCTACCGGTTCATCTTCGCTAGAGAAGTGCGTAAAAGCTGCCATGCTACATGACGAAAATAGTGGTACAGCCACAATCGGTAGTTGGTAACTCGAGGGGCGCAAAAATATGTAGTAGGATAGCCTTATTCAACTTCGCCAGACAAGGATATCCTCTTCTCTTGAATAAACTGTCTTCATTTACGTTGATCTTGGTTGTGCTCATGCTGTTACTGGAACTTCCCCGTCTGAAAACGATGTGGAAGTCGGTCACCAAAAAAAATCTTCAGCCAAATCTTCAAAACCCCGTGTCTTAAAACCAAAAAGCGAAGAAGGTTGTCCTTATTGCCAGGAAGGACATACACAAACAGTGTCGCCCCCCGAAACAACGCACACTCCATATAGTGAGACCAAGGGCAAGGGCGGAAGAAAAAAGAAGATCTGCACTCATAATTACTTTTGTTCTACCCCCCATTGCAATTATTACCTCGTTACAGATGAAAGGATCCATGCCCTGATCGGGTATGGATCGCATGGGAAATATGAGTACATTCAGGATTTGTATTGTCAGGCTTGTAACACCAAGTTCACCATACGGAAACCTACCTTGTTGTATCGGCTGAAAACCCTTTCCAAGATCATCTTGCTGGCGATGAGTTTGCTTGTGCTGGGGATCGATACCTCAGCGTTATAAGAAGCCATGGGGATGCAGGAAAGTACACTGCGCACATGGTTGACGCGCAGCGGAACACAAAGCCGGAAACTACATCAGCGTTTCTTCAAAGACCTGACGCTCGGGCATATCCAATTGGATGAGTTGTGGGCGGATGTAAAACAGAGACAGCAGGAAGTGTGGGTATGGACAGTCTGCGAAGCAAAGCCGAAGATCATTCCAGTGATCCAACTGGGAGCACGCACACAGGATCAGGCGTACTCAGTGGACCACGAATTGAAAAGCAGATTAAAAGCGGGCTGTGTTCCGATCTTCAGTTCAGATGGGCTCAAACATTATTTCTATGCCCTGACGGCGCACTTTGGGGAGTGGCTCGATGTGGCAGGAGAGAAGAAACCAGTTGGGTTGATCTTATCTTCATTTTTTTACGCGCAGGTGATCAAGCAGCAGCGGCGTTTTCGTCTGGTGGGTGTGGAGCATCGGTTTGTCTGGGGGCTGCCTGAGGAGTACATCTCTCGCCTCAAAGCCAATGGTTTGAGCGGGAACATCAATACTTCTTTCGTTGAGCGTGCCAACCTGACCATCCGACAATCCATTTTGAAATTGACACGTCGCACATGGGGACCTGCTCAATTCACATCGGAGCTTGAGGATCATCTTTACTGGTGGCTCGCTTACTATCACTTCGCTCGTCCTCACGAGAGCTTGCGGATCAGATTACCAGAACCGGTCAAGCGTAAGGGAAACCAGCGACCGAGGCTGTATAAGAAGATGACCCCGGCGAAGGCGGCTGGGGTCACTACTCGGCATTGGTCAGTTATGGAGCTGATCAGTTTTTCGCTACTATAAAGACAGGTGGGGGCAGAAATCAATGGAGAGTGCAAGCCTTTCTCTATGGAAGCATTCATGGACTCTACCCAGGTTTCCCCCTGTGGGTGCTTTTCCAACAAAAACGCGTTCAAAAGAGCACGTTTCAGTTGCCAACTACCGATTGTGGCTGTACCAAATAATCATCCAGCATAAAATGCTTGAATTCGGAGTCTTCCGCGAGAATATCTAAAAGTTTATCGATCAGGTTAACCAGTTTTAGCCGGAACTGTTGGAAGGTCAGGTACCATTCACGGTCCCAGTGGGTTTGAGAGATGACGTGTAGTTATTGCATCCGATTTCTTCTCAACTTAAATCGGCAGGATGCATGCCATGTTTTGCTTCAATGGCTGCCTGTATTTCCGATTCCTTCTTGTGGTTGATTGGGAACTGGAACAACAGGAAAATCCCGATCAGGATGATAAGTGCCGGGATGATCCCTGTCCCAAAGCGGATTGCCCACACGACTTCAGCAGCCTGGCTTTTGGACTCACCGATATATCCTGACGCGCTGAGCAGAGCACTCAGGATTAGTGGTTGGAAGCTCGCAGCAGGGAGAAGAATGATCGCCATGATACCGCGTACCACACCAGGTTGGCGTTTACCGGTAGTGAGTTCGATATGGTCGATAACTAAGCCGGTGATAGGGTTGACGATGGCGGAAGTAAACCCGTAACCTATTATTATCACAATGTATGTCCCGGCGGCAATCCAGTAGTTGATTGGCAAACTCAAAACTGCATGCCCAACAGCTGCGATCAGCAGCCCCCATCCGAGCGTGTTCCGCGTACCGAACTTCTTGACCAGCCAGATGATCAGCGGAAATATCATCATCTGTGCGATTCCAGTCAGAAGGTCCGGGATCGTGGCTTTCAAACCAGAGACTTCCAGCACATTGTCCATGTAATACAGGTAACCGGAGAAATAATTGCTCGTGCCAGCCTGGATGAACAGGAAGGCAACTATGAAAATCACGAAGGTTTTATCCTTGAGTAGGTCTTTTGAAAGCGCCAGCAACTCCTTGAGCCCGTGCGTCACTTCCATGTTCTTGTAAAATGCTTCATCTTCACGGATAAATCGCGAGCCGAGCCAGATCAGGAAAACGCCAAGCAAAACTGCCGCGGAGAAAATCGCCACCAGGGTTGTGCGGCTGAAATCGCCGGTCAGAAACCAGATCGGAATCATACCCCCCAGAAAAATCGGTATCATATTGACGTAACTTGAAATCACCTGCACTTCCGTTCGTTCATCCGTGCGCAGAAAGGTGTTGACCGTGAAAGCCATGAAACTTACATTCAAAAGGGTCTGCGCGCTTTCGTAGATGACCAGCAGGATCAGCAGATACGCCGCGATGGCGATTTCATTCCAACCCGGGGACGCGAACAACAGCCCAATGACCGCCGCCCCGATGATCGGTATTGCCCAGCGGATCAGCGGCAGGTACTTCCCGCGTCCTGTTACAAATTCCCTTTTATCCGCCCAGTAGCCGATGATGGGATCATTGATCCCATTCCAAATGCTGAACAGCAGGAACACCACACCATAGATGGCTGGGCTGAGACCGATGACGTCCGTATAGTATTTCATCAGAGAACTGGTCACGATGATCATCACCAGCACTGACCCGCCCGAAATCAGGTTGAGCAGGATTTTTCTTTTCAGGGTGTAGTACTTCTTTGTCTCTGACATGTAAGTCTTTCCTTAAACACTCATTCTGAATAGCGAAATTCCCGGGCAGTATCGAACATGGCGACAATATTTTCCGGCTTTATGTCTGCCTGGATATTGTGAATCTGGTTGAACACAAATCCGCCGCCGGGTGCAAAGATTTCTATTTGCTCCCGGACGTGTTGGGCGATTTCATCCGGTGTGGCAAACGGGAGCACGTGCTGGGTGTCACAGCCGCCGCCCCAGAAGGTGATCTGATCCCCGAAATCTGATTTCAACTGAACGGGATCCATGTCCTTTGCACTGGTTTGCACCGGGTTGAGAATATCCACGCCAGCCGCGATCAGATCAGGGATGAGCGGACGGATACTGCCACAGGAGTGGAGAAAAACAGCGCAGTTGGAATTCCGGTGAACATACTGGAACAATGTTTGGTGCCCGGGGAAAATATGCTTTTGGTACATGCTCCGGGACATGATCATCCGATCCTGCATCCCTAGGTCATCACCAAACTGGATGATCTGTACGTAATTGCCAACCGTTTCCAGAAACAGGGATAAATTCTTGAGTTGGGTCTCGACAATCCCACCGATCAGATCTTCTGTGAAAGCGCCGCCTTTTGCCAGATCCATCATAAAACGGGAGAAACCGCGCAGGCTGTTGCCTGTCTCCAGGATGTTCCCGCCAAAATTCGCCATGATGGCAAAATCGGTGTTCTCGTATAGAGCTTTAGCACGCATTTCAAGGAATTTGAGCTCTTCATCACTGATGATGGGTCTGGGGACATATTGCAACTCTTCGGGCGTGGTCAACCCTGCCAGGGGGTGAATGGCTTCTGAGAAATACAAACTGCTGGGGGACATTCGGTGCATGGGCATCCCGTTTTCCCAGATCAGCCAGCCGCCGTTTTCTTCATCGGGGCGCAAGTCAACGCCCGCGGGAATTCTGCAGGCCACACCGTTGGGGAGTTTCCACGGTTTCCAGAGTTCCGGTGCTTCGCCCAACGAGTTCCCCAATGAAATGACATCCACCCCAAAGAGGGATAGTATCTCCGGCTCAACTTCTGCCAGTTGCTGTCCCATGTCAACAACGCGGATTTCCCCACCCGTAATCCCCAAATGCTTTTTGAGTCGGTCATACGCAATCGCCATAATCCCGGTTGATGCCATACCTCCAAAATCGATTGGCAGGCGATCAGGTTCTTCGTGGCGAATAGCCTTGAGTACACGTTCCCGCGATGTCATTGAAACTTGGGCTGGTTGGCGTTGTTCACTCTGCATGTTTTCTCCTTAGTAGACCTAATGTTAACAGCGTTAATATTTTACACTTCAATGTTTACACTGTCAACATTTGTGGTATCATTTTCTTATGACAGAAAAAACCTATCATCATGGAAATCTCAAAGAAGCATTGATCTCTGCCGGGCTGGAAATCCTTTCTGAACACGGCATCGAAGGGTTAAGTTTGCGCAATGTCGCAAAACGGATAGGCGTCAGCCACACTGCCCCCTACAACCATTTTCATGACAAACAAGCCCTACTCGCCGCCATCTCAACCGCCGGGCATGAACAATTCCATCAGACCTTGCTGGATACTTTTACGCAATTTAAAGAAACATCCACAGAAATCATCATTGAAATTGCCTGGGCATACTTGCAATTCGCATTGGATAACCCTGATCAATTCAAGTTAATGTTTTCCGGCGCGCTTGAAGAAGAACGAAATCATCCTGATTATGTTGAAATCTCCGGGAAAAGCATTGCCCTATTTGAAGAAATCATCGCTTTTTGCCAGGGCAAAGGTCAACTGCCCGCCGGCAGGGTGGATAGTCTTGCCATCAAGCTATGGAGTTCTGTCCACGGGTTTACAACGCTCATGCTTGAGAATCAATTTCCGCCCCAATATCAGCAAGAGAAAGACATAAAAGAACTGCTCAAGGTTGTTATGCTTTAAGTACTTAGAGTTAATTATCACCTATTTTCCCATAAATATGGTAAAATATAAATATAGGTTAAATATGAAAACAACGATTGAAATTCCCGAACCGCTCTTTCGACAGGCAAAAGCTAAGGCCGCCATGGATGGTCTCACCTTGCGCGACCTTTTCGTGCGTGGGCTGCAATTGGCGGTGCAAACCCCATCAACATCCACTAAACAACGCGCAGCTTTCCCCTTGATCCGCGCAGCTAAAAGTACGCCGCGCCTCACTGATGAACAAATCTACGCGGCCCTTAACACAGACGAAGGACTCGTCTGATGGCTACGCTTTGTGATGTCAATTGCCTGTTGGCTTTTTGTTACGACCGACATGTGCACCATCCCGAAGCAAAAACCTGGCTTGAATCGCAAGATGAATTGTCTGTGGTAATCTGTCGCAATACCCAGTTGGGCTTGCTTCGGTTACTGACGAATGCAAGCGTTATGGGCAAGGATGTATGCAGCTTGAAACAGGCTTGGACTATTTATGATACCTTGATGGGGGAT
>Ga0315290_10001143_pt1 | contig 18101 bp, 12 predicted proteins | sample YL17G12_0_MG_FD_203627 | JGI IMG/M metagenome (GOLD analysis project Ga0315290, IMG submission 203627) | Sediment microbial communities from Yellowstone Lake, YNP, Wyoming, USA - YL17G12_0 | ecosystem: Environmental > Aquatic > Freshwater > Lake > Sediment | place: USA: Wyoming | collected... | reverse complement strand
CACGCGCCGGCCCGCCTGGTCGATGAGGATGGGCGCGGAGTAGGAGGCGGGGTCGTCCAGGGCCCGCCAGCGCTCGGCGCCGGTCTTCTTGTCCAGCCCGACCAGGCAGGCCCCCTCGGCGCCGCCGATCTGGAGGATGACCAGCTCGCCGTCGACCAGCGGCGCGGCCGAAATGCCCCAGATGGGCACCCGGGCCTCGTACTCGGCCCGAAAATCCTTCTTCCAGAGGACCTTGCCGGTGGCGGCGTCGAGGCAGTGGAAGTGGCCCATGGTGCCCAGGGCATAGGCCCGGCCGTCGTCGATGGAGACCGAGGCCCTCGGACCCGCCGTGTACTGCACGTCTTCGTAGCGGCAGTCGTAGGTGTGGTTCCACAGCGGCTTGCCGGTTTGCCAATCGAAGCACAGGACCCGCTCCGCCTGGACCGGCTTGGTCTGGCGATCCATGAGGTAGACCCGGCCGGCGGCCACGGTGGGCCCGGTGTAGCCTGGACCGATCGGCACGCTCCAGCGGAGCTTGATCTTGGGGGAGGGGAACTTGTCGACGAGCCCGGTCTCCTTCCACACCCCGTCGCGGCCGGGCCCACGCCACTGGGGCCACTCGTCGGCCCCCAACCGGCCGACCAACGACGCCACCACAGCGAGCAAACACGCCGGGAGGAGAACCGGAACCGGACGTCCTGAAAACCTTGGGTGCGGAAACGTGCTCATGGTCCTGCGCGCATGGGTGGGCGGGAGTGTCATCCAACGTAGCCTGGTCGGCGAGCGTGCTCCATAAGGTGATCGACGCGGCAGCCCCGTGCAAGCCTCCAGGGACCGACCCGGCCACGGCTTGCGGTTGAGCCGGGGGGAAGGCCGCAGGTCGACGGTTGCGATAACTCGTGAACACATCAAGAGTTGTGTCGAGGATCCATCTCCGAGCCGTCCTTGCGGATTGTAGGGAGGAAACGGAAAATACCTGGACGGTTGACTTTCCCGAAGCACTCAGTACGCTAAGAGAGATGGCTCGGACCGGCCAGGCTGGCCTGAAAGGGGGGCGGTATCGAGACGAGTTCGGTCGGTGGCCGAGTGCTCAAGGGCATCAAGACCAGAGAAGGGAGTGGCCAACGGTGAACTACTTCAGGCCGATGCGAGCGGCGGCGTTTCTTGCCAGCCTAGCCGTCCTGGGGGCGGTCGCCCGAGAAGCCCGGGCCGAGGTCCTGACGTTCTCCAAGGACTTCGAGTACACGAATTCCAGCCGGATGGCGTTCGTCTTCTTTGACAAGTTCGACACGGCGCGGGGGACGCTCAACAGCGTGCTGTTCGATTTTCAGGTGCAGTCGGCCCCGCAATCGATCTGGAGCGTCGATGCCCGCCCGGACCCGATCATGGTCCCCGATCCGACCGATCCTTTGGGCATCATCTTCCTGCCGGGGACGGCGACCCCGTACCACCGGGTCGATTTCAGCGTGCTGACCGACGTGTCGATCTCGCTGACGGATTTGCACTACCAGGGCGCCTTCGAGCGTCAGACCGCCGAGGCCCCCGGCCGAGCCCTGACCCTCTACGAAGGGCCGGAGCAACTGATGACCACGGTGACCTCGGTGCTCGGGGCCGACTTCGTTCCCAGCGGGCGCATCGCCGGCGGCGACACCGGGATGATGATGGGAACGGTGTCGCTCGCGTACGACTACGCCCCGTCGGGCGAGAACAATCCGATTCCCGAGCCTCCGGCCCTGGTTGCGCTGGCGGGGCTCGGGCTGAGCGGCTGGCTCCTGCGCCGGCGCCGGCGTTAACCCGCGTTCCTCACCAGCCGGGGCAGCGGGCCACAAGGTGCTCCCGTAGGACGGGTTGGTAATCCGTCCCGTATACGGACGGATTGACAATCCGTCCTACGGTCAAGAGAAACGCGGCCCACGAGCGCCGGCATGCCCAACGACCCTTCGCGCCCGGACGTTGGCAACGTGGCCGCTCGGCTGACCGCCATGGCCCGGGCCATGCCCGAGGCGCTCGCCGTGGTCGAGCCGCTCGGCTACGACGGCGGGCGCAAGCGCCGGTACCGCACGATCACGTTCCGGGAGTTGGACGAGCAGAGCGATCGCATTGCCCTGGGGCTGGGAACGATGGGCGTCGGGCCCGGCACGCGCATGGTGCTCCTGGTCCGCCCGGGCATCGACTTCGTGGCCTCGGCGTTCGCGCTGTGGAAGGCCGGGGCCGTGACGATCCTGATCGATCCGGGAATGGGCGGGCGCAAGCTGGTCGGCTGCCTGGCCGAGGCCGAGCCCGAAGGGTTCCTGGCCGTGCCGTCGGTGCAGGCGGCGCGGGTCCTGTTGCGACGGCGGTTCCCGAAATCGCGGTTCCACGTGACGGTGGGCCGGCGCTGGCTTTGGGGCGGGACGACGCTGGACGAGCTCCGCCAGGGCCCGCGCCACGGCAGCGAGCTGGCCCCGCGCGCCGCGGACGATTCGGCTGCGATCATCTTCACGACCGGCAGCACCGGCCCGCCCAAGGGCGTCCTGTATACCCACGGCGTCTTTCACGCCCAGATCGAGGCGCTGGCCGGCCGGTTCGGCATCGGGCCGGGTGAGGTCGACCTGGCGACCTTCCCGCTCTTCGGGCTGTTCGACGTCGCTTTGGGCGTAACGGCGGTGGTCCCCGACATGGATCCCACGCGTCCCGGCCGGGCCGACCCCGCCAGGATCCTCGAGGCCGTCCACGACTGGAACGTCACCCAGGCGTTTGGCTCACCGGCCTTGTGGAACCGCGTGGGCCGGTACTGCCGCGAGCACGGGGCCCGGCTGCCCACGCTTCGCCGCGTGTTCTCGGCGGGGGCCCCCGTGCCGGCCGACGTGCTCTCCCGCATGAAGAACTGCATCCACCCGGAAGGCGACGTGCATACCCCCTATGGTGCCACCGAGGCCCTGCCCGTGGCTTCCATCTCGGCCACGGAAGTGCTCGACGAGACCGCGGCCCGCACCCGGCAAGGCGCGGGCGTGTGCGTCGGCCGGCGGTTCCCGGGGATCGCCTGGCGGGTGGTCCGCATCGTCGACGGGCCCATCGCAACGCTCGAGCAATGCGAGCCGGTTTCGCCCGGGGAGATCGGCGAGCTGGTGGTCAGCGGGCCGGTCGTCACGCGGCAGTACGTCACCCGGCCCGAGTGCAACAAGCTGGCCAAGATCGCCGACGGCCCGGCGCTGTGGCACCGCATGGGAGACGCGGGCTACCTCGACCCCGACGATCGGTTCTGGTACTGCGGCCGGGTGGCCCATCGGGTGATCACGCCGGCGGGGCCGATGTACACCATCCCGTGCGAAGCGATCTTCAACCAACACCCCGACGTGCTCCGCAGCGCGTTGGTGGGCATCGGCCCGGCGGGCCGGCAAACCCCGGCGATCGTCGTCGAGCCGCACCCCGAGCGCTTCCCCGGCGAGTCGGCCGCCCGGGCGGCCTTCACCGCGGACCTCCGCGAGCTGGCCCAATCCAGCCCCATCACCTCCTCGATCAACACCTTCCTGTTCCACCCCGGCTTTCCGGTCGACGTTCGCCACAACGCGAAGATCTTCCGCGAGCAACTGGCCGAGTGGGCCGGCCGGCAATGACTCCCCGTTGGGTGGCACTGGCTGCTTGCCAGCCGGTGCTTGCCAGCCGGTGCTTGCCCGCGGTAGGATCCTGCACGGGCAGGCTCGCCGCCTCACGAACGCAACCCTCCTACCCAAGCAGCCGCACGAAAGGGACTCCCATGAACTTCCTCAGAACGCTGACGCTCGGGACGCTTTGGGCGCTGGTGGCTTGTACGACGCCGGGGGTGGCCGGCGCCGGGCAGCCGCCGGACATCAACTACGACGAGGCCAAGGTGCCCAAGTACACCCTGCCCGATCCGCTCGTCCTGGCCGACGGCCAGCCGGTGACCGATGCCAAGACGTGGCACGAGAAGCGCCGGCCGGAGATCCTGCGGCTGTTCGAGACCTACGTCTACGGCAAGGTCCCCGGCCGGCCCAAGGCCCTGGGCTTCGAGGTCTTCTCCGAGGCCGCCGATGCCCTGGACGGCAAGGCGACCCGCCGGCAGGTCTCCGTGCGGTTCAGCCGGGATCCCAAGGGCCCGAAGATGGATATCCTCATCTACCTGCCCAACCAGGCCCCCAAGCCGGTGCCGCTGTTCGTGGGCCTGAACTTCGAGGGGAACCAGGCCGTCCATAAGGACCCGGGCATTCGCATCTCGGAGTCGTGGAAGCGGGGCGGCAAGAAGGCCACGGAGCAGTCGCGGGGGTCGGAGGCGAGCCGCTGGGCCGTTGAGAAGATCCTCGAGCGCGGCTACGGCCTGGCCACGATCTACTACGGCGACATCGACCCGGACTACGACGACGGCTTCCAAAACGGCGTGCACCCCCTGTTCTACAAGAAAGGCCAGACGCGGCCTGGGCCGGACGAGTGGGGCTCGATCGGCGCTTGGGCCTGGGGCCTGGGCCGGGCCTTGGACTACTTCCAGACCGACAAGGACATCGACGTTGCGCACGTGGCCGTGATGGGCCACTCGCGCCTGGGCAAGACGGCGCTCTGGGCCGGGGCCATCGACCCGCGGTTCACGATCGTCATCTCGAACAACTCGGGCGAGGGCGGGGCGGCGTTGGCCCGGCGCCGCTTCGGCGAGACCACCCGGCGGATCAACACCGCCTTCCCCCACTGGTTCTGCGGCAACTTCAAGCAGTTCAACGACCGTGAGGACGACATCCCGGTCGACCAGCACATGCTCATCGCGCTGATGGCCCCGCGCCCGGTCTACGTGGCCAGTGCCGAGGAGGATCGTTGGGCCGATCCCCGCGGCGAGTTCCTCGCCTGCAAGGGGGCCGATCCGGTCTACCGCCTCCTGGGGACCGACGGTCTGGCCGCCGCCGACATGCCGCCGTTCGAGAAGCCGATCACCAGCCGGATCGGCTACCACGTGCGTCACGGCCAGCACGACGTGACCGACTACGACTGGCAGTGCTACCTCGACTTCGCCGACAAGCACTTTGGGCGCAAGCCGTAAGGAGTTGGCGTTCTCCCATCGGGCAAACCCCAGGGTGCCGAGGGCTTGCTCGAAGGCCAAACCGTCTTTTCTCGGTGGACGCCAGCATGCCTAACGTTCATCTGAGAAACAACTTACGAGCGTTCCACAAGGGTGCGGCCGGGGTGCGGGCGCCGACTTGGGGGTGCTGGCGCCGTTGTCGGGGTGCTGGGGGTGAGTTTGACGATTGCGGAGAGATTGACGGTTATAGTGAAGAAGCAGTCTGGGCAAGCCCGATAAACACTGATGAAGGAGCCAAGTCCAACGGCGCGCCGGCTGCGCCTCCACGTCGCTCGACACATCACCAACCCCCATGCACTTCATTCGCTTTCGAACCGCGTGGGCCGTTCCGGTCGCATTGGTATGTGCGTCCGTGGCCATTGGCGGATGCTCGCGCACCAGGTACCGACTTCAGGCCGATCGCGAGGCGTACGAAGCGATCGCCGAGAGGAACGACGACCCGCGATGGTGCGTGGCCGACTACAGCATCGAGACGGACCCGCGCAGCCGCTACTACGATCCTTGCGATCCCGATCAATCTCCCATGCCGCCGGACGATCCCGTCTCGCATCAGTACGTGCACCAGGTGGACGGGAAGAAAGGCTGGAAGCACTGGCACTGCAACGGGGATCGGATCGAGCTGGAGAATCCCGCGTGGCGCGAGGCGCTCGGCCAGTACGTCAAGGTCGGCGAGGACGGCTCGGTCAAGCTCGACGTGGACTCCGCGCTTCGGCTTGCGTACGTCCACTCGCCGCCGCACCGGAGCCAGTTGGAGACGCTGTACCTGTCCGCGTTGGACGTCACGGCGGAGCGATTCCGCCTGGACACGCAGTTCTTCGGCGGATATGACGCCAGGTACGCCCACAACGGATCGCTGATTCCCGCGGGGCTTGGCTACGATCCCGTTCTGGGCCGCTTCGTGGCGCATCCGGCGATCGAGGGCCCTGGAGTCGAGAGCAATCGAGTGACGGTGGGACGCCCGTTTGCGGCGGATCCCGCGATCCAGGCGCGACGGCGGTTTGCCACGGCGGGTGAGCTCCTGGTGGGATTTGCCAACTCGTTCGTGTTCGAGTTCACCGGCCGTGACGCGAACCTCGCCGGCTCGCTGGCGAATTTCTCGCTCGTCCAGCCCTTGCTGCGGGGCGCCGGGCGAGACGTTGCGCTGGAGCAACTGACGATTGCCGAGCGCGCCTTGTTGGCCAATCTGCGGGCCTACAGTCAATACCGGCAGGGCTTCTACACGCAAATCGCCATCGGCGAGCTCGGGGTCCTCGGACCGCTCCGCGGCGGCGGCACGAGCTTCGCGGTGTTTCCCGGGCAGGGCGGCGTCGGCACGGGTCTCGGGCTCTTTCCCGGGCAGGGCGTCGGCGGCTACATCGGCCTCCTTCAACAACTCCAACAGATCCGCAACAGCGAGGACAGCCTCGGCCTTCAAGTCCGCAATCTCTCGCGTCTGGAAGCCTACCTGGAGTTCGACCTGATCGACCTGGTGCAGGTTGACCAGTTCCGGCAGAGCGTAGAAAACGAGCGATCCAGCCTGCTGCAAAGCCGCAATGCCTTCGAGCTCTCCCTGGATCGCTACAAGACGGGCACGCTCGGCTTGCCGCCGGACCTGCCCACCGAGCTGGACGACGGTCTGATCCGCCAGTTTCAGTTCGTCGCCCGCGAGGCAACCGCGGTCCAGGACTCGATCGTCGCGCTGCAGGATCGTGTCGGCAAGCTGCCGAAGGACGCGAGCGTCGAAGCGATCCGTCAGGTCATCACGGATGCCTTCAAGGTCGTCGAGCCGGTTCGACGCCGTCTGGACGCCGTGCGGGCAGACCTCGCTCGCATGGAAGAGGCGGTGCAGGGCCGCGAGCGAGCGATGACCGAGGAAGACAGGAAACGGTTCCAAGACGAACGAAAGCGACTTTGGGAAGACCTGACCAGACGGGACGAACTGGAGGAGAAGGCCGGACTGGAGCAGAAGGTCGGCACAGCCCGGGCCAAGCTGGAGGGGCTCCGCGACCGGCTCTCCGAGCAGACCCGAAGTGCCGTAGCGCACGACGTCGTCGTCTGGGTGAGCAATTTCTACGTTCTCGCGCAAGGCTCGATGCTGATCCAAGCGCGTGCTCGCCTTGAGACGGTCACCGTCGAGACCATCGAATTGAGCTCCCAGGATGCACTCAAGACGGCGCTTGCCAACCGCCTGGATTTCATGAATGCCCGGGCGGCGCTGGCCGATCGCTGGCGGTCGATCCAGTTCAACGCAGACGCGCTGCAGTCGGTGCTGAACGTGACCGCGGGAGGCGACGTTCGCACGGCGCGGAACAATCCGGTCAGCTTTCGCGCCCCGACGGGAACTCTGCGCCTGGGACTGGAATTCGACGCGCCGTTGACTCGAGTCCTGGAACGGAACGCCTATCGCCAGTCGCTGATCGACTACCAGCAGAGCCGCCGCGACTTCATCCAGTCGTGCGACTCGCTCCACGTGGGACTCCGCGGGCTGCTGAGGCAGATTGAGCAGCTTCGCACGGCCCTGGAGATTCAACGTCGCGCCGTGGCGATCGCGATTCGGCGCGTCGACGTGACGCAAGCAGCGCTTTATGCGCCCGTGCCGCCCCCGCCGCCGGGACAACGGCCGGCTCAATTCGGGCCAACCGCGGCGTTCAATCTCCTGTCGGCGCAGTCGGCCTTGCGCGACACGCAGGACACCTTCATGAGCCTGTGGCTGAGCTACTACGCCGCTCGGATGCGATTGGCTCGCGAGCTGGGCGTCATGAAGCTCGATGGGGACGGCAGGTGGATTGACTTCCCGCTGCCAGGCTCCCGCGGCGAGGATTCGTTGGACGCTGCAGGCTCGGGCCCTGAGGAGGCGCCCATGCCCCCGGCAGTCCCAACCGAGTGGATCGAGCTGGTGGATCGCACTGCGCCGCTACCGACCGGCCCGCCTCCGGCGGACGTCGAGAAGCCCGTTGGCGGCTCCCCCGCAGTCCCCCCAAACGGACCTTCTGGGTTTCCGCCGGCCGGGGGAGCCCCGGACCCAAAAGATCCCGGTCTGTTGCCCAAGCGCAGTGCACTCCAGGGAGCGGTTGGCCGACCATGGTTGGATGGCAGCGGCATCTGTCCTAAGTCGCTGCCTGGCGATGCGTTAGTTTCCCGATAGCCCTTAAGAAGTCGCCTCGGGCGAGTCGAGCCTCGCCGATCGCTGTCATGGGCCCCTCGGGCTCCACGGAGAGCACGCCGGCCTTGGCTGGTTGGATACCCGCGGAACATCCCGATACCGAAGTGGCGTGGTCGCCGTTATAATGGGCGATAGGTCCCGCGCGCAGCTCGTACATCCCTTGGGGTGAGGTTTCCGGCCGATCGCCGGAGATTCGTCCGTCCGTCGCCAGCGAGCCCACGACAAGCGATTCGCGTTCGCAGGGGAGACCGATCATGTCGACCGACGTGCTTCCGGAATCGCAGAGCCGTGCGGAAGCGCAGAGCCATCTGCAACCGCGGGGTTTGCAGCAGGGCACCCCTCCCCAGGATTCGCGACGTGGCCGGTGGTGGAAGCGCGGTCTGCTTGCGATGGCTGTGATCGGCGTGCTTGCGACTGCCGCCGCGCTGATCCGCGGCGCCACGTCGGCGCGCAAATCCGGCCCCAAGCTGACTTACACGATCGCGCGTGGCGACCTCGTCGTCACGGTCACCGAGCAGGGGACGCTGGAGAGCTCCAACAATACGGAAATCAAGTGCAAAGTCCGGGGTTACAGCACCGTCATCTGGGTGCTCAAGGGCGGCGCGGAGGTGAAGCCGGGCGACGTGCTGGTCAGGCTCGATACGAAGCAGATCGAAGACGCCGTCAGTCTGCAAACCACGAATGCTCATACCGCGAGGGCCACCCTCGAGCAATCGAAGGCCGTCGTGGCGAAAGCGGAGATCGCCATCGAGGAGTACCTGAAAGGCAGGTATCTCGCGCAGTTGCAGGTGCTGGAAATGCGGAAGGCCGTTGCCGAGCGGAATCTGCGCACCGCCGAGAAGATGCTCGAGTACTCTCAAGGGTTGTTTAAGCGCGGCTTCGTCACGGAATTGGAGGTTCAAGGGAATACGTTCACGGTCACGCGGGCCAACCTGGAGCTGCAAGTCGTCCAGACCGAGATCCGCGTTCTGGAGCAGTACACCAGGAAAATGGAGATGGAGACGCTCAACGGCAATCTGACCGCAGCCAAATCCAAGCTGGAAGCGGACAAAGTGGGGCTCGCCATGGATGAGCGGCGCCGCGATCTCGCGCTGGAGGAGCTCAAGCAATGCGTCGTCAAGGCCGAAAGGAGCGGCCTGGTCATCTACCCCTCGGCCGCACAGTGGAAGCAGGTGCCCGACATCACGGAAGGTGCGACGGTGCTTAAGGATCAGGTGCTGCTGCTCATGCCCGACCTTTCCAAGATGCAGGTGAAGGTCGGCATTCACGAATCCATCGTCGAGCGCGTCAAGCCGGGGCTGACGGCGCGGGTGACGCTGCCGGAGCAGACGCTCGAGGGCAAGGTTTCCTCGGTGGCTTCGGTCACCAGGCCGGCGGGCTGGTGGACGGGAAACGTGGTGAAGTACGACACGATCGTCGCGCTTCCGCCGGTGGAGGGACTGAAGCCCGGCATGAGCGCGGAGGTGGAAGTGATCCTGGATCGGCACACCGACGTGCTGACGATCCCCGTGGCGGCGGTGGTCCAGACGGAGGAGGAGGATTTCTGCTGGGTGAAGACGGCGGAGGGCCAGCAACGGCGCTCGCTGCGCCTGGGCGACAGCAACGACCAGTTCATCGTGGTCGGGGCGGGCGTGAAGGAAGGCGATGAGGTGGTGCTCAACCCGCTTGCCTTCCTTGAGGAGGCACAATCCGAGGTGCTCAAACCCCTCAACAACGCAAAGCGGCGGGGCCGGACCGAGAGGAGTCCGGCAGCCGGTCAAGTCGACGGCTGAGCCTGGAGAGCGATCATGTCGGCTGACGTGCTTGCCCAAACGCAGAGCGCTCGACAACCGCCGCCTGGGCAACACGGCGGCAATCTCCAGGATTCCCGGCGCGGCCGGTGGTGGTGGCGCGGTCTCATGGCAGTCGGTGTGGTCGCCGTGGTGGCCTCTGCCGCCGCGCTGATTCCACGCGCCGGGCCCTCGCAGACGACGGGCCCCACGCGGACTCACACGATCACGCGCGGCGAGCTGGTCGTCACGGTCACCGAACAAGGGACCCTGGAGAGCTCCAACAATACGGAAATCACGTGCAAAGTCCGGGGCCAGAGCACCGTCATCTGGGTGATCAAGGCCGGCACCGAGGTGAAGCCCGGAGACGAGCTGGTCAGGCTGGATACCCTGGCGCTCGAAGACGCCATCAGTGAGCGCACGAAGTATGCTCATTGGTCGAGGTCCGGAGCCGAGCGATCCAGGGCGGACGTGACAACGGCGGGGCTCGCCATCAAGGAGTACGAGGAAGGCAGGTACCCCGCGGCGTTGATGACGCTGGAGAAGGACCGGGCCATCGCCGAGTCGAACCTGCGCACCGCGAAGAACATGCTCGACCATGCGCAAAGGATGGCTGCGCGCAGCTACGTAGGCGCGTTGGAAGTCGAGGAGAAGACGTTCGCGGTCAAGCAAGCCGAGCTGAGCGTTGGAGTCAAGCAAACCGAGATCGACGTTCTGAAACGGTTTACCAAGGCCATGGCGATGGAAACGCTCAACGGCAACTTGAACGCAGCCAAGGCAAGGCTGGCAGCGGAAGAAGAGCGTGCCAAAATGGATGCACTTCGCCGCGATCTCGCGGAGGAGGAGCTCCAGTACTGCGTCGTCAAGGCCGAGAGGAGCGGCCTGGTCATCTACCCCTCGGCCGCACAGTGGAAGCAGGTGCCCGACGTCACGGAAGGCGCGACCGTGCACAAGGACCAGGTGCTGCTGCTCATGCCCGACCTTTCCAGGATGCAAGTGAAGGTCGGCGTTCACGAATCCATCGTCGAGCGCATCAAGCCGGGGCTGGCCGCCAGGGTGACGCTGCCGGAGAAGACGCTCGAGGGCAAGGTTTCCTCGGTGGCTTCGATCACCAGGCCGGCGGGCTGGTGGACCGGAAACGTGGTGAAGTACGACACGATCGTCGAGCTTCCGCCGGTGGAGGGGCTGAAGCCCGGCATGAGCGCGGAGGTGGAAGTGGTCCTGAATCGGCACGAGGACGTGCTGACGATCCCGGTGGCGGCGGTGGTCCAGACGGAGGACGGGGATTTCTGCTGGGTGAAGACCGCGGAGGGCCCGCAACGGCGCTCGCTGCGCCTGGGCGACAGCAACGACCAGTTCATCGTCGTCGAGTCGGGTGCGGAGGAAGGCGATGAGGTCGTGCTCAATCCGCTGGCCTTTATCGAGGAAGCACAATCCGAGGTGCTCAAACCGCTCGACGAAGGGAAGCCACGCGACCAGAATTCAGGCGAGCCCGGCAACGAGTCAACTCGACGGGCGAGCCTGGAGACCGACCATGCCGACTGACGTGTCTCCAGAAACGCAGAGCCTTCCGCGATGGTTGCGCCCGCAACGGCGCAGCGATCGTCAGGATTCCCTACGAGGGCCATGGTGGCGGCGCGGCCGGCTCGCGATCGGTGTGGTCGCGGTGGTAGCATGCGCTGGCGTGCTGATCCAGGCCGTCGGTTCGTCGCGGGAGACCGGTCCCAAGCTGACTCACACGATCACGCGCGGCGAGCTGGTCGTCACGGTAACCGAACAAGGGACCCTGGAGAGCTCCGCCAATTCGGAAATCAAGTGCAAAGTCCGAGGAGCGAAGATCCCCATCCTCTGGGTGATCGAGAACGGTACGGAGGTGATGCCGGGAGACGAGCTGGTCAGGCTGGGGACGCTGGAGTTCGAAGACCGTGTCGATGAAGTGTCGAAGTGGGCCCTTACGACGAGGGCCATGGCCGAGGCATCCAGGGCTGACGTGGCGAGGGCGGACCTCGCCGTCAAGGAGTACGAGGAAGGCCGGTATCGCATGGAGCTGATGACGCTGGAGAAGGACCTGGCCATTGCCGAGTCGGACCTGCGCACCGCCAAGAACATGCTCGCCCATGCGCAAAGGATGGCCGCGCGTACCTACGTAGGCAAATTGGAGGTCGAGGAGAAAACGTTCGCGGTCAAGCACGCAGAGCTGAGCGCTAAGGTCAAGCAAACCGAGATCGACGTCCTGAAACGATTCAGCAAGGCCATGGAGCTGGAAACGCTCAACGGCAACTTGAAGGCAGCCCAGGCAAAACACGACGCGGACAAGGAGCGGGCCAAACAGTTGGCGGACCAACTCGTCCTGTGTCGGGCGGATCTCGCGTACTGCGTCGTAAAGGCCGAAAAACGCGGCATGGTGGTTTACCCCACGGCGGAACCGTGGAAGTACGTACCCGAGATCGTCAAAGGAGCGACGGTCTACATGGGTCAAACCCTGCTCCTCATGCCCGACCTTTCCAGGATGCAGGTGAAGGTCCGTATTCCCGAATCCGTCGTCCACCGCATCAAGCCCGGGCTGGCTGCCAGGGTTACCCTGCAGGACCAGACGCTGGACGGCCAGGTTGCCTCCGTGGCCTCGGTCACCGCGCCGACAAGTCGGTGGACCGGAAATATTGTGACGTACGACACGATCGTCAAGCTCCCCTCCGTGAAAAGGCTGATGCCCGGCATGAGCGCCGAGGTTGAAGTGATTATTGCCCGGCATGAAGACGTGCTCACGATACCAGTCGCCGCGGTGGTAGAAACCGCGGAAGGAGACTTTTGCTGGGTCAAGACGGCTGGTGGAGCGCAACGGCGCTCGCTCGCGCTCGGCGACTCCAGCGACGTGTTCACGGTCGTCAACGCGGGTCTGAAGGAGGGGGATGAGGTCATGCTCAATCCGCTTGCCTGCATGGACGAAGCACAAAGGGAGGTGATCCATCCGTGAACAGCGCCTTCCTCCAAACCGTTCAACTGAGCCTGAAGAGCCTGCTGCTCCACAAGATGCGGGCCGGCTTGGCCGCACTGGGCATCTTCATCGGCACCACGACCGTGATTTGGCTGGTGGCCATGGGAGAAGGCGTCAGCTATCGGGCACAGCAACAGATCATGGAGCTCGGCGCAACGAACATCATCGTTCGCAGCAAGGAGCCGAACCTGGGCGGCGATAGCCAGGACAGCAGGAGCCGCGTGAAGACCTACGGCCTGCTGCGCAAGGACTACGATCGAATCGTCTCGAACATCCCGATCGTTCGCCGCGCGGTCCCGATGCGCGAGCTCCGCTTCGAGCTGCGCCTGGGAAACCGGACGGCCGACGCCAAGCTCGTGGGTTGCGTCGAGGATTACCTCGAGCTCAATCAACTGGAGATTGCCCGTGGGCGATGGCTCACGCCGCGCGACCGCGGGTACAAGGTCGTTGTACTGGCCGACGACACGGCAAGGCGGCTCTTTCCCTTTGAGAACCCCGTTGGCCAGACGATCTGGGTGGGAAGCGAGTTTTACGAGGTGATCGGTCAGACCAAGCCGCGCATGGCTTCGGCCGCCATTGGCGGCAGCCTCGAAGCCAGGGACTACAACCTGGATGCGTACATTCCGCTGAAGACGCTCCGCCAGCGCGTCGGCGATCTTGTGATGAAGCGCGTCGGCGGCGGCACCGGTCTTGACTTCGTCGGTGAAAAGGTCGAGCTGAGCCAGATCACCGTGAGCGTCGACGACATCGAAAACGTCGAGGAAACTGCGGCAATCATCACCACGCTCTTGAAGAAGTACCACGAGAAGGAAGACTATGCGGTCGTCGTCCCCAAGGAGCTGCTGCGCCAGGCGGAGCGAACGCGGGCCATGTTCAACGTGCTGCTCGTGGTAATCGCCGGCATCTCCCTTTTCGTTGGCGGGATCGGCATCATGAACATCATGCTCGCCACGGTGACCGAGCGGACCCGCGAGATCGGCATTCGCCGGGCCCTGGGCGCAAAACGCGGGCACATCATCCGACAGTTTCTCACCGAGACGGTTGTGCTGACCGGCAGCGGCGGCCTTCTCGGCGTCTTGTTCGGACTGTTGTGCGGGCCGCTGTTTCGGGGCGTGCGCGCCGGGCTGACGATGATGTCGCCCGACCTTCTGCCCCCCATCGTTTACACACTCGAGCCGCGGATCGCGCCGTGGTCCATCGCACTGGCGCTGTTCATTTCTCTTGGCGTGGGACTCATCTTCGGGGTCTACCCGGCTCGCCGGGCAGCCCACATGGACCCGATCGAAGCACTGCGTCACGAATAGTCGCCTGGCGATCGGCAGGGACGTGTTGGCTCGGTGTGAAACGGCAACGTCGATGGGCGATATGCCCCCAGGAAGTGGCATATCCCGTCGGATTACCCCCTCCTTGTAGCGGGGCCCCGAGGCCGGTTGACGCCATAACTCCCAAGTGTTATGATCGGGGGCTTGTTGTCCAGATCGGTCCAGGATGACAAGGGTTTTCGTCCAGACCGAGCATGTACGACCAACGCCGGATGCCCCGCCATCGGGTGGGGACTTGGCCGGTGTGCCTTTGTTCAACAGGAGTCGCCAGGTGGCAAGTATCCTGGTCAAGAGTCTGATTGAAGCCGGGGTCCATTTCGGCCATCGCACGAGCCGGTGGAACCCCAAGATGCGCCCGTACATTTACGGGCGCCGGAACCTGATCCACGTGATCGACGTGCGCGAGACGATCCGGGGGCTGTTGCGGGCCAGGAAGTACCTGGGGCAGGTGGCTGCGGCCGGCAGCATGGTGCTGTTCGTGGGCACCAAGCGCCAGGCGGTCGAGACGGTCGAGCAGCAGGCCAAGCGGTGCGGCATGCCCTTCGTGAGCGAACGGTGGCTGGGCGGCACGCTGACCAACTTCCGCACCATCCGCAGCCGGCTCGGCCGGCTGGAAGAACTCGAGGCCCTGCGGAGCAGCGAGGAGCTGGCCACGTACTCCAAGAAGATGCAGTCGGCCCTGACCCGCGAGTACCGCAAGATGTACCGCAACCTCAACGGCATCCGCACGATGAACCGGCTGCCGGAAGCGCTCGTGGTGATCGATCCGAAGAAGGAGAAAAACGCGATCCGGGAGGCCCGGAAGCTGGGGATCACCACGGTCGCGCTGATCGACACGGACAGCGATCCGGACGAGGTCGACCTGCCGATCCCCGGCAACGACGACAGCATCCGCTCGATCGAGCTGGTGGTGTCGCAATTGGCCGACGCCGTGCTGGCGGGCAGGGCGGGGGCAGGGACGCTCAAGCAGCAGCACGCCGAGGGGGCCGAGCTGCCCGTCGCCGTCAAAGCCTGATCCCGCCGCTTTCCAGAACGGCCCAACGACCGACCAGACCAGGAGGTGTTTCCATGCCAGAGATTACCGCGGCGGCCGTCAAGGCCCTGCGCGATCGGACCAATCTGCCGATGATGGACTGCAAGCGGGCCCTGGACGAGGCCGGCGGCGACGCGGAAAAGGCGATCGACCTGTTGCGCAAGGCCGGGAAGAAGACCCAGGAGAGCAAGCTCCACCGGGCGACCTCGTTCGGCCGGATCGCCGTCGCGGCGAGCCTCGATGCCCCCGTCAGCGCCATCGTGGAGCTCCGCTGCGAGAGCGCGCCCGTGGTGACCAACGACGGCTTCATCCAACTGGCCAACGACTTGGCCGGGCGGCTCGCGGCCGGCCCCGGCGCCGCCACGCCCGACGACCTGTTGGCCCAGCCTTCGCCGAGCCAGCCGGGCCAGACCTTGCGCGAGCAATTGGACCACCTGTTCAACCGGATCCGCGAGGTCTTCCGGGTAGGGCGGATCGCCCGGCTCGAGGGGCCCTGCGCCGGCTACGTGCACCACACGGGCGGGGTTGGCGTGCTGTTGGAGGTCGGCGGCAAGCTCGATCCCACGCTCGCCAAGGACGTCTGCATGCACGTTGCCGCCATTCGCCCGGAGGTCGTCTCCCCGGCCGACCTCGAGCCCGCGCTCGTCGAGAAGGAGCGGGAGATCCTCCGCGAGGCCGCGCGCAAGGAAGGCAAGCCGGAGAAGATCATCGACAAGATGGTCGAAGGCCGCCTGCTCGACTTCTACGCCCAGCACTGCCTGGCCGAGCAGCCGTTCGTCAAGGACAGCGCCAAGACCGTGGGCAAGGTGGTCCAGGAAGGCGGAATGACGCTGGTGCGATTCATCCGTTGGGAAGTGGGCAAGGAGTAAAGGAGTAGACGATGTCCGGGCAGGCTTCGCCGAGGGCGCCTTCTCCGTACCAGCGCGTGGTGCTGAAGATCTCGGGCGAAGGCTTCACCCAATCGAACGAGCGGGGCATCGCCATGGACGCCGTCGTGCACTTGGCGAGCCAGATTCACCGCGCCTCGGGCTACGGGGCCCAGATCGCCATCGTGCTCGGCGGCGGGAACATCCTCCGCGGCGCCCAGTTCACCGCCGCCAGCGCCGCCATCCTCGAGGCCACCGCGCACTACATGGGCATGCTCGCCACCGTGATGAACGGCCTGGCGCTTCAGGACGCCCTGGAGTCGCTCGGCTGCGACACGCGACTGTTGACCGCCATTCGCATGGACGGCGTGGCCGAGCCGTACATCCGCCGCCGTGCCCGGAGGCACCTGGAGAAGGGGCGGATCATCCTCCTGGCCGGCGGCACGGGCAGCCCGTTCGTCACCACCGACACCGCCGCCGCCCAGCGCTCGCTGGAGCTGGAGGCCGACATCTTGCTGAAGGCCACGCGCGTCGACGGCGTGTTCAGCGACGATCCCGAGCGAAACCCCCACGCTGTTCTCTACAGCGAGCTGACCTACGACGACGTCCGGCGCCAGAATCTCCGCGTCATGGACCCCGAGGCCGTGACGAAGTGCCAGGAATACGACCTGCCGATCCGGGTGTTCAACTTCAAGCGGGTGGACAACATCGAGCGGGCGGTCCGCGGCGAGCGCGTCGGCACGCTGATCGCCCGCACCCCCGCCCCGCAGCCGTGATCGGCCAGAACAAAACGGGGACAGGCACCTCGCGGTCGCCGTTTTTCCCGATGCCGGGGCGAATGGGCTCGGAGCCAGTCCCCCTTTTTGTTAGAACGGCATGACCCAACCTGCGGAGTGCCCTGCGATGACCGAGGACGAAATCCTGCTGGATACCGAAGAGCGCATGGAGAAGGCCATCGGCGTGCTGAAGACCGCGTTGGCCGGCATTCGCACCGGCCGGGCCAACCCGGGGCTGGTCGATTCGCTGCGGGTCGAGGTGTACGGCTCCAGCGTCCCGATGAAGCAGTTGGCCACCGTGGGGGCGCCGGAGCCCACCCAAATCGTCATCCGCCCCTTCGATCCCGGCACGATCAAGGAGATCGAGAAGGCCATCCTCACGAGCGAGCTGGGGTTCACCCCGCAGAGCGACGGCCGGGTGATCCGGCTGAACGTTCCGCCCTTGTCGATGGAGGTCCGGCGCAAGCTGGTGGGCCGGGTCCGCGAGCTGGCCGAGGAGGCCCGGGTGGCCATCCGCAACATCCGCCGCGACGGCAACAAGGCCGCCGACCAGGCCGAAAAGGACAAGGACCTCTCCGAGGACGATCGCGACCACGCCAAGGACGAGATCCAGGACCTCACCAAGACCTACGAGGGCAAGGTGAACGACATGGCCAAGGCCCGCGAAAGAGAGGTCATGGAGGATTAGCCAGGCTGCGTGCTTGCGCCGACGTGGTCGTGGCTACTTGCCGGGCTTCTTCGGCTCCTCCGAGGTAAGCAGGTGGCCTCTACTTGGGCGCGATCCCAGGCACGAGCCGGTAGCCGCCGTCGTCCTCGCGGAGCCAGACCGCGCTGGAGCCTTGGAGACTGTGCATGAACTCGCGGAGCGGACGGGTATTGGGCGGCAGGGCCTGGAGCGACCGCATCTCCAGCTCCGGGGCAACGCGCAGCGTCACGCCGCTCTGCGCAGAAATCACCCGAAGCACTTCTTTCATTGGCGTCCGCACCGGGAAGTCCACGCGGACGATCACGTCCAGTCGCTTGTCCTGTGGGAAAAGGTCTTTCCGGAGCTTCTTTTGGGGTATTTCGAGAAGTTGCCGGATCTCCTCCAACTGCGACGCGACCTGGCCCTGGTAGAACTGTTCCTCGACGCAGACCCGGTCGTACTCGCGCAGGCC
>Ga0315290_10001142_pt1 | contig 18123 bp, 14 predicted proteins | sample YL17G12_0_MG_FD_203627 | JGI IMG/M metagenome (GOLD analysis project Ga0315290, IMG submission 203627) | Sediment microbial communities from Yellowstone Lake, YNP, Wyoming, USA - YL17G12_0 | ecosystem: Environmental > Aquatic > Freshwater > Lake > Sediment | place: USA: Wyoming | collected... | reverse complement strand
CTCATCGAGATCCAATACAACCTGGAACGCACTTGTCCCAAAATATCCTTCTTGTCCACACATTACATTCGCAGATACACCCCGCATATTATCAAGTGTTCCGTGTCTTGCTGCCTTCAAGAACATTTCGGGCGTTTCTTCAAACGACGCCTTTGCGAGCGGGCCAATGTCGTCTCCGTTTATACCGTGTCTGAATATAGAGACCAACTTATCGTTGCACGTCATTCTGTCGCACAATAAACTAAGATGGTGGTAATTAATGTATGCGTTGTCAAATTCAATTACTTCGGTCAGTTCGTTAAGTATAGATTGTCTCGCAGCCTCCACACCCATAACATAATAAATTTCCTGTATATTATTTGTATATGTTCTCGTTGTATCAATGTAATCCAGACTTAACAGTGCCATCAAATTACTACCTACTGTATCAACAACCCACGTTACCTTCTTCTCGTAATTTCCGTCAATAAGTACTATACTATCTGTTATTTTACGAGGAGTTGCTTTATCGATGCTATCAACTCCGCTCATAATCGTATTATCCAATAGAGAATTTTGAAATGTTTTTAATACATAAATCTGGTCGGTCGCGTCCAGCGGTGCTTGCTTTGTTTTTTTATTAATATTCATTCTTATTCTAAAAATCAAATTCTCATCGTTATAATCCGAGAAAGCACAACTTACTTGATTTCCGTATATCTTCTTTACTGTATAATGCACGTCATCCATACTGATATCTTTATCTAGCATTTCATCTACATTAAATTTAAGGCGTATTATCCATTTAGACTTCTCTATATCTTCGGTCTCCTCTTCGCCCTCATTCTGCAAATCTTCAAACGCGTTAAATTGCATCATCATTACTTTGTCTTCTTCTATGGTTGTTTCTTTATCGTTCGGGTCGAAGAAAATCTGGACCTTTTCAACAATTGAACTAAGTTTAGTATATTCTATTCGGTGTATAAGTTTTTTAGCATTTTCCTGCTCTTGCTCTTCTGAAGGAAGAAGATATACCGTACAAGACGGATTTTTTGTATTTTCAGACAATGACAATATTTCTTCCATACGAGGCAACCCGCGAGTTACGTTTGATTTAGTTGCAACGCCTGCTAAATGAAACGTATTCAGCGTCATCTGAGTTGTAGGTTCTCCTACAGACTGCGCCGCAATCATCCCGACCATATCTCCTGGAGCAACGATTGCCTTTTTATACATCAGAACTACATTAGTCATCAATGTCTCAATCGCCTTTTGGTTGAACCGTTTGATATTTAATAAATTATTGGTATTCAAATAATAGTAAAACAGCACCTTAAACAATGGATTTGGTTTAATGTAATACATTGACGATATTTCATTGAACCCCTTGTCGATAATTTTATACGCATCTAACGGTGTTATATCTACGAGCGAACTGCTACAAAGGTACTGCTGTCCTTTAATATTATCGATTATATACGAAAACGCAACAGGCACATGAACATACTTATTGTCTCTACTTAAAAATACATTTTTGATTAAATCTGCTCTCACTGATATAGTCATATCAATTATACTTTTTATTTTCTCATCCAACTGTTTGGTTTGTTGCTTCATCTTATCTATTGCGTTGCTCGTGTATAACATCTTCATTATTTGACCCGAACTATCATAAATTGGTTTATAATGCGAATATATTTCATCGATTGTAATAAGTGCAATATTTAGTTGTTGCTTTTCAACCCGCACTGGGTCAAATCCATCTTCCCCGTAACCGTATTGAATAATCTTTCCCTGGTTATTTCGGACAGTCATATCGTATTCCACCTTTAAATCCTCTAGTCCTTTAATAAGACGTCTTTGAACGTATCCAGTCTGCGATGTTTTAATTGCAGTATCAATGATACCCATTCTACCGCCCATAGCGTGAAAGAATAGCTCGGTGGGGGTCAATCCAGAAATGAACGAGTTCTCAACAAATCCGCGTGCTGCAGGAGAATCGTCGTATTTAGTGAAATGCGGAAGTGTTCGATTTTCAAACCCATATGCGATTCGTTTATTATCCACGTTTTGTTGCCCTACACAAGACATCATTTGTGATATATTCAAATCCTTGCCTTTAGACCCAGCATTAACCATCACTACGAATCTATTCGTGGGATCTAAACTTTGTTTGCCTATTTTCCCAGTATCATTTGCCAGCATATTAAGAATATTGTTTACTCTAGTTTCAAAATCATATTCGTTAGACTTTCCGGTTTTATTATCAAAAATTCCCAGATGTATCTGGTCTGTTAAATTTTTAACTTCCTCCTTTTTTTTAGTTATTACTTGTATTATCTTAGAAGTAGTCTTTTTGTTCGCAATTAAATCACTTATACCTACACTAAATGAAGCAGTTGTCATATATTCGGTGACAATGTTTTGAAAATTGTCTATAAATTTTGCCGATTGTTCGTTCCCGTAATCGTTGCATATTCGCTGTATCAATCCACTACTACCGTCTCCGAATACGTCTTTGCCCATCTGACCTCTCCTAAACACGCCATTCGTTATTTCAAATACATCGTTTGACGAATTGTATATTTCTTTCTGTCTGTCTCTATCGGCATTTTCTTCCTCTGCGAATCTAGAAGTTTTGCGAACAATCGTTAGCGGAGGGATTATTTGAGAAAGAAGTTCGAAACTTGAGATTTTGTCGTTTTTATTTTTTTTAATCAATTTAGATAAATCGACTTTATCATATTTCATCAACAAATTCATAGCGGTCCTAATATCGAAATTGATATCCTTTCGGGTCATCATATATGATCCAAGCAACGAGTCTTGAAAAATTCCCACAATCGTTTTGTTATCTGCTGGACTGACAAGTTGCCAAGTAACCGCTGCTAAATTTCTTAACTCCGCCTCACTTTCAGGGTCTTGAGGCATATGTAAATTCATCTCATCGCCGTCAAAATCGGCATTATACGGTTTAGTATCAGCGACATTCATCCGAAACGTATCTCCGACAGTCATAATTTTTGCGATATGGCACATCATAGACATTCTGTGCAAAGATGGCTGGCGGTTGAATAATATTGCGTCTCCGTCCATCATGTGTCTATGTACGATGTCTCCTATTTCTACATTAATCGAACTTTTATCAAGTTGGTTTATCGAAAGAGATATTTTTCCGTGTTTTTTTTCCAGAATATTAGCACCTGGGTATTTAAAAGGACCGTTCATCACGAGTTGGGTTAAAAACATTTTGTTATGTTCATTAACTGTTACGGGTTTTGTGATATTTTGTGCAATTTTCATAGGAATTCCAAGTTGTTCAATGCCTATATTTGGGTCTGGTGTAATAACGGACCTTGCACTAAAATTAACTCGCTTACCCATAAGATTTCCTCTAATTCGCCCATGCTTGCCGTTTAATCTCTCTTTTATTGTTCTTAGTGCTCTGTTCGAGCGTTGAGCGGTGGCTTTACTAACACCTGGAATTTTATTATCTATAAGTGTTGCCACGTAGAATTGTAAAATATTAGTTAATTCAGATATAATCGTTGAAGGAGCATTGGTGAATATTTTTTCCTGCAACTGCTTATTTACTCTTATTATATCCGATAAATTGTGCGTTACATCATCTTCGCTTCGTTGGTGAGAATCAACTCTAACCGACGGTCGAACTGCCGGCGGCGGTATTGCTAATACGTTACATATCATCGACTCGGGTCTGGACCATAAAGGACTAAACCCCATAAACGATATGTCGTCGTCAGACATTCCTTTGAAACATTTCAGCACTATATCGGGCGTTAATATAATAGACATTTCTTCTGTAGAATTTGGATTATTTTCCCACTCTGCCTTTAGAGTAGCAAATCCTATTTTACCTATTTTGATTGGTTGTTTGATGCCACACCCGTCGTCTGTATCTTCCCCGCATCTTTTGATTTTGCTTGCATAAGGAAATACCTGAGACCATCTATTTTCGGGCGTTAATTTAAGAAAATGTTTATATTTTATTTTACTGATTTTCAACTTACTACATTTAAAACAAATGCATCGTAGAATTTTAATAATCGTGTTTAAGAATTGTATATAAAACACCGGATTTGCCAATTCAATGTGACCAAAATATCCAGGAGTTTGAATACTGTCTAATCCGTCAGTAGGACAGATTAATCCTCTGTCTTGAACTCCCATCCGTATATCACACAATCCATCATTTACTGGTTTATTGTCTTTATACGTTTCTCTGTTCAGTATTTCTACTACCGATCCCTTTCTTTTTTCCTCGTCGGACAAAATACTAAACTGTATTCCAATTATAGGAGATGCGTATTCTTTTTCCATTATACCGTTCGTATTTTTGGACATATTACTATTATCATAACATATATATTTTTTAATTCAATTTATAATAAATTGAATTAAAAATATTCCATTTATACTATAAAAATGGCGAACGAAAATTACGTAACATCTATGACTCGCAAACACCGAAAACCTAAGCGCAGAATTCCATCGGACGACAGCGATGACAGCATAGATACACCAAAACTAGAAAAATTCGATAAAAATGCGTTTGCTGCTCTACTTGCCGAGATGTTTCCGTCTAAATATTCTCGTGCAAAAGTAAAAAATTCCAAACCAGCCACTAAACAGTATAATATAGTGTTTAGCATAGGTCCCGATAAAGAAAAAAGTAGTTCTGATGGCATTGAAGAGGAAGATGGAGATTATACAGACTGCGACGAAGGAGAGGGAGAGGAAGAGTGCGAGGAGGGAGAGGGCGGAGAGGAAGAACTCGATGAAGGAGAGGAAGAGGAAGAGGAAGAACGCGATGACGGAGAGGGGGATGGAGGCGTAAGTGATACAGAATACTCGTGCAGAGACGAAGAGGAAGAAAAAGATGTCTCAGAAGAACGCGAAGGCGAAGGCGAAGATAGCGAGGAAGTGAAATTGGACACTATGAAGCATGTAAGCGAGGCGAAAACTTATATGGAAGGATTAAGCGAAGAGCAAAAATCAAATCCTTATATCCAAAAAACTATCAAGCAAATGATAAAAGACGAAGCCAAACTCGAGAAACAAAACGAAAAGCGATTTTTAAAAATAAAAAATAAAAACACCGAAACGTTTAAAAAACTGTTGTCTAGAAAAAATGTTATGAATGATGTATTATATTTCCAAAAAAAATTATCGATAGAAGAACAGTCTAACGTTATAGCCCAAATTAAAGAAATCAATTCTGTGCTAGAAATCGAAAAACCGTATCGTCTATCTCTATTTGACGCAAATATACCTGTAAAATTCAAGGCATGTGCATATACGAAATTATGCACATTAAAGAATATAGAACCTGGGAGCGGAGAATATAATAAAATTAAAACATGGGTTGATGATTTTATGCGTATCCCGTTTAATAAACTGAACAAACTTCCGATACGAATTGAAGATGGTATTGAAAAATGTCATGAATTTATGAAAAACGCAAAAGATATTTTAGACAAAGCTGTATATGGAATGAACGATGTAAAACTTCAAGTAATGCAAATGGTGGGAAAATTAATATCAAACCCAAACTCATTCGGAACATCCGTCGCAATAGAAGGTCCGCCTGGGACTGGAAAAACTACAATAGTCAAGGACGGAATAAGTAAAATATTAAATAGAGAATTTGTATTCATTCCTCTGGGAGGCGCGACAGACGGTCCTTACTTGGAAGGGCATTCTTATACTTACGAGGGTTCTAAGTGCGGCATCATTGTTAAACAGTTAATTCAATGCAAATCAATGAATCCAATAATATATTTCGACGAATTAGATAAAATAAGTGGTACTCCCGCAGGCGAAGAGATTGTAGGAATACTTACACATCTAACAGATACATCACAAAACTCTCAATTCCACGATAAATATTTTGCAGAGTTTGATTTCGATTTAAGCAAATGTCTATTCTTCTTTAGTTACAATGATCGGTCAAAGGTAAATAAGGTATTATTAGATAGATTGAACTGTATAGTAACTCGTCGATATGAACCGATACACAAAACTATGATTTCAAAAAATTATCTTATTCCCGCAATTAGAGAACAAGTGAGTTTCAATGAAAGGGATATTATAATTCCAGATGACACTATTCATTATATTGTGTCTACTCACACCAATAATGAAGATGGAGTTAGGAATTTAAAAAGATGTCTTGAAATTATACATACGAAACTTAATTTGTATCGACTAATGAGACCTGATGCAAATTTATTTGAAGTTGATATGAATATTAAAGTAGAATTTCCGATTACAATAACAAACACGATTGTCGATTCGCTCATTAAGACAAATAAAGAATGCGGTTCGTGGCAAAATATGTATATGTAAATTAAAATATCAAATCAAAATATCAAATCAAAATATCAAAAATTATTACATATTAATTATATAATAATTTGAAAGTATGAAACCGATTCCGAGTAAATAAGTATTTATTGAATTTAAATGAAATCGTTAATATTCCTATCTAATCTGGAGACGGGTTTGCGTTATACGCTTCTAAAATATCGGCACATTTAAACTTAATCTTATTTGTGATATTTTTATTTGTGCTTCCAGTCACATTTGAGATAAACTTGATAATATCATTAAATCTAGAATCTTCTCTCAATAAAACCATTCCGTTTAACAACATCAGATGTATATTCTCAAATATTTCTTCAATTAAATTTTGATTGTTGTCGGTTTCAAGATATGTGTTTAATTTTGTCTGAAGATTGTCTAATAATGCAATAATATCATTTACATTTATTACGCCATGTTTCATTAGATTTATATAGAAAAGCGATAATGCTCGCCGTCGGTCATTTGTTTTAGTATTTTCGCAGAAAATATCATAATTCTCGTCTGAACTACAATAACTGAACGTATCAAATATTAATCCAAAATTATTTAGATTTGTTTTAAATATATCATCCATAAATTTAAAATTACTCAATAATGTTTTATAAAGCAATGCGTATATATCCGAAAAAAATCCATTCCCGCTAGCAATTTTAAAAATCGCCTCTCCTATTGCGGATACATCTTTCAATAGAGTTTCGTCCAATTTATCGTCGCTTGAACTCGCATTTAGTGTTTGATTAATTTCATCGATAATATCATTTTTTATTTTTTCATATGTTTTTGTAGTCATTTTATTTAGATGTTTTCGTATTTTGCTTATAATTGCTTCATTGCCAACTGGTTTTGCGATAACCGTTACATTAAACGGTTCTTCTGGTTTCTTTACAATAACGTGAATAGGGCGGTTATTATTTTTTTCAAATTTAGGAGTCTTAATGTATTCAGGTGCTCCTACTTTAGTCGCTAACATATTAATAACTGATATTTCGTTAGGCGGTACATCATACTCTGCAGACCCTTGTTTGATTTTTTCAAAATCTTCAAGAGTATATTTTTTAATTATAACCGCTCCACCTCCAATTTCATTTGACGCGGGCATAGTTATATAATAACTGAATAGTTTTTATATTGTTATATTATATAATATTAACAAGAAAGATTAATGGAGGCGGAAGAAGATCACATCCAATAAAAATAGAAAAATAGATATAACTCCGCTGTTTATGAAACTTACCGAAGCATTAGTAAATTTCATAATAACTTAAAAAGGTAGTCACACTATTATTAATGGAAGAGTTGCCAAAAGAAAATAACGCAATGATAAATGAAATATCAACTTGGGAGGAATTAGATATGAAAACTGAATTGTTGAGAGGAGTTTATGCAAATGGATTTGAGAAACCTAGTCAAATCCAGAAAAAGGCAATCCGTCCAATTTTTGATAAAAAAGATGTTATAGCACAAGCACAATCCGGCACTGGTAAAACGGCGTGCTTTGTTATAGGGACACTTCAAATAATTGATATTTCCATTAAAAGGGTTCAGGCGATTTTACTTTCTCCTACTAGAGAACTAGCCATCCAAACAAAAGATGTTTTAGATAAGTTGGGAAATGTATTTAAAGATTTCAAAACTCGATTACTTGTAGGCGGAAATCCCGTAGAAGACGATGTTAGGGCAATCAGAGAAAACGCGCCACATGTCCTAGTCGGTTGTCCCGGTCGAGTGTATGATATGCTACATAGACGCACTATTAATCCATCTACAATTCGTATATTGATAATGGACGAAGCAGACGAAATGCTTTCTAGCGGGTTTAAGGACCAGATTTATGATATTTTTAGGTTTATGCCTAATTCAATTCAAGTTGGATTATTTAGTGCAACTTTGCCGGACGAAATGAAATTTATTACTCAAAAATTTATGCGAACTCCAGTTGAAATATTTATTAAACCTGAACAATTAACATTAGACGGTATTAAACAATATAATATTTTGGTTGAAAATGACGACCAGAAATATGATACATTGAAAGATTTATACGAATCACTGAACGTGTCGCAGAGTATAATTTTTTGTAATACATATAAGCGGGTTAGTACCTTGTATGATGCTTTAACACAAGATGGGTTTCCGGCATGCCAAATTCATAGCAATATGGATAAATTTGAGCGGACTAAAAATTATCACGATTTCAAGAATGGAGTGCACCGAATATTAATATCATCCGACGTTACAGCAAGAGGCATTGATGTTCAACAAGTAGGAACTGTTATAAATTTCGACGTACCTTCGTCTCCGAGCACATATCTTCACCGAATCGGGCGAAGTGGTCGTTGGGGGAGAAAGGGTGTTGGTATTACTCTTGTCACGCAGAGAGATATGATTTCATTAAAAAATATAGAGACATTTTATTCTATTAAATTGAACGAACTACCTCTCAATTGGGCAGAATAATTTATAAATAACTATCTAAATAAATATGTTTTTATATTTTACATTATTTACTATGAAAAGCATATAAAATATAAGAACATATTTATTAATAAATTATGGAAAATATCTTTGTTTCTCGTAAAAACAAAGCTATGCTTTGGGACACGCTTTATAAAAATAACACATTTAATGGAGTTGAGGAATCGAGATTTGGAGAAATGCAATCCTTATTTGAAAATATAATTGATGAAGTTAGTCAAAATAAAGGAGATAGTTTGTTAAATTTAAATAAACAAACATTATCTCTATTCGTCGAGAGACTAAAACAGACCAAAGTCTTACCATCTCCAAAAATTGACAATACATATAAAGACAGAGCGGATAAATTTAACAAAGACGTAATAAAAAAAAAGGTGGAGTTTGATTTACACACACAACCGAAAATTCCAGACACGATAGATTTTAGAGACAACCCAACTACAGACAGTGCAAATTACAATGACAATGATACTAATTTAGAACTTAAACTTGCAGAAATGATAAAGTCGAGAGAGAAATTAAACCATACGATACAATTCCCAAAAATAGACACCGCCACAGGGTTAAAAAAACTGAAAATATTTCAAAAATTTGATATACCGAGTTCGGACATTAAAATATTAGAGACACAGTCTCGGACAGAATTATATGACATGATTGTAAAATCATATGAATTAATTAATTCGGAAATTCAAAATCTCAAATTAATGATAGACAAAATAGAAATTTAATGTGCTTGATTGTAGTACCATCTAGATGATAAATATTGCTGGTCGGTGCTTTCGACATTAGATGATCCTATTATGCTTGTATTCGGACCACTGTCTATGATTGATTGTATATCATATGTTCCTAAAGCAGTGTTGAAATATTTTAAACTTGAAGTGAAACCAGAAAAACCGCCGTTCATTGAAACATATACATCTCCGTAGTTTTGTTTTGGCACACTAGATAAATTTCGGCGTTTAGTTAAAACTCCATTTATGTATACGTCAAGTTGTGTTTGATTGCTAACGCGGATTATTACATTGACCCAATTATTTAAAGGCAGGTCGCTAATAGTCATTTCGTCTGAAGGATTTTCAAATGTGCTCATAACTACAACCAAACTGTTTGTTTTTGGTGCAATGTATAATCCAGGACCATTATTTGGATGATTCATCCCAGTCATCGGTCCTCCAGATACATTAACTCCGTCATTCCCTTTATGAAATATATGTCTATAGTTGTCGTCATTGTATGTTATATCATCGACGTATATCCAAACAGACCATGTAAATTCTAAACCGTTAGTGTCATTTACCGACCTTAGAATTGGAATAGCTCCTTTCACTGTCGGATTTTGTGGTATCTGCATCATCTGTTTAGCATCAATCATCCCATTTATTAGAGTAGGAGATTTAGACGGAGAAAATAACCATACTAGAAATCTTGAGCACAATTGGAGTGTTAAAACGAATACTATTAAAACTATAATTAAAAAAACAAATTTAGATACAATACTATTTGAATTGATAAACGATGATGACGCGTTAGGTGCTGTGCTAGGCGATGCGTTCGAACCAACCGTCGATTGTTTTAAGGAATTAAAAGGTCCTTTAATATATTTGTCGGTAAATGAAGGTTGCGATGTACTCATTATAATAACTTAATATATTATTTTAGTTATAAATTAACACTACCTTGGTTATTTCCGGAAGTAAAAGTTATTTTAAATCCAAAACTATTTAAAAAATTTGCTAAAACACTTCCAGCATATCCATTAGAATATATATTAAACGCTTGTTCTGGATTTGTAGGCGTCTCCCAATATTGAACGTTAGATGTTTGTCCATTAAATCCTCCATTTGGAGTTATTGTTATATTTGAGGTAGAACTTACTTTTGGAACTCCAGGCAATACACAAGTTCTGACTAATTTTCCGTCTAAATAAGCGTCAAGAGTTCGACCATATACACTGACTAAAATATTGGTCCATCGTTGCAACGGAACGTTTGATACGTTGCACTGATGAATTACCGGAGTTGTGCTGTTAGAATTTGTAGGATAACAACTTACTGCTATATTTAAATTGTTTTCCATTGCACCTAGAGTTATAGAGGGACTTGGATTGCTATTATCGTCTAAACGACCAAGTATTATCTTTGGTTCTCCGAATCTATAATTCCAATCATTGACGTAAATCCACATTGAATAGGTGTAATTGTTTGAATATGAATTATTAGGTAGTGTATTTGCTAATATTATTTGATTAACCGTAGCGTCCGATAAACGGGTCAATGTAGAGGATTTTGAAAAAATCCAACTAAAAATCCAATATAATAATATAATTAGAACAATTATCATCAAAATAGTTGTCACGTTCATTATAATATATATCTATACAAATAATTTACAAATATTTACAAATATTTTTCTTTAAACTTTATATAATCCATAATTATAATATTATTGTCCTCTGCAAATTTAGTTTTATTTGACACATCATCCGCCGATTTTACTATAAGAATAAATGTATTTTTTAATATGTTCGTCGTAAATGGCTCTTACCTTTTTAAGAAAATTTATTATATCTGTATCTCTTATTTTTGTCATACAAATGATTTGCCGTATAAATGATGTCCTGTATTACGAACTACTACCACTGTAGGGGTTATTCTGAGTTTATATTATAAATTACACGATTTTACACCTTTGCCCGTTAAACCGCCGATTTAAGGCATGTAATTTTTTAGTTTTCGTGTCCATCTTCACCAACAAATTCATTTTTATTTGTAAATAATAATTTGCTGAAGGACTATTAACGCAATATTAATCGGCATTTTAAATGTTAAAAGGTGTAGTGGGAGATTTTTTAGGGTTTGGTTCCTTGTGAGGTCTCGGCGCCTTTTTAGTTTTAGGAGACTTTTGTTTTTTTTTGACTTTTTCGTCCATACAATGTCTAAATAATATAAATTGAAATATTATGTTGTAAAAACAAACGCACAGATATGAATAAAACAAAAAAAAACTTGTTTTCTTCAAAAGATAAAGATTCAATATGGAAAATATTCGACGCAACGATTAACGAGAAAAAAACTACAATAGAATGTATTTTTAGAGATACGCCAACGGATAATTGTACTTGCTGCAACTCATCGCTCCAAATAACAGATGAAGGATTTTCTGCGTGTTCGAATAAAATGTGCGGCGTTGTATATACAGACAACATAGACCACACAGCAGAATGGAGATTTTATGGAGCAGAAGACAGTCATTCGGACGATCCAACTAGGTGTGGTATGCCTACCAACGAATTAATGGCGGAATCTTCAATCGGGTGTAAAGTTGTGTGCGGTTCAAATTCTAGTTACGAGATGCGAAAAATCCAACGTTATAATGAATGGAATTCAATGCCGTATAAAGAAAAATCTAGACTCGCCGATACACAATACATTATGCTTTTAGCAAGTCAGTCTGGAATATCTAAAATAATTGTCGACGATGCAATGCGATATCACAAGAAGTTATCGGAGGCTAGGTCTTTTCGCGGATTAAACCGCGAAGGTATAATAGCTGCAACTTTGTATATATCTGCCAGATTAAACAAATGCCCTAGAAGCGCGAAAGAGATAGCAACGATATTTCATCTAGATACTACCAGCACAACCAAAGGATGCAAAAACGCTATGTCAATTATTAACGAACTGGAACTTGATATGAACGTATGTGACAAAACTTATTTATCTGATACACAACCGGTATCTTTCATAGAAAGATACTGTAGTAAAATTATTATAAGTTCGGAGTTTGTCCAATTGTGTAAATTTATATCAATACAAATATCTAAAAAAAATCTAATGCCAGAAAACACACCTCAGTCAATAGCCGTAGGAATTATATATTTCGTATCCCAAGAGTTTAAATTAAATATAGACAAACGCTCTATTAATGCTATAAGTGATATAAGCGACATTACTATTACAAAGTGTTATAAAAAAATAGATACACTAAAAGAACAATTAATACCCCAATCATTTCGAGAGAAATACAAAAAATAAAATAATATTTAAATATTGCCTAAACACAGAAAATATAATAAATATATTAATAAATTGAACGTATTTGTTTTTATTTATTAATATATAAAATGGATTATACGCCTCAAACGCGTAAGGAAAAGAAACCAGATAAAAATAAGAATAAAAACCCGTACAATTCAAAACATATAAGAAAAGTAGAGGCACTGTTAAATGAGAAAACTATAACTAGTTCTAAACTCCTTCGCTCCAACTAGCATTATTAAATGGTGCAACTAGTATATCCTTTAATTTATTTTTATAATAACTCACCTTTGAATCAAACTTTATTTCTTCGGATGTTTTTCGGTATAAAGGTCGATTGCTCATATTTACAGAATCTTCTAGCGTGATGGCTGGTTTATATCCGAAACAGTTTGCCCCAAACCGAACATTTGGATTAGCTATATACCCTCCATTTATTCCAGGTCTGCCACAATCGTGTTCGTGTCCTTTTACTTTTTGTAAATCATTCCATTTTTCTTCCTGCGTCGGAAAGAACGCCATTTGACCTTCTGACCAACCATAACTACACCAGTCGGCACCTTTTCCGAAAGCGTCACTTATTTCATTATAACTCGCAAGCTCACTACCATAGGCAGTACATACTGCTTTCGCATCTGTATAATTATAAGTATTAGATGGGATATGAAATACCTGTTTTTCTCTCACTACATTTTCAATAGGATTTATAATTTGTTTAATTTCTTTTTCCACTGAGCGTACATCTTCCTCCGCGTCGGTCCATAAGTTTATTTTATATTTATATAACAAGTAAATTATAATAATAATAACGGAACCGATTAAAAAATAAATGCCATAACCGCCTGTAGAAACAGCAGTGGATACATCAGTAGATGTAGTTGTATTAGTTGTGTTGGATTGAGACAATAAAATGTAAATAAATATAGCAGATACAATCGTGCATCCGGCGATAATCCAAGATGTCGTCGATATTTTAATTTCTTGTATTTTCGTATCAAAAGCGCTAAAATCGGACAACGATGTGTTTTTTATAGATGTGGCATCTGTTTTTATTGTATTTTCCATTATATATACTAATTATTTTTTTATACGATAAAAAATACAATATGCGTCCAAAGTGACAATTTTATCCTCCATTATCTCAGAAACATTGCTATCGTTAAACCAATACCATTTTCCGTTTGGATTTTTTACATACGACGTATAATGTCCTCCGCCACTTTCTCCGTGATGATTGCATATACCATACAAATCATAAATATATGTAGATTTATTTGGTCCTATAACATACTTTGAAAAATCTACATCATTTACAGGAATATTTACAAACGATTTTATTTTTTTTCCGTTATTATTAAAACGGTTCAAACATAGTATTAGTATTTTAGGCAATTTCCAAAATAAAATTCTTATATTCACATCTTGTTTTTTATTCGTTTCTTCATTCAACCATGCGTTATCTCCAGATAAATTCTCGCACTTACAATACAAGTCTAAACAACTATACACTGATAAATTGTTGGATGGCGGAATAGGTAAAGTAATCGTAAAAAACTGCTGAGGTACACTCGCCAATTCTTTATTACTGTGCAATGTATCTGTAATTTTCGATATCTGAATGCCGTTAAATAGTTCTATCATAATAGAATACTCTTTCGTATATAATCGGACAAGTAATTCGCGAAGTCGAGGGTCTAATATATTTCCATAATCGCTACTAGTCGCTCTATCTCGGGTTAATGCGATATGAAAACATTCTAGAACGAATACTAAATATTCCTGCATATCATTTTGCCTATTTCCAGTAAAATCCGATTTTTTTTTAAACTTTGCAACAGTTCTAACCGAACTTACAAATCCAGAAGGAATAACGAGTTTATTTGGTTCTCTCCATAGTGCGTTGCGTAGTCTATTCCATTCTAATACCAATACAGATTCTGGAATGTGCTCAAGAGTTTCTCTAAAATTTGAGGTTTCCAAAAAATGATTAAGTTCATATGTATTTGATATAATCTGCATACAAGAATTCAAGTAACACGAGTTTCCCATATTTACTAACCCGCATAATCCCTCATTTGCCATAATATTATAATATGTTAAATCTTTATTTAACAATCAATGATAATATTATAATATTTTATTTACTATTTTGTATTCTGTTATTAAATTCGAAAATGTGTAAAAAATTTAGAATAAACTCCAAACGCAGTTAATCCGCCAAGGATTTGAGCAATAATATAGGGAATTAAATCATACTTGGATAATTTTCCTGATACATAAAGAGAAATAGCTACAGCAGGATTAAACGCTCCATCAGAAACACTACCTCCTAAAAATACAGCGAGAGATAGAGCAGCGCCGATTGCTAAATAATTCCCAGTCAAGAAAATTACAAACATAAGAAGCGTGGTCCCTAGATATTCGACCAACAATTTATTAAGAAGCATTTTATTATACTATAAAAACATAATTATTATTTAGAAGTATTTAATTCTTTATAACATTTCCACGAGATGTTATTTACTGGTTCAATTTTAGGGTTCTCTTCAACTTTTACAGAATTTTCTAGTTTTTTCGACTTTCTCTCGCAACTATCTAAATATAAAGTTTTGGCTATCTCGGCAACTAGTTGCTCTCCTTGATACTGGTCTATTTTTTCTTGTTCAATCATTTCCAATACCTTTATAAATTTATAAAGGGTCATTATATCTATTTCCTTGTTTTTAACTTTCATAAAAATATCAGTGTAATAACGATATAAAAACCAGCAATTAGTTTTACATATATTGTCGAACTCGTTTTTATCTATTACATTAGGATGCATATTATATCGTTCGTTCAACGATAATAATTCTCCAACCCCCTCAAATAATTGTTTGCTGTGTTTTTTCTCTCGTATGTGACAAGTATGATCATTATTCTTTCCAGAATTCATAAACCCCTTTAAATCCATTGAATCAGAACTCATTATAATTAATAAATATAATCTCTTTATATATTAATGAAAACAAAAAAGAGAAATAAGGCATTAAATATAAATGAATTGATTGAAAGTATTAAAAAAAAACAAAAAAGCGTAAAAAAAACAAAAAGCGTAAAAAAAACAAAAAGCGTAAAAAAAACAAAAAAGTCCAAGAACCCTGAAACCCAGGTACATGAGGTATATAGGGTACATTCGAGAGCAGACAAATATATAGTTGATTATAGTCGGCCGATATATACGGCCTTTGCTCCGTATGTCGGTCGCAGACACAAGAATACCCGAAAATATATGGGTGTTGGCGGTGATTCATCTAATCCATCTAATAAATACAATTCGGTCGCATATAACAGTATTGCCGCTGGAGGAGATTCTAGAATAGCCGCAATGGAATATCAACAGAACCTAAATGTAAGTCAACTTGCAATGAATAAGATGTCTGGGGGTGATATAACAATCCCTCAATTTTCACAAAGTGGTCCTCAACAAGCATACAATTCAAACACAGCATCGCTTAAAAATAACCAGACTATTATATACGGTAAAGCACAGGCAACAGGAGACCGATTCGCACAAGAATCAGCACCAAGTCAGGGAATTGCTTTATAAACGCTCAAAAAATTAAATTATATTCGTTATATAATTTAATGAATATACTAGATTTAACACTCGCTATATTTATTATTTTAATCTTCGTTGGGCTATTCGCATTTAATCTACTTACCATTGGAATTTCAAAAATCAAAAACAACTGGCCGGTATATAGATGCAACCCGGTTGTTATGCCATTTGCCTCAATATTCGGTCAAGACGCCGTTACAAATTTTACATATTGTATTCAGACTATGCAGAGCAATTATATGACGTATTTAATGCAACCTTTACATTATAGTTTGGACGTTATAGGAAAAACAGGTTCTAATATAACTGATGCAATCAACGATGTTCGCGCTTTCTTTAACAATATAAGGAATTTTGTAATAAATATAGTTCAGAGCATTTTCGGCGTGTTTTTAAATATATTAATAGAGTTTCAAAGCGTAACTATTACTATAAAAGATATGTTTTCAAAAATGATTGGTATAATGGCAACACTAATGTTTACTTTAAGCGGTTCAATACAAACAATGACTGCTACTTGGGCTGGACCTCCTGGCCAATTAGCGAGAGCGTTATGTTTTCATCCGGACACAAAAGTCAGACTATTAAATAATAAAGTGTTTAGAATGAAAGATGTACCGTTGAACTCGATATTACCAAATGGAACAATTGTTAAAGCAGTAATGAATATAAGCAATTTAGACGATAAAGGGAATCACGTTGAAGATTTATATTCAATTAAAGGAGGCGAGGGTTCTGATATATTAGTTTCGGGAAGTCATTTGGTCTATGACATAACACAAAAACAATTTATTCATTCGTCTGAATTAAATTGTGCAACTAAAACTGATATAAAATGTTCAGAATTTTCGTGTCTAATTACCTCAAATCATATTATACCTATCGGTAAATGGATATTTCACGACTGGGAAGATAACAATGGGTCTAAATCAAAACAAATATAGTATATATTTGATTAATAATTATAAATAGTAAATTATATATACATAATAATGGAAGCAGACCCATTTATTTTAAACATAAAGAAAATTTATATACAACGGGGGTATTTACAAATGTACGGGATGGATATTTTCGTATCTGTTATTATTTGTATAATATTCTTTATTCTCTCTTCCTATTTTTACATATTAAATAATTTAGACCCTATAAAGGCCAACTGGGCAGTAGAACGATGTAGTCCTGCAGTTATTCCATTTGCTGGAATTATACAGAGAGGTTCTACCGGAGGGGAAACTGTGTTGGAATTCACAGAGAAAAATTTCACAGGATGTATCCAAACTATTTTGACAAACGTAACATCGTATGCTTTTCAACCAGTTTATTACATTATGCACAATTTAACTAATTTGTTTTCGGACGCTTTAAATGCGGTAGATGCTATACGAGGAGAGTTTAATACAATTCGAAATTCAATAACAACGTTTTCTAGGGAGGTTATGGGGCGTACATTGAATATAACAATGCCAATAGTTGAGATGGTTATTGGTATAAAGGATACGATTGGAAAGATAAACGGTACAATGTCTGCAGCGGTACTTACATTGTTTGGAAGTTATTTAACTTTCAAATCTTTATTGCTTTTTATAATAGAACTTGTAACTGTTATTTTATACATTCTCTTGGGGATTTGTTTGG
>Ga0315290_10001141_pt1 | contig 18124 bp, 10 predicted proteins | sample YL17G12_0_MG_FD_203627 | JGI IMG/M metagenome (GOLD analysis project Ga0315290, IMG submission 203627) | Sediment microbial communities from Yellowstone Lake, YNP, Wyoming, USA - YL17G12_0 | ecosystem: Environmental > Aquatic > Freshwater > Lake > Sediment | place: USA: Wyoming | collected... | reverse complement strand
AAGTCGAAGAACTGCTGCTTGAGGTAGGGCGTACACTGGCCGGCGAGGATGCCGGCGTCGTCGTCGGCCACGCTGCCCCCGTCGCCGTGGCACTTCTGGCAGTTGGCACGACGGAACTTCTGGGCCGAGTAGTACTCACCGAGCTTCCTGACGTCCTCATCGGAGAGTGATGCGGTGACCCGGCGCAGGTCGGTCTTTTTCACCTTGTTCTCGCCGTACATGTACCCGTACTCGGGGCACGGGCGCACCTTTTGCTTGTACGCGTACAGGCTGCTGACCAGGTAGGCCTGGGAGTAGCCGCCGATGATCGGCATGTTCGGGTCAGGGCTCGCGCCGTCGCGCTCGTGGCAGTGCGAGCAGGTGTTCACCAACTCGTTCACGTCCGTGGCCCACGCGCCCGTGGCCAGCGTGAGACCGATCGCCACCGTTCCCGCCAGCCGAGACAATCCGTCAGTCAGTCGTGCCCCGATACGCCATCGGCGCTGTTGACGCTGGGCTCGAAGGTGCTGGGGTTTACCCTGATCGTTCTTGGCCCTAACTCTTGCTGTTCGGCGTTGGCTTCTTCGGGAAGTACTGATACCAACCCTGGTGCGGCGACGCTACCATCAAAATAAGATTAGAGAAAACATAAGTTTAGATAAATGAGGGGTCGTCACAGACGTTCTGGTTTTGGTCATAGCCAATCGTCGATGCGGGGCCACCGCGGCTGCGGTGGGCCATCCGGATCGACGACGAGGGGGTTGTCGTGAATAGCTCAATTCTGCGTTGGGGATCGATCTTCATTGCTGCACTGATGGTCACTGCCTGCGGCGGCGGCAGCGACGGCGACACGGGCCCGCAAGGCCCGCCGGGGCCGCCGGGAGGCGGCAGCACGGCCACCATCCCGAGCAATGCGACGCCTGCCAGTGATGCCTCGGCCGCCGCATGGGCGGCGCTGGCGCCTAAGGTCACCGTCACGAGCGTCACCATCAACAGCCCACCGGTCATCGACTTCACCGTGGCCGATGCGAATGGCTCGCCGGTGACGGGCCTGGGCAACAGGTCCCTGAGCAGCACGGCCACCCTGGCCGGCCTCACCAACCTGTCGTTTGCCCTGGCCAAGCTGGTGCCCGGCACCAACGGCAGCCCGAGCGAGTGGGTCAGCTATATCGTGACCACCGTGCCGACCAAGGATTCCGCGGGCGAGATCGTCGCCTCGGCGCCGGCGCGCCCTACCACCGACAGTACCGGCACACTTGTGGATCACCGTGACGGCACCTACACCTACACCTTCACCCGGGACATCAAGGCGGCCAAGTCCCAGGTGGACGGGATGACTGTCGCAAGCGGGAACAACAAGGCCGATCTGGGTGACCTGACCTACGACCCTGACCGGGTGCATCGGCTGACGATCCAGCTGTCGGGCAATGCCCCGGGCACCGGCACCAACACTCCCGACGCCGTCGAGGTCGCGGGCTACCCCGGCGTGCCGATGACCACACCCGCCGACGTCATCTACGACTTCGTCCCCGCGACGGGCCAGCCGGCGCCGAACTCGGGCCGCGACATCGTTGCCACCGAGAAGTGCAACGAGTGTCACCAGCAACTCGGCGGCATTCCGGGCGACGATCCGGAGAGTTCTGGAGCCGGATTCCACGGCGGAAACCGGAATGAGACCCGGTATTGCGCGGTATGCCATACCGAGCAGCGCAAGTACGGGCGCAGCGAGGCTACGATCGACGCGGCCACACTCACCTTCAGCGGCAGCACCTACCGGGTGGATGGTCGCGCGAGCGGCAACCAGCCCAACAACATCCACAAGATCCACATGGGCGAGTTCCTGGCGAAGAAGAACTACAACTACGCGGATGTGGTGTACAACGAGGTGGCCTTCCCCCAGGACCTGCGCAACTGCACCAAGTGCCACGACGGCTCGGCGACCTCAACGGCCCAGACCGCTCAGGGCGACAACTGGAAGAACAACCCCAGCCGGCGGGCCTGCGGCGCCTGCCACGATGGCATCAACTTCGCCACCGGAATGGGCGTGACCATTGCCGACGCGCTCGAGGGGCTGACGGAGACGATCAATGAAAACGGCTTCGCCCACGGTGGCCAGTCCCAGTCCGATGATTCGCTGTGCGCGGGCTGCCATACGCCGGCCAACATCGAGTTCTTCCACCTGCCGGTCACGCCACCGAACGAAGGCAGTTTCCTGCACGTCGCAAATGGCACCGGCAACACCAACACGAACTCGGCCTGGATTGCGTCGAACACGAACCGCCTGCCGAAGGGCGCCATCAAGGTTTCCTACGACATCAAGAGCACGGCGGTCGTCGACGTTGATGGCAAGAAGCGGGCACAGATGGTCTTCCGGATGCTGCAAAATGGCCAGCGGAAGGATCTGAACGTCCATGACTCGACGCCGCCCAGCCCGGTCACTGGAAGCAGGGAGTTCTGGAACGGCTTCATGGGTGCCCCCAGCGTGTACTTCGTGTTCGCGGTTCCGCAGGATGGCATTGCCGCGCCGGCCGACTTCAACGCAACGGTATCCGCATACCTGCGCTGCCTGTGGAACGGCACCGCGCAGGTCCCGGACCCCACGGAGTGCACCAGTGGAGGTACGCTGACGGGTCCCGATACCAACGGCTATTACACGGCCACGCTCACCGCTGCGGAAATTCCTGCCAGTGCGGTGATGGTGACCGGCGGCCTCGGCTATTCGTACAACGTGAGGAACACGTTGCCGCTGACGCAGATCAACCTGCCCGACTATCCGACGAGCCGGTCGCTCGTGCCGGTTGGGGCAACGGCTGCAACGGCCAAGCCAACCGAACTCCTCCCTGGCTTTCCCAACAGGATTGGAGGCCTCATCGTCATAGCGCCGAACGCGCAGAAGGTGGCGACTGACTACACGGGCCGCCGGGCGATCATCGATGACAAGAAATGCGGCAAGTGCCACCAGGAATTGGGCGCCTTCACCGAGGAAGCCTTCCACGGTGGGCAGCGCAACGATGGCTCAACCTGCTCCTGGTGTCATCGTCCGAACCAGACCAGCAGTGGCTGGGCGGCCGACTCCACCAGCTTCGTCCATGCGATCCATGCGGGGGCCAAGCGCGAATCGGCGTTCACCTGGCATGCCTCGGAAGTTGGCGAGTCCTTTGCCGACGTGAAGTATCCGGGGGTGCTGAAGAACTGCGAAGGCTGCCACGTCCGAGGCACCTACGACTTCAGTGCCGCGGCTTCGCAGAGCGCCCTGCCCAACCGGCTGTACCGCACGGTGGGCACCGGCATCTTCAACGGTACCGCGGATACGACGATCACGACTTACACGTACAACAAGACGACCGGGGTGTGCGATGCCGGGACGTCGTCGCCCCAGACCGATGTTGGCGTGTTCTCGCTGTCGCCGTACATCACTGCGGGAGTCAATTACGGCATCGGCTACAGCTTCAATGCCGGTGCCACGACCTCCAACTCCTGCGCGCCTGACGGCACGGTGGTGTCCAACCCGGCGGGCGGCACGGTCGCGGCGGATCCGCTGAGCCTGGTGATCTCGCCGATCACCACGGCCTGCTTCGCCTGCCACGACTCGCCGCTGGCGAAGAACCACATGGAGGTCAATGGGGCCTCGATCTACCAGTCGCGGAGCGTGGCGCTGGGGACGACCGAGACCTGCCTGGTCTGCCATGACACGGGCCGGATCGCGGACATCAAGGTCATGCACGCGAAGTAGCGGATCGTGGGGGTCAAGGCCAGGCTGTCGGTGCCGATCGCCCTGGCGACACTATCCCTTGCTGGCGGGGCATCCGCCAGCAAGGGCATGGTCGCCGCTGCGCCGGGCACGCCGGCAGACAGGACGGTATGAATTGATGCGACGCTCGACCGACAGGTACTTGGCGATGAGGGCTGGTTCTGCCCTGGCAGCGGCGCTGCTGCTGATCACTGCCGTCCTGTTGCCCGGGCCGGCATCGGCCGATGACCCACAGCAGGACGCCGCCGCCACCGTTGAAAATCCGAGTGGCGCGACTGCCGCATCCGGCTATACAAAGAAGGGCGCGGATACCTGCCTCAAGTGCCACGATGACGAGTCCGACACGCTCACGTTCAACCTGGCGGGCCTCTTCAAGACGGCGCATGCCCGCAGGACCGACGAGCGCTCGCCCTTCGGCAGCGGCGGCCTGCAATGCGAGGCCTGCCACGGGCCCGGGGCAAAGCATGCGGCCAAAGGCGAGGCCCTCGAGACGATCAACAGCCTGAAGGCGAACTCCAAATTGCCCGTCGCCCAGCGCAACGAACCGTGCCTCACCTGCCACCAGGACCAGCCGCGCATGGCCTGGCATGTCGGCGCGCACGATCGGGACCAGGTGGCGTGCGCCGACTGCCACCAGTTGCACGTCCAGCGGGATCCGGTGCTGGCGAAGCCGACCGAGTCTGAAGTGTGCTTCCGCTGCCACAGGGAGCAGCGTGGCGAGTTCCAGCAGGCATCATCCCACCCGGTGCGCTTTGGCAGCATGACGTGCAGCGACTGCCACAATGCCCACGGCTCGGTGAGCGAGGCAATGCTGATCAAGCCCACGGTTAACCAGACGTGCTACACCTGCCACGCGGAGAAGCGGGGGCCGCTGCTGTGGGAGCACGCGCCGGTGGCGGAAGACTGCTCCCTGTGCCACTCCAGTCATGGCTCGGCGCGCACGGCGATGCTGAACAAGTCACCGCCTTTGTTGTGCCAGCAGTGCCACTCGCAGGCCGGCCACCCGTCGGTGGCCTACACAGCGGCAGGTTTGCCGGGTGGTGGGGGCGGCGGGTCGATCTTCCTGCTGGCGGGCGGCTGCACCAACTGTCACACCCAGGTGCACGGCTCCAACCATCCGGCCGGCGCCAAGCTGCTGCGATGAGCAAGGGCGTCCCCATGAAGACCTTCAGTTCCCTGGTCCTGATCGCCGCTGTCGGCGCGTTGTCCGCGACGGCGATTGACGCGGTGGCCGCTCCGGTGGACACGTCGAAGTGGAAGTGCGAGAGCTGCCCGTTCGAGGAGCCCGCCACCAGCGGTGCAGTCGAGGCGGGCGTGGGCTATGTGTCCGACGACTCGCAGAAGTTTGGCAACTACACGGGGCTCGAGGACCAGGGCGGATTCCTGATGCTCGGTGGTGAGCTCCATTATCGCGGCGAGGATGGGACCTACGCCAGCCTGGAAGGCGCCGACCTGGGACTCGACGTGCGCTCGGTCGAGGCGGAAGGGGGCCGCGACGGCTTGTTCGGGGTGCGTGTGGGCTACGACGAGATTCCCCACTGGTTGTCGGATGGCGCCGCGACGCCGTTTCTCGGCGTCGGCGGTGGGAACCTGACGTTGCCGGGCGGCTATCCGCAGCCGACCACGGCGGCCATGCCGCTGGTAGCCACTCTGCGGCCGGTGAATGTCGGCTTCGATCGCAAGCGGCTCGATGGGGAGGCATCCCTCGTCATCAATTCGGCATGGAGCACCCGCCTCGACGCGCGACACGAAGTGCGCGACGGCACCCGCCGGGCCGCGGGCTCGTTTTTCTCGACCGCCTCGCAGCTGGCCGCCCCGGTGGACGACGTGACCGACCAGATTGAGGCCGCGGTCTCGTATGCCGGCCGGCGGTTGCAGGGAACGCTGAGCTACCTGGGCTCGCTGTTCAGCAACGACACGAAGTCGCTGACCTGGGGCAACCCGTTCACTCCCCTGGTTCCTGGCGCGGATGCGGGCCAGCTGGCGCTGGCGCCGGACAACGAGTTTCACCAGGTCATGGCGACCCTCGCCTACGAATTCATGCCGCAGCTCATGGCCAGCGGCGAGATCGCCGTGGGGCGCATGACCCAGAACGACAGCTTCCTGCCGGCGACCATCAATCCGGATCTGGAACCCACGGTGCCGGCGCTACCGGCGACATCCCTGGATGGCGAGGTCGACACCTTCAACGCGAGTGTGCGGGTCACCGCCACGCCGACCGACCAGCTGCGCCTGAATGCGAGCTACGCGCGCGACGAGCATGACAACCAGACGGACAGCCTGCTCTATCCGGCGGTGTCGACTGACATGTTCCTGGACCCCACTCCCAACGCGAACCAGCCCTTCAGCTTCACCCTGAACCGCTACAAATTTGACGCCAGCTACCGGGGCCCGCTCGGCCTGATTTTCAGCGCCGGCCTCGATCAGGACAACGTCTCGCGCACGCGGCAGGAGGTGTCGACCACGCGCGATCGGAGCCTGTGGGGGCAGGTCGCGGCGCGGCCCCTCGACTACGTTACGGTGGAACTGAAGCTGGAGCACGGCGACCAGGATCACTCCAACTACGGCGTGGCGGAGTGGATCAACCCACCGGAAAATCCGCTCCTGCGCAAGTTCAACCTGGCCAACCGCAGTCGCGACCAGGTGAGTCTCCGGACGGACCTCGCCCTTGGCGAGCGGTGGAATATCGGCGTCGAGGTCGGGTTTTCCGACGACGACTATTCGGGATCCGCCATCGGCCTGACCAGCGGGAACAGCGTGAGCACGGCCGGCGACGTCTCGCTGGCGCTGACGGACGACACCCAGGCGCACGCATTTGTGGAGTTCGAGCGTGTGAAGACCCACCAGGCGGGCAGCCAGGTCTACGCCGACCCGGACTGGTGGGGCAAAGTCCGGGACGAGTTCGACGTGGTGGGCGTTGGCATCAGCCACCTGGCCCTGGACGGCAAGCTCGAGCTCACTGCCGACGTGGACTACGCGCATTCGAACAGCAACACCACCGTCGACAACGGTGCCGGGGGGCCTTCCTTCCCCGCCAACAGGACCGAGCGCGAGGACGTGAGGCTCCAGGGCGTGTATCACCTGCGGGACAACCTTTCACTGGTCGGCAGCTATTGGTACGAGCATTACAATTCAGCCGACTGGGCCTACAGCCGGGTGCAGCCCGACACGGTTCCCAACCTGCTGGCCTTTGGCGAGCAGTCGCCGCACTATGCGGTGCAGGTGGTTTCGCTGGCGGCGCGCTATCGCTTCTAGCAGGGCGCCACGGCGCCTCGCCGGGCGACTGATCACGCCATGAATGACTCTGGATCTTTTGTATGGCGTCCGGCCAATCTCGCTGCAGGTCTCTCCCGCCTGCCAGCGTCGCCACACCTCGGCTTTGAATGCCGCCCTCAGCCATCGACCTCCACTCATCCTGTTAAAATGAAAGTTTCACGGTCAAGGATTGTGTAGGTTATGAGAAAGCAAAACCGCAGATTGACGTTACAGGCGTGTTCCATTCTGTTCGCCCTGTGTCTTGGTGGTAACGCCTGGGCTGCCGCCGTGAGCACCCTCCTTGAAGATTGTGCCAGTTGCCATGGCAAGGACGGGGCCAGTACCGCATCGGATGTGCCGATCATCGGTGGCTACTCCGCGAAATACCTGGCCGACAGCCTCGCCGACTACAAAGATAAGGCCCGGCCATGTCCCGAGGTGAAGTACCTCTCAGGCCCGCACAAGGGTGAAGCGATGGATATGTGCACCGTCGCTGCCAAGCTGACGGACGAGGACGTGACGGCGATTGCCAGTAATCTAGCCGCTAAACCATTCGTCCGCGCCAAGCAGGCCTTTGATGCCACGAAGGCGGCGCGCGGCAAGCAGGTCCACGACATCAACTGTAAGAAATGCCATGAAGACGGCGGCAGCAGCCCGGACGATGACGCTGGCATCCTGGCCGGCCAATGGATGCCCTACATCGGTCACACGTTCGATGAGTACGCCTCAGGAAAGCGTCCGATGGTTAAAAAGATGAAATCCAAGTTTGATGAGTTGAGCAAGGATGATCGTGATGCGTTGCTCAATTATTTCGGTAGCTTCAAGTAGATCAGCAGCGTGGCCCCCTAGGAAAGTTACATGTCTGATTCAGCCGGTATAGGAGAAGCGTCCGAAAGACCCCGTCATTTCCTTTGGCGCAAGCCAAGGACGCGGTGGCTGCTGGGAATACCGGTCGGTGGCTTCCTGCTGTTTTTTGTCGGCGTCGCGGCCTGGGCGGGATTCAACGCCGGACTGAAGTACTCGGACACCCTGCAGTTCTGCGAGTCCTGTCACGAGATGCGGGATAACATTGTGCCGGGCTATGAAGAGGGTCCGCACTACAAGAACATGGCCGGCGTGCGGGCCGTCTGTGCGGATTGTCACGTGCCGCATGCATTTGTCCCCAAGATGCAGATCAAGATACAGAAGGCTTTTAATGAGATCCCGAAGTGGGCTCTGGGCACGCTTGATACCCCGGAAAAATTTCGGGCAGTACAGCTCGAGCTTGCGGAGCGTGTCTGGGCCTCGATGAAGTTGACGGATTCCCGGGAATGCAAGAACTGTCATTCCCTTGAGGCGATGGATCTTTCGGCACAGGATGCGAGCGCTGCCAAGAAGCACGTCAAGGAGCGCATGCTCGCCCGCAATGAGACCTGCATTGACTGCCACAAGGGTGTCGGTCACAGCCTCCCGTCGGGCTACGAGGAATAGCCGGGGGCCAGGCCGCGGAACCTGGCGCGCTGGGCTAACGGCGCAGGAAGGCTTTCACGTCGCTCTCGATGGCCGTCCGCCACCATCTCGCAGGCTTCCGTCACGAGGTGGCTCATGCCACTGACGTCCCAGTGACCCACATCGGAGGAGAACATGGCCCGCAGCTTGCGGCCGAGGCGCGGGCGAATGCCGGTAGCGGTGCCGCGCGGGCGTGGCCATCAGCAGCCTTCTGGAAAGTCGAAACAGGGCCTTTGTTCGCCTTCTTAATCTGCCTGAGTATAGTAGCGGGGCCCGGTGGCCGTGGTCAGGCCAATATCCATGCCGCCAGAAATCGGGGAGATTCAGGCAATGAAAAAAACCGCTGGAAGAGACGAAGTATTCCGGAAAACGAAGGACCGGATTGAAGACTTCCGTTTCGGCAGTGAGGTCGCCACGGTCTTCGATGACATGGTGCTGCGGTCGGTGCCCTTCTACGCCGAAATGCAGCGCATGGTGGCCGAAATGGTGAAGGATTTCGCCACGGAAGGCAGCAACATCTATGACCTGGGGTGCTCCACCGGCACGACGATGCTGAATCTGGACCCGACGATTCCACCGACGACGCGCTTCGTGGGCGTCGACAACTCTGCGGAGATGCTTGAGCGCTGCGCCAGGAAGCTCGAGGAGGCTGGTTTCACGCGTCCTCACGAACTGGTCTGCGCTGACCTGGAGAAGGGGGTACAGATCCATAACGCCAGCGTCGTGATGATGATCCTGACGCTGCAGTTCATCCGCCCCCTGAATCGCGACCGGCTGATGGCGGATGTTTACCGGGGGCTCAACGAGAACGGCGCCCTGATCCTCATCGAGAAGGTCCTCGGCGAGGACTCGATGTTCAATCGCCTCTTTATCGGCTACTACTACGACCAGAAGCGCCGCAATGGCTACAGCGAGATGGAGATCGTCCAGAAGCGCGAGGCCCTGGAAAATGTCCTCATTCCCTACAAGCTGCTGGAGAACCGGGAACTGCTGCTGCGAACCGGCTTTCGCTACGTGGACGTCTTCTTCAAGTGGTACAACTTCTGCGGCATGGTGGCTGTGAAATGATGGAACGCATCGGCAATTTCCTCTTCCACTATCGCAACTATCTCTTTCCACTGGCCTTGCCCCTGGTCCTCATTCCGGGGCCCCGGATCTTCGAGAGTTCGCTCACGGCCGCGCTCATCGGCCTCCTGATCGGTCTCTTCGGTCAGAGCGTTCGGGTGGCCACGATCGGGCTGGTCTACATCATCCGGGGTGGACGGAACCGGCGGGTCTATGCGGAGGACCTCATCACGGACGGGATCTATGCCCACTCCCGCAATCCCATGTATGTCGGCAACGTATCGATCATTACCGCTGTGGCCATCACCTCCAACTCCTGGGGCTGCGTTGCGGTTGTGGTCCCGATGTTCGGCTTCTTCTACCTGGCCATCACCCGGGCCGAGGAAAGCTACCTCAGCAACAAGTTCGGGCCCGGCTATCGCGAATACGTGGCTGCGGTGCCCCGCTTCTTTCCCCGACTGACAGGGCTCTGGCAGACGCTGCGGGATTCGGAATTCCACTGGCGTCGTGTCCTTGTGAAGGAGTACGGCACGTTCGCGGGGTGGCCACTCCGGTGGATGGTGGTCTTCCTGTATGCCCTGTGGCGGGACGGTGAACTCTCCAGTTACCCCCACTTGTTCCAGTACCTGTCCGCGTTTCTCCTGTTCCTGCTGCTGATGTATGTGCCTGTGCGAGTCCTCAAGAAAAGGCGCGTGCTGGTGGCAGACTGACCGGTCCGGGGCATACCGGCGGCCCGCCATAGTGCCCGGAGTGGAATCAGCCCGGCTTGCCGCGCGCTGATGATCCCCTGGCGGGTGTCAGCCCGATGAGGCGAAACAGCCAGCGCCTGAACCGGAGGGGGTGCTGGAGTGCTGCCCGGATCCGGACCTGCCGCCCGAGCCAGGCTTGCTCGTCGGCGGTCAGGAGATGCGGGGCATAGCCGTTCACCAGGCGCAGGATGTTGAAGCGGGCGACCACGCACGCCACGGGCCAGATCGGGTCGGCGGCAAACATCCGCTGGGTCGACCGCTCAAAGTCCACCAGCCCGATGCTGCCATCTTCGCTGAGCAGGATGTCCCGCTTGGGCAGCGAGTGCCGGGCCACGCCACGCCGGAGCATCTGTTCCACCAGTGCCCGCAGGCCGAGAAGATTCTGCTCGGTCATGGTGCCGCCGTCCGCCAGGGGCACGCCGGGCACACGGGTCATCACCAGGGTGTGCTCGTCGGTGCTCACCTCAAGGAGCGTCGGTACTCCCGGCAGGCCCTGCAGGCGCCGCAGGGAAGAGGCCTCCCGCCGGGCATGCCGGGCGCTGCGCCGGGTGGGCTTGAAGGTCTTCACCACCCGGTTCGGGTAGATGATGACGCGATTTTTCGCCGTCTCAAAGACGAAATCGGGGAGGTCTGGATCGCTCAATGTCACTGCTCCGGGAGCGGCTTGATGTTAGCATCATCAGCCATGTCGCCAGTCGCAGCCCCGCCCGCGCTCAATCCAATCCTGAAAATCCTGGCCTGCCCCTGGTGCCAGTCTGCCGTCCACTGGACCGATGCGGGCCTGCGCTGCGTCAGCTGCAAGGCGGAGTTTCCCGAGCGCAGCGGCGTCTTTGATCTGGCCCGGCGGGGCACCGCCGAGACCTGGGGAACCGCCAATGCGGAGCTGTCCAGCCAGGAGTACCAGGAGAACTACGCCGACCTCGATCCGGCCGTAGAGTACAACCGGGCCTACGAGGTCCGCCTGTTCAAGCGGATGAGCACCTTTCGCGAGCGGCAGCTGATCGCACGGCTCATCGGTGCTCGCGGGCGGGTGGACACCCTGCTGGAGTTGCCCTGCGGTGGCGGCCGGTTGAGCCCGTCCTTCGCGCCCTGGGCCCGGTTCCTGATCCAGGCCGACACCGGCTGGGGCCAGTTGCTCCACGCGGGCCAGCGCCCGCCGCTGCCCACACCCCGGGTACTGCTGGCCGCCTCTGGATTTCACATCCCCATTCGCGACGGTGGGGTGGACGGGGTGGCCTGCGTGCGCCTGAGCCACCATCTTCCGACTGTGGATGAGCGGCATCGCCTGCTGCACGAACTCCTCCGGGTGGCGCGAAGTTATGTGCTCATGACCTTCTTCGACCACTATTCCCCGAAGAACCGAATTCGCCAGTGGCGCGGCCGGCCGCCGAAGCTGACCATGACGTCCCGGGAGGTAGCGGGAATTGCCCGCGAGCACGGCATGAAGCTCGTGGCGGACCCGATGCTTTCGTGGCTGGGCTCCGGCCACCGCTATGCCCTGCTGGTCAGGGACGCCTGAGGTTCGGGCGACCGATCTGTAACGCTTGCCAGCCGCTAGCCGCCGGCAGATGGGCATCACCCGCTGTTGCGGAGGCCAGCCGCCAGGCCGTTGATGGTGAGATGGATGGCCCGCCTGGTCCGTTCATCACTTTGGCCGGCCCGATAGCGGCGCAAGAGGTCAATCTGCAAGTGATTGAGCGGATCGAGATACGGGAAACGATTGCGGATACTCCGAGCCAGGGTCGGGTTGTCTTCGAGGAAGGTCGTGGCGCCGGTGATCGCCCGCAGCATGTCAATCGTGCGCTGCCATTCCGAGCTGATGATGGCAAAAATCCGCTCGGCCAGATCCTGGTCTGGAACCAGTTCGGTGTAGCGGGCTGCTATGGCAAGATCGGTCTTGCCGAGCACCATGTCCATGTTGGCCAGGACGGTGCGAAAGAATGGCCAGTCAGCGTACATTTCCCGCAAGCTGGCGAGCGCGGCCTCGCGGCCTTCTGGTGCGCTATCGATCCACCGTTGCAACGCACTGCCGAAACCGAACCAGCCCGGAATCGACAGGCGACACTGGCTCCAGCTGAAGACCCACGGGATCGCCCGCAGGTCGGCGATCGATTGGGAGGGCTTTCGTGAGGCCGGCCGGCTGCCGATGTTGAGCCCGGCGATTTCCCCGACGGGTGTCGCGCCGCGAAAAAAATCCAAAAAACCGGGTGTTCCATAGACCAGCTCGCGGTAGGTGGAGCAGGCACTTGCCGAGAGTTGGTGCATCACATTCCACCATTGCGGAAGATCCCGACGCTCAACAGCCGGAAAGTTAGACAGCAGCGCTGCTGAGATCAGCGTCTCGACATTGCGCCGGCCAAGTTCCGTATCGGAGTATTTTGCGGCAATCACCTCGCCCTGCTCGGTGATTCGCAGGCCTGCGGCTGAACATGCATCCGGCTGCGCCAATATGGCCTCGAAAGTGGGCCCACCACCACGGCCGACCGTGCCGCCGCGCCCGTGGAACAGCCGCAGCCGGACGTTGACCTCGGCCGCCAGATCGACCAGCCCCTTCTGCGCACAATAGAGCTCCCAGTTGGCCGTGAGATAACCGCCGTCCTTGTTGCTGTCCGAATAGCCCAGCATGACTTCCTGCAGCCCATCCCGGCTGTCCAGCCAGCTTCGATATACGGGCAGCGCAAATGCCGAGCGCATAATCGCGGTTGCCGATTGCAGATCGGTAATGGTTTCAAACAGGGGAACTAGCGCAATACCCGGCTGTGGCCGGTCAACCCGGGAGGGCAGGGAGCCCGTTTCCTTCAGAAGCAACCCGACTTCCAGCAGGTCACTGACCGACTGCGCCCTGGAAATAATCGCGTTCGGCACGGCATCCCTGCCAAATCGGGCGTTAATGCTGGCCGCTGTTTGTAACACGTTCAACTCACCAATCGTGACCTCGCTGTACTCCGCACCTGCAACCCGTAACGGACGCGGGTTGGCCAGTTCGGTCAGGAGCAGCGACACGCGGGCCGGTTCGTCCAGCTGAATGTAGTTGGGACAAGCGCCCGCTCGCGCGAGCAACTCTCCCACCACGAGTTCATGCACGTCGGAGTTCTGTCGCAGGTCGAGCGAGGCCAGATGAAAGCCAAAGATATCGACCGCGTAACGCAACCGTGCGAGGCGCCCGGCAGCCAAAGCCGCGCTGGCGTGGGTGGCCAGTGACGCGGCCAGGATATCGAGGTCGTTGCGAAACTCCTGCGGAGTGGCGTATGCCCGAAGCGTCACCTCAGACCGCCGAAGCGGCTCGGCGCCAGCCAGTGACGACATGGTGGCCGCCAGCCGTGCATACACGCCGATCAGCGCCCGGCGATACGGTTCATCCTGGCGATGCGCCGATCTGTCTCCTGAGTGTTCCGCGAGCGCCATGAGTTCCGTTGTGGGCGATACCAGGCGACTCGACATCGATAGTTCGGCGCCGAGGTGATTCACCTCGAGCAGATAGTGTTCGAAGGCAACGGTGGCCTGCCGCCGTATTGCGGCTTCAAGGGATTCGGCGGTAACAAAGGGATTGCCATCGCGGTCGCCGCCGATCCATGAACCCATGCGGAAGAAAGTGGATATGCGCTCATCGCTGTGAGGATCGCCCTCGCCAAGCGCGCGTTCGATGTCGCAGTAGATTCTCGGGAGTTCCGACAGGAACGTATAATGGTAGAAGGTCAGGCCATTTTCTATTTCATCAATCACCCGCAAGCGCGACAAACGCAACATCGCTGTTTGCCATAGCTGCAGGACGGACCGTTTCAAACCGCCTTCCGACTCCAGACGCTCTTCCGGCAGGAGATCCGGGCGCTCCAGGTGGGTCATAAGGCGAGCAATATCGCGTCCGCAATCCAGCACTGTCCTCCGCTGCACTTCAGTCGGATGCGCGGTGAGCACGGGACTTACCAGCGCGCCGCGCAACCATGCCCGGATCTCCCCGGCTGAGACACTCCGTTCGGTCAGGGTTTCAAGCGCGTGCCGCAGGCTCCCTAATTGAGGTGGCGAGCCGGCCAGGCGATGCACACGTCGACGGCGGTTCTGATGACGGTCTTCGGCAATATTCGCCAGCAACGAGAAGTGGCTGAATGCGCGCACCACACTCAGCGTCTGTTCGATGCTGAGCCCATCCAGTTCGTGATCACGCTGGGACTTGAGCGTGGCAATCTCTTCGCCACCGGCATGGCGCCGCAGAGCGACGGTCAGCTTTCGAATGTGCTCGATTCTGGCGAAAATGGTTTCGCCGTTGGCGGCGCGTATGACATCACCGAGCAGACGGCCGAGATACTGAATCTCCTGGCCGAGGCGGGCATCTTTTTCATCGTTCGGCACAGGGTGCAGACTCCTGAAAATGGTGAATCATCAGCTCGATTGGCTCCCGGGTCACGACGAAGATGTCAGCGCTGCCGCTGACTAACCGCAGCCTCCCTGCCGGGCGCCTCCCGCTTCTCCTGATGTGCCAGCATCTCACTGATCAGCGTCTCGACGAAGGCGAACCGCTCTTCCGGTTCTTCCAGGTCGGCCAGGAACCTGAATTTCTGCTGCCGGTCCAGGCGGTAGGTGCCCGGGTCAGTCCGCACCCGGGTCACGATCCAGGCGGGGCTGAGCGTCGTCCGGGGTCCGAATTCGACAAAGCCGCCGACCGCGCTCGCATCGAGTCGCCGGATCGACAGGGGTTCCGCCCGCAGGCGGAGCGCCGTCATGCGAAACAGGTGCCGTGCGGGTTCGGGCAGCGGGCCGAAGCGATCCACCAGCTCTACCTGCAATTCCCGCAGCGCTTCATTACTGCGGGCGCTGGCGATCCGCTTGTAGTGCACAAGGCGCAGGTGCACATCGTTCAGATAGTCGTCCGGCAGGAGGGCGGGAAGGTGAAGGTTGATCTCGGTCACTGGTGCCATGGCGGTGTCCAGGTCCGGTTCCAGGCCTTCCTGGAGCGCCTTGACGGTCCGGGCCAGCATGTCGTTGTAGAGCTCGAAGCCAATTTCCTGGATCTGGCCGCTCTGGTCTTCGCCCAGCAGTTCGCCGGCACCCCTGATCTCCATGTCGTGGGTGGCCAGCATGAACCCGGACCCCAGGTCCTCAAGGGCGGCGATGGCATCGAGCCGCTTGACCGCATCGGCCGTCAGCGCCTCCCGCGGCGGCGCCAGCAGGTATGCGAACGCCTGATGGTGCGAGCGTCCAACCCGGCCGCGCAGCTGGTGCAGCTGGGCCAGGCCGAAGCGATCTGCCCGATTGATGATGATGGTATTCGCCGACGGAATGTCGAGGCCGCTCTCGATGATCGCTGTGCAGACCAGGATGTGGAAGCGCCGGTGGTGGAAGTCGAGCATAATTTGCTCGAGGTCCCGTTCCCGCATCTGCCCGTGTGCCACTTCCATGCGCGCCTCGGGGACCAGCTCGGCGAGATCCGCGGCGACCTTCTCGATGTCCTCGATGTGGTTGTGGACGAAGTACACCTGACCGCCACGTTTCAGCTCTCTCAGGCAAGCCTCGCGCACCACGCGGGCTTCGAACCGGGTGACAAAGGTCTTGATGCTGAGCCGGGTCTCCGGGGGCGTGGCAATGAGCGACAGATCCCGCAGTCGCCCGAGTGCCATGTTGAGCGTGCGGGGAATCGGCGTGGCGGTCAGCGTGAGTACGTCGGCTTCGATACGCAGGGCCTTGAGCCGTTCCTTGTCCCGGACACCGAAACGGTGCTCCTCGTCGACAATGATCAGGCCCAGGTTCTTGAAACGCATGTCGCCCTGGAGCAGCCGGTGCGTGCCGATGACGATATCCACGCTGCCGGCTTGTGCCCCATCCATGACCTTGCGGCTTTCCTGGGTGGAGCGGAAGCGGGACAGCACCTCGACGGTGACGGGCCAGTCAGCGAAGCGGTCGGCAAAGGTCTGGTAGTGCTGCTGGGCCAGCAGTGTGGTCGGCACCAGTACGGCCACCTGCCGTCCTCCCGACACCGCCATGAAGGCGGCGCGCAGCGCCACCTCGGTCTTGCCGAAGCCCACATCGCCGCAGACGAGCCGATCCATCGGTTTGCCGCTGGTGAGATCGCTGACGACGGCCTCGATAGCCAGTGCCTGGTCTTCCGTGGGCTCGAAGGGGAAGCCCGCGGCAAAGGCCGCGTAGTCGTGTTGGGCAGCGGCCGGCCGGACGGTCTGCCGGGCCGCCCGTTTGGCATAAAGCTCGAGCAGCTCGGCTGCCACATCCCTGATGCGAGCCGCTGCCTTGCGCCGTGCCTTGTCCCACTGATCGCCACCCAACCGGTGCAAGGGCGCTTCTTCCGCGGAGGTCCCGGTGTACCGGGACACCATGTGCAGCGAAGCCACGGGCACATGCAGCAGGTCGCCCCCGGCGTATTCCAGGGTCAGGAACTCGGTGGGCATGGCGTCGATGGTGATGGTGGTCAAACCCCGGTAGCGGCCAACGCCGTGGTTCACATGGACAATGGGCGCTCCCGGGTGCAGATCGGTCAGGTCGCTTAAGATCTGCTCCGGATCCCGGACGCGGCGTTGACGGCGCCGGCCGCGCGGCCGCTCGCCGTAAAGCTCCCGCTCCGTGATGATTGCGATGCCGGCGGCACGCAACAGCAGGCCCTGGCTCAGCGGGGCGATGCAGACCATTGCAGGACGCGCTGAACTGAGGAAGTCCTCCCAGCCGGCGGCTTCGGCGGATGGCACGGCTTCCTGGCGCAGCAGGTCGGCAAGCATCTCCCGGCGGCCCGGCGACTCGGCCGCGAACAGAATGCGGCCGCTGAAGCTGCGAATGAAATCCCGCAGCCGGTGCGTGGGCTCATCAGCCCGCGGGTCCAGCAACAGCTGCGGGAGCGGTGCAAGACCGGCGGTGGTGGCCCGATCCTCGCTAGCTGTGGGATCGGCCGTGGGATCCGGCGTGCCGGGATCCAGTACCAGCAGCGGGGCACCGGCGATGCGCGCGAGGTGTTCCGTCGGCGTTCCGTTAAGTTCGCGGGGTTCCAGAGCTGGCCGCTCCGAATCTTCCCGGGAATCCTGGAACCGCTCGTTGATCTGGTGCCAGGCGGGCGCGAGCAGTCCTTCGGGATCGCCCAGTGCGATCGTGAGCCGGTCCCTGGGCAGGTAGTCCCAGAGCAGCGCGGTGTCTGCAAAGAAGAGGGGCAGGTAATTTTCCACGCCCCCCGGCATCCGTCCCTCGGACACCTCGCGATAGATGATTGAGCGGGCGGGGTTGCCTTCGAAGCGGCGGCGGTAGGCCTGGCGGAACTGCTTGATAGCCTCGGCGTCCACCGGCATTTCCCGCGCGGGCAGGGTTTCGAGGGACTCAAGCACGGTGCCCGACAGCTGGGAGTCCGGATCGAACTGCCGCAGGCTGTCGATCTCGTCGTCGAGAAAATCTACCCGCACCGGCAGTGCCGAGCCCATGGGATAAAAATCGAGCAGGGAACCGCGGACCGCGAAATCGCCGTGCTCTAGCACCTGGGCGACGCGCTGGTAGCCGGCGGTTTCGAGCTGGAGACGCAGTTGTTCGGGCCGCAGTTTCTGGCCGGCCGCAAGGGCAACGCTGTAACCACCGATGTACCGGACCGGCGGCAGCCGCGGCAGTAGCGTGGACGCCGCAACGAGCAGCGTGTCGATGCGGCCTGTCGCCACATCCCGCAGGACCGTCAGCCGGCGGGAGATCAGGTCCTGGTGGGGGCTGAAGGTGTCGTAGGGCAGAACCTCGGTGTCGGGAAACAGGGCGATGCGCGGGGCCCGGCTGGCGAAATAGCGCAGTTCCGACTCGAGCGCTTCGGCGCGCGCGACCGTCGGCACGATGATGAGCCAGAAGGCGGTGCTTGCCGGGCGCAGCGCTG
>Ga0315290_10001139_pt1 | contig 18130 bp, 15 predicted proteins | sample YL17G12_0_MG_FD_203627 | JGI IMG/M metagenome (GOLD analysis project Ga0315290, IMG submission 203627) | Sediment microbial communities from Yellowstone Lake, YNP, Wyoming, USA - YL17G12_0 | ecosystem: Environmental > Aquatic > Freshwater > Lake > Sediment | place: USA: Wyoming | collected... | reverse complement strand
ATGTACTATTGCCATTTCGAGCAACACGAGAAATCTTTTTACCGACCTGAGAGAAGGACATTAAGATTTCTCCCGGAGTTTACCCTGAGTGAATGCATCTGGAGCCGAAATGGCAAATCGGTTCGTTTCTTACTTCGGCAGCAGCGTCTCCACGAGAGTCGCCCAGTAGCTTGCGCCCACGGGCAGGATACGGTCGTTGAAATCATACTGGGACTGGTGCAGCCGGCCACTTTCCCTTGGATTTCCACCACCGATCCCCATGTATGCTCCCGGTTTCTCCTTGAGGAGGAAGGCAAAATCCTCCGAGGTCATGACAGGTGTGATGTCGGTTAAGACCCGGCCCTCTCCCGCGACCATGGTCGCGGCCCGGACGGCCTCCTCAGTCTCCTGATCCGTATTGACGAGCGGTGGATAGCGTCTCTCATAGATCATGTCAACGGCAACGCCAAAAGAGGCTGACACGCCGGCACATATCTCGCGCATGCGCGCTTCCACGCGGTCCTGCACTGCGGGGAGGAAATGGCGCGTCGTCCCCCGGAGCCTGACCGTATCGGGGATTATGTTGTAGGAGGTGCCGCCGCGGATTTCCGTGACACTGACCACAGCCGCCTGCATCGGATTAATATCGCGGCTCACTATGCTTTGGAAAAGATTTACCAGATAAGCTGATGCGAGGATCGGGTCCTTCACATTCTGAGGGGTGGCGGCATGGCCGCCCTTCCCGGTAATCTCTATCGCAAAGACATCGTAGGCCGCCATCATGGAGCCCTTGCAGATGGCGAACGTCCCTTCCGGCATAACGGGAAAGTTGTGCAGGGCGAAGACTGACCGGACGGGAAACCGGTCGAAGAGCCCTTCCCGGACCATCCTTCCCCCTCCCCCCTCGTTTTCTTCGGCAGGCTGGAAGATGAAGTGCACCGTCCCCTCGAAAGTATCATTCCCGGCGAGATATTTCGCCGCCCCGAGAAGCATGCCCATGTGGCCGTCATGGCCGCAGGCGTGCATCTTTCCCTCGTTGCGGGAAGAGTAAGAAAGACCGGTTGCTTCCGTAATATCAAGAGCGTCCATATCGGAACGGAGGCCTATGGCCGGCGAACTTCCCTTGCCCCTCTGGATGGTTGACACAATGCCCGTACCGGCAAGACCCCGATAAATATCGAGGCCGAAGGAGAGCAATTTTTCGGCCACGTAGTCGGATGTCTCCTTTTCCGCAAAGGCCGTTTCCGGGCAGGCATGGAGCTCACGACGCCACTTTGTCATTTCCTCCGTCATCGCCCCGATCTTGTCATGGACTGCCATCGTTTGTTTCCTGGTTATTCCTTAACTCAATCGCTGCATCGCTCTTTAAGCGCAGCAAGGTCATCCGGAGCGAGGTTGAGGGAATCCGATTGCATCAGCCTGTACATTATGGCCGTTGGATTATCGTTGTGCTTCAATCCCAAGGCATGGCCGAATTCGTGGGTCAGCACCCGCACCAGTCTGTTCTCATCGTCAAACTGGTAGATAGTAATTGTCTGCTTGCCATCCTTGCTGACATAATCTCCCCCGGAAAACTCGCTACCCAGTCTCTTGCCCGTATCCTGGGACTTGACGACTTCAAGATTATAGTTAGTAGCAATATCATTTATAACAACGGTCATGCTGTTGAGGATATCCGCAATCCTCTTGAGTTCCTCCTGGCGCGCTTGCAGGTTTTCACGCATGTTGTTCAATTCGCCCTTCTCCGCCGTCAGCCGCCTGTGAACAGCTTCCGTAACTGCGCCTCGCTGACGCACGGATTCAATCTCGGCATTGTAGGCGCCGAGACGCTTGTGGTACACATTAGAATCGCTCGCCAGGGCTGCACTCTTTCTTTCGTATTCTGCCTTCAGGTTTTCAAAACGAACCTTCATATCATCATATGTACCTTTAGTGGTCCCAATTGCGTAGTGGAGCTTTTTCAGTTTGTCCGCAGCTTCCTGCCTGTAGTCATAGACGAGATTGATCTCTATCTTGCCGCCAGACTCCTCCCGGAAAAGCGCGCGGGCGTATGGTTTCCCCCAGATTGACGCAGCTTTCCCGACCGAATCTGCAAACTCCTGGCGGCTCAATCCGAACCGTGCGTCTACTGTGCCTATGCGGTAGGTCAGCGCCTCCTGACACGGGCGGGGCATGCGGAAGAATATTATGACAAGGACGATCAGAGTGATAAGAAGCAAATAAACCCTCAGGCTGGCTCTCCCTGATGAGCATGGTATTCCAGGATGGCTGATTGCAGGTTTCATAGCATTGCGTTTGATGCCGGCGAAGGCGGTAATCCAATGATTATTCCATGGTTCCCCACCGGAGCCTGACTCGACTGTGATTGAATTGCGTTATCTTGCCCACGGAGTATAATGGGAAAGATACCGAGTGTCAATTGCAAATGACCGCGCCGGGCAGCGGGCCCACAGGCTTTTTCGGCAGTGCCCTGAAGGATGACACGAGGGTTATGTTGTTGAAGCAGATGAAAAATACCCTCCCCAATGCTGCATTCATTAAAAACACCCGGTCAGACTTGCGCTTGACTTAATCGCCGGGGCAGCATATAGTGTAGTAACTTTTAGAGCCGGTTCTTGTCTAAGTACCTTACCCCGGAGCTTATAAAAGCGCCCTGGGTTTTTTTGGGGCTGTAAATAATTTCCTCATAAACGGCACAGACCACCCCGGACGAAGGCAGGTAGAATATGGCAAGGCAGAGTCAAAACAAGTTCATTAAGAGGCAAAAAGAACTTGAGCGCATGCGAAAAGCAAAGGAAAAAATGGTAAGGCGACAAGGCAAGAAAGACAGGGTGACAGAGTCTGATGAGGCGCCGGCATCGGCCGAGCCGGCAGATCAGTCCTGAAAAACTCAGGCGACTGAATATCAGTAGTTTGGTATGAGCCCCCAAACAGCCCCCCCGGGTACGACAGACATTTGATTCCTGCACTGGTGATAGAGCCTGTTTCAAGTCTTCGGCACGGATGGCAGCATCTGTAGAGAAAAGCGCCTGTCTTCAGTTATTCCCGTTTTACATAGCGAAAACAAGGCAGTATCCGTTGATTAGAAAAGCAATAAATTAAATATACAAAAGAGAAATAAACGGATATAATGTCTAAAATTAAATGAAGGAGATGTTATGAATATCTATGTAGGTAACTTGGCTTACACTGTTACGGAAGAAGATTTACGTCAGGCTTTTGGAGAATTCGGCGAAGTAGCGTCCGCGTCCATCATTAAGGACCAGTCCAGCGGCCATTCCAAGGGATTCGGATTTGTAGAAATGCCGGTGGCAGAGCAAGCCCAGGCGGCCATCAGCGGGGTGAACGGCAGGGAGGTAAAGGGACGAAAGTTGAACGTCAATGAGGCGCGTCCCCGCACCGAAGAACGCCGCGGTGGAGGCGGTGGCGGAAGACGTCCCGGCGGCGGCGGCGGCAGACCGCGCTATTAGCAGAGTTTCCATACCGCTATAAGAGCTTTGAAAATTTCCCATCTTGTCATTTCGACCCCTTCGGTTTACTCACGGTAAACTCCGGGAGAAATCTTATTGACCGTTGATAAATCATAAGATTGACACGTTGCTGCCCCCTTCGCGCTGCTCGGGGCAGCGGCTCACCAAAGCAATGACATCCGGCGCAGATTTTCAAAGGTTTCAAGTACAAGAAAGGATATCGGGACTATTCCAATTGCAGATCTGATTGGCAAGAGTGTCCCCCCTATCGCCTCACTTATCTTATGCCATGAATAAGCGCCAAACTTTATTTATCTTTCTCTTGCCAGTAATTTTTTCCACCGCTTTGCTTCTTACCTCTTGTACGGAAGAGGGAGAAGTCATTTCCAAGCCCGATGAATTCACGCACGTCTATGAAGCCAGCGAAAACAAGCTCATCCGGGCTATCGCACAGGTCTTCAAAGAAAAGGGATTCGGAACTGCCACGATAAATCAGGAGACGAATGAGGTGAAATCGGGTTACCTGATTCAGGATGACTGGAGGACCAAGGGCATAGCCCGTATAAAAAAGATAAACTGGAAAGAATGTGAAGTTGTTCTCTCCGTCATCACCGAGAAGAACACCTCAAAAGGCTGGGAGATGCGGAGGCTCCTCGGGAAAAGACAGTACGACACTTTTTTCGACGCCATCGAGCTTCAACTTTATCAAGAGATGTATAAGGTCAAATAGGGCGGCGGGCAGTCCTTGATATTGCGATATCTACTTTTCTTCTCTTTCAGGCCATCTAAAAGCGGGAATAGGTAACACTGTCTTTTTCGAATTCAGTGATGATCTCATCAGTCAGAGACGGACGGATTTTGGGTATAATCTCAAAAATAGTATCCGTTGTTACCTGGTAATCTTGCTTCGTGGCAAGTTCCTGTTCAAAAGCGAACTGGGCAACCTGCTGGAAGAGATATTCCATATCGGCTGGTGTGAACGGGGATGTCATCTTTTTTACTATACGATCAAGATCTATCTCTCCTGTATGAAGCTTGGAAAGGTAGTGTTGCAGAATAGTTTTTCTCTCATCTTCGTTTAAGCCGCCCACCGGAATAATACAATCAAATCTTCCCGGGCGAAGCAGCGCGGTATCAAGCTGCCTGATATAATTGGTAGCGCAGATGAGGAGTATTTTGTTTCCCTGGTTTTTGAGCTGCGGGACCTGCTTGAGAAATTCATTTGTAATGGACTTGTCAACCCGGCTCGCGTCATCTCGACTCCCCGCGATCTCTTCAAACTCATCGATAAAGATGATAGCTTCTTCCAGGTTTCGTGCCTTTTCCATTATTATACGCAGATTAGCACCCACCTTTTCAGTTCCGTCAACCATCAGCATACTCGGAGCAATCTCAATAAACCACCAGGAAAGGGCCCCGGCTATTGCTTTAGCAAAATGAGTTTTCCCTGTACCGGGGGGTCCAAAGAAAATGATCGTCTTTGGAGGGACTACTCCATGCTTTTTCGAAAGACCTAACTCCGTCAACGGAAGTATAATTTTCCTCTGAACCAGCTGCTTTGGAGGTTGAGAATCAGAGATGGTGTCCCATATTTCTTTTCTGATAGTCTGCGCTCCCATCTCATTGAGGATGTCCCTCCTTTTATAGGCCAAATATTCCTCACTGGCTTGCTCTATATTTTCGAGGAAATCGATGCAAGCGACCCGCAGTCCTACATCCCGACGGAGTTTTTCAGACATGAGCCATTTATGCTGCAAAATTCTTGGCCACAGGTCAGTGGCAGCATCAGGATCAAATTTTGTGCCGCTGATCTCAAATATTTTACTCACACACAGCTCGGGTGATAGTGCCTCTGTTAAATCTTCATTCATGGTTCTCCTCCCCGCAAGATCCTGGTACTTTTCCGGGTTAATATCCTATGACAGCCTCAGGAAACAACCGGTAATTTTTTCTAAAAACCAGCTTTCGGGTGATGTAAGTATAAGATAAATGATTTTATGTCAAGGAGAAGGGCAGGCCAGAAGATCATCTGCGCCAATGCTTTCTGTTGTGCGTGTGAAATTGCTCGACGATACGTTCCATTTCATGAGAAGTGATAATTTTGCGATCGACGAAGAAGCCGCCTATGAGGGGCTGCAGCATCCTCTGTCTTGCGAGCAGAAGGTTTAGCTGATAGCTACTGATGTAGCCGCAGCGGCGGGCGCATTCGCAGAATTTCTCGCCTGTGCGTCGCATAGAGATAATTGACCGGATATCGTTCTGATCCAGCCAGTCCCATAGTACGGCAATGTTGCCAACCATGGGACGCTTGCTTTTTTGCCACACGATAGCCTCGATCAGGCTTTTCATCGAAATGATGCCGCTATAGTAGAGAAACCGACCAAGAAGAAGCTGTTTTCTCGGAAGCCCTCCCTGCCAGAGATGTTCACTCAAGCCCCGGTACCTGCTTCGTTGAAAGTTGCTTGCCGGCCTTCGTTGATCCTGCGCCTCATATGTTCCCTGTCTTCTTCTGGCTGACTCATGCTCATGGGCTCGGTGGGCAGCATAACCGCTATTCGAGTATCTCCAGGGGTATTCAAGAAAAGCATTCAGTTGATTGTACGCGTGGTTTACTTCTCTGAAGCGCTCTGCCAGGCTTAAGGGCGATTCGGCAAGCGCTGTAGCACGATCAGGGTGGGTCTCGAGAGCCCTCTTCCGGTACGCTCTCTTCAGCCTGGAAGCCTTGAGGTATTTCAGGAAATCTCCGGAAACATTTGCATTGGTTCCAAACAAGACAGTGCAGGCCCTGTAAAGGTCTGATGATGTGGACAACGTTTTCTCCTGCATTCTTTCTCCCCGTTCGCTTCCTGTCGATTCTTTCAATATATGAGCAAGAGAAATACAGACGATTTTAATTAAAGACGTTCCTCAACCTGATTTTTTTTTATCATGGGCAGCGCAAAAATCGCAAGAAAGAAAAGGGGAAGAGGGTACGATGAAGGGGCCTGCTAAATGACTTTCTTGTCTATACATCCATTTTCCGTTGATGGTACCAACAAAAAAAACGAAAACGGTACAAAATTTATTCCAATGACTAACGTTAAAGGTGCCGATGTGTAGCTGCCTGCCCACAAAGTTTACGCAGGATTCATGCGTTAGAGTTCCACAGTATACGTTTTGCAGAAATAACTTCGATTAATCGGTGTACATGGATTCGATGAGACCGGCGTAGCGCTCGTTGATAAACTTTCTCTTAACCTTCATCGTAGGCGTGACCTCGCCGTCCTCGGTGTAGAGCTTCTTGTCAAGGATCCTGAATTTCCGGATATTTTCCACCCGGGCAAGCTGCTTGTTCACCTTGTCGATTTCCTGCTGGATGAGACTGATGACCTCTTCCGTTTTCGTGAGACTGGCGAAGGTGGTAAACTGGAGTTTGTGATCCTGGGAGTATTTCATCACGTTCTCTTCGTCGATTACGATGATGGCCGCGACGTAATTTCTCCCGTCGCCAATGATCACGGCGTCGTTAATGTAGGGTGAGAATTTGAGCATGTTCTCGATATACTGCGGAGCTATGTTCTTTCCACCTGCGGTGATGATCAGGTCTTTCTTGCGGTCCGTGATCTTGAGGTATCCTTCCTCATCTATCTCCCCGACATCCCCCGTGTGGAGCCAGCCGTCGATGAGGGCTTCCCGGGTATTCGTGTCGTCGTTGTAGTAGCCCTTAAAAATCCCCTGATGCCGCACAAGTATCTCGCCGTCCTGAGCAATCTTCACGTCTGTCCCGGGGAGGGCTTTTCCAACGGTCCCGATTTTGAAACTCTCCTCATCGGACATGTGGGTGATTCCCGTCGTCTCGGTCATTCCGTAGCCCTCACGAATGGGGATGCCGATGCTCTGGAAGTATTTCAGGATGTCATGTGAAATAGGAGCAGCACCGGAGAATCCCAGGCGAACTCTGTCGAAACCCAGCCGCTTTTTCAGTTTCCGGAATATGGTGAAGTAGGCGAGCCAGTAACCTGAATGAAGCAATAGGGAAATCGGTTTCCTGGCGAGTTTTGTTGCGTTATAACGGGAGCCGATGTGCTGTGCAATTTTATATAGTGTCTTCTTAAACCAGGTAGCATCATCCATCTTGATCACGATTGCCGAGTAATTCTTCTCCCAGATCCGGGGCACGGCATGGAAAACGGTAGGCGAGACCTCCTTGAGATCGTTCATCACGGTGTCGGTGTTTTCCGTGAAGTTGACAATGTGGCCGACTGTAAGGTGAATCATCAAATCGAATATCTGCTCATAGACATGATTCATGGGGAGAAAGGAGATCGTTTCGTCCTTCGCCGAAGTTTTTGTAACCGAACTTGCCTGCTTTCCTATCCAGAGATAGCCTTCATGGGTGAGCATGGCTCCCTTGGGTGGGCCTGTTGTGCCGGAGGTATAGATGATGGAGGCAATATCACCAGATTTCCCGCGGGCGACAAGTTCATCAAAAAGGCCGGGGTTTTCCTGACCCGTCTTCTTTCCCAGAGCGAGGAGTTCATCGAAACTCATAAGCATGGGATCATGAAAATGCTTCAAACCTTCCATGTCCCAAACGATTATCTTTCTCAGTTGAGGGGTGTTTTTTCTGAAGACCAGGGCCTTGTCGAGCTGCTCTTCATCTTCGCAGATATACATGCCGGACTCCGAGTGACCCACCACGTATTCACACTCGGCGACAGGGTTGGTCGTGTAGATTCCGACAAAGGTGGCGCCGACGGACATGACCCCAAGGGCCGAGTAGAGCCACTCCGGCTTGTTTTCACCGATGATGGAAATGTGATCACCCTTCCGTACACCAAGGGCATAGAGGCCGAGGGAAACGTGCCTTACCTTCTCCACGTACTGAGACCAGGCGATGTCGTGCCATATGCCGAGGGACTTCCGCCTCATGGCAACTCGCCGGGGATCTCGTGCCGCGATGCGCAGTAGTGCTTTGGGCAAAGTATCAATTTCCATGGTGAGTATCTCTTTCAGTATTTACTTCACCACCTCACCCTGAACCCGTCCCGCAAGGGGTGAGGGATGAATACTCCGCACTATCGGAACCGGACCTTTCTTCTATAGCGTTTGTAGCCTTTCACTGATGTCTCCGCAGCGATGCCCAGGTAGAATTCCTTCACATCCTCATCCTCTCTCAGAACGTCCGGTTTATCGGCACGTACGATCCTTCCATTTTCCATCAGATAAGCGTAGTGGGCGTACTTCAGGGCCATGTTTACATTCTGTTCAACGAGAAGGATGGTGACGCCCTCTTTGTTGATATCCTGGATAATCTGAAAGATTTCTTTTGTCAGGAGCGGTGAGAGGCCGAGAGAAGGCTCATCGAGCATGAGGAGTTTCGGGCGACTCATGAGGGCCCGGGCGATGGCCAGCATCTGCTGTTCACCACCGCTGAGATATCCGGCCTCCTGATTTTTTCTCTCTCTGAGGATGGAAAAACGACTCAGGATACCCTCAATATCCTCTTTGATCTTTTCCTTATCCCTTCTCGTGAAGGCGCCCATCCGGATATTCTCCATTACGGTGAGTTCAGGAAATACCTCACGCCCTTCAGGGACATAGCTGATTCCCATTCTCACGATCTCTTCCGTGTCCTTCCTGTCTATGCGCTCTCCAAGGAATACAATGGACCCCTTTTCCGGCTGATCATCATCGAGGAGGCGCATGATGGTTTTCAGTGTCGTGGATTTCCCGGCACCGTTGGCTCCCAGGAGTGCCACAATGTCCCCTTCTTTGATCTCGATAGATATCCCGTGGAGGGCCCTGATCATATCGTACCACGTTTCGACATTGCGGATGGCAAGCATCTATTCTACCTCCCCGAGATAGGCCTTGATCACCTCAGGATGGTGCTGAACCTCCTGGGGTGTTCCCTCCACAATCTTCTCACCGTGATTGATGGCCAGGATACGGTTGGAGATTCCCATGACCATGTTCATGTCGTGTTCGATGAGGAGGATCGTAGTCTGATATTCCTCCCGGATGTCCTTGATCCAGATACGGAGGTCCTCTTTCTCCTCCGTGTTCATACCCGCTGAGGGCTCATCCAGAAGAAGTATCCTGGGCTCCAGAGCGAGTGCCCGGCCCAGTTCCACGAGCTTCCTCGTCCCATAGGGGAGGTTGGCGACAAACTGATCACGCGACGACTGGAGGTCAAGAAAGTCAATAATCCCCTCCACAACCTCCCTATGGGCGATCTCTTCTCTCGCGGCACGGGAGCTTCTTCCCCACATGAAGGCTCCGTCCCAAACGCCGGTCTTCATATGGATGTGGCGGCCCAGCATAAGGTTATCCATGATGGTGGCGTTCTTGAAGAGTTCTATATTCTGGAAAGTGCGGGCAATTCCTTTCCGTGCGATCCTGTCCGGTGTGAGGCCCACAATGTTTTCACCGTTGAGGATGACTGCGCCCGAGTCGGGTTTGTAGATCCCGCTGATCATATTGAAAATGGTGGTCTTCCCCGAGCCGTTGGGGCCGATGATAGAGAAGATTGCATTTTCGGCAACATCGAAGCCGACACCGTTCACCGCCTTAAGGCCGCCGAAGCTGATGCTTAAATTTTCAACTTTAAAACTGGTCATTTCTCTGTAGTCCTCACCCCACCCTCTCCCAGCAAGGGGAGGTAAAACGTCCTCCTCTTGTGGGAGGGATGAAGGCCGGGTACATTATTTTTTCTTCTTCCAGGTTGCCAGATCGTTTGATGTCCAGCCCTGAAGCGTGATGTAGCTCCCGTTCGGTCCGCACTTCTGGATCTGCACGGAGTCGGAGCCCTGGTGAACATTCGCACTCCATGTTATTATCGGTCCGATGCCCTGGAAGTTCTTCATCGAATTCAAAGCCTTGACACAAGCCTCGGTGCTCAGATTTTTCCCTACCTTTTGCAGAGCCTCCACAAGCGGCTCGGCGAACAGAATGCCTGCAAAGTAGAAGGTACCCCATCTCTCTCCCGGGGCGTACTTCTTCTGGGCCTCACGGTATTTTGCCATGAGAGGACTCTCGGAATCGGGACTATCACTGAAGGCCCCCGTGATTACACCCTCCCAAAGGCCGCCCGTGATCTTGTTCATAAGCGGATAATCCGAGAGGGTATTGGAAGATACCCACTGGGGCTTGTATTTAATGGTTGCACAGGTCTTAAGAGAAATCGTCGCAATCGTCGGATTGACCCATAGGAGAACCACCTCGGCCCCGGAAGTTTTAAACTTCAGCATCTGGGAGGCCAGGTCTTTCTCGCCCGGTTCCACTGGAATCTCTTCGACGAGTTTCATCTTATACTTTGCCAGTCTCTGCTTGCATCCTTCGAGACCGCTCTTGCCATAGACATCGTTCTGATAGAAGAAGGCGATCTTTTTCACCTTGAGCTTTTCCACGACATACTTGGTCAGGATACTGGCTTCGTCCTCATAGAGAGGATATACAGCGAAGAGGTAAGGATTCGGCGGAAAGACGTATTCCCTGATTGCCGTGGCAGGGCCAACCCAGATGATCTTGTTCTCTGCGAGATAATCTTTTACGGCCATCCCGCTTGCGGCGGAGACGCCGCCCACAAAAGCGAAGACTCCGTGTTTTTCCACAAGTTCTTTCACCACCGTCTTGGTTTGTGCAGGATTATACTGATCATCCCGGATGAAGTACTTGATCTGCCTTCCGTGAATTCCGCCTGCATCATTGCTCATCTTGAAAAGAATATCACTCCCGCGGGCGACGGAACCCCAGGGCGCTGCAGGGCCTGTCTGGGGACCCCACTGGGCTATCCTGATTTCCTTGTCATCAAAACCCGGTGCTCCAGCAAAGGAGACCGGAGATAAAACGAAGAGTAAAAGAGTTGCCAGCATTGCGGCACATACGGATTTTTTGACATTCATGGTTGCCTCCTTTTTTCAAATCGGTTTACTATCCCCATTTAGCAAATCTACAACTTACTCTGCAACCGGCCGGACGATCACCCCCTCTCCTTTGTACTCATAAAGCGAGAACTGGTTTTAATTATCCCTTATACCACTTTCCATTTTCTTTGATAAAAGTGAAGCTGTAGTTTACAGGCACAGTCTTCTTGTTGTCTTCAAAAGAAACGATCACATCTACTTCCACCTGGACAAATTTTTCAATCCGGGGGTATTTCTCCCTGTCATGGTTATCCCTCAGTTTTGATATCTCGAGGATCTTATAATCTATGATCCGGCTTGAGGAAGTTTGGGCCTCTCTAAGATAGTCTTCATAACTGGGGTTTGTGGTCATATAGGCCGAAGATGGCGCCAGGCAAGTGTAAGCCTCTTTGAGGTCTCTCCGGACTTCAGCATCGAGGTATCTCTGAGCGGCCTTTCTGATCTGTGGCTCCTCAAGAAAAAGGGCGACCCTGTTCCGAACGTCACTGCAGCCCAGAAGAGCCATCAAAAGAAGCGCGGTCCACATTGCAAGGATGCCATTATGTAATAATCTGCGTATCATCTTCTCTTACACCTTCTTGACGTAATGCTTAGCGAAAAGACCGCTCGGTCGTATGCAGAGGACGAGGATGATAACCACGAAGGCAACGATGGGCTTCCATTCCGGCCAGAAAAAACCGAAGAAGTTCTCGATCAAGCCCATCAACCCTCCGCCAAGGATGACGCCGGGTATGCTCATCAGCCCTCCGAGGACGGCCGCTGCAAAGGCCCGCATGAATGGCTCCATCATGAAGTTAGGATCCAGTGTCGCCCTGGAGGCGAAGAACATCGCCGCCACGGCTCCGATGAGAGAGCTGAAACCCCAGGCAAAAGAGAAGACCCGTTCTACACGTATGCCCATGATCTTTGCGGCGTTCTGGTTCTGCTGGGTCGCCCTCATGGCGACGCCAAGCTTTGTATATTTGAAAAAGAGGTAAAGCATGACCATAATAAAAGCAGACGCGCTGAATATCCCGATGGCCCAGTCGCTGATCACCATGCCCTGGATAGGCTCATAGGTCACTTGATAAGACACGGGCAATTCAAATTCCTTCTGTTCTGCACCCCATTTCCAACCGGCAATCCCCATGAGAAACATCTCGGCGCCCAGAGTAATTACGATTAGGCCGAGCGTGGAAGGGTGCTTAGCCGGCCGGAGAAAGGCGAACTCGATGAAGATCCCCAGGAGAACGGCAAAAACCATGGTCAGGATGAAGGCAAGCCAGAAGGGGTAGTGGTAATAGGTGAGGATATGATAGGCGATGAATGTGGATACCATTGCCATTTCACCCTGGGCGAAGTTTACGACTTCAGAAGTTTTGTATATGATTACCACGGCGACACCGAATAGGCCGTAACAAGCCCCTATTGCCAGACCTTCAATAATCAGTTGTCCGAACATAGGCATTCCCTCTATATACGTTTTTAACTTTCAGCAACCGGCCTTTTCTTTTCCCCTCTTCATGGCGGGAGGGAATTAAAGAAGCGAAAAACTCGAAACTGAAACTATTTTCAATCAGAACGGCCAGGTCATCCAGTACTTTTTTATTCTTATCCAGACTCCATACATCCCCAGGGGCTCAAAGATGATGATAGCAATCATGATGAGACCGAGGGTGATGCTGTTGAAGTTTTCGAGACCCACGACGGTGAACCATCGGTTCGAGACGTTCACGAGAACGTCTCCGATATAGGGCATCTCGGAGACGTTCTTAAGTAGATCATACTGCAGATAGGTAATCAGCACTGCACCGGCTATCGGTCCCGGAATAGATCCCAATCCGCCCACCACGACCATGACGAGGAAAATGATGGAGAGGAGCAGATTGAAAGTAAAGGGATCAAAGAAGCCAAGGACAAAGCCGAAGAGCCCCCCGGCAATACCCGCGTAGAACGCGCTGATGGCAAAGGCCAGCGTCTTATAGAAGGTCAGATTGACGCCGATTACCTCCGCAGCTATATCGCTGTCCCGAATGGCGATAAAGGATCTTCCCACGCGGGTCTTTATGATGTTCCTCGCCGCTATGACCATGATGACACTGATGATCAGTATGAGATAGAACATCCCCCTCTCCGAAGAGACGATGTAACTGTAATCCGTTCCCGGCATCCCGATATCCATCGGTGGGACCTTGATTCCCATCCGCCCGCCGAAGAGGTCCCATCGGCCAATGACGTGCATGACAGTGAGGCCGAAACCGAGGGTAGCAATGGCGAGGTAGGGGCCTTCGAGCCTCAGGGCCGGAAGACCAAGAAGGAAGCCGAAGGCCGCCGCGATAAAAGCGGACAGGAGAAGGGCCAAAAAAAAGGGTAGCTGGAGATGCATCGTTAGGAGAGCCGTACCGTAGGCCCCGATGGCATAGAACCCGGCGTGACCAAGGGAGATCTGTCCCGTGTAACCCACGAGGATGTTCAGTCCCACTGCGAGGATGACATGAACCATGACCATATTCAGGAGAAAGATATAGTAGTTGGTTGCGTAAAGCGGTATCGTGAAAAGAAAAATCAGAAAGGTGAGCGACCAGAAGATGACAGTCCTGCTTTTGAATAGCTGGATGTCCTCATAATAATCACGCTTCATGTCCATGGGGAAACCCTTTATAAGGATTCGAGGATTCAAGGATTCAAGTGCTCAAGTTTTTTCCTCAGCATTTCACTTGAACCCTGAAGACGCGAGCAACTTTAGCAGAGATGAAACTTTTTTTATGGTGAGAAATATAGAAGAATCGGGGCTCTGTGTCAACAAGGTTTCACCAGCATCGGGGGTCAGGTCTTGTATTTTAGCATAAATCCGAAAAGTTATAGGAAATCTGCCATCCAGCTTCCGGTGTATTCGCAAAGGGTGTCCGGCTTTTCGATCTTTGGCTCCTTATTGACCCACTTGCCTTTCAAGCCAAGTTCGCCCGCGGTCATCTCGAAATGGCACATGGCGATGCCCATATCCACCCGCTGCAAATCCGCTATGTTTAAGAGTTTGAAAGTGAGGCTGTTGCCATACCCCCTGGTACGCTGCATATAGAAGTGCCAGTAATCACCGTCTTTGATAATTCTCCAGGGCTGTTTGTTTGTGGCGGATGGTGCTATCCGCACCATTTCCAGCGGCACCGCATAGGGACCGGTTTCATCGGGCAAAAGAGGAATGCCAAACGTCTCCCGGAAGAATAGATTCCCCCATGGTTGCCGGTTATGTCCTCCCACGAGAGGGCGCCTTGTGACCCCCGATTGCTCCTTCTTCAAAATATATCCAACGGAAGTTACGGCAGGCACAAGTTCGTTAACAGTCGCGGAAATCTTTTTTGCAAAGCTGCTCCTGGTGAAACTGCCTCCCAGCCAGCATGTGCCGAGCCCCATGTCCGTCGCAAAAAGAATTGCGCTCTCCATCATGTAGCCAAAGTCTTCCATGTTCTTCAGGGAAGGTCCCACGGCGCCCACGATAAATCCCGTGGCGCCCTTGATAAAGCCATATGTGCCCAGTCCCTTCAGGGCTTTTCGATCCTGATCAGTCGCTGCTATAAGTTTAAAGCGCACCGCCATACCGAATGGTCCCGCACCCGTTGCAGAAAGGAAATCAGACAGACGCTCCCGCTCATCTTGCGCGATGGGCTTATCAAAATATGTCCGGCAGGAAAAACGTTTTCGGATGATCTCCGTCACGGGTTCACTGTAAAACATGATTTCTCACCATTCACCTTAGTTCCCGAGTATAAAATCCCCCCAACCCCCTTTATAAAAGGAGACTGTGTCATAATAGCAGAAAGTGCTATAAAAAACGTCATGCCGGCGAAAGCCGGCATCCAGAACCTACTGAAAATACTGGATTCCGTGTCGCGCTTCGCTTGCACGGAATGACAAAAATGGTAATTGCGACACAGTCTCAAGGGGCGGACGGGGAATTTTCCCCTTAATAAATAAAAGGGAGACTGGAAATCTGGATTCCCATCTTCATGGGAATGACCAGTGGAATATAGTCATCTGTGAGACACTACACTAACTGTCGGACGCGGGCTGACGGGCCGGCACAGTTACGAACATACCACCCACGCATAGGGCGGCCGCGAAAAGCATAACGCCGCGGTACCCCCATCCCTGGGCAATAAGACCGCCGAGCAGCGGCCCTACGGCATTGCACAGATTAAGGGTAGACTGGAATATGCCCCCGGCAGTACCCTTTTCTTTCCCGCCGCGCAATACGATTAGCAAGGCGCCGACATAGAGACATGACCAGGCCACTCCCACGATCACCTGCAATATAACCAGGGAAAGCCGGCTTGTCAAAAAAGCATACGCCAAGAACACGATAACTGAAAGCACCTGACCCCAGAAAAAAGTCTTGAATTCGGAAAACCTCTCGAGCTGGCGCATCACCAGAAATTGCACGACAAAATTAACGCCCCATAAGAGACCGATCCAAAATTTATCGAGGCCAATGGAAACCAGATACAGCGGGAAAATGACCCAGACGGCGCTCGCCCCCAGGTGCCGCAGGAACACGGCAAGGTAAACGCGGTAGTCCCGGCGCATTACAAACCACAGATTGGGAGGTTTGGAGAATTTATACGACGGCACCTTCTGGAAGGCCAGGGAGATGAAAAAGGCAAGCAGGCAAAACAGAAAACTGAGCCAGAAAAGAAGTTTGATATCGCCAACCAGTGCTGAAGCCGCGGCGCCGAAAATCCATCCCAGGGACCCGTAGGAGCTGTATTTCCCCATATTAGCGCCGCATTCAAAAGCGTAGGTGATTGTTGCCCCAACGGCAATGCCGAGGGCAAGGCCCACAACCCCTCTAACGATAATTAATGCCAGGACGCTGTGCGCCAGGAGCTGGGCAGCAAAGGCCACGCTGCTTATCAAAAGCCCCCACCGCACAAAGAGAAGCCTTCCCAGGTGGTCGGATTTCCAGCCTGAGAAAAGAGAAGAAAATAAGAAGGCGATCCCATAGGCTGCACCGACCAGGCCGACCTCAAAGTCGGACGCCCCTAACTGTGCACCCAGGAGGGGAACAAAGATAAATGAGCTCATCGTAGCGAAGCTGAGAAAAAAATTAACGAGGCCTATGAGCCATCGGTAAGACCAATCCCCTACCTGATCTTCTTTCTCTATAATGACATCCTGTTCTAACATGATGGTTCTTTATCGCATAAATAGGGCTATCATATCAATTCGTGCAAAAATAAAAAACCCCGGAAAGGCCTCCGGGGCTCATTGTCTTAATCGCCGAGAACATATTATTTAATTTGTTTCATGCCAGCAGCCGACACCTTGCTTTTTGAACGGGTCTTTTGCTCTTTTGCGATGCGCATGGTTTTGGCGATTTCCTTGGGAGTGACGCTTTTTCTGATCTTTTCCATCTTCTCCATGACCTCCTGGAAGCGAAGTCCTTCCGCCGCGCTTATCCACTCCAGGCTTAGCCTTTCGGTGCGGAGGCCCATCTTTTCCATCTTCTTCCAGATGCGTTTGATACGCCGCTCCGTCCACTGATTGGCGTTCATGTAGTGGCAGTCGCCGATGTGACAGCCCGATACCAGCACTACGGGAGCCCCTTTTGCGAAGGCGCGCCAGATGAACTTCTCGTGCACCCTTCCGGAACACATGGTCCGGATCAGGCGGGTGTTGGGCGGATAGTGAAGTCGCGAGACACCGGCAAAATCGGCGCCCGCATAGGAGCACCAGTTGCACGCGAAGACCGGTATCCTGTCAGCCGCATCCTCTTCCAGGACGGCGTCAATCTGAGCCTCGATCTGCGCGTCTGTAAAATGATTCATCGTAATGGCCATGGTGGGACATTCGGCCGCGCATGTGCCGCACCCCGCGCACGCCGCTTCGGTGACTTCCGCCGCTATCTTTGCCTTTGTATCCACGCTGATGGCATTGTACGGGCACACCTTTGCACACAGGCCGCAGGAGTTGCACAGTTCGGAGTCAACTTCTGCTGTGATCGCCTCCACAGTGAGCGAACCGGGATTCATGAGGCGCATGGCCCGGGCAGTGGCTGCAGAGGCCTGGGTGACGGAGTCTTTTATGTCCTTGGGACCTTCTGCGCAGCCGGCAAAGAATATCCCCCGTGTCGCCGCATCCACGGGCTGCATCTTCGGGTGGGCCTCCATGTAAAAGCCGTCCGATGTTGTCTGGAGGGCCAGCATCTCCTGAATAACCTTCATGTCCGATGTCGGTTCGAGGCCTACAGCGAGGACAACCATTTCCGTGCGGTGACTCTCCAGCTCATTTGTCGCCGTGTTTTCCACTGTCAGTATCAGATCCCGCGTTGCGGGTTCCTGCTTTATGTCACCGGGAAGGCCCCGGATGTAGCGGACACCCATGCCCTTGCTTCGCCGGAAGAGATCCTCAAATCCCTTGCCGAAGGCCCGGATGTCAATATAAAACACCTTCACTTCTATGTCCGGGTAGTGTTCTTTGAGCATGATCGTGCTCTTCACAGTGTTCATGCAGCAAACATTCGAGCAGTAAGGCCGGCCCCGCCGCTGGGATCGGGACCCCACGCATTGGATAAAGGCGACGGACTTAGGAATCTTGCCATCCGTCAGGCGGATGACCTTGCCGCCGGTCGGTCCGCCCGCATTGATGAGTCGCTCCAGCTCCATGCTCGTCAGTACATTCTCATAACGGGTGTAACCATATTCATCGAGGATAGTCGGATCATAGACCTCCATCCCGGTGGCCACGATGATTGTACCGACGTCGAACTCCATCTCCTCATCGTTCATGTCGAAGTCGATG
>Ga0315290_10001135_pt1 | contig 18161 bp, 17 predicted proteins | sample YL17G12_0_MG_FD_203627 | JGI IMG/M metagenome (GOLD analysis project Ga0315290, IMG submission 203627) | Sediment microbial communities from Yellowstone Lake, YNP, Wyoming, USA - YL17G12_0 | ecosystem: Environmental > Aquatic > Freshwater > Lake > Sediment | place: USA: Wyoming | collected... | reverse complement strand
GCGCGACGTCAGGAATCCGTCGTTGAGTACTCGAACGCACTCCCACGTGGCTGCCTATCGGCCACGTACTGCCGGGAAATGTGATTGGGGCGACTGGATTCGAACCAGCGGTCCCGCGGCCGAGCCAGCTGAGAATCGGAACGCATTGCGTTCCAGACCGCCCGGGCCGAGGAATCGCGCCGCAGTGCGTCTCGAATCGCATCACGGGATACGAGCAAGTGGCACTGACCGCGGCCCACAGGGCGGAGTCGAAGGTCCCTTGACGTCACTCATGTCTTTGAGTAAATTTACTCACACAGATGAGTAATCCACGAAGCCAGCCGTTCGAACGGAGCCAGGCCGACACTCTCGCCGCCAGGTTGGGCGAGCCGCGTCGGTTTCTGCAGGTCGTTGCGGGCGCTCGCCAAGTGGGCAAGACCACGCTAGTGGAGCAGGCGCTGGCCCGCCTGGATGTCCCGAGCGTCTTCGTCTCGGCCGACGAGCCGACCCTCGGCGATGCCGCTTGGCTCGCCTCCCAGTGGGAACGCGCGCGGATCGCGACCGCCGAGACCGACAAGGCCGGAGCGGTGCTGGCCCTCGACGAGGTGCAGAAGATTCCTGGCTGGTCAGAGACCGTTAAGCGGCTCTGGGACGAGGACTCGCGGGCTCACCGGGCACTCAAGGTGGTTCTGCTTGGCTCGGCGCCCCTCCTGATGCAGCAGGGCCTCACCGAGAGCCTGGCTGGCCGGTTCGAGATTGTGCACCTGCCGCACTGGTCGTACGGGGAAATGCGCGCGGCCTTCGGGTTTTCTCTCGACCAGTACCTGTACTTCGGCGGCTATCCTGGAGCCGCGCCCCTCATCAAGGATCCGCCACGCTGGAGGCGTTACCTTCTCGATGCCCTGATCGACACGACCATCGCACGGGATGTGCTCTTGATGACGAGGGTGGACAAGCCTGCGCTGCTGCGGAGGCTGTTCGAGCTGGGTTGCCGCTACTCCGGCCAGGTGCTTTCCTACACCAAGATGCTCGGACAGCTCCAGGACGCGGGCAATGCCACCACGCTGGCGCACTATCTCGATCTGCTCGCCGGCGCTGGGATGCTCACGGGTCTTCAAAAATACACTGGCCAGGCCGTGCGGCAGCGCGGGTCGAGCCCCAAGCTGCAGGTGCTGAACACGGCGCTCATGACCGCGCAGTCAGGCCTCTCGCCAGACGAAGCGAAGTCTGATCGGGAGTTTCGCGGGCGACTCGTCGAGTCGGCCGTGGGCGCGCACCTCGCCAACGCGGCTGCTGGCGGCGCCTGCGAGCTTTTCTACTGGCGCGAACGCAGCCGCGAGGTGGACTTCGTGGTGCGCGTCGGCCGAACCGTCATCGCCATCGAAGTGAAGAGCGGCCGCGCGCCTGCTTCGTTTCCGGGTCTTGGCGCCTTTGCGGAGGCCTTCAAGCCGAAACGAACGCTCCTCGTCGGAGGGGATGGCATCTCGCTGGAAGACTTCCTGACGAAGTCGGTCGAACACTGGCTGCAGGCCTGAGACATCCGGTGATCACCAATGGGTAGACTGATTATCGTTGACTGCGAAGCGCCCACAAGTAGTTCCTTGAAAGCTGTGACTACAGGCGAGAAATCAGTCTTCCCGAAGTTCGCCCAGGCGTTGTAGTGAACGGCTTTGTTGACCGCCCACTGTTCGACGTTTGTCACGCCCGCTGATGCTGACAGCGCAGCCTTGCGCTTCATCGCCGCCTCCTTCGCCGCGCCGTTCCCCCAGGACTGACCTACGTCGGCCGCCTTCCCATACAAGGACTTCATGGGCGCCAGAACGCTATCAAGCAACTCGCCAAGCTCGTAATCTCCGTCGGCCCGAAACTGAGGGCTTGCGCCGAGTTGATCAGCAAGGTGGAGGACCACATCAATACAATTGGTGCGCAAATCGTAAGTCCATCCTTGGATAATTGCCAGCGGGCCGCATGCTCGAGTCCTGGGCGGCTTTCACTACCACATCGATAACGTAGTCTTCGGACAGCAGTGACAACAGACGAGAACCGGATTGACAAGGCGATCCTGATAGCGTACGTTATAACGTACTTATTGAGGATATCCCGATGACAACGGTCACAGCAACCGAGGCGAGAAGACGCCTGTACAATTTGTTGGACGACGTCGCTGACTCCCACGAACCCATTCAGATCACCGGAAAACTGCACTCGGCGGTCCTGGTATCGGAGAGCGACTGGCGAGCCATCCAGGAGACGCTCTTCCTCGAATCCATCCCTGGCATGAAAGCATCGATCGTCAAGGGGTTGAAGACTCCCGCGGCGAAGTGCGCCAGGGATCTCGACTGGTGAACTGGAAACTGGTCTACACCTCGCAGGCGAGAAAGGACGCCAAGAAACTGGCTTCCTCCGGTCTCAAGCCGCAGGCGGAACGGTTGCTGGCCGTGCTGGCGCAGAACCCCTACCAGACCCCGCCGCCCTTCGAGAAATTAGTGGGGGATCTTGCGGGCGCTTGTTCCCGCAGAATCAACATTCAGCACAGGCTTGTGTATCAGGTCCTCGACCGGATCAAGACCGTCAAGGTCATTCGGATGTGGACTCATTACGAATAGTCTGGCGAACAACGGCTTGCAGGCGACTCGGGAACCTTCGTCGATAAAGTGGTCGGGGCGACCCTTCGACGCGCTCAGGGTCACCCCGAGTAGAGATCTGGTCGGGGCGACTGGATTCGAACCAGCGACCCCCTGCGCCCAAGGCAGGAAAAGGCCGTTTTCGGGGGTTTTCACCAGACCGCATCGACGAGTCACAAAGTCGCTATTTCACGCCTGAAAACAGCGAAAACCACCTTCATCCCATAGCATCGACTTTCACCCCTAGTCAGGGTAAGATGGCTACCTGTTGGCCACCTAGGTAGCCAACAAGCGGCGCCCTGGTACCGACACAGGTAGTCAGCCCACGCCACGGAGGAAACGCGATGCCACGCAAGCTCTTGAACGCGAAGTTCGTCGCAACCGTGAAGCCACCAGCCACCGGGCAGGTGGACTACTTCGACACGAAGGAACGCGGCCTCGTGCTGCGGGTCGGCTCCACGGGGAAGAAGACGTGGTGCTACACGTACCGGATGCCAGGCTCCCGCCGCTGGCGCCGGTACACCATCGACAAGGTGCTCAGTCTCAAGAAAGCCCGCGACTACGTGGCTGGTAAGCGCGCTGGCGTCAAGAACGAGGGCGCCGACCCCGCGGCTGAGTATGCCGAGTCGAAGACGGTCGAGACGTTCGAGCAGTTCGTCCGCTTCTACGAGAAGAAGACGACCAGCCTCAAGTCTTCCAGCGAGCGCGCCCGGATTATCAAGAAAGAGTTGATGCCCGCGTGGAGAGACCGGAAGATCAGCGAAATCACCCGCGCCGACATCAAGGCGATCCTCCAGGGCATCGCTGACCGCCCCGCCCCGGTCATGGCGAACCGCGTCGCGACGCTCATCTCCGCGATGTTCAACTTCGGGATTCGCGAGGATGTTCCCGGGCTCACGGTGAACCCCGCCTTTCACTTACCGAAGCCGGGAGGCAAGGAAGCCACCAGGGAGCGCGTGCTGAGTGCCGATGAGATCCGGCGCCTGTGGACGGTGTTGGAACAGGCACAGCATCCCCCCCGCGCGAACACGAAGGTAGATCCCGCCACGATTCCGCCCTGCACGCCGACGCTGGCCCGCGGCCTACAACTGATCCTCGTCACCGGCCAGCGGCCCGGTGAGGTGTTCGGGATGGAGTGGGCGCATATCTCCGAGGATGGCAAGTGGTGGGATCTGCCACGCAGCTTCACCAAGAACGGCAACCCTCATCGCGTGCCCTTGACGAAGACCGCTCAGGAGATCCTCAAGGCTGCGAAAGCCGCCGCGCCCAAGGGAAAGGCGACGCGCTATGTCTTCGCGGGCCACATGAACGCCAGCGTCGGAGACCGCGCCAAGAAGATCGCCGCCACGCTCTCGGAGTGGAAACCTCTTGGCTTCGAGTTTCACCGACACGATCTCAGGCGCACCGCCGCGACCGGGATGGGCGAAGAAGGCGTCCTGAACGAGACCATCGCCTACGTCTTGAACCACGCGGTCGGATCGCCGACGACGCGGATCTACAACAGGTTCAGTCACGACCCCGAGAAGCGCACCGCCCTGGAAGCCTGGGAGCGGCGGCTACTTCGCATCCTCGCCGAGAAGCCCGCCGCCGGGAACGTGCGGCCCTTCGCCAAGCGAGCATAGCTACGAACGCGCAACGGCAGTCAGACAAGGGCACCTTCGGGGTGCCCTTTCGCTTTCCTGTCGGACTTGGGGAAGCCGCCCGTCGGCTTCACCACGGACGTTAGGCTGGCGTCCCCACCGGGACTCGGGCTTGTTCTGAGAGACTTCGCCTTTGACGTGATCGCGGGGACGGCGGCGTAGCATCAGCGCAGCCGGCGGCTAGGCCGACGGGCTGAATCGTCCGACGCCCACCTTCTCGCCGCCGGGACGCGTGCGCTGACTGACGCTCAGAAGGAAAACGCCACCACGACGCCCTTCTGCCGCGGCGTGATCACGGGCGCGAACGAGAGACGCGCACTCGGCTGGGCGCCAGGCGCGCGGTACACCGCCTGCTTCTTGCCGGGGATCATCGCATCGACGAGGGCACCGACACCCGCTCCAATCGCGCCGACGTATCCGAGCATCCCCGCGACGCAGCCGACGGAGCAACCCTCGAAGTCCTGTGTCAGCATCACGACAATGGCGACCGCCCCGCCTGCTCCCATGCCGATGAGCGCGCCGTTCTTCACCGAGTCCGGTCGCCGCTCCTGGATCACGCGGACGTCGGCGGCCGCGAACGAGAGCGGGGTCCGTGCTGTGAGCTTCAGCGACGCCGCGTCGAGCCCCTGAACCTGTCCCTTGATCTCCCGGCCCTGGGCATCGGTCACCCAGACGGTGTCGCCGGGCTTGAGCCGGGTGTCGAGCTGGTCGAAGCTCTTGACGGGTTCCTGCGCGGCGGCGAACGCCGGCAGGAGAATGACAAGTACGGCGGCGAGACGTGACCACGCCGGGAAATGACGGATGCCGGCGGACGTTCCCATGATGACCCTCCCTCAGAGCGGCGGGAAGCCGCTCGTGTCCTGTCAGGGAATGCGACAAACACACACCCAACGGCTCAGCGGACGTCGGCGCGGGGGGCGGCTTCTCTGGGGGCGGCGTAACGCTGGCGGGTAGTCTACATCTGAACTGGGCCGAGATGATAAGTGCGAACGGTCGGGCGCGGTGAGGATTCGGGTTTGTTCCGAGGGACTTCGCGTTCGACGTGATGGCGGGAGAGACGGTGTGGCGTCCCCACCGGGACACGAGGACGTGTGGAAGACCGAGATCACGGCTCCTGTGATGCGCGCAGCGTGAAACCGACTCGCTATCGGTATTATGGTCGTGCTGGAAGCTGGCGCGGAAGGGCTACACTCTGCCACGCCAACAGATAGAAGCCCTTCTCGAAGCGGGAGGGGGAACTTCCGGGGGAGGCCCATCTGGTCATGAACGCTAACGTCCTCGCGTGGGTCTCCGGCTGCTTCCTAGCCACAGGTGTCGTGGCGACGATCTCGCTGCTCTTCCGCTCTATGCTCGACAAGCGCCTCAGTTCTGTGTCGAGGGCGGCTCTCGCGACTGTGGCTATTGGTGCGCTCGTGATCGGTCTGGGGCTTCGCGCCTGCGTATGAGTCCGCTAGTCTGCCTTTGGGAACACAACTGCCGAGGGGAACGCCGCCAAGACGCGCCAGTTGGATGACCACGATCACCGGTCCCGTGCTGCGCGTGGCTTGACTGCTGGACGCAGCAGGGAGGAGGGACGCTAAGAAGTTCCACTTTGACTGGCGTCCCCACCGGGAACCGTCCGGCGTTGCATGGTGCAGATCAGGCGGATCATTCACAAGCAGGCGGCTTAGCGTCGCGCCTACCAGGAAGATAGCGCTGACGATGCAGTCATTGAACGGCCCCCCCTGGGAACTGCTTGACGATGTTCTTGCCTGCCTCGGGAATGAGGGTGAGGGTCAGGGTAACCGCAGGGTCGGATTCGAACACGGCGATGGGGTAGCGGATCTCCCCCCGATGGATCATACGCTTCGCTCCCGTCGCAATTGACATCTCCTGCCGCACGAGCCCGTTGAATGTGGGTTTGAGCGTCCCGCGACGGTTTTGAAGCACAACCCGAATGATGTCTGGTGAATTGAGCGTTTTCGGTGTCACGATGACCGACGCCTCGGGTGTCCACTTGATCTTGTCGCACGACGGTTCCATCTTCCGAAGTGCCTCTGAACAAGCCGTCACAAACGCCCCGGCAGGGCCTATCACGGCGACGAACAGTTCGGGAGAATCGCGCACGACGAAGATCTTGAATCCCAGCTCGTAGTGCAATTGGACCCTGTGCTGGAAATTGACGAGGAACCGGTCGCTGATCAAGTCGTAGTTGAGAGGGGCCCGGATGCCTTCCTTCTGTGAATCGACGATTGCCGACCTTGCCATGTCTCGCGTAATGGCCTCGGTCAATCGTTGCAAGGGGGCAGGAGAGTCCCCAAGAGAGTTCTGGGCACTTGCGGTCGATGAAATGCACAGCGGTCCCAGCGACACCACACACACCATCATCGGAAGCGTCAACATACCCCGCAGCACGATGTTCATTGTCGTAATCCCTAGTGCACTCTCGTAGACACGTCCCCAGGAAATGGGCCGACTAGTCTGAACGGACGTCAGTTCCCTTGCCATTGACGATCGTGCTGTCGCGTGCACTTCCGAGTTGGTTGTCGAGGATTCTGCCGGGAACACCATACCATGGTCGTCCCTGCGGCGGCGTACAGTGCCGGTCACGTGAAAGGGTGTGAACGCGTACGGGGCTTGGCGCTATTTACCCTTACCGGTCACTGCCTACGCGGGGCGGCGTAGTTCAACCGGATTCGTGGCGTCCCCACCGGGAACCGTCCGGCGTTGCACGGTGCTGATCAGGCGGATCGTCTACAAGCAGGCGGCGTAGAATGACCCCGTACTCGCTGGCGCGGCGGGACGCAGTGACGCCGGACACTCACTTGGAGGAGGGTCTCATGCGACGAAGAGTTGCGGTCGCCGTCGTTGTGATCGTTATCCTCGTCATCGCAGTCGTCACGAATCCGTCCCAGCAGGCCTTTAATCTCTGGTTTGCCGCTCACGGCGAAGTGCCGATGACGCCGTACGCTGGTGGCATAACGCCGTACGCTGGTGGCGCTGGCTCTTGGGCGCATTTCTCAGTCGATAGTTCGAACCTCAGAGTCTTCAGCGTGTTCCGGGTGAGTTCCTCGGGCATCACGACGACCTACGTTGGGGCACTCGGGACATTTCTCACTGTGCCGTAGATACGCGCGGCGCGGACAGTGTCCGGCGTTGTACGGAGCAGATCAGGCGGATCATTCACAAGCAAGCGGGGGACTGATGGTCTACACGTCCCCGACCTGCCTCTCGCCTATACGGATAATTCCCCGGATAGACTTCGTGGCGGACGGTATCAGGCACTTCGTCCTTATGAGGATCGCGCTGCCGTTCGCCTGGCGGCCAAGGACGCCACCACAGCGCCAGCGTAGATACCCACGCAGGCAAAAAGCAGGACAGGCACTTGGGCCAAGACTACTTCGCGTCTTTCCAGTAGAACCATGACGAGCGTTGACGCAAGGAGCGGGGCGGCCAACGCCAACATGATGCGCCAGTCCTTCGGGTTGGCGTCCACATGGCCCCGCGACAACAGGAACTGACAAACACACAAGAACGCGGCCACTGCGATGAACGCCGGAACCACACCCGCCGTTTCACCGACGAACATGAACACCGCGAATGACACGACCCCGAGCAGAATTGCAATCAAGGCTCTCCCCACATCGTCCTCCTGTTCCGACTTGGCCGTCGAATCTCGGCAGCATCCTACACCCGCGACCCTGCTCTTGCTACCGACATTCTCTGTCTGTTCGACAGACCCATTACCGGTGGCTGGCTCGAACGGTTCTTGATATCGTGGCGCTTGCCGCGTTGGCAATCGCGGCGCGGCGGCTACGGTCGCTCCCGAACACCGGCCCTCCATGCCGGTTGATGCCCATGCGTTGCCGGCCACGCACACGCGCAGCAGTCGCAATTCCACCGCCCGAGCGTGGGGTCGAGGGACACCAGCGGTTGCTCCTGACATCTGGGGCAGGTCGGCGGATCAGTCGGCACCTGTCCCCGGCCATCGGTGCGGCTGAGGCGGTTATCCGTCATCGCCCGTCCCCGCTGCGAAGGTCCGTCGGGCCAGCCGAAGCACGTCCGCCTCGCGCAGTCCGGCCTGTTCACACCAGAACCGCAACGACGGGCCGCCTGCGAAGAATCGCTGATCCCGCTCGACCAACGCCAGTCGCAGCACGGCCCCGGCCAGGCGCTCCTGTGGCGTCTCGGTGCGCTCCATTCGCGGTGTCGCCAGCATCCAGCGTCGGGCTGTCATCGCGTCCGATCCCCGTTTCTTTGCTGCGTCAGCACGCTATAATTGGAGATGCGCGGTTCAAGCCAGTGAGGACCTGATGGCGTATTCGTGGGCAGACGAACGCGGGCTGATTGACGACGCCTCCACCATCTCCGGATGGACGCTGTTCATCCAGTGGGCGAAGACGAAGAAGCGGCTGACGCGCGTGCATGAACTCATCGAATGGGGCCTCCAGGTTGATGTGGCCGGGCTGCGCCGGGAACTCCGAAGCGTGCGTGGCGTCGGGGTCGGCGTCGAGGACATCCGAAAGGCGCTCGTCTCGGCGTGCGGGAAAGCCAAAGGCTACATCTACCTCACCGATGGAACGTCGTGATGGGCGGCGCCTGTCCCTGATTTCATCGCTGCCTCGGTTCCTCGCCCGATGCCTCTAGAATCCGAACGTTCGCCTTCTGGCGAGACTTCGCGGCCTGAGCGCCCTCACGTCCCTCTCGCCGCCGCGTCGTTCCTAGCGCCTCCTACGCGGTCGCACCGTTAGGCGTCTAAAGAACCCTGAATCCAGAGCCGCCTCGGGCGGCCCTGGCTCCAGGACGGGCCAGCCGGTCAGGAGTGTGTTCGCCGTGATTCCCCGGCCAAACACCGCGCGGGCTGAACGTCCCCGCTGACCCATCGTCCCGCCCGCCCGCCTGCGGCAGTTCTACGCCGACTGCACCTTGAGCAACTGTGGCTCGGCTGGCGGCAGATGACGCTTGATTTCGTTGCGGGCACTGGCGAGGATGTAGCTGTAGAACGAAATCAACGCCTCGAAGCTCTCCACGTTCGGACGCAGCCGCGCCACACGCGCCAACTTCCCCTCCGCGATCACCGACGCATCAAGCAGCGCCGCGCAACTCGGCGCCGACTCGACCGCCGCCACCAACCCGTCGTCGCTGCCGTCCTTGCACGCGGTCAGATACTTCGCCCTCAACATCAGCGCGTCCATCTGCCGAGCGGCGTCCCGCGTCTCTCGCTGCCGGAGTTCGTGAACCAATGCCTCGCCCGGATCGCGCTTCGTGACGTTCAGGACCGCCGCCAAGGTGACGGCTTCAACAGCATCTGCGACGCGCTTGCGGAGGACCGCGACGGTCGCCGCCTCGAACGCATCAAACTGGCGTTTGGAGTCGGTCGCCAAGCGCCCCAACTGGTCGGTTTTGCCCTGCTGCGTCAGCATCGGAGAGGTCAAGATCGCCGCTTCCTCTTTGTTGAAACGGTCAACGATGGTGACGATTTCCTCGGCCTTCGCGACGGCCCCGGGCTTCAGTTCCGGCCAGCTTGCCAAAATGCCCGTGCCGCAATAGAGGTCGGTGTCTGCGCCGAAACGTGTTCGTGCCATGATGCTTTGCTCCTGTTAGCGAACGAGTGGGACCGCCTGGGCGGTCGGTGACGGCGCATCGTCGCGCCAAGGTTGATGAATCGTCGGATCGAAATCGGCTTCGTTCACGATGACGGTTCGCCCGTCTGCGAGCTTGACGCGCCTCGTCGGAATCCCCACAGCGGGGGCTGGCGGGTCCGGGGACACGTAGGGCGCCGCGGAGACAATCGCGCCGTGCCGATATTCCACGTCGCCGAAGGTGCCCGAAATCGGGGCGCCCGAGCCGAGCGAAACGATCTGCATCGGTTGAGCCGCACGCAGCCCAACCAGCACCAGGGCGCCACAGCACGCATTGGCGAGATCGTCGTGCTGGTTCGGGCCGTGGTCGATCGAATCCCGCCCGCCCCGAGAGACGCGGCGCTCAAGCTGCTGTAGCTGCCGGGCGAGCCGCGGCAAATCCAACAGGTCCGCGCGCTTGCTGTTCAAGAGAGGGAGCGCCGCTTGGTAGATTTCCGACTTCGACCGCTCGCTGATGTCGTAGGAGATGCCGTGCTTTCGGAATTGCTCGCGCGGCCACTCGCCCGCATATCGATCACCGGTCACTCGCAGCACGCGATAGGTTTTCAAGAGCGCCGCGAAATCCGTCACCGTCGATTCCGGTGAGAAGGGCGGGACTACCTCTCTCGCACAATCCAGCACCGCGCGCCCGTCCTTGTCGCGATGTCCGATCGCCAAGGAGAAGCTGTCGGCGGCGCCGCCTGACGGGTCCACGAACGCGGTGTAGTACGTGCCGGTCGAAGGCGGCAGTTCCAGGCACCCAGGCAGCGTGCAGGCCTCGATCGCCTCACGGCTGACAAACGCCTCAATATCCCGCCGAAACTGGGCGCCGTACTCGGCACTCGCGCTGGCGCTGTCATCTGCGTACGCTCGCGCAATCACGTCTTCGGGCACCGAGGGATTCATCGTTCGGGTGTCAGCCTGGACCACGATGACGGGATCGCCGTCCTTCCCGAAGTGATCCTTGTGCGCTTTCCAAAGTTCTCCACGCCTCGCATACGGGCTACTGAGGACCAGCAGCAGGGCGCCCGGAACCGTCGCCATCGCGGGCCGCAACGCGGCGAGGAGTTCACTGTCCGGCGCCGCACTGTCGTCGTCGGGGAGGAAGGCCGCTTCGTCCACGACCGCGCAAACAATCGTGTAGCCTCGAACCGCGCGAAACGTCGAGGTATGAATCTCGATCGCGATCCCGTTGTTCAGTTCGATGCTGTCCTTCGTGCGGGTGACAATCATCGCGGCCAGCATCGGGTCGCTGTCGAGTAACCCTTCGACGTAGCGGAAGATCGTCCGGGCCTGACGCCGATCCGGGCAGAGGATCATCACGATCCCCTTTTCGCCAGCCGCTAGCACGCCCCGGTAATCTCTGAAGCAGGCCACGTAAACCGCAAGCCAGGACGCGAATCGCGACTTTCCGCCGCGGCGCCCGATGACGAGGAAGGCTTCGCGAGCCGCCTCCCCGGGCAGGACGGTGCGCCCCATCAGCCCCAGGACCAGCGTTTGATCCTCGGGTGACAATCCGTAGCCCAGCCCGAAGATCGCCGCTGCCACGGCAATCCAGGCCCGCCAGGTGGCCACCGGGAAGAACCGCGCGAATCGACCGAGCATCAAGTCAACGATGGTGAGAACCTTGCCGGTCATTCGGCGCCCCTTCCCGCGATGTAGTCGAGCGGCGTTTCGACCGGGCGAGGCACGCGACGCAACCCGATTACCTGGAGGTGACGCAGCAGGCGATCGGAGGCCGCAAGCCAAACAGTCAGGGACCGGCGCCCTCGGTCCTTCGACGTGAGCGGGCCACCACTCTCGACCATCCGGTCAAACGCGGCGTCGCGTACGAGCGCCGCTTGCGCGATCCCCTCGGCGGCTATTCGGAGGGTGCGAGGCGCGTCGGCGAGGGTGTGCCCGCTATCAGCAACCACGGCGTCAACGATCTCGCGTCTGGTGGCATCCTGAGCCTTCCAGAAAGCCACCGAGCGATCGCCAACTACCATCGCGGCGCGGTTCCCACGGAGGAAGCGCCCGGTCCCGGCTTCACGGTCGGGTGTCTGCCCGACAGCGCCAATCGGCGCGTTGCCGTCCAGTTCCACGAAAGAGTCAGGCATGAACGCTCCAATTCTGGCGTTCCACCTGTCCGTTAAGCAGGGCGCCACTCTCTGAAAGACTCAGCGCGACTCCACTTTCTAAACAGATAGGTGGCCCATAGGTAGCCAACCGCCCGAAACCGCGCTCGAAACCTACCAGGGCGGAAGCGGCATTGAGGACTTCAATTCCACAGCAGCAAGGGAACGCCGTTTGCTCGGTCCAGCAGGCGCCTGGGTGTCCAGGCCCGAGGCGAGCGTACGGGGAGTGCTGAGGGTTGATCACGATGCCCTCAGATGTAACGCGTAACGCTCTGTATAAGGTATTGAAGGAGAATCTTTCTTCTTATATACAGCGTTACATCTGACGTTGGCGTTACCGTGGGCCTGTAACGCACGGCGCGCGCGAAGGTTCGCGACGCGGAGACGGGTTTGCTCGCGGGTACGCTGGCGCTTGGCGTCCGGCGCTGGCGGCACCCAGTCGGGCGTGGTGCTGATCAGGTCCGCGAGCGCCGATGCTGTGCCGCCTGATTGCACCCAGTCGAACAAGTCGCCGTGAACCGGAAGGTTCGGTAACGGCAGCAGCTTGACGCGGAGCGGTTGCACGTCTTCGTCGTCAGGTTCAGCCGACGGCCACGAGGCCCACGGTTCTTGGCTGTTCGTAACAATCGAGTCCAGACTCGGGCGGAAGCCGCAACAGGACGCAGCGACCTGCTCCGCGAACCTGCATCCCGGCAGGTCACTGTCGGGCAGCGCAACGACAACGCGCGCGCCTGCTCGCCAGAGCACTTCGCTGAAGGCCGCAGTCCACTTCGCCGAGCCCCACGGGCCACACGTCGTCGCGAAGCCGAGCGCAACACCGGCTTCCGCAGCTTTCTCGCCTTCACAAATCAGGACGAGCCGGTGATCGATCAGATGGTCGGCGCGGTAGAGGCCGACTTCCGCGCCCCGCAGACCATACCGCCAACGTCCACCGACTTGACGGGATCGCCACGCGAAGGACTTGACCGGACCGAACCGCACGCGCTCGACTAGGGATTCGCCATCGGTGTCGAAGATGTACGGGTAGTGCGCGACGATGCGCTGGTCAGACGCCGCGAGCGATGGACGGGGCGCGTTGTAGAGGTCCGACGGCTTCAGCCCGAGTGCCGCAACGACAGGCTTCCAGCCGCAGACGAAACACTTCAGTCGCACGCCGTCGTCATGCACGCCGAAGACCAACGAGGCCACCCGGTCATCGTGCGATGGGCATCGCGCTCGACCCCGCTCGCCGGTCACGCGAGGCCGACAACCGTGCGCTTCCAGCGCCGCGACGACGCGAGCAAACGCCTCAACGCAGATCGACATCAGCGGCCACCGTGTCGGTGTTGATGCGTCGGCTGGCGATCCAGGCGTCAACCTCATCCTCGTCAAACGCGATGGTGTTCGGGCCGAGTTGGTAGGCGCGCGGGAAATCAGGGTCTTGCTGGCGACGCCACAACGTCGTCAGGGAGATAGCAAGTTTCGTGGCGGTCGCGTGGGGTCTGATCATTCGCATCTGCTCGCCTCCACCGGGGAGCATGCGCTCGCAGAGACACGCACGCAAACGCGTTGTGATACTATAGCCGTATTATGATTGCAACGACCAGAGCGGCACTCGCGTTGACGAACGTCTTGCGATGGAGCGCCGCCAGCGCAACAGACAAGGCGTGGCTCAGTCAGGGGAGGGCCGTCGTTGATGCGCTCGTGGACAGCCAGGGCACGCGCCGGGTGAGCCGAGTATGGTTTGAACCTGAGTCCGTCGAAGGCTTCTCACCGGGGAAGAGCGTGTCCGTGAGACAGTTGAAGTCCCTGCACATCGCCCTCGACGGATTCTTGCGGTCTCTGCGCTCTACTCGTCAGCGGATTACCGCCGCCGACGTGCCGGTGACGTGTGCGATTCGATTGAGTGTCGCCCGATCTCCGTGGGGCGACGTTCACGCAACCTGGGTCGTGCGCCGCTGGCGGCATGCGTTCTGGGTCACGCTCGTCTTGCTGCTGGAGCAGTTCCAGATTGATGTCTGCCCGGTCTGCACTCGGCGGTACATCGCTCGCGAGCGTGGTCCGCTGGCGCCGAGAGGCCGGCCCAGGAAGGCCTGTTCTCTTAAGTGCAGCAAAGAGGCCGCGAGGCGCGCGTCCTACCTCAAGCACCGGACGAAATGGGTCGAGTGGCAGAAGCAGTATCGGCTAGATTCAGCGAAGGCCAAGAAGACGGTCGCACGGACGAAAGGCGGTAGGAACCGCTAGGTGGCTACCTATCGGCTACCTTTCGATTCGAAAAGTTGGTCGGGGCGACTGGATTCGAACCAGCGACCCCCTGCGCCCAAGGCAGGTGCGCTACCAGGCTGCGCTACGCCCCGACAACCTCATCATCGTACCGGTGTTACGCGTCCGGCGCAACCACGGTCATGAAGCGGACCTTGATCTGCCTGGCGAACCAAACCCCCCTCCCCTCCGTCTAAGCCCTTCGATTCGTGAATTCTGACACGAGTCGATACACTCAGGACGTCGCCGTCAACTGGGGGTCTGATGCCGCGTCGTGCCAGCGTCGTCGCCATCCTGCTGATCCTGTTCCCACTCGTTCTCACACGGGCACTGGCGCAGCAGGCGGAGCCCAAGCCGGTCGCCCGCGTGGTGCCGCCGATCGCAACATTCGCCATCACGCGCGCCACCTCCGAGATCAAAGTGGACGGCGTGCTCGACGAGGACGCATGGGCGAAGGCGACCGTCATCCCCGTGCTGTACGAGTGGATGCCCGGGGACGGCATCGCGCCTCCGGTCAAGACAGACTGCCTCGTGACCTTCGACCGCACGAATCTCTACATCGCGTTCCGCGCATCCGATCCGGAACCAGGCAAGATCCGCGCACACCTGATGGATCGCGACGACACGGACACCCTCATCGGCGACGACCACGTCGGTGTGATGATCGACACGTTCAACGACGAGCGGCGGGGCTTTCAGTTCCGCGTCAACCCGCTCGGCGTGCAGGCCGACGCGGTGTTCAGCGAACAGGACGGCATCGAAGACTTCTCGTGGGACATGATGTGGGCGTCGGTGGGCAAGATCACGGCGGATGGATACATCGTCGAGATCGCACTCCCGCTCAAACAGCTCCGGTTCCAGCCTGGCTCCGGATCGCAGACATGGGGCTTCGAGGCGTTTCGATCCTGGCCGCGCAACGTCCGGCACAGAATGAGTTCGGCGTATCGCGATCGCAACAAGAGCTGTCTCCTGTGCCAGGAGAACAAGATCTCGGGGCTGGAGGGCCTCGCGCAGGGACGCAACCTGGAGCTCGATCCCACGGCCACGTTCAGCCGGACCGACGCGCGCGCCGAACCTTCAGCCTCGTCGCTCACGAATGGCGGGATCGAGGCCGACGCGGGCCTCACGGCCCGCTGGAGTGTCACGCCCAACATGACGTTGAACGGGACGGTGAATCCCGACTTCTCGCAGGTGGAAGCCGATGTCGCGCAACTCGACGTCAATACCCGGTTCGCGCTCTTCTATCCCGAGAAGCGCCCGTTCTTCCTCGAGGGCCTCGACTTCTTCACGACTCCCGTACAGGCGGTCTTCACACGCACGGTGAGCGACCCGTACTTCGGTGCCAAGCTCACCGGCAAGCGCGGCTCAGACGCCGTCGGCCTCTTCGTGACCACCGACCGCCTCAACAACCTCGTCATTCCGTCGAACCAGGGCTCCGACTACGCTTCGCTCGACGATGCGGTCACGACCGTGGTTGGCAGGTATCGGCGGGACGTGGGTCAGGGATCGACCATCGGCGCGATGTACGCCGGGCGCGAAGGCAGCAACTACCACAACCGGCAGGTCGGGGTTGACGGCTACTGGCGCATCAGCCCGGCGGACGCCGTCCGCGTGCAGTACCTGAGAAGCGACACGGCCTACCCTGGATCCATCGTCGCCGACTACGGCCAACCCGCCGGGAACATCGGCGGCAACGGGATGTGGGTGGACTACCAGCACATCAGCCGGACATGGGCGGTGTTTGGGAACTACGAGGCGTACAGCCCTGGATTCCGCAGTGACACGGGTTATGTGCCGCGCGTCGACTTTCGCAACGTGTTGGGCCTGGCCCAGCGCCGCTTCCAGCGCGCAGCAGGATCATGGTTCAACACGATCGACGTCGGGGCGCGTGGCTGGAGGTCGACGGACTCCGCCTGGACGCTCACCGATCAGACCGTGGCGGCGTTCGTCAATTACACGGGCCCGTATCAGACGTCGCTCGAGTTCAACGTGCCACGCGACATCGTCGTCTACCAGGGCGTGCGCTACGAGTACGCAAGGCCCAACTTCTTCGCGGGGATCAAGCCCGCCAGCGGCCTCAATATCCAAGTGGTCGGACGATGGGGTGGGGGAGTCGATTTCGCCAACGGCAGGAAGGCGACCCAGGCTCTGCAGTTCGGCCCCCAGATCGACTACAACCCCCTGTCGCGGATCAGCCTTCGGCTCAGCTACAACCTCGACCAGCTCTCGGTTGACCAGGGGCGGCTCTATCGCGCGAACCTCACGCAGTTCCGGATGCTGTATCACCTGAACGTGCGAACCTTCGTCCGCGCGATCCTCCAGTACACCGACATCACGCGCGACCCGTCGCTCTACACATTCGCGGTTGATGGACACAGCCGCAAGCTGTTCTCTCAGTATCTCTTCTCGTACAAGCTCAATCCTCAGACCGTCCTCTTCGCCGGCTATTCCGACAACGCGCAGGCGAGCCAGAGCGCCGATCTCCAGAGACAGGACCGCACCTTCTTCATCAAACTGGGCTACGCGTGGGTGTTTTAGGAGGGGACTGGGGGCTGGGGACTGGGGACGCGGAGGCCCGGGCGCGCGTCATACACAATTATGAAACCCGCGATTGCGATTCTCACCGTGCTGACGGCTGCCGCGCTACCTGCGACGGCGATGGCCCAGCAGGAGAAGAAGGCCCCCGTTCCCGTGGCGGTCGGCGACCCGTTCCCCCGGTTGGAGGCCGAGTTCCTTTCCGGCCGGAAAGCCGTACTTCCCGACGCTGCGAAAGGCAAGACCGCCCTCGTGCTCATGGGCTTCACGTACGACTCCCGGTTTGCGGTGGAGAAGTGGGTGGCGCGCTTCAACGATGTCTACGGCAAGACCGAGGGCGTGACCTTCTTCGAAGTGCCCGTGATTGGCGGCATGGGGCGTCTGGCCAGCTGGTTCATCGATTCCGGCATGAGGCGCGGGACGCCCAAGGACCTGCACGAAAACGTGATCACGGTGTACGGAAACGTGGACCGCTGGAAGACGGTGATGGGGTTTACGCCGTCAGGCGAGAACGATGCTTACCTGGTGCTGCTCGATGTCGACGGGCGCGTGAAGTGGCGCGCCCGCGGGCCGTTGCAGGACGAGGCGTTTGCCGCACTGCAGTCCGCGGTGGCCGCTGAGCTCCAGCGCCGTGGGCCCTCATGACCGGATTCTGAAGTACCGCCACACATTCCATGACGAGCCGGAGGACCGTCCTCCCGCGACTCGGTTCCCGACGACCCGACTATCGCTTTGGAGGTTTCGCCGGCGGCGGTGTCGCAGCCGGCAGCCCCTGCTTCTTCGCCATCTGCTCCAGCAGCGTCCCCACCTGGCTGATCTCGTCGCCGTAGACCGCCCAGTTGCCGTCGCGCTGCGCCTGCAGCGCGCGCTCGTAGTGCTGCCGCGCCAGGCCGGCCAACCCGTCGATGGGCGTGTCGGCTGTGGCCTCCGCCACGCCCGGCGTCGCGACGTCAGGCTCAGCGTCCGGCAACTTGATCACCACGCCGCGCCGGAAGATCTTGTCGATCGCCAGATCGAGCGTCTCTTCCATGGCGATCTGATTCTGGTACGCGACAATAACGCGCTTGAGTTCCGGGATCTTGCCGCCGGCTGATCGCAGATACAGCGGCCGGATGTACATCAGCGCGTTCTCGATCGGGATCACCAGCAGCGTGCCCTGAATCACTTCCGACCCCTGCTGGTTCCACAACGTGATCTGCGGCGAGATGGCCTGGTCCTGGTTGATGCGTGCCGCAATGGTCCGCGGCCCGTACACGAGCTTCTGCTTTGGAAACTGGAACGCGAGCAGCCGGCCATACTGCGCGCCGTCGCTGCGCGCGACCATCCAGGCCGCCAGATTGTCCTTCCGGCGCGGCGTGAAGGCGAGCATCTGGATGAATTCGGCGTCCCGTTCGCCCGGGAGCCGCATGATCGTGTAGTACGGCT
>Ga0315290_10001132_pt1 | contig 18198 bp, 12 predicted proteins | sample YL17G12_0_MG_FD_203627 | JGI IMG/M metagenome (GOLD analysis project Ga0315290, IMG submission 203627) | Sediment microbial communities from Yellowstone Lake, YNP, Wyoming, USA - YL17G12_0 | ecosystem: Environmental > Aquatic > Freshwater > Lake > Sediment | place: USA: Wyoming | collected... | reverse complement strand
CTTTCTGAACTTGAACGCCTGGCCCGCCAGGCCGGCAACCTTTTGCGCCGCGGATACGAGCAGGACCACCAGGTGGGCTACAAGGATGTGATCGACCTTGTCACCGAAATGGACCACAGCTCGGAAGACTTGATCCTGGCGGAAATAAAGGGTCTTTTCCCCGGGCATCAGATCGTCTCGGAGGAGATCGGGGTGGTGCCCGGAAGCGAGGCGGACCAATGGTACGTGGATCCGCTGGACGGGACGGTCAACTATGCCCACGGCATTCCTTTTTTCAGCATCTCCATCGCCTTTGCCCATGATGGAGTAATGAACCTGGGCGTGGTATACGACCCGATGCGGGATGAAATGTTCGCCGCGGAGCGAGGGCGGGGTGCGAGTTGCAACGGGCGCAGACTTCAGGTATCGCAGGCGACGGAGTTGCAGCGCAGCCTGCTGGTCACCGGTTTCCCATACGATGCCTGGAGCTCGCCGCGCAACAATCTCGAATACTTCGGCCGGTTTGCCAGGATCACCCAGGGCGTGCGCCGGCTTGGTTCGGCTGCCCTGGACCTGTGCTACGTGGGCGCCGGCCGTTTTGACGGTTACTGGGAATTGTCGCTCAACCCCTGGGATGTGGCCGCGGGAGGATTGATCGCAGCTGAAGCCGGAGCGGTGGTCACCACCCTGGATGGGGAGGACGATTTTCTGACCCCGCCATGTTCATTGCTGGCAGCCACGCCAGGTTTGCATGGAAAGATGCTCGAGATCCTCAAAGGATGAGGGCAGCCTGGTTAGGCTTATCAAGTCAGCGTCCGGCCGAGGGGACCCGGAGTGATATAATTTGCGGGCAATTTTTATTTTCAGGAGATCCCTTTGACCGATATTCGTGTTGATGGACTTGCAAAAATTCTCGTGGACCATTCGGCCCAGATCAAACCCGGCGACCGGGTGGCCATCGAAGCGACGACCGCGGCCGAACCGCTGGTGCGTGCCCTTTATCGAATCATCCTGGAACGCGGCGGGCATCCCCACCCGCTCCTGGACCTGACCGACCAGGACGAGATCCTGTTCGCGACCGCAAATGACGAGCAGCTGGAGGCCATTCCGCCATTACGCAAACTGGCCTATGACCAGTTTGAAAGCCGCATTCGCATCCATTCGGCCACCAACCCGCGGGCGCTCTCGGGCGTGGACCCTGCCCGGCAGAGGCGGCGGCAGAAAGCGCTGGGTTCGATCCTCGAGACCCAGATGCGTCGAGGAGCCGACCGTTCCTTCAAGTGGGTCACCACTTTGTTCCCCACCCAGGGGCTGGCCACTGAAGCGGAAATGAGTCTCAGCGATTTCGAGGACTTTGTCTACCGGGCGTGCCATGCGGACGAACCGGACCCGGTTGCGTTCTGGAACAAGGTGGAGGCCGGGCAGCGCAAGGTCATCGAGCGCATCCAGGGGCATGAGCAGGTGGTTTTGCGAGGGCCGAACGTGGACCTGACCCTTTCGATCAAGGAGCGCAAATTCGTCAATGGCTCCGGAAAAAACAACATGCCCGACGGCGAGATCTTCACCGGTCCGGTGGAGGATTCGGCCACAGGCTGGGTGCGCTTCTCGTATCCGGCCATCTTTAACGGTGTCATGGTCGAAGGGGTGGAGCTGACCTTTGAGCAGGGCAAGGTGGCCAAAGCCAAGGCAGATAAGAACCAATCCTTCCTGCTGGAGATGTGCGCTTCAGACAATGGGTCGGGGTACATCGGGGAATTCGCCATCGGTATGAACTACGATATCGACCACTTCTCGCGCAACATCCTTTTTGACGAGAAACTGGGCGGATCCTTCCACCTGGCGCTGGGTTCGGGGTACCCGGAGACGGGGAGCAGGAACAAAAGCATGATCCACTGGGACATGATCTGCGGGATGAAAGAGGACTCGGAGATCCTCCTGGATGGTGAAATCATCTACAAGAATGGGAAATTCATCATCTAGATCAAGCATGGGTGTTCTCCAAGAGTAGAAATAATCCCATGCTGGCAGTAAATTCACCGGGGCGGCAAGATGAGCCGCCCCGGGTTGATTCATGCCCGCCAGAAACCGCGCCGCAACGGGCGCACATCCTCCGAGATGACAAAAGCCTCCGCGTCGGCGGCATGGACGATGTCTTCGACCCTGGCGACATCCCTGCGCAGCACGCTGACGCTCAGCATGCTGACCATGCCGTCGCGGCCGCGGGCGGGGATCTCGGTGACGCCGAATCCGGAGTCGCGCAGAAGCTGCGAGAGGTGCGTTCCCAGCCTCTGGGTGACAATGCTGACCTTGACATGCCCGATGGCGAGCCGTTCCTCGATCAACATGCCGACCACGTTCCCGGTGGCAAACCCGGCGGCGTAACCGACCACATTCAATGGATTATCCAGGTGCTGCAGGACGGTGGTGATGGCGATGACGAAGATGGCCGACTGGACAAAACCAAGCACCCAGGCGATACCCTTGCGGCCGCGCACCACAAAGAGCATGCGCAGGGTGTCGCAGGTCATGTCGCTGAGGCGCAGGGCAAAAATGCCAAGGGCGCCGAGCCAGGCGATCGGGGAGAGTAGTATTTCGAACACAGCAAACCTTCCTTTCAGATGACCGGGCAGCCAAAGGAGCCGCGCCGGGCATTCATTTCAGGACCGGCATGTACAACCGGTCGATATATTCCTTCAGCATCCTGCGGGTGCTGAACTGGGGCGCGACCGTCCGCAGGGATTCCTTGACCATGGCGACCCATTTATGGGGGACATCCTCGGCGCCGCGTTCGGTGTAGTACAACGGGATGATCCTGTTCTCCAGGGTGTCGTACAGGCTTCCAGCGTCCGCTTCGCCGGCATGCCCGGAGGCGGGATCGGCATCCTCGCCGATAGCCCAGCCATTGGCCCCGTTATAGGCCTCGCGCCACCAGCCATCCATCACGGAGAAGTTGAGGGCGCCATTCAAGGCGGCTTTCATACCGGAGGTGCCGCAGGCTTCGTTGGGGCGGCGCGGGGTGTTCATCCACACGTCCACACCCTGCACCAGGTAACGGGCCAGGTTCATGTCGTAATCCTCCAGGAAGACGAGGCGACCGCCGTTCTCGGCCTTCTTGATGATGCGGTAGACCTCCTGGATGAGCAGCTTGCCGGGTTCGTCGGCGGGGTGCGCCTTGCCGGCGAAGATGATCTGCAGCGGGCGGTTGGGGCGATTGACCAGGTCGAGCAGGCGCTGCAGGTCGCTGAACACGAGACCGGCGCGCTTGTAGGTGGCGAAGCGGCGGGCGAAGCCGATGGTGAGCACATACGGGTCGAGCATGGCCCCGGAGGCGATGGCCTGCACGGGGTGCAGGTCGCCAGCCATCCAGCGGAGACGCACACGGTTGAGGACATAGAATGCCAGCTTACGTTTCAAATGCATGCGCACGGCCCACAACTCGTTATCGGGGATGCCATCCACTTTCAGCCAGGTCTCGGGGTCATCCAGACGGTCGAGCCAGCCTTCGCCCAGGTATTTGTCGAAAAGAACTCGCAGGCGGCGGGCCATCCAGGTGGGGGTGTGAACCCCGTTGGTGATGTGGGTAATGGGGACTTCCTCTTCTTCTTTGACCTCGGGATAGAGGAAGTGCCACATCTTTCGGGCGACGCGGCCATGCAATTCGGAGACGGCATTATGACCGTCCGAGAGGCGCAGGGCGAGGATGGCCATGGAGTAGGTCTCACCCCAGGGCTGCTGGTGGCGGGCCAGGTCCACGAACTGGTCGCGGGAGATCCCCAGGCCGGACCAGATGTTGGAGATGGTCTTGTCGATCAGCCAGAGGGGGAATTCGTCATTCCCGGCGGGGACAGGGGTGTGGGTGGTGAACACGTTGTCCTTGCGGGTCTTTGCCACGGCTTTCTTGAATGACAACCCGGTGGCGACCAATTCCCGCACCCGCTCGAGGGTGAGAAAGGCGGCGTGGGGCTCATTCATGTGCCAGACGGACGGATCAAAGCCCAGCGCCCGCAGGAGGCGCACACCGCCGATGCCCAGCAGGACTTCCTGGGCCACCCGCAGGTCGAGGTCGGACCAGTAGAGGCGGGTGGTGAGCTTGCGGTCGTCCGGGGCATTCTCTTCCAGGTCACTATCGAGCAGGTAGAGGGGAACGCGGCCGATGCGAAGTTCCCAGATGCGGGCATTGACCGACCGGTCGGGGAAATCGACGCGGACCTTTACCAGTTCGCCAGATTCGTTTGAAACGGGCAGCACCGGCAGGTCTGAAAAGTTCAGCGGGTTGTTGACCGACTCCTGCCAGCCGTCCTCGGAGATGCGCTGGGAGAAATAGCCTTCGGCATACATCAGACCCACTCCGACCAACGGCAGACCCAGGTCGGAAGCCTGTTTCAGATAGTCGCCAGCCAGAACGCCCAGCCCGCCGGAGTAGATGGGCAGGACCTCATGCAGGCCGTATTCCATCGAGAAATAGGCAATCGTTTTCCGGCCGTTCTTCTTATAGGTACGCGCGGCCCAGGTGTTGCTCGTGCGCAGATACTCGTCGAAAGTGGTGAAGACACGGTCATAGAGCTCGAGGTAAACAGGGTCCTGCGAGGCGAGGTTGATCTCGAACCTGCCTGCGCTCCTGAGGAAACGGAGCGGGTTGTGGTTGAGGCGTTCCCAGAGGGCATTATCGACCCGGTTGAAGAGGCGCTGGGCATGGGGGTTCCAGGTCCACCAGAGGTTGTAGGCGAGTTCGCCAAGGCGGTTGATGCGGCGGGGGAGGTCGAAATGGTTTGGGATCTTGGTGAGGAATTCGGGCATGGGGCGGTCCTTTCCGGCGGGTAATGATACCAAAATAAGGGGGAATTGTGTAATGATTGTGAGCCCTACCCCTGCCCTCCCCAAATCTAAAGGATTTGGGGAGGGCGTCCTGGAAGGACGGGAGCATCGAAGGCACGTGCCTTCGATATGGCGCACTGCGGCTGGAGTCCGCAGTGCGCGGCGCAGGTTTGATCACGCGCATCGGGGAGGAACTTATTTAATATATATTGCTTCTAGCTTCATTTTGCTTGAGGTATTTTTCGTTGTTACCCAGTTATTAATTTGTGTAATTAATATTATGGTTTTAACATTCAAAGGAGGTAATATGCTTTTTTAAATAACGAGAATTTTATGTCACTACTTCGGTCTTGTCTAATATATACCAATAAGATATAATTAGTATTATTATTAAGTTTCATGGATTTTCTATAAATATCAATAATGATTTATTGTTTAATTGATTATCCAGATAAGGGTGGTAAGTTCCATGGTTTAAGGGGTTGCGATCCAGCTATATGTTCCATCAATCACTGATTGAAACCCGGACAGGTTAATTTACTAAGCGAATGCTCTCTTTTAATTCCTGCCTGCGGTTCCTGCTTTATAGACGGAGGATAGTCATGAATGCGATCAAAAAAGGTTTCTGGTTGAAGCTGACGCTTCCCGCACTGCTGGCATCGATGTTGTTATCTGCGCTGGGCGGTCTTTTGAACGTGCGCGCCGCGCCGCTCTTCTCGCAGGGGCTCAGCCTTTCCCCGACGTCGGGCCCTGCAGGCTCGACGGTGTGGCTTAGCGGCATCGGTTTCACCCCCGGTCCCGCGACTGCGCTTTGGGACGGCGTCCCGCAGGTCTCGTTCACAATTTCCAGCGGCGGGGTTTTTTACAAGGGTATCACTGTCCCGACCGGCGCGACCCCGGGTGGTCATACAGTCAGCGCATGCGGCGGGTCGCCATGCAACAGCGGTGAATTCGCGGAGAGTGCCTCAGCCGGGTTCACGGTCACCGGCGAAAGCGCTACTCCTACCGGTAAAGCAGCCGCTACCGGATATGCCGATTATCAGATCATCGCACTGGAAGTCACGCAGGCCGTGCGAGGGGATATTCCCGAGCGCATTCCCACCGGCTCATTGACCTTGCCCGCCGATGATGCGCTGCACGTTGCGAACCGGCGGACGGTGGTGAGGGCTTATCCTTATGTTTACCTGCTCCCCGGCGGTTATGTCCGTCCCGTTACTGCTTACCTGCAATACAAGCGGGGTGATTCCTGGTCTGCTCCGATCTACCCGGAAACGCGCTACCGGCGCGTTGAGCCGAGTTGGAACCTGACGCAGATGCGCAAGAGCGCCTCGCTCTCGTTCAACTTCATCCTGCCCGCGGAAGCCTACCAGGCGGGAACAACCGACATTCGGGTCGTGATCAACCCGGAAGATAGAGATCACATTCTCGAGTGTCCCGGATGCGGTGACAACAACACGACCAGACTGAACGGAGTGGGCTTCCGCAACGTCCAGTCTCAAGATATCGACCTGCGCGTTTACATTGCCGACTTCGCTTACCGCAACAACAGCGGGGAGATGGTCCATTTCATGCCGAGCACGCCACAGCTTTCACAAACCATCAATTACTGGATCAAGGTGTGGCCGGTCGATCCATCTCGCATACGGGTGAGCTATCACTACACCCGTATCTCCCAGAACCCCCCGCCGTACTCCGATACCCAGCCGCGCCAGGTCTCGCCTCCCATCCCCGGGTATCCCCAATGGGACAACCAGGTTTACCTCGACGAGAACACCGACATCCTCGTGCCGCACATCCTGCTGCGCCCACCGTACAGCTTCATCTGGCTGGCCTTCGATAATAATTCCTGGATGGGATGCGGCGGCCAGGCCGGCATCGGAAACACCCCGCTGTTCCACGCGGCAACCTGCGGCCCAACCCTGGCGCAGGAGGCATTGCACTCCATCTCCGTCAACCACGCCGGCAATTCACACGGCGAGGATGCCGGCGGCGGTCACAATCCGGACTACCCCGGCGAACACGGACAGGTTGAGGACAATGCCTACGGCTTTGACGTCTGGGAGATGCGCGCGGTCCCGCCGGATATCGGCGGAAACACGCACGACTTCATGTCCTACGGTTGGACCAGCTCGGCCAATGCCTGGGTCTCGATCTACACTTGGGAGCAGATCGCCGGGCTATTCGGTGCTACCGACGTCAATGTGGGAACTTCGCTCATCGCGGCCCGCATCCAATCCCCGGCACTCCTGCCGGCAGCACAGGGCAGGAGCGCATATCTGCGCATTGCAGGCGATATCGTGGACGGTTCGACGATCTACCTGAGCCCGGTCTTTACAGTCGAGGCGCCGGGCGGGTCTGGTGACGGTGCCGGTCAGGGAAGTTACACGATGTATTTGCAGGATGCATCCGGCGCGACGCTTTTCCAGCGCGCCTTCGAACCATACGCCATTACAGAGGAGGGACTCTCCAGCTTTTATGAACTGGTGCCGCTAGTCGACGGCCTGGCACGGGTGGTCATTTCCAGGGACGGGCAATCCATCGGCGCTCTCTCCGCTTCTTTGAGCCCGCCGCAGGTCACGCTGTTGAGCCCCGCCCCCGGCGATCACTGGGCTGCAGATGGCGACCAGGCGGTGACCTGGCAGGGCAGCGACCCGGACGGCGATGTGCTGACCTATAGAGTCCAGGCTAGCGCAGACGGGCAGACCTGGGAAACGCTCTCCGGTGCGACCACCGACACCCAGGCTTTGATCCACCTGGCATATGTCCCGGGTTCTGGACAGAACTGGCGGGTGCGCGTGCAAGCCAGCGATGGATTGCATGTCACATCGGCCGAGGCGCAGGGTATTTCGATCGACGCCAAGCCGCCGATCCCGCTGATCGTCAACCCGTTGGACAGGGAATTTTTCGATACCAGCCACACGGTGGAGGTGCTCGGGCAGGCCTACGATTATGCTGAAGGCGCCATACCGGGCGAGAGCCTCGAATGGCTGGTAGACGGCGCGGTACTCGCGAAGGGCGAGACGGCCAGCCTGAGCGGGTTGAAAGCAGGCGAGCACACCCTGGGGCTGCGCGCGACGAACAGCGCCGGCTTACAGGGCACAACAGAGATCAAGATCACCCTCGGGCAGGACCTCGACAGGGACGGCCTGCCCGATGACTGGGAAAAGCAGGTCGGCCTGGATGCGAATGATCCGAAGGACGCGATAGCCGACAAAGACGGCGACGGCACTCTGAACTGGCAGGAATACCAGTTGGGCTCGGACCCATCCGATCCAGGAAGTCCCTCCGCAAAACCCCACGAAGCGGACAACGTGGGCCCGTCTGGCTCCGTATTGCAGCAGACAGCTGATCTGCCCGCCGCCACGGCCACCACCGGTGACCAAAGTTCAGGTCCGACGGAAACTCCATTGGTCGGGCAGACCAACCCGACGGACCAGCAACCACCGGCCGACCCTTCCAGCCCGCTCTCGAACATCCCTCTGCTCACTGTGGTTCTGGGCCTCGCTGCCCTGGTCCTCGTGTTGGGGATCGTTGTGCTGGTCCTGATCGTTTTTCTGCGTCGAGGGCGCCGTCCGCAAAAATAAGGCTTTTTCACGCCGCACATCAGCGGGTAATGCAAACTGACAGGCATGGGACAGACCAGCGACGGATGGTGGCTTCCATTGCCCTACCCCGACGTCTCACCCAGGCGACTAGCATCGGCGCCCAACCGCGCCGATATAGCCGATGGCGGCCTGGCGCCGTCTCATCCCGGTGACTCATGTCACCGGGACTGCCAGCGGCTGCTTGTGGCTTCGGGCTCTCCTGAGCCCGAAACGGTCGATGGCGGCTGGACGCCGCCTCGACCAGCACCGCGGCTGGTGCAGATCATTTGGGGGAGGACGGGTGGGGGCTTTTAATCCCGCGCCATAAAAACCAATTGTAAAGTACAATTTTGCGAGAAATCGTATGACCGAAACCGTCCAGCTTTTCGTCACCTGCCTGATCGATTCGTTCTTCCCGCATATTGGCGAGGCGATGGTGAGGGTGTTGAACCGGGCTGGCGCCAGGGTGGAATTCCCTTCTAGGCAAACCTGCTGCGGTCAACCTGCTTTTAATGCCGGGCTGCGCGGGGAGGCGCGTCCGCTGGCAGAGCATACCATCGAGGTTTTCGAAAGGACGAGCGGAGAGATCATCATCCCTTCCGGATCGTGCGCGGCGATGGTGCGGCACGGGTACCGCGAACTGTTCCGGGATGAGCCGGAATGGCTTAAGCGGGCGGAGGGGCTGGCGGAGAGAACCTTTGAATTCACGGAGTACCTGGTGGACAGGCGGCAGCGGACCGACCTGGGGGCGCGCTGGGCGGGGAAACTGTGCTACCACCCGTCGTGCCACCTGATGCGCGGGCTGGGCGTGGACCGCCAGCCGAGGGCACTGCTGGAGGCGGTGAGGGAGGCGGAGATCGTGCCCCTCCCGGAGAGGGAGGATTGCTGCGGTTTTGGGGGCGTGTTCTCTGTAGAACACCCGGAGCTTTCGGGGGAATTCCTGAAACGCAAGATCGGCAATTTTGAAAGCACGGGGTCACCCACGCTGGTGGTGGCGGACACCGGATGTCTCATACACCTCCAGGGCGGGCTGAAGCGGAGAGGGATGAACCAGCGGGTCGTCCACATCGCCGAGGTACTGGACAGCCGATGAAGACCAGTGACTTTCGCAGAGGCGCCCGTGACTCCCTCCGGGATGAGAACCTACAGGCCGCGCTGGATAACAACGCCCAACGGCGCAAGGACGGCAGGCTGGCGGCCATCGCGACGCTGCCCGACTTCGAGGAACGGCGCCGGAGAGCCCATGCCGTCAAGGCAGAGGTGGTGGCGCACCTGGACGAGTATCTCGAGCAGTTCATCGAGCGTGCCAGCGCGAACGGCATCCAGATCCATCGGGCGGCGGATGCAGGAGAAGCGATAAGCCTCTTCCTGGAGATCGCGCAGGCTGAAATGGCAGGGCGAAGGGGCACAGGGGCTACACCGCTGGTGGCGAAATCCAAGTCGATGCTCTCGGAGGAGATCGACTTCAACCATGCCCTTGAGACCGCGGGGATGCGGGTCGTGGAGACCGACCTGGGGGAATACATCATCCAGCTGCGGGGGGAACGACCCAGTCACATCATCACACCCGCGGTGCACCTTCGGCGGGCGGACGTGGGGAAGCTGTTCGCGGAGAAGTTGAACCTGCCATATACGGAAGACATCCCGACCCTGACAAACGCCGCCCGCAAGGCTTTGCGGGAGGTGTTCCTCGAGGCGGACATCGGCGTTTCGGGAGTGAACTTCGGCGTGGCTGAGACGGGGACATTGTGCATCGTGACCAACGAGGGTAACGGGCGGATGTGCACCACCCTGCCGCCTGTCCACGTGGCACTGATGGGGATCGAGCGACTGGTGCCAAGCCTCGACGACCTGGCGCTGTTCCTGTCGCTGCTGCCGCGGTCAGCGACCGGTCAGAAATTGAGCGTGTATACGAACCTGATCAATGGTCCGCTCCCGGAGGCGGAGGGATCTACAAGGGCGCAGGTGCGGCATTTGATCCTGGTTGACAACGGGCGCCGCTTGCTGAGGAATTCACCGTTGGCGGAATCGCTGTACTGCATCCGCTGCGGGGCGTGCCTGAACGCCTGTCCGGTGTTCCGCGAGACGGGAGGTCACGCGTACGGGAGCATCTATCCGGGGCCAATCGGGTCGGTCATCTCGTGCGCGCTGGTTGACCGGGAGTATGACTCGCTGGCGCAGGCTTCGTCGCTGTGCGGGGCATGCAGGGAAGCCTGCCCGGTGGACATCGACCTGCCGGGGATGCTGCTGAGGGTGCGGGCGGGTTTAATCCCGCCGATGACAGCTTCGGCGGGTGGTAAGGATGGGAGGAGAAAGGAAGGAGCGGGGCTGCCGGTTTTGGTGAAACTTGGATTGAAAGGATTCCGATTGGCGGCGGCGAACTCCGGCCTGTTCGGCGGATTGCAGAGGCTGGGGGGGCTGGTCAGCAGGATTGCCAGCCCGCGAGGCGAGTATATGCATCTGCCGAGGTGGACGGGCTGGGGGTACAGCAAGGAATTCCCACGGCTGGCATTGCACCCCTTCCGGGACCACTGGAAAATGGTCAGGCAGGAGGTGGTTGAAACTGGCAACCCGGTGAACCGGTCAACGGGTGAGGTCGAACCTGCGCGAAGCCAGGCCTCGGGTGACGTATCGCTGGCAGCCCGCTTCACGGAGGAACTCATTGCTTTGGGAGGGAAGGTTACTCCAACGCGGGAGGAAGACCTTCCCGGAAGACTTAGAGAATTGTTGAAATCCAGGGGAATCACACGAGCCCTGGTGGATGATGCGGGGGCAGGCTATCTGGATGGGATCACCGCCGTCCGGGAACCCGACCCGTCCGTTCGGGCGGGGGTGACCGGGGCGCTTGCCGGGATCGCGGAGAGCGGGTCGCTGGTGCTCGTGTCGGGAAGGGGGGGAACATTGACCGCGTCGCTGCTGCCCGAGATCCACATCGCGGTGCTGAAGGTTTCAGCGATCGTGCCCAGCCTCGAGGAAGCGATGAAGCGGAGCGAGATCCGAACAGCCGCGGCAGGGGTCATCGTCAGCGGGCCGTCGCGGACCGCGGACATCGAAATGACCCTGACCATCGGAGTCCATGGACCGGGGGAACTGCACGTGTTCCTGGTCGACGACGCGGGAACCGATTGACTGCAAGACCAGTGAGAAATTGTACACCATGAGGAACTTCCCCTTGATGCCAACGGGGAGGTTTTTTTTTATTTCGGGTGAGGGAAAGGATCTCTGTTGACAGGTAGGAGGTAACCATTTCCCACCTGTTACAGACAGACCCTTAAAACCTGTTGTTTTCAGGCAATTAAGATTACAATTGTCTATAATAGATTCCTTTTTGCACCACTTTCATTAAATAAGAGGTTTGTATAATGAAGACACCCCATCTGCGCTTCCTGATCCCCAGCCTGCTATCTCTGGTTGCCATCCTGGGGCAATCCTGCAGTTTGCTGGATGCGGTGAATTCGGCACCCTCCGCGCCCCTGCCCACAGCGAACCCGACCGAGGTCACCTGCCTGCCGGCGACCACGTCAGCCCAGGTGGGGGAGATACTGTTCAACGCCCAGGTCAGTGAACACCAGCAGCCTGCGATTCGCATCACCATGGCGCTGCAGAATTCGATGCAATGGATCGATTTCATCCGACCGGACCGATTCCACTGGAAGAACCAGGCAGGCGAGATCTGGGAGGAGGTCATATCGGTGGGGGGATCCTCGTACGCGCGTTCCTCCACGCAGGGCTGGCAGCCGACACCCCTGCTTGACCCGGCTGCGGCCCTGTTGATGCAAGCCTTTACCAACCCGCCGAAGAGGCTGAGCGAGGCTACCATTGCCGCCCAGCTGACGGCTGCGGGGGTGAAGGATGTCAAATTCGAAGGCCGGTCTGCCGGGTTGAGCCAGGACTTTTCCGGCAGCTGCATCTACGAACTGTTCGTCAAATCGGGCGACCGGATCCTCAACACAGAAAAGACCTGGATCGGAGCAAATGACGGGCTGCGCTATAAGGTAGAGATCATGGATGAAACCAACACAGTGACGGAAGTCAGGCTATTCACGTACGATCCCTTCAGCATCGACACGCCCAGCCCGTGAGATGAACGGGCGGGGTTCCCGGGAACAGGGAGGCGAGCCTGCTGCTAGGTGGTGAAAAAGCAGCCCACCCATTTGTGAAAAATATAATAAATAATATCCAAATTGGGGGATTGAATATTTCTTAACTGCATGATATATTGTTTGGAAATGTCGGTATTGGAGACGGTAAGGAGACTGGTATGAAGAAACAAACACCTCTGTGGGTTCGTCTTTTCTCCATCCTATTCATTATTGTTATCCTGGCGGCGGCTGGAGCCTGGGGGTACCTGCGATGGCGAAACCAATCAGCGGATACAGGGCCCACCTCGCCGGTGCTGGTATTCATCCTTTCTCCGGCGAGCGGGGACGATGTTCAGGCGGGCGATTACGTGCCTGTGACCATCAAAGCGGTCGCTCCTGCAGGCGTGCAAAGCTCCGAGCTGTTCGTGGATGGGAAGTCGCTGGGAATTGTCAGTGACTCACCCGGGGAGGCTGCATGGACCTGGCAAGCACCGACAGCCGGTGTGCACTCACTCACCGCCAAAGCCAGCGCGACGGATGGGCAGGTTGGACAATCCCAGACCGTGATCGTCAATGTGTTGGCGGGGAGCGGCATGCTTCAAATCCCTGCCGAGGAGAACCAGACCCTGATCCAGATCGGCCAGGAATTTGGGGTGCCTGCCGACCAAATGGCTGGAGCCAACCCGCACGTGGACCCGAGCCAGCCGCTTCCTGACGGACAGCCGGTACAGGTACCCGGCGGGGGAGGAACCGGGGGCGAATCCCCTGCGGGGGATGGGACGCCGGGAGGGCTGCCGACCATTTCCATCCTCTGGGAATTCAAACTCAGCGAACCAGTGGACCGATCCTACTGTTACATCTCATCCGGCGGGGGGGAGTGGCAGAAGATGCCGAGTGAACCATTCCAGTTCTTCCTGGGGCAGGATAACTTTTACACCCAGATGGACCTGTTCGTCCAGGAACAGGTGAATGTCCTCCAGATGGAGTGCTGGGGCTGGACGGGAGAGGCGCTCAGGTTCCTCGGGCAGGCATCCACTTCCTTTGATATCAGCCAGCCGAATGAACACCTCGTAGCCACGGGGCAGGCATTCCAGTTTACCGGAATTCCATCCATCCCGATCCCGGAGCAAAAATTTACCAGCCTTAACAATATCAAACCACCGTTTGCCCTGCGGGAACCGAGCAACGCCAGCGACTGCAGCGCGCACAGCAACCCGATTCTTGGACCGTTCATCTGCAATACCCTCATGGCTGCCAAGGTCAAAGAGTTCATCATCCTGGAATGGGAATGGGAGCCGGAGTCGTTTTGCTGGGGAGGAAACTGCAACTATGGGATCAATGATATCGACGGCTATCATATTTACCAGATCGATCCACTGACCCAGGCGGAGACTTACCTGAAGGACGTGACCAATCCCAATCAGAAAGTGACCGCCATCCCACTGCCATGGGGGGCCAAGTGTTACGGCGTGAGTGCGTATGTCAACAGCCCGGGCATCCAGGATTCCGACATGGCCAAGTATTGCCCGGGACAGGCGCCAGCACCACAAAAGCTAACCATTACCAATCCTATGGAATGGATCACGACAGGCGGGCAGTGGATATCTTCCGGTGATTGTGATGGATATGGGGGATTAGATTATTACAAGGGTGATAACCAGGAGAATGGATTTGGAAATCAAGCCGGGCAGGTGCTGGTGGGCTCCTACCTGGTGGATGATGAAGATGCCGATTGTTACCGGGAGGGGAACTACTCCGCCGGGATCAAATTCAACCTGCAGCAGCCCGAACTATCACCCGGGATCTACATCCAGAAGGCTGTTTTGAAGTTTTCCAAAGTAGCACTATCCTACGGCGCCCCCGGCCTGGCCTCGCCAAAACCGACCACCTGCGTTGCCAGCGTGGGTTATTCCAAGCTGGACTGGAGCGGTCTCGGGAATACCATCCACTTCTCAAGCAAGAGCCTGAGCTCCTCCCTCTACAACATTCCCCTTTCATCTCTCGGGCAGTTTGCGGCACCCAGCCTGGATGTCACCCAGCTGGTGAGAGGCTGGTTCGAGCACCCGGAAAACAATCACGGCTTCATCCTGGTACCCGCCGCCGCCCCGTACCCCCCGGAGGACGGCACCGGGAAATGCCTTTCCGAACTGGGTAATTTCCAGCTGGTCATCGAATACTATGCCCCCTAAAGCCGGGAGGAGCGAATCATGAAAAATAAACTGGTTATCTACTTAGTTATCCTGGCGGTTGGTCTGACCGGCTGCGGTCCTTCCACCTCAGCTGGAACTTCTCCATCCGAGGCAGGCATCCCCCACGCCTGGTTCGACTCACCCCTGCCTGGCAGTATCATATTCCCACCCAACCCTTGCCAGGTCCTTGCCCATGGGGCTTCTCCCAACGGGATCGTCCTGTTCGAATTGACCATCAATGGTGAGGCAGCCTCCATTCCAAGCCCGGATCCATCCGCCAGCCTGGTCACATTGACCCGGGACTGCAACCTGACCCAGCCGGGAGAGTACCTACTATTATTGCGGGTGCAGGATACCAAGGGCACCTGGAGCGGATATGCCGAGACCAACCTGAGCATCGCCCTGGAAGAATCTCCGAGCGCGACCGCGACAACGACACGGATCGAGCCAACAGCCACTCCCACCCCGGGTGTTACGCGGTTGTTTTCAGCCCCGACCCTTTCGATGACACATTTTTATTACGGCGGAAGCGCGTGCGGCAGGACGGAAGTCACTTTTGGGATCGACCTGTTGAACCCTGCAGCAAGGCATGTATACCTTTTCTACAGGGTGGAGAACAAGGACAGCGGAGAAACCGGTTCCTGGAGCGAAGGCGCGCCAATGTTTCCGGGCGGTGGGAATCATTTCCAACTTGTGCTGCGTGGAAATGACATTCCCGGCCTGATCATCCCGTCCGGCTCCCTGGTCGTTCCGATCAACTACACCGTGTACTATCAATTTGTTGCCACGGATGCGAGCGAAAACATTGTCGGCAGAAGCGATGTCTACATGGACCTTCTACTTTCCTATTGCTCTGGATGAGGCGATTTCACCATCCTGTTTCCATCAAGAGGGGCGCCATGATCTTAAATAGGATAAGTGGACCAGGCTCGAAGCTTCCCTGATCGCAGCCGGTTTACTGCTGGCGGTCACCGCGAAAGTATCGGGAGTCTCCCTGATCATTTCAATCGGAGTTGGAATTATAATCCTGGATAATACCCTGGTGGGGCTGGAAGGGATCTTCAAACGGAAAATGAAATGGGGGATCACCCTGCATTACTACGAGACATACCAGGGACTGGCATGTTTGTTGGGAGCCGGATTTTGATTGACGATTCCATGACCGTCTGATAAAATCACGCCCGCTTCAAGCCCCCATCGTCTAGTGGCCCAGGACGGGGCCCTCTCAAGGCCCAAACAGCGGTTCGAGCCCGCTTGGGGGCACTGTATATACGGATAATACTAACATGAGAGGGTGTACGCATGCCCTCTCGCTCCGTAAAGGAGTGTCTCTGTCATGCCTGATCTGAATGAGTTCATCTCCACAGAAGAGGCTGCCGAAAAGCTTGCGTACCATGTTGAACATGTACGCCGCATGATGCGGGAAGGCAGCATAGAAGGTGTCAAGATCGGCCGGACCTGGTTGGTCAGGCGTGTAGCGCTGGATGGGTACATGAAGCGCACAGCCAAGATGGCCAAACATGATCCACGCCGGAACAAGTAGCGAACGCCCCCGAAGGGGCGTTTTTGTTTTCGGCAGGCAGCCACTAGCCTGGAAGTGCCAGTAAAAGTTCTTTAGCACTCGCATAGATCCGTTCTACATTTGGCAATGCCTGTTCTTCCCTCGAGTGTGCATAAGGGATGGTGGTCTGGGTACAGAGACGGGAGAATTGGAAGGGAATGCCTCTCTCCAATAGGGTTGCAGATAACTCTCCGGATAGACCAAAACCTTCATAATCTTCATCCACAACGAGAAGATGGCCAGTCTTGGAAACAGACTCAAAAAGGGATGGCGTATCTAGCGGAGATACTGTCCTCAAGTCAAGTATTTCTGCTGAAATGCCATCTGCTCGTAGAAGTTCCGCCGCTTTCATCGCCCGATGAACACCAATGCCCACACATGCAATCGTGATATCGCTGCCAACACATCGAACAGCAGCTTTACCGATTGGAACGGGCTCCCATTTCTTGGGCACCGGACCCTTTGCTCCTTCCGGGGGAACATCATATTTCACCGTCCGCCTTCCTCCCGATCCCAAGAAATCCAGCCACATTTCTGAGAGCAGTTTCGGCTCCAGAAAGACGACCGGGCCGTCACACTGTAGTGCGGCCATCATCAAACCACCAGCATCCGCAGGGGTGGACGGTACAAGAACAGTCAAACCAGGGATGTGAGCCAGCCAACCCCACAAGGATTGTTCATGTTGACCCCCATCGCCATAACCGCCGCTACAGGGTGCGCGCACAACAACCGGCGCGGTCCATTTACCACCTGAGAATGCTTCGACTTTGGCTGCGTGGTTTATAAGCGCATCAATACATACCCCCAGGAAATCCACCATATACAATTCAACAACCGGCTTCAAACCAGCCATGGACGCAGCAATGCCAGCTCCCAGAAAAGCGCTCTCACTGATGGGTGTATTCCGCACACGCTTCGACCCAAATCGGACAAGTAAAGCGCGCTGCATTAACTGGATATCCTCACCAAGAAGAATGATGCGCGGATCGCTTGCCATGGCTTGGGCAAGGGCATCGTCGATGGCCTGCGAAAATGACATGGTTTTCATGATGCCACCTCCATCAGCGCTGACGTGATGATATTGTCCATTTCCTTCTGGATCTGGTTCTCCAACTCTTGAAGGCGCCCCGCTTCCGATCGCAGGATTGCACGTGTGCGTTTCAATGGATCGTTGATCGGATCCCGGCGCGGATCCCGCAGAGTTGCTATTACTGCGGCAAGAACGATTCCGAGTCCTTCCAGACGTTCCCGGAAGGGAGCTCCGCCAGGCTGGAGAATGGATTTGATCAGCGGACCGGGGATGGGAGGAATCTCTCTGAGAGGATCGCGCAAAATGCGGATCAATTGCAAACCTAGAAAGTGGCCTTCCAGGTGCACACAACGGGCATGCAGGAAAGTCGGCCCAAGACCTGATCGGGCGCGTTCAATGGCCTTTCCCGCAGCTTCCCAGACAGACATGACATCGCGTCCATCTGCTACAACCACCGGAACGCCCAAACCTTGTGCTCTCTCATCCAAATTCCCGGCTGTAGATTGCGCTGGTTTCGTGGTGATCGCCCAGCCGTCGTCCTTGCATACAAACAACACGGGGAGTTTCCACACAGATGCCAGATTCAACGATTCCATCAACATCCCCTGGTTCATTGAACCTTCACCAAAGAAGGCTACGGCAACAGAATGCGGGCGCAGAATCTGACCAGCCAACGCGAATCCAGCTGCTGCTGGACCTGCAGCTCCAACAATACCTGACGATGCGGACAGGTGCTCTTTGGAGAACAAGTGCATGTGCCCTCCCCTCCCGCCGCACAAACCATCTGGACGACCGAGTAGTTCGCGAAGGATGAGAACTGGATCGATACCGCGCATGAGGAACGCTGCGCTTCCTCGATGATCCAGTGCCATGGCATCATCGTCTCGCAAGTGGTCCACAACACCGGCAATAATCCCTTCTTCACCCGTTCCCAGGTGCATTTCGCCGGAGATCCTGC